>Ga0181523_10005231_pt1 | contig 10818 bp, 6 predicted proteins | sample PEATcosm2014_Bin_43_FD_119752 | JGI IMG/M metagenome (GOLD analysis project Ga0181523, IMG submission 119752) | Peatland microbial communities from MTU Mesocosm Facility, Houghton, MI, USA - PEATcosm2014_Bin05_30_metaG | ecosystem: Environmental > Terrestrial > Soil > Wetlands > Peat | place... | reverse complement strand
GCGCTCCATCTGACTCTGATCTTCCATGGCCATGTCCACCACGGGAATTGCGAAATCCTGGGCAAAACCGAGAATTCCGGTGTGCGTGAGGTGCATGCCTTCTGCTTTGAAACCGCCCTGGCCCCCAATAACGGCAACGGCTCCGGCTTTTTGCAGTTCCTTCAGCAAATCACCATATTGCGCGAAGAGCATCCAGAAATTTTTCTTGGGCACACCCTCGAGCTTCATCATGACAATTTTCCCGCGGAAACGGGAGATATTGCTGATCTCGGTATCCATGTCAAAAAAATTCGCGGTGACAATTTCGGCCTCGACGCCTGCCGCGGGCGTGGAACCGGTCCAGCCCATTGCGTCCACATCCAACGCGCGATGAAGAGGCGCCAGCATTTCCGCGCTGGCGGTGCCCCGCGCCCAGCCTTTCCACATGGACCATTTTTCTTCGTGAACATTTTCGAGGCCAATGGTCTTCATTTTGACGAGGCCCCAATCGATGGCTTTCTGTGCAGCGGGAGAGCCGGTGACGCGGCCACCGACTTCGTCGCTAAGCTCCGTCAGGTAGGTGAAAGCGTGGGAGTCATAGATGCCTTCGCCAGCGATGCGGGACAGGGCTGGCTTGGTGCCGTCCTCTTCCGGACCTTTGGGCTTGGGGGAGCCGCTGGCCCAAACAGAAACACCTGCGGATGCAATTGCGAATGCCAGAACCAGTGACCATTTCTTCATGCCCGCTCCCCTATCGCGACTTTGCTGAGAACACAAACTTCTAATTTAACATGTCTTTAGACGCAGGACTTGCCGCACGGGTACAGGGGATTCGGTCCGGATTCGAACCAGAGGTAACCCAGCCAAATTGAGAGGCGGCCGAGGATTGCAAGGGTCTGCTACCATGGCTGTCTAACGTTGTAAAAGGTGGACACGATCGATTTTCGCTGCACAGGCCAAAACTCATGCCCGATGCTCCTTCTCCCACCGTTGATCACCGTCTAGTACGCGAGCTGAAGAATAGAGAAGACGCACGATTCCGCGCTGCACACCCGAAATGCGCGGAATTATTGGAGCGTGGCAGGCGAGTGATGCCCAACGGAGTGCCGATGGCGTGGCACGTTGGAAGTTATCACCACCTTCCGCTGTGGGCCGTGGAAGGACACGGAGCCCGCATCACCGACGCGGATGGATTGCAGTACAGCGATTTCAACATCGCAGACATGTCCATGTTTTGCGGATATGCGCCCGAGCCCGTCCTGCGGGCAGTAACGAACTGTATGGCGCGCGGACACCAGTTTCTGCTGCCCGTCGAGGACGCCATCAGCGTGTCGGAGGAACTGGGCCGCCGCTATGGATTGCCGAAATGGCAATACACACTTTCGGCGAGCCAGGCCAACACGGAAGTGATTCGCGTGGCCAGGGTCGCCACCGGGCGCGAAAAGGTTCTGCTGTTCGATGGCAAGTACCACGGCCACTTCGACCAGAACCTGGTGGAGTTGGGCGCCGACGGGAGACTTGTTGCCGAGGAACGCGGTCTGCCCGCAAGCGTCACGGAGCAGACGCGCATCGTTCCATTCAACGATACGGAAGCCCTCGCGCGGGCTCTGGAACGACGCGATATTGCCCTGGTGCTGACGGAACCGGCACTGACCAACAACTTTGGGCTGATCCTGCCGGAATCCGGCTTCCACGCAGCCTTGCATGAGTTGACGCGCTTGACCGGTACGCTGCTGGCCTACGACGAAACGCACACGCAAGTGGCAGGGCCCGGAGGATTGACCCGGATGTGGGGGCTGCAGTCGGATTTTGTTACCTCGGGAAAATCCGTCGCGGGAGGAGTTCCGTTTGGCGCCTGGGGCATGACGGAGGCGCTGGCAGAACTTCTGACCCAGAGGAAAGGTCCGGACGGCGAACGCGCGAATCTGGTGGCGATTGGCGGCACTTTGTTTGGGAATGCCCTGTCTTTCGCCGCCGCGAAGGCGACCATGCTGGAAATCCTGACGCCCGAAGCTTACGCGCACACACAGCGGTTAGGAGCGCGGTTGGCTGAAGGTATGCGGGCCGGAGTGACCCGGGCCGGGTTGCCATGGCACATCCATCATCTCGCCTGCCGATCCGGTTACACGTTTCGATCTACGCCAGTGCGCAGCGCAGCCGAAGCGCGCGACTGCGCGGACGAGCTGCTGACAAGGCTGATCCGCATCTGGCTTGCAAACCGAGGTGTATGGGAAGCAATTGTGGGCGCGGGGCCGGTGTGCTCAGTTCCTGCAACCGATGCGGACGTGAACGCATATCTATCGGCGTGGAACGAACTGCTCATCGCGCTCTGCTGATTGTGCGGGACAAAGGGTCAGGCTAAGGAAGGATTTTGCATGGAAAACGTTTCAGCCTATAATTCGCGGCACACATGCCCTTGACCTCTGGAACAAGAATTGGAATTTATGAAGTGAGATCGCTACTCGGCGTGGGCGGGATGGGAGAAGTGTACCGCTCGCGGGACAGCAAATTGGGGCGCGAAGTTGCCCTGAAGGTATTGCCCAGCTCGGTTGGCATTGATCCCGACCGCCTGGGCCGCTTCGGCCGCGAAGCCAAAGTTCTGGCAGCGCTGAACCATCCGAATATCGCTTCAATTTATGGACTGGAAGATTCCGGCGCAACGCACGCACTGGTGATGGAGCTCGTGGAAGGTCCGACACTGGCGGATCGAATCAAATCCGGTCCCATCCCCTCCGAGGAAGCACTGCCCATCGCCAAACAAATCTGTGAGGCGCTGGAGTACGCGCACGAGCGCAACATTGTGCATCGCGACCTGAAGCCCGCAAACGTGAAGGTGACTCCCGAGGGCACGGCAAAAGTCCTGGATTTCGGGCTGGCTAAAGCGCTTGAAAATGAGACGACTCCGGTCGATCTGGCCAGCTCCCCGACGATGAGCCGCCTGGCTACGCAAGCGGGCGTGATTCTGGGGACGGCGGCGTACATGTCTCCTGAGCAGGCGCGCGGGAAAGGGGCGGACAGGCGCGCAGACATCTGGGCGTTTGGTTGCGTGCTGTACGAAATGCTGACGGGGAAAATGGCGTTCAGCGGCGAAACGGTTTCGGACACACTGGCGGCGATCATCAAGGAGCAACCGGACTGGACTCAACTCCCGGCGGACACATCAGCAAGAGTGCGTGTCCTGGTGCAGCGGTGTCTGCGGAAGGACGCGCGGCAGCGGTTGCAAGCGATCGGCGACGCGCGGATTGCTATTGACGAGGTGTTGGCAGGCGCGCCGGACCCAACGGCGTCCACGGTTCAACCTGTACTGCGGCCGAAGCTAGCTAAGCCCGCGTGGACGCGGTTGCTCCCCTGGGGGGTTGCCGCAGTGCTCGGTGCCGGATTGCTGTTCTCTTTCCTCTGGCCGTGGAATCGATCCCCATCCTCTCCGCAGAAACCGGTGGAACTTAGCCTGCTCATTCCTGAGGATCAGAGGCTTGACCTGCTGAATGGGCCGGCGTTCGCGATTTCTTCCGATGGTTCCCGGATTGCCTATGTGATCCAGGAGGTCGCGTCGGGGACGGGGCGTCTCTATGTTCGTAATCTGGACAAAAGCACAGCCGTGCTTTTCGACGGCGTCGGACTAGCGGCGGCACCGTTTTTTTCTCCGGACGGCCAGTGGATTGGATTTTTCGGCGACGGAAAGCTGAAGAAGGTCTCTGTGCGAGGCGGAGCTCCGCTGGTATTGTGCGAAGTGTCCGGTTATCGCGGGGGCGCGTGGGGCCCCGACGACACCATCGTTTTTCCGACACAGTTCACAAGCGCGCTGTACTCCATTCCGGCAAGCGGTGGCACTCCCAAAATGTTGACACATCTCGAAGCGGCGCGAGGGGAGGTCACTCACCGGTGGCCACAATTTCTTCCGGGTGGAAAAGCGGTGCTGTTTACCGCTTCCTCGAACAACAATTTTTTTGGCCATGCCAACGTGGTTGCAGCCCCGCTCGATACAGGCTTGCCTAAGATTCTGGTGGAGAACGCCTATTTTGGCCGCTACCTTCCTGGCGGCTATCTTGCTTACATGTCTCAGGGGACCATGTTCGTCGCGCCCTTCGACGCAAAAGAGTTGAAGGTGACTGGAATCGCGATTCCCGCGGTTCAGGGGATGAATTCCGATCTTTCCAACGGGGGAGTGCAGTTCAGCGTCGCGGAAAATGGAATAGCCATGTACCTGCCGGGCACGACCGCGAATCAGGCCATGAACATCGCGCAACTGGACCGCCAGGGGAATTCCACGGTGCTACTGAAAGATCAGTCCGACGCTGCTTCGCCACGAATGTCTCCCGATGGAAAGCGCCTTGCCTTTGAGAATGGTCCTGGGGGCATCTGGGTTCATGATCTGGCGCGGGGAACGACAACCCCCGTCGCTCCAGCGACCGCCGGAGTGAACTTTCCGATCTGGTCGCCGGATGGGGAACGCATCACATATTCTCACCCGGACAACACGGCACGCGGATCGGGACAACGTATTTTCTGGAGACGTTCCGATGGAACAGGGGATGAAGAAGCGCTGACTCCAGAAAAGGTGCAAAGCGCCTACCCGTCGTCCTGGTCACCAGACGGCAAGGTTCTGGCCCTTGAGATGCTTTCGGAAAAAGACGGGTCCTGCTGCGACATATGGACGATGACGCTGGATGGAAATGGCAAGCCGCAAGCGCCCAAACAATTCCTGGCGTCGGTAAATGGCGTGGACGGCCGAAGCCTCGCGGGACCGGAGTTTTCTCCCGATGGTCGCTGGATCGCTTACGTTTCAACAGAATCGGGCACACCGCAAATTGACGTGGTGCCGTTTCCCGGACCGGGCGGCAAATGGCAGGTATCCACCGATGGGGGCCTGGAACCGCGATGGGCCAAAAAGGGGCACGAACTGTTTTACGTGCACAATGCTCAACTGATGGCCGTGACCTATACAGAAGAGAAAAACGCATTCCAGCCGAGCAAACCGCAATTGCTCTTTGAAAATCGTTTTGAATTGCGGGCTCCCTACACGTCGTACGATGTCGCCGCCGACGGGCAACATTTCGTCGTGATCCAAACGGCCAACGGCAAACAAAGCGCGTACACCGCCCCCACGGTAGTGCTGAACTGGGTGGACGAGATAAGGCAGATGGTAGCGGCCGGACAAAACGGCGGTACGGGATAATTGGCACTTAGCCGGGATGTCCGGCGTGCCCGTGCCTGCGCCGAAACGGAAAACCACACGCGACTTTACCGTCGGCTGGCCTCACGCCTAAACTTCCAACGTGGCACTTTTTAGACCAGCGGCTTTCCTGATCGCGATTCTGTATTGCGTGACATGTGGCACGGCGCGCACGCGCGCGCAGGACGCAACGGGCAAATCTGCCGCGAAACCTCCGGTAGAACCCGTAGGGGAACAGCAGGAAAAACCTGCCGCTGCAGTGCAACTTCCCTTCCAGATACAACTGCTCGAGACGCGCTTGCGTTTCGAATCGAATGGAGATTCGCGGAAGGAAGTCCACACGATCGTCAAGATCATCAACATTCTGGGGGCAGAACAGTTCGCGCGGATTTCGTTTGACTACAACCGCTCATTCCAGCAGGTGGAAATTCCGCTGGTGCGCGTTAGCCACGCGAATGGAGGGACTTCCGAAGTATTGCCCAGCGCAGTAACGGACCTGGCCAACCCCGCGGTGGAGCACTACCCTGCTTATCAGAACGTGCGGGTGAAGTCCGTGCGGATTCTGGGATTGCAGGAAGGCGATACGGTCGAGTATCGCGTCATCACCACGACCACGAACCCGCCATTGGCACCGGATTTCTGGCTGGAACATACTTTTGACCGTTCCGGGCAGGTGCTTGAAGAACATTACGAACTCAACCTGCCAAGTTCGCGGAAAATAGAGCCGCGTCTGAATGCCGCTGCTCCTCCTATTTCAAAAGAGATGACAGGATCGGGAGAAGATGCGCACACAGTTTACCGGTGGACTCGAACTTACACGTCGCCCGCGGACGGCGCGTCAACCAGCGACACTTCGCTGGATGCTGCGGCCACCCCGGACGTGGGACTCTCCACACTCTCGTGGGAGCATCTTTCGGGGCGGCTTGCGGAGCTGATGATTCCGGGGTCCAAGCCCCTGGGGGAGATAAAGTCGGAGGAAGAGAAAAGGAAAGAATTGAGAAGGCTCCCGGAAGTGGATGGCGGGGTCCGTGAGAAAGCTCTTTCGCTGACGATGAACTCGAAGAGCGACCTGGAACGGTTGAGAACGATCTATCAGTTTGTGGCCGGGCAAGTCAGTACGGTGGATCTTCCGCTGGGCGCAACGGAGTTTCGCGCGCGGCCGGCTGTGGACATCTTGAATTCTGCCTACGGAACCGGTGAAGACAAGTTCGTCCTTTTTGCTGCGCTAGCGACTGCGGTTGGTGTGCGGGTCGACGCCGCGCTTACCGGATTTTGCGACAAGAGAGCGCCGGCGATCCCGCTGGCCTTCAAGCACCTGGTGATCCTCGGCACAACAAAAGAACGGCAATACTGGCTGGACCCGGCGATCGAGGTGGCTCCGTTCGGAATGATCTCTCCGACCGATGCAAAGTGCGCATTGTTTCTGCGGCGAGATCTCCTCCTGACCGATGCGCCTGGGCAAGAGTGGATCAAGATTCCGACGGAGGCTCCCTTCCGCGCCTACCAGAAGGTCAACGTGGATGCGACGCTGACCGACCAGGGACAGCTAACGGCCAAGGTGAAATACACGCTGCGCGGAGAGAATGAACTGCTGTTGCGCATGGCGTTTCACCAGACGCCGAAAGAAAAGTGGCGGGATATTGCGGGGCTGCTGGCGATTTCCGATGGATTTCGAGGGCAAGTGACCAACGTGGAGGCCGCCGACCCGCTGACGACCGAAGAGCCGTTCACCGTGGAATATGAGTTGACACAGCTGAAATTCGTGGACTGGTCGAAGAAACCGGTGCGTATTCCCGCGTTGTTACCGCAAATTGGATTGCCCGATCCGCCGCCGGTTGCCGGGGCGGGCAAAGTACCTCAGAAGATTCAGTTGGGCACTCCGCTGGACGTGCAAACCTCAATGACACTGAAATTGCCCGCGGGTACCACCGTTGAGACGCCTGCTGGTACATCCGTGGCGCGAGACTACGCCACATATACATCGAAATATTCGAGTGTACAGAATACAGCTGTGGCGTCGCGGCAGATCAATTTCCTGAAGCGAGAAATATTCGGGGATCGCGCAGTGGATTACAACACGTTCTTGCATTCGGTGCAGAGCGACCAGTCGCAGAGGTTTACATTGGTGCAGTCAGTGGCGAACCAGGATAACAAAGCGGTGACGCCCGAGCTGAGGCCGTGAGGCACGGGATTCAAGGCGACCAGCGATCAGGAGCCGGCTGGTGGCAAGGGGGAAATTGGCGTTCAGCCAACGGTTGAGATCCTGAGGGCCGCAAACGACGGGGCCTTCCGGATGACAAGCTAGTGGTGGGGGCTAGGAATCGATCGCGAGTCAGCGTTCCCGAAAGAAGAAGGCTTCCTCGCAATGGGGACGCCTTCTTCTTTCCTGATATCTGATTGTGGATTACTGATCCCTGTTCTACCGAATCTCCATCACTTCTCTTTCCTTCACGGCAGAGAGGTCTTCGACCTTCTTGGTTTCCGCCTGGGAGAGCTTGTCGAGTTCATCAAGGGCGCGCTTCTGCTCGTCCTGGCTGATCTTTTTGTCCTTTTCCAATTTGTCGATGGCTTCCTTCACATCGCGGCGAATATTTCGGATCGCGGTGCGGTGATTTTCCAGCGCTCTGTGGATGTGCTTGACTAGTTCCCTGCGGCGTTCCTCGGTGGGAGAAGGGATCGGAATGCGAACGACCTTGCCGTCGTTGGTAGGATTCAGGCCGAGATCGGAGGCTCGGATGGCCTTGTCGATGAGCGGGACGACACTCGGATCCCAAGGTGCAATCTGGAGCATGCTGGCGTCCGGAACGGTGACCGTGCCGAGTTGATTCACTGGCATAGGTGTGCCGTGGTAATCCACGCGAATCTGGTCCAGGATCGCGGAATTAGCACGGCCGGTGCGAACCGAGGCCAACTCCTTGCGAAAATCGTCGACCGCCTTTTCCATGCGCGTTTTTGCAGCAACGCTTGCTTCTTTGGTGCTCGCAATTGTAGTCATTTGCTCTATCCCCCGTTCGTAACTTGCGAAAATTGGCCCGCACGAAATTTCTCCGGCGGCGGAAGCACAAACCACCTGGAGACGAAACTTCAGCAAATTACTATGCCGGAGACACCGTTGAACCCACGCGTTCCCCAAGAACCGCGCGGCGGATGTTGCCCGGTTTGTGCATATTGAAAATCACGATGGGCATGCCGTTATCCATGCACAAAGAAATGGCCGTTGCATCCATGACTTTCAGGTTCTGGTGCAGAACATCGCGGTAAGTTATTTCCGCGAAGAACTTGGCGTCGCTGACCTTTTCCGGATCGGCATCGTAGATGCCGTCCACGCGCGTGGCTTTCAGGATTACGTCGGCCTTGATTTCCATGGCGCGCAAGGCGGCAGCGGTGTCCGTTGAAAAGTAGGGATTGCCGGTGCCGGCGGCGAAGATGACCACGCGGCCCTTTTCGATATGGCGGACGGCGCGGCGGCGAATGAACGGTTCGCAGACCTGGTGCATTTCGATAGCGCTCTGCACGCGGGTGTGGACGCCGACTTTTTCGAGCGCGTCCTGAAGGGCCAGGGCGTTCAGCACGGTGGCGAGCATACCCATGTAGTCGCCGGTGGCGCGATCAATCTCAAAATCCTTTTGGCGGGCGCCGCGGAAGATATTCCCGCCACCGACCATGATGGCAATCTGCACCCCGAGCTTATGGACATCCCGCAGTTCCTTGGCGATGTCGTAAATGGTCTGACCATCAATGCCGAAGCCCTGCGGCCCTTGCAGGGATTCACCGGACAGTTTCAGCAGGATCCGGTGGTAGGCCGGCTTTTTCTTGGCGCTCTTCGTCGCCGCTTTCGATTTCGGTGGCATGTCTCTCCGTTCAAAGCTGGGCGAAACCTTGGAGATTGTAACAAACTATCGGGATGATGGTGTAGGACGAGGGTTACGGGGCAATGGCTCATTATCTGCTTGCATGATTGCACAGCAGTCAAGCGTCCGCGGAGCAGTGGAGCCTGCTCTAAACTGAGCTTTCGAGTCATTTTGGTTACCATCAGCACAATCGAACGACCGTGGGCAAAATCGCCACTCACTCTAAACAGACTGGCCACGATTGGGGACTTTTCGTTCCCGACTTATCACACCAGGAGTGCAATTGACAGTCCTCAGGGACCGGTCGAGGCCTGTCATCTCAGACAGCGAATGCGATGGTGATTCTTGGAAAATCCTGCCGCGTTTTGCGTTTACCTACTTGCTCTGCTGGTGCCTTGGAACGAGATTTCGGTAGCTCCACGACACCCCGGCGCCCGTTTCAACATTTGGGTAATGGCAGCGATCCTCGCTGCCATTCTGACACTGACCTCTCAGTACGTGAGCTAACCACAATTCGAGGGTAATCGCAGATAAAGGCTGCTAGCACAACATCTGGTGTGGGTTTGATCAGAAGCTGGCCGGCACGCGAGCCCCAGGCAGAAAAAAACGCCCCGGGAGGCCCCGGGGCGTTTTGAAGTTAGGCGGGTGAACACCGAGTGAATTTATCGATTGCTGCTCAGGCGTTTTCGGGAGCCGCTGCTGGCTCGGGCGCGGCGGCCGGAGCGCCGCCGCTGGCCTCACCTACCTTGAAGCGGGCGAAGCGGCGAATGGTGATATTTTCGCCCAGCTTGGCGATGGCCGCGGTGATCATCTCACCAATGGTGTGGGTCTCGTCCTTGATGAAATGCTGTTCGTAAAGGCAGGATTCCTCGTAGAACTTTTCCATCTTACCAGTGACGATCTTCTGAATGACCTGCTCCGGCTTGCCGGTGGCGCGCGCCTGCGCTGTGTAGATTTCGCGCTCGCGCTCGAGCATTTCCGGGGTCACATCCTCGCGGCGAACATAGCGAGGATCGACGGCGGCGATGTGCATCGCCAGGTCGTGAGAAAGCTGCTGGAACGCGTCGGTGCGGGCGACGAAATCGCTCTCGCAGTTGATTTCCACGATCACGCCGATTTTGCCGCCGGCATGAATGTAGTGACCGATGAGGCCTTCGGAGGCATCGCGCGTGGCCTTCTTGGCCGCGGCGGCCTGGCCCCTCTTGCGCAGGACGTCGATAGCCTTTTCAATGTCGCCGTTGGTTTCAACGAGCGCAGCGCGGCAATCACTGAAGCCGGCGTTGGTCCTCTCTCTGAGTTCCTTCACGAGCTTTGCTGGAATTTCCATAACGGGTTTGCTTGTACTCATCCTTTTCTCTCTGTTTTCCTAAATTCGTCTGTGTACGTCCTACAAGAATGGCCCGGCGTGAGACGTTTTCGCAGCGCCGGGCCAATTGAATTGAATAGCCTCGCGCGGACGGTTAGCGCTTTTCCTCTTCGGGTGGAACGGTGGTTTCCGCAGCTTCGATGAAGGCTTCCGTGCCCTCGACGAAGTCGCCTTCCTGCTTTTCGTACCGCTCGTAGGCGCTGGTATCGACGTAATCGACGCCGGCTTCATGAGCCTGGTCCGCGGCGGCCTTCTGGTGAGCCACCTGGGACTGCTCGAAGATGGAGCGACCTTCGGCGACCGAATCGGCAATCTTGGTGGTAAACAGGCGGATGGCCCGTAAGGCGTCATCGTTCCCTGGGATAATCCAGTTCACCATGTCGGGATCGCAATTGGTGTCCACCACGCTGACGACGGGAATGCCCATGCGACGCGCTTCCTTGACGGCG
>Ga0181523_10005227_pt1 | contig 10826 bp, 7 predicted proteins | sample PEATcosm2014_Bin_43_FD_119752 | JGI IMG/M metagenome (GOLD analysis project Ga0181523, IMG submission 119752) | Peatland microbial communities from MTU Mesocosm Facility, Houghton, MI, USA - PEATcosm2014_Bin05_30_metaG | ecosystem: Environmental > Terrestrial > Soil > Wetlands > Peat | place... | reverse complement strand
TCCTGCCGTTCCTGTTTGGACAACCGAATCCGAGATCGCTTCGTCATGTCCCAGCTATAGACCGAGACAAGGCTTACAAATAAGTATCTACCTGTATCCCTTTCTATGTGGTCATAGTACTAGCTAGTGAATATCGAACATCTCCTGGTGCAGGGCGGGATCGCTCTTCACCAGCACCGTTTTGCCGGTAAGGTCTTCCAGTTCGGTGATGAGCTTGCCGTTGTTGGCCTTTAGCGCCTTGGCTACTTCCGGATGCACGCGAATGGTGATGTCATCCATGTCGTGGACTTTGGCCATCTTGCGCATCTCGATGTAGAGTTCGTTGCACACCGTCGGCACCGACTTCACAAAGCCCGCGCCCGTGCAATACGGGCAAGGCTCGCCCAGCGTGCGCTCCAGCGATTGCTTAACGCGCTTGCGGGTGATGGCAACCAGCCCAAAGTCGTTGAACTGGAGAACCTTTGACGGCGCGCGGTCGTTGCGTAGCGCCTCCTCCAGCGCCATCATCACTTTCTGCCGGTTCTTGCGCTCGTCCATGTCGATGAAATCGATCACGATGATGCCGCCCAGATCGCGCAGGCGGACTTGCCGCACGATTTCCTTGATGGCGTCAACGTTCACCTTCACGATCGTGTCTTCCAACCGCTGCGTCTTGCCGACAAACTTGCCGGTGTTGACGTCTATGGCCACCAGCGCTTCCGTCTGATTGATGACGATGTGCCCGCCGCTCTTCAGCCAGACCTTCGACTTCAGCGAGCGATTAATCTCCTCCTGAATGCCGAACTGCTCGAACAGCGGTGTGTCCTTGGTGTAGAGCTTGATGCGGCGCACCAGCGACGGCTGAAAGCGATTGGCGAAGCGCACCACGCGCTCGTACTCGTCTTCTGTGTCCACCCAGATTTGCGAGAAGTCGGCGTTGACCTGGTCGCCCAGCACCCGCTCCACCAGGTTCAGGTCGTGATAGATTAGCGCCGGTGACTTGCTGTTTTCCGTGCGGGTCTTGATCTCGGCCCACAAATGTTTCAGGAAGCGAATGTCGGCGCGAAGATCTTCTTCCTTGATGTTGACGGCAGCGGTGCGGACGATGAATCCGCCCAGTCCGTTCTCACGCTCGCTGGTGACAATGCGCTTCAGGCGTTGGCGCTCTTCGTCGGAAGCGATCTTGCGCGAGACACCGACATGGTTGACGGTCGGCATGTACACCAGGAAGCGGCCCGGCAGCGCAATGTGGCTGGTGATGCGTGCGCCCTTCTTGCCGATGGGCTCCTTGGCAATCTGGATCAGCACCTCCTGCCCTTCTTTCAGCAGGTCGGTGATGAGCGGCTGGTTGCGATTGTTGTTGGGGCGGCTGCGCATGTTGCGGCGCGAACCACCCTGACGGCCGCGATCGCGAAAGTCGCGACGTCCATAGCCGGGACGCTGCGCATTTCGCTGCTGATATCCCGCGGTCGGAGCAGAGGCACGCAGTTCGGCGTGATCGTTGACTTCCTCCTCCTCGGCGTTCTCTTCTACCTCTTCTTCTTCCTCCGCGGCGTAAATCTTTTCCCCACGCATTTCCGCCGCGACCACTTCATCTTCGTCAACGTCAGCGATCTTGGGCACCCAGCGCTCGGAATAGCCGTTTGCGGCATCCAGAGTTTCTTCCTCCAGCACCAGTTCTTCATCGCCCGCCACTTCACGCATTGCAGTCAGGTCGTCGGGGACTGGCTGGAATTCCATCTCCTCGTCTTCCAGGACCTCGTGCTCCAAAGTATGGCCTGCGGGAGCGACAGAGGGCGCCGTGCGCTGCTCGGGGTTGGACAGTTCGAAGTTGCCGGCTGGGGTTTCCACCTCGTGCTCGGCCAGTTGCTCAGCCTCAGGCTCTACTGCTGAGTCACCACGGTCCACATGAGCAGCGACCGATTGATCCGCGTCCTGATGCAGACCACTCTCAGCCGATGCAGCCTCGCTCGTATGACTTGGTTGAGTCTCTTCATCAACCAGTGCTCGGGCAGACTCGGACGCCTGCGGCGCAGCAATCGGAGACTCCTCTTCCTGCGGAATCGTTTGCGCCTGTTCCTGTTCAACGGGAGCAGCGACTTCAGCATTTGCCGATTTGCGGCGCCAGTTTCCCCACCGCCGCTTCGATCGAGGCGGCTGTTCTTCTTCGCTCACAGCAACGCCTTCGACCTGCTCGGACTCCACAGCAGCCGGCGCTTCCATCTGTTCCGGCTGGGCGACAGAATAGCCCTGATCAAGGTGGGTGGACTCTTCCTGAATCTCCTCGGCAACTTGAACCTCGGTCTCAGTCGTCGCGGAAGGCGCAATCTCTTCGGCGCCAAAGTCTTCCGCACTCTGCTGCGGCTCGACCGCTGCCTGAGGCAAGTTACGGTATTTGGAAATCGACTCTCCCGGCAGGATGATGGGCGTGTATCCGGCGGGGGGGCCGTAGCTGGGACGGGGACGCGATTCGGCGCGGGGTGCCGGCTGTTCCACCGGCGCTACTGGCGTTGGCGTCGGGGCTGGCTTCGACTCGGCGCGCTCCTGCTCCGGTCCGCGGCCGCGGCGACCGCCGCGACGTCGACGTCGTCCACGCCAACGGCGAGCACCATCGTCCGATTCTTGCTCTTCGGCCGATGCCGACTCCAGTTGATCTCCGGTCGTCGCCGACGCTTCCTCCTCGAAGATCGATTCAAGATCGGCGTCATCATCGCCGTCCGGAATTGTCGTCGCCGGCTGCGTTTCGGCAGCCTGGAATTCCGGGGCGAGCTGCGGCTTGCTCAAATCAATGGCGCCGCGCGGAGCCGGAATCTCGCCAAACTCTTCGTCTTCCTCTTCATCTCCCGAAAGCTCGAGGAAGTCGGAGACGTAGAGGAACGCGTCGCGCTCCAGGCCGATATCGACAAATGCCGACTGCATGCCGGGAAGCACGCGCGTGACCCGGCCCTTGTAAATCGATCCCGCTAAGGTGTATTCGTTTTCCCGCTCGAAGAAAACTTCGGCGAGCTGATCGTCCTCCATCAACGCCACTTTGGTTTCGTGGGGAGTAGAGGACACGTAAAGTTCTTTGTTCATGGATGCTCCGGTGACCGGACGCAGGCGGAGGGACAGGAATACTGTACGGGCAGCTAGGCCAGGGACACACCGGGACTCTCGTCCGGATGCGAACCTGACCTGATTCGTAACGCAATAGTTTGAGGAATCTTAAGCACCGTATAAAGCGCGTCGTTCTGGGTTTGTGGCGTCACACCCGGCTGCATTTTCTTAAGACTCAACCGAGGGGCCGTTTCCCGCCCTGGAACCAAGCGCCCTGCAATCCTGTCCGGCCTTTTATTTACATGCTTGCGGCCGGCTATGCCCTCGTACGTGAGGGCTGGCGTAATCTTTTGTCATCCTTCGGAAACCAGAGTTGTCACTGCTACGGTTTCCCGGCGGATGCAGCCGGCTATTTTCTGCTCGCGTCCCGATGACGCCTCGACAACAAATCTTGTTGACCGTTAGTTCACAAACCGGCGCATACGAATGTTCATCACAATACCCAGCGCCAGGAACATGAACAGTACTGACGATCCCCCGTAACTCATTAACGGCAAGGGAATGCCCGTGACCGGCATGAATCCAACCACCATTCCGACGTTTACGAGGAGGTGGAATGCGAGAACTGCAACCACGCCCATCACCTCGAAGGCTCCAGCCCGGTCGGGGGCAGTCTGAGCGTTCTGAATCAGACGCATCAGCACGATAAAGTATAGCAGGAGTACGCCCATCGCGCCTACGAATCCGTGCTCCTCAGCGAAGGCGGCAAAGATGAAGTCGGTGTGCGGGACCGGAAGAAACTGCCCTTGCGTCTGACTCCCGTGGGCCGTGCCCTTGCCGAAGATGCCGCCGGAACCCACGGCCACCAGCGACTGAATCACCTGATAGCCATGGCCTTGAGCGTCGGCCTCGGGCTGCATGAAGCTTGTCAGGCGGTCGCGCTGGTAGGGCTTGAGCACATGCCACGCCACCGGCGCCAGCAATGCGCCTATTACCAGGATGACGACCGCGTGCTTGGCCTTCATTCCGCCCAGGAACAAGCCCATGATCGCGATCGGCAGGTAAGTGAGCGCTGTGCCTAGGTCGGGCTGCACCAGCACCATCAGCATTGGCACGCCGACTAGCGCGCCTGCCTTAACAATGTCCTGCGCGCTACATTCCGACTTCGTGTCGGCGAAGTATTTAGCCATCGCAAGGATGAGGACCAGCTTCACCCACTCCGACGGCTGGAAGTGGAAAGATCCTAGCTGCACCCACCGCCGCGCTCCCAGCGATTTGTGTCCGAACAGCGCCACCGCGAGCAACGACGCAATGGCGATCAGATACATCATCGGCACCCGCTCCAGCAGCGCCTGGTAGTTGAGGACGCTGACGATGAACATGAGAGCAACTCCGCCCAGGATCCAGTAAATCTGCTTCAGGTGCACGCCGACGAACTTCGTGCTGAGCGTCGCACTGTAGATCTCGATTACTCCCAGGGCACAGATCAGCAGCACCAGCACCAGCAGCACCCAGTCGAAATCGCGAAATGAGACGTAGCGGCTCACGGCAGCCTCTGGGGAAGAGCTATCGCCAGAGGTGCGACCGGCGCGCCGGTGTTCTTCTTAGCGGGAGTCTGTTGGGTGGGCTGTGCATCAGGCTTTAGATCATCAGGCTTCGGCCCAGCGGGAACGGGCACGACAGCAGCTTCGGGGTGCGCCATCTCGGCGTGCGACTCAGTTGCCTCCAGGTCGGCCGCGGGAATCGGCTTCTCGCCGGCCTCAACACCCGGAGCCGCGCTCACGGGCTTGGCAGCGCCGCCGGTTGGGACCGCGAAGCGTCCAGCTTGCAGCTTGTCAGGATTTTTCGCATCGCCATCATGCCATACCGCGGCAACTTCGGCCTGTTTGCTACCCGGCGCGGGCTGGTTGGCTTTGGCGACGTTGGTCTGAATGCTGCGTTGCTTGGCAACGTAAGCCGCAATGACTTTAGCCGCGACGCGCGCCGCCAAGGCTCCATGCTCGCCGCCTTCAAAGAGGCAGGCAACAACGATCTCCGGATTGCGGCGCGGCGTGACGCCCACGAACCACCCGTTGTCTTTGTAGTCCTTCTTGCCTTCAGCGCCCAGCTTTTTCTTCAGATCGTTGGAAATGGTCTGCGCGCTGCCGGTCTTCCCCGCGAAATCGATGCCCGGCAGGCGCGCGCTGCCCGCCGTTCCCATCGGCGAGACGACGTTCGCCATGGCATCGGTGATGGTCGTCCAATTGTCCTCGTCAAGAGTGAACTTGACCTTGTCGTTGTAAGTAGAAACCTGCTTGAATCCCGGCGGAAACTGATCGGGGAAGGCCACATGCGGATGTACCAGCACGCCGCCGCTGGTAATCGCGCCGAGGGCATGTGCAAGCTGGATCGGAGTCGTCGCGACAGCGCCCTGCCCGATGCCGACGGAAATGGTTTCGCCTGCGTACCATTTTTGCTTGAAGTTCTTGATCTTCCATTCTTCCGATGGCATCACTCCTGAAACTTCCTGCGGCAGATCGATGCCGGTCTTCTGTCCCAGTCCGAGCATGGTCGCGTATTTTGCGATGCGCCCAATGCCCAGCTTCTCTGCGAGTGTGTAGAAGTACGAATCACAAGATTGGTAAATCGCCTTGCTGATGCCAACGGTGCCATGCGAGCCGTGGGTGGAAGCGATCCAGCATTTGAAGAACCGTCCATAGAACGTCTTGCCGCCGCCGCAGTTGATCACCAGGTTCTGCGCGATGTTCTCTTGCAGACCAGCGGTCGCCATTATGATCTTAAAGACGGACCCCGGCGCGAGCTGCGCCTGTATGGCTTTATTGAGCAGCGGCTTGCCAGGGTCGGTCATCAGCGCGTTCCATTCGTCGCGCGAAATGCGGACGGCGAACTCGTTGGGATCGAATGCCGGGCGGCTGACCATCGCCAGGATTTCGCCATTACGCGGATCCATCGCGACGATCGCGCCGGGTTTTCCCTCCAGCGCCTCTTCCGCGGCAATCTGCAAATCAAGATCGATGGTGAGCTTCAGCTGCTTGCCGGGAACTGCCTGCACATCGCTGAGCGTGCCAACTTCCTTGCCCCGGCTGTTCACCAGCACCTGGCGCGAGCCGTTCTTGCCCATCAGAACATCGTTGTAATACTGTTCGACGCCCGACATGCCGACAATGTCGCCGGGGTTATACAGCTCCCATTGCGGCTGAGTGAGCATGTCTTCGCTCACCTGGCCGACATAGCCGATCACGTGCGCCATGAACCCGTTCTTGGGATACAAGCGCCGGTGCACGGTGATGGTGTCGAGCTCGGGCAGTTCGGCGCGATGCGATTCAATGAACGCCAACTCGTCCGGCGTGATGTCGTCCTTCAGGAACAGCGGCTGATAGCCCGGAACCGCAGCCATGCGTTTCAAGCGCGCGCGCAGCTCATCGGGCGGCATGTGCAGGCCGGCTGCGATCTTGTCGGCATCCGCGTCGAGATCGCGCTTCTGATCGCGCAGCAGCAGCACGGAGAACGAAGGATAGTTGTCGACGATGATGCGGCCTTCACGGTCCAAGATTTTGCCGCGAGGCGCGAGGATGGGGACCTGCTTGATGCGGTTCTGCTCAGCCAGAGTGTTGTAGTAATCGTTGCGCGCGACTTGCAGGCGCCATAGCCCGAAGGCAAGCACCAGAAAAACTCCCAGCAGGATGTATTGCACTGCGGTGAGACGGAGCTGAGAGACTTTTTCCTCGCGACCCAACATCAGGAATTACAACTTTCCCAGGTCTTGCTATGAAACGACGTTGACATCGATAACATCATATTGCGGCAGAGCAGCTTGCGCGTGGCCGTCCTCTTCCGGCGATCGTGCGATTCCGTGACGGGTGACGACCGGAGTTCACTTTTATTGTAGCGTTATTCCGGGCCGGGGAGCAGAGAGAAAAGTACGGAGTGCATCAGCCATCGCACCATGCCCCGAGCCCACCGTTCCTGAGCGCTTGGATCTTCGCGTATTGCGAAGTACAATCACAGGAGGAGATATTTAGCCGGTGCGCCGAGAATGAGGGTGATTAGCAAGAGTGCCTGGCGCGATGCGGTCGGGGCTGATCCGTCGCTCGGCGGTCCGATTTCCCAATGGTATAAGGTCGCTTCGCTCGCAAGATGGCACAGCCTGGTGGATGTTAGGAGGGTCTATCCCCATGCGGATTTTGTCGTTCCTTACACGGTATTCAACATCAAGGGAAACAGCTACCGTCTGGTCGTTAAGATCGAATACCGCTGGCAGATCATTTTCGTCAAGCATGTGCTGACGCATGATGAATACACGCGAGGTAATTGGAAGAAATGAGTGCGCTCACTGGCAGCTACGCAGCTTTGCTTTCGGAAATCAGGCCCGAGGTCATTCGGGACGAAAAGCAGAACCGGGCCTATATTGGCCGTCTGGAAGCTCTCAGCAGCAAAAAGCATCTCACCTCAGCCGAAGAGAAGCTGATGCGTCTGCTGCTGCTTCTGGTTGAAGATTTCGAGCGAAACAGTGACCCGGTTCCTGATGCCAGCCCACTTGATGTACTGCGTCATTTGATGCAGGCGCGCGGCCTGCGGCAGAGGGACCTTACAGATGTCTTTGGCACGGAGAGCATCGTTTCCGAAATTCTTCACGGAAAACGCGAACTCACCAAAGAGCACATACGCCGGCTGAGCGCCAGATTCAGCGTCTCTCCCGCCGTATTCTTCTCATTATGATGTTTGCTTTTCTTATCTCTGCTTGAACCTGTCCAAAAACTTGTAGACGAAGATCCCGATTACCGCGTTGGCCAGCGCGGAGATTGCGGTGTGGCTCCAACTCCATTGCAGTCCCTGCCGAAGCAGGCCCTGTGCCACACCGAAGTACACGCCCTGATGGATGGCGAAGAAGAAGAACGTGATCAGGAAGCGCGAGCCCGGATTGTCGACGTCGATCTTCACTCCCAATGACGATGCCAGGTATCCAATGATGGTCAGGGCAATGCCGTACATCCCTAAAGGATGACTTGGCCCCGCGAACAAATCTTGCATGAGCCCGATAACACAGCCGGCGAGGCATCCAGTGATGGGATTCCGGCGGGCGGTCGCGAAGAAGATCGTCACCATGAAGGGCAGGTCGATGATCGGCATGAAACGGACCTTCACCGGAATGAAGATCTGAATCAACACCGCGACTAGCGGGATCAGGATGATAGTTGGCCAACTGAACTCGTAAACCGAGACCTGCTCTCGTGATGTCAAGCTTCCGCGAAACGGCATCACTCGGGTGCTCATTGCGGCGGCGCCCCTGCGGGAGGAGTCGAGGGTTGCTCTGAAGGCGCGTTGGGCGTCGATTCCGGGGCGGGCTTGACTTGCTTTTTCGCGGGCGGGGAAGCTTCGCCGTTATCTTGCGCTCCGGATTGGCTCGGCTGCGCAGTCGCGGCTGGCGCTGCATTATTTGATGGCTTCGCGACTGTCCCCACGGCGCGACTGTTCGCTGGAGTTGTCGCCTTCGGTTTCACGACTCCAGTCGTCCTGCTCGTCGCGGCTGCGGGCGGAGCAGTTGCCGCTCCGGCGGGCTTATTCGCAATCGTCGTCCCACCAACGACTTGTTTGCTGGTTCCATTTCCCGGGGTTGCAGGACGAGCGGCTGTGCCGGCCGCGGTTCCAGATCCCGTTGCCGCCGGTGTGGTTCCAGAAGTAACCGCGCCACCTGGCTTGGCATTGCCGGCAGCATCAACTTCAGTCTTGTTGGGAACCGTAGGCAATCGCTCGGCGAGAATATCGGAAGCGCGCAGCGGTCCAAGGTCCTTGGCGTCGGGCATCTTCTCGGTGATCTTGGTGACCACCAGCACCTCTTCCAACTGATCGAGCCGCGCCGAAGGAATCACGCGAATGTTGAGGAAGAGGTCTTTGCCGGGCTCGCTCGATACAACTTTGCCGACTGGCAGGCCTTTGGGGAAGATGCGATCGCCACCGCTGGTGACGACCTCTTCGCCGGGAACGACTTTCTCGTCGCTCATGATGTACTGCAGTGTGGTCGCGCCGTTGGGAGCGCCTTTCAGAATGCCTTGCAGCCGCGAATCCTTCAGCGCCGCGCCAACCCCGCTGAACTGGTCGTTGATGGGCAGCACCTGGGCCGAGTCAGGAAACACTTGCGCGATCTTGCCCACGATGCCACTCGGGGTGATGACCGCCATATCAACCGTGATGCCGTCGTTGGATCCCTTGTCGATGTAGAGCACGCGCGACTGCTCGCTGCCGCTGGTGCCGATCACCTGCGCCGCAATCGTCGAGTCGACATATTGTTCTTTAAAGGCGAGCAGCGCCTGGATGCGGTGCGCCATGCGGGCGTCTTCGGCGAGCCGCGCTTCTTCGATCTTCATCTGCCCAATTTCGGCACGTAGCTCCCGGTTTTCCCGTCGTACGCCGTGAAGATAAACGTAGGTAGTCCAGAGATTCTTCACCCACTCCTGGCTATGGATGACCGCTCTTTCGATGGGAGTAACGGCGGAGACCGCCCACAGGCGGATGAGCCGTGTTTCGCCCGCGTCGCTTGGACGGCGTACCTGCAGCGCGAGACCGATGATCTGAGCGAACAGGATGGCCGCCAGTACAATCAGGTTTCTATAGCGGCCAAGGAATGTATCCATACTATTGCCGGTGGCGAAGCCGGACTTCCGGGGTTAAAGCCCGCGCACATATCATCACTCGGACGCGGCACTGAAGCGCCGCTCTTCCACCACTAGTCAATCGATATCTTGCGCAGCAGCTTGAAATCGCTCAACATCTTTCCTGTGCCCAGAACCACGCTGCACAACGGGTCGTCGGCGATCGAGACGGGCAGCCCGGTTTCTTCGCGGATGCGCTTGTCCAGGTTCTTCAGCAGCGCGCCACCCCCGGTCAGCACGATGCCGCGGTCGCTGATGTCGGCCGAAAGTTCAGGCGGCGTGCGCTCCAGCGCAACGCGAATCGCATTCATAATCGTCGACACGCACTCCGTCAACGACTCGCGAATCTCGCTGTCGTCGATCGTGATTGTCTTCGGCACGCCTTCGATCAGGTTGCGTCCCTTGATCTCCATGGTTAGCGGCCTCTCCAGCGGATAGCCCGAGCCAATTTCGATCTTGATTTGCTCCGCGGTGCGCTCGCCAATCAGCAGGTTGTACTTGCGCTTCAGGTAATTCATGATAGCTTCGTCCATCTGATTACCCGCCATGCGCACCGATCGCGAATACACGATGCCGCTCAGAGAAATGACCGCGATGTCAGTCGTTCCGCCGCCGATATCGACGACCATGTTGCCGCTGGGCTCGGTGATGGGCAGGCCCGCGCCGATTGCGGCCACCATCGCCTGCTCCACGAGGTGAACTTCGCTGGCCTTGGCGCGATACGCCGAGTCCATGACCGCGCGCTTTTCCACCTGCGTGATCTCCGAGGGCACGCCGATCACGATGCGGGGATGCACCAGCATCTTACGGTTGTGCGCCTTCTGGATGAAGTAGTTCAGCATCTTTTCGGTGACTTTGAAGTCGGCGATGACGCCGTCTTTCATCGGCTTGATGGCGACGATATTGCCGGGCGTCCGGCCAAGCATCTCCTTGGCCTCTTTGCCGACGGCCTCGACTTCACCGGTGTTTTTGTTGATGGCGACGATGGAGGGCTCGTTAACCACGATGCCCTTGCCGCGTGCATAGACCAGCGTGTTCGCGGTTCCCAGGTCGATGGCGAGATCGCTGGAGAACACGCTGAACAACGAGCGCATGTTTCCGAAGCGCGACGAATTACTGCTATAAAAGCCGTTGGATGACATTCCGTGCTGGTTCTTTCTA
>Ga0181523_10005226_pt1 | contig 10826 bp, 10 predicted proteins | sample PEATcosm2014_Bin_43_FD_119752 | JGI IMG/M metagenome (GOLD analysis project Ga0181523, IMG submission 119752) | Peatland microbial communities from MTU Mesocosm Facility, Houghton, MI, USA - PEATcosm2014_Bin05_30_metaG | ecosystem: Environmental > Terrestrial > Soil > Wetlands > Peat | place... | reverse complement strand
ATCTTCTGGCACGTGCACGATGCCGAAAAGGCCGCATTGGCCATCACCGATTACCGCGAGGCGATCGATCGCGTGGCCCAGACCTCGTTGCGCGAGATGATTGGATCGTCCATGTTGGCGGCGCTGCTATCGGATCGAAAGGAAGCCGATGAGCAACTCAAGCTCGAAATCGGGCAAAAGACCGCACCGTGGGGCATCTCAGTGAGCTCGGTGGAGATTCGCGACGTGGCAATCCCGGTCGCTCTTCAGGATGCCATGTCGCGTCAGGCGCAGGCCGAGCGGGAAAAGCAGGCGCGCGTGATACTGGGATCGGCCGAAGCCGCAATCGCCGGAAAATTTGTTGAGGCCGCGGACATCTACACGGGACATCCGGTGGCGCTGCAGCTTCGGGCGATGAACATCATTTATGAGACCACGAAGGAGAGAGGCGCGACGATCCTGATGCCCAGCTCAATGGTCGACAGCCTGAATCCCTCTGCGGCTACTCTGGCATTGGCACTCGCAGGGAATGACGCGCTCAAACCGAGTGGGCTCCCGGAGCCCAAAGAGGCGCCGCCGCTTCCGGTTGCAGCGTAAGCGGCTGAGGAGCGGACCGGGTGCTGCTTCGACCGGCAGTCTGGGGTCGCTGGATTCTGGGCTCGCTGTGTGCGCGCGCGTAAAGGCTCCTGATCACCTGATAGCAGGTGCAAGAGGACGCCTCGAGCCCAATGAGATCCAGGATCTGGATCCGTCCGCGGTGGTAGCTGATCAGTTTGCGCCGCTTCAGTTCGCTGGCGGCCTCCGTAACGCCCTCGCGCCGCAGACCGAGCATATGCGCCAGGAAGTCCTGCGTCAGGGGAAAGTCATCGGATGCCACCCGCTCACGGGTCATGAGCAGCCAGCGCGCCAGGCGTGCCTGCGCGTCGTGAAAGCGGTTGCATGCGGCCGTCTGCGAGATCTGCGCCATCAAGGCATACGTGTATCGAAAGAGCGCCTGCTGCAGCGGGCGATTGCGGTTGAATTCGGCCCGAAAGAGCGCCGAGGACATGCGCAAGGCCTCGCCGCCGCCCTGTACGAGTGCACGGACCCCAGAGACTTCCACACCCAGGACGAAGGGCATCCCGATCATGCCCTCGTTGCCAACCATGCCCACTTCGAGGGTGCGGCGCCTGTCGACGGCCGTGAGCAAGGACACAAGCGATGTGATCGGAAAGTAGACGTGCCGGATTGCCTGGCCGGGCTCGTAGAGGATCTGCCCGAATCGGAGCACCACCGGCTCGAGTTGCGCACGCAACTGCTCTGCTTCATTGGAAGGCAGGCTGGCCAATACGCGGTTCGTGGCACTTGATCGGTGCATCGTTGACACAGCCTCTGGTAGTCGAACTGGCCGACCGACGCAATGCTAGCGCTCAGGGGCAATCCCGTATGTACGGCTCCGCACTCAGCAGCGCGCGGATCAAAGCACATACAGGCGTCTTCGGTGCGGTAACGCACCGACCATGTTATGTTCGTCGTGCTGTGATGATGATCCATCGCTCAGACAAACGGAGAATCACATGTATATCGGCGGCGGATTACTCGGAACCGTTCTCGTCGTTCTGCTCATCGTCTGGCTCGTGCGTCGGGTGTGACGTGCGATCGAACCACTGCAATGGAGAAGCCCGCCATGCCTAAGTCTATCGCTGTCGGATCGTTCACCGCGCTGTTGATACTGGGGGCGGCCGCCTCGAGCGCCTATGCCGAAGGCAATCCGGTCGCCATCGAGCAGCAGCTGCATGACGCGCTCGCCCGAGGGGATGTGGCGGCGGCGCTCGCCTTGTTTACCGAGGACGCCGTCATCGATTCGGAGAGCGGTCTCTGTGCGCAGGCCCCGTGCGTGGGCAAGGCCGCCATCCAGAAGGATCTGGAGCGCTTCACGGCAGACAAGAGTCGGCATGTCACCGTGCTCAACAGCTACGTTTCCGGCAACATCCTCGTTACGCGCTTTGAGGCCCGCAGTGCCACGATCCAGAAGGCCGGTGTCGAGCGCGTCATCCTTTGGGGTATTCGCGAGATGCGAGGGGACAAAATCGCCTCTTACCGCTGCTGTATGCCTGAGCGCACCGATCCGCAGACGGCGCGCTTTCTCGAATGGGACTATGCGCACCCATCGATCAAGTGAGGCACGGCGCCACAATGGCAGGGGTCCTGACGGTGCGCGAATTTAAAGCAGGAGAATGTGATGGGTAAATGGGTAGTGGCAGTCCTGATCCTCAGTAGCCTGTTGAGTGGATGCATTGGGTTTGGTTTTCACGGCGGCCGCGGCGGCGGAGGCGGTTACTACCATCATCACGACTGGCGTTAGTGGATGTGAATCCACGTTGAGCGCAGGATGATCGTTCGTTGGCCAGCAGCGACGGTCATGGCGCGCCCGTCGGCATATCTTGCCTTGATGCTGTGTGTGTTCGTGCCCAGGATGGCCTGGTCTCAAACACCATCGCCGCTGCAGGAATGGCAGTACCCGGGCGGCATCATGCTCGAGCAGGTGTTCGAACCCAATTTACCGGATTGGCGCTTCGTGCTCGGAGCGTCGGTGGCCTCAGAGCCGCTTTACGACGGCGCAAGGCCGTACCGCGTGGATCTCGGGCCTGTGATCGACATTCGGTACCGCGATATCGCCTTCGCCTCGGTGGGCGAGGGCCTCGGCGTGAACCTCCTGCGCGCCAAGAATTGCCGCGCCGGAACGGCGCTCGGCTATGACCTCGGTCGCCCGGTCTCCGAAGCTCCGGTTCATTTGCATGGCCTGGGGGATATATCGGCCGCACCGTTCATCAAGCTGTTTGCATCCTGCGTGATTTCCAAGAGTTTTCCGATAGATGTGCGAGTGGATGTTCGCCGCCTCGTCGGTGGCGCCGGCGGTCTGCTTGGCGATATTCAGGCCATGATGCCGCTGCCCGGGAGCTCGCAAAAGCTCTTCCTGCTGGCGGGTCCGTCGATCACGTTTTCGAATCGCCAGTACACGCAAAAGGTGTTCGGTGTGACCTCGATCCAAGCCTCGGACTCCGATTATTCGGCCTACAACGCGCATGGCGGATTGAGCGCCGCGGGCGTGGGCTTGAGCGCTACCCGGTTCATCACGCCTCGCTGGTTGATCAATGCGGATGTGGCGGTGAATCGATTGCTTGGAAGTGCCAGTGACAGTCCGATAACACAGGCATCTTACCAGGGCATTCTCGAGGTCACGACCGCCTATCGGTGGTAGGCCAGGATGGGGGTCGGCGGCTTATCGAGCGAGGAGGCGCGCCATCGGTTGCAGACAGCGGGTCCGAACGCGATGCCCGATACGACCGCTCATCCGTTGGCCCGGGCGCTGGAGAAATTCTGGGCGCCGGTTCCATGGATGCTCGAGGCAGCGATCGTCCTGGAGCTGCTTCTCGGCAAGTATGTCGAAGCCGCCATCATTGCGACGCTGCTCGCGTTCAATGCCGCACTGGGTCTGTTCCAGGAAAGCCGCGCCCAGGCGACTCTTGCGGCACTGAAATCGCGGCTTGCGCTGAATGCGTCCGTCCGGCGTGACGGCAGCTGGCGGACGATCCCCGCTGCCGAGGTCGTACCCGGCGATCTGCTGAAGCTGTCGCTCGGTGGCGTGGTCGCGGCCGATGTGAAGCTGATGGCGGGGGAGGTTCTACTCGATCAATCAATGCTCACGGGCGAATCCGTGCCCATCGAGGCCGGGCCGGGCGTTCAGACATTCGCCGGAGCGCTGGTACGGCGCGGCGAGGCAGTGGCGCAGGTCACGGCGACCGGAACGCGCACCAAGTTCGGCCGGACGGCGGAGCTCGTGCGCAAGGCCCATGTCGTGAGTTCGGAGCAGCAGGCGGTGCTGCGCGTGGTACGCAATCTCGCCGCGTTCAATGGCGTGGTCATCCTGCTGCTCGTGGGCTATGCCCATCTCTTGAAGCTGGCGCTCGCCGAGATCATTCCTCTGGTTTTGACCGGCGTGCTGGCATCGATACCGGTTGCGCTGCCGGCCACATTCACGCTGGCGGCAGCACTGGGGGCGCGGGCGCTGGCAAAGCGCGGTGTCCTATCCACGCGCCTGTCCGCGGTGGATGAAGCGGGAACGATGGATGTTCTGTGTGCCGATAAGACCGGCACCCTGACGAAAAATGCACTGACGGTGACGACCGTCCACGCAATGCCAGGCTTCGACGAGGCGCATGTTCTGGCGCTGGCCGCTCTCGCCAGTTCCGATGGGGGCCAGGATCCGGTCGATGGCGCAGTTCGTGCCGCCTCGATCATCAAGGCGGTTGCCGATGCCCCGAAGCTCGTCCAATTCGTGCCGTTCGATTCGGCGCTCAAAATGTCCGAGGCCACTGCCACTGATTCAGCAGGAGCAATGCTACGTATCGTCAAGGGTGCCTTTGCCGCGGTCATCGGCCTCACCCACGACACAGCAGGCGCGACGGCGGCGGCTACGGCGCTCGAAGGGCAGGGTTTCCGTGTGCTGGCGGTCGCGGCTGGAGCGCCGACCGCGCTGAAGCTGGCTGGACTCATCGCGCTCAGCGACCCGCCGCGCGCGGACTCGGCCGAGCTCGTGATGGATTTGCATGGATTGGGCGTGCGCACCGTGATGGTGACGGGTGACGCGCCGGCCACCGCCGCCATCGTCGCACGCGCGGTAGGGCTCGACGGTGGTGTCGGTCCGCCCGGACCCATCCTCGACACTGTCCGTCCTGAGCTGTTTGCGGTCTACGCCGGGGTCCTGCCAGAGGATAAGTACAAGCTGGTGAAGGCGTTCCAGAAATGCGGTCACACTGTCGGGATGTGCGGCGACGGCGCCAACGACGCGCCGGCGTTGCGCCAGGCGCAGATTGGCATCGCAGTGCTGACCGCAACCGACGTCGCAAAATCGGCCGCCGGCATGGTACTCACCGAAGCGGGGCTCGGCGGCATCGTCGCCGCGGTCAGGGAGGGGCGAATAACCTTCCAGCGCATCCAGACTTACACGCTGAACTCCATCATCAAGAAGATCGTGACCGTGATGCTGCTGGTCGTCGGCGTGATCATGACAGGGCACGCGATCCTGACTCCGCTGCTGATGGTCATCGTGATGGTCGCCGGTGATTTCCTCGCGATGTCATTGACGACGGATAACGTGCGGCCATCAGCGAGTCCGAATGCGTGGCGGATCAGCCGATTGACCGTCGCTGGCGTCATACTGGGCCTCTGCCTGCTGGCCTTCTGCACTGGCGATCTGGCGGTCGGAAAATTCGGCCTCCATCTAGGAATCGATGCGCTCAGAACGCTGACCTTCATCCTGCTGGTGTTCGGCAGCCAGGCGATGATCTATGCCATTCGCGAACGTCGGCATCTTTGGGACTCTCGCCCCAGCCGATTGCTCGTGATGTCGTCGATCGCCGATATTGCAATCGCCTCGTCATTGGCTGTCGGTGGATTTGCGATGGCCCCACTATCGGCCTGGCTGATCGCCGGCACGCTCATGGCCGCGGTCATCTTCGCGTTTATCCTGGATTCGATAAAGGTCCTGGTGTTCGCGCGTCTCGGGATTGCCAGGAGCCCCAGCACAGTACGCGTGGAGCCTTAGAGTGAACCGTTCAGCGCCTTGTCCGCGGCCTCTTTGGCCGCCTCCCAGGCCTTCTGCGCGGCTCTTTGCGCGGACTCGGCGGCCGATCGTGCGGTGTCCTTGCTCGATTCGACCTTCTCTTTGGCAGACTCCTCGGCCTTCTGAGCCGCTTCCCTGGAAGCCGCAGCCGCCGCTGTTGCGGCGTCTGCGGCTGCGCGTGCGGCCTGTTTGGTGTCGGCGGTGGCCTCGCGGGCAGCTTCAGCGGACTGCCGCTCGGCTCGTTGTGCCGCCCTGTCGGCCTTGTCCGCCGCCCGTTGGGCCGCCTCAGCCGCTCGTTGCGAAGCCTCGCTGACCGCTTGCTCGGCACTTTGCGCAGCCGCCTTGGCAGCCTCGACGGCGTCGCGCGCCGCTTCCCTGGCTTCCGTGGCGGCTTGGCGCGCACTGTCTTCGCTACCCTGAGCGGACGGTGCGGCCGCTTCAGCAGCCGTTGCAGCGGTCTCGGCACCCCCACACATACCTACGGCGGCCAGCGCGAATAAAATCAGCCCGCTCCGCACCGGCATATTCCCTCGAGCGCTCATGACTGAAGTTCCGTGCCGATACGCCCATTACACTCGACGTATCACAACCATGATGAGGCCGACCAACAGTAGCGTAGCGAGAATGCCGTCGATGTACATGCGAATCTCCGTCGGCGCACCCGAATTCCCATACAAGAACTCCGTGCCAGTGATGTCCATTTGACAGTCAACCACCGACCAACGTCCATTCGAATAAACCACTACATATGCGCGAGCGCACGCCGCGCACCGCCATCGTTCGACCGGCTGGGCTACGGCTTGGCGTCTGGCGCTGCAGTGCCGTCTTTTGTGCTGCCATCCGGCATCATCACGGCGATTGGGGCCACTTTGACTTTGGCGACACCGTTGCGCTCGCTGATCCCGATCTTCCGCGCCGTGGAGGGCGACAGATCGACGATTCTTCCCCTGACATACGGTCCGCGGTCCTCGATCGTGACCACCGCACTCTGGCCATTTTCGATGTTGGTTATCTTGGCTGTGGTCCCCAGTGGCAGCGTCTTGCTGGCGGCGTTGTCGCCCTGCGGATTCATCTTGACGCCGTCCGCCATATCTCTACCGACAAAGCGTCTCGCGTAGAACGATGCCTTGCCGAAACGTGTGCGACCGGATAGATCCGGTGCGAGCTTTGCCGTGGATGTCGTTGTTCGCGAAGGCGCCGTCTCCGGCGGCGTCACGGTCGCATCGAGGTCAACGTGCGGAGCGCAACCCGTCGCAGCCATTGCGGCAACGCTGAACTGCAGAATCGCCGCCAGGGATTTGAAGCGGACGCTGCGTCGCATAGCCTCGATGCTCCTTGGGCATGACCGCTGCGCGGCATGAATGGCCGTGGGTAGCTTACGGTGAACGCCGTAGAAAATATCCCGTCGACGCGGCTGTCCGCGTCGACGGGCAAAATACTGAATCCGGCGAACAACCCCACAGGGGCGGGGCGATCGTTTGGGAGATCTGGACCCAGTAGCGACAGCATACCCGTCGCCGCCAGTCGTCTCTGTGCGGCGTCGTACATAATCGAGGCACGGCTATGTACCCCAACGAACGGATTGGCGTCAGGTTCTTCGGCATGCTTCGACTGGTCTATGAATGTTTGCCTCAAATGGATGAATGAAACATGAATCGAATTAAAGCAGTGGCTCTGTCGATGTTTGCCGTGCCGGCGATTACCTTGGGCGCGAACGCGCCCCCGGTGGTGGCGCCCTCGAAGGAGGCATGTGCGAACATCGAATGGAGCGCAGCCTTTCTGAAGGAATACCCGACGGCGCCTGCCGCGTGTCGGGAAGTAATAGTCAAGGATGGCGTCAAATTCGCGACTTTCGACGGCAAGGTCTCAAAGGTCGGGCACGAATACGTTCAAGTCGAGGTTACCGACGATGCCAACCTGCCGATCAGCACGATCGCATTCGAGATCGGAGTGGGCGGCAAGGTCACTATCAACAACAAGGTCGAAAGGGTCAAGGATCTCAAGATCGGGGACCTTCTGACGTTCTGGGTTCGCGAAGGCAAATTTGGAATCTCGCCGACCTTGACGGATCAACCGATGACCATTATCAAGCCCGAGGCCATGCCATCGAGCTAGGCGACAGCGCAAGGCTGACGTAGCGCGAAGACCTAAGTGGTCCGTGCGCGCGCGCGGAGCTTAGGTCCGTCGCTTGCCGCTTGCGCGGTGGGTGTCAGCGGGTTCGCGCGCGCGGAGTTCCTTCAGGGTGTAGATGGCCTCCGGCACTGCTTCGAGTCTTTCGACGGGTATGGGCTCTCCGCTGGCGTCGGAGAGGCCATAGGTGCCGTCCGCGATTTTCTGTAGCGCGCGATCGACACGCGTCAGACGCTGTGCGGTGCGTTCGGCCAGCGTGCCCTCAAGTTCCAGCAGCGCGAGCTTCTGTGCGTCGTCCTCGTATTCCTGCGCTTCGCCGATTGATTGCGAATTGAGCTCAGTCTGTTCGGTTGCCTCGGTCCGCGTCGTCCGCAGGAGATCCTCACGCAGCTTCAGCAACCGCTGGCTTTGCCTCTGGATGAAAGCCTTGTCCAATTTCGACGTTTTAGCGCCCATATAGGCTCCTGATACCCGAGTTGCCAAGCGTAACTGATTAACCGCCCATGGGGGTGAGCGACCACCATCCATCCTAACCCGGATCTCGCGCTGGCGAGTAGCGGGCGGCGCCGTCAAGTCGTGCCGCGACACGGATTCGCCAATCAATCGGAGATGCGACACCGAACACGGCGTCACAACGGCGGTTTGTTAGCTTTGTGACGTCAGCATGGCGCATCACTTCGAGCCTCAGGCCACGCCAGTGGAGTGGTGAATAACCAAGCGGTGCCTGTTTCGCATACATTTCCTGGCGGCTTGAGCCGGGTCGCAGAGCCGGTCATCCTGTTTCCACTGATCGCCACGCTTGTGTTGTCCGTCATCTGGACCGGAACCATTGGACTGATCCGGCTGAAGCAGGCGGATGCGGCGCATGACGCGGCGGCATCCAGCCGTGAATTACTGGGGACCTACGAAGCGCAGGTCGTGCGCGCTCTGCGGGAGATCGATCAGACCCTGACTCTGGTCAAATTCGTACACGAAGGGGAACGAGGCCACGGCGCACTGGCGGAGCTCAGGAACAAGGGTCTATTGCCCCCCGACTTGCTGTTCACTGTGAGCATCGCCGATCGACAGGGCGCCGTTGTTGAAAGCACACATCCCGCGCAGACCGTAGATGTAGCCGATGAGAAGTACTTTCAAGCGCAACGCGCCGGGGACTCATTCATTATCAGTGAACCGGCGCGAGAACCGACCGGCGATGTGAGCCTGCGGTTCAGCCGTCGTCTGGACGACTCCGATGGAACCTTCGACGGCGTGGTGATCGTCACGGTAGGCGCGAGTTATTTCGTCAGTGGTTATGAGAGCACGAAGCTCGGAGAGCGGGGGTGCTCGGCATCGTCGGTACTGACGGCATCGTGCGCGTCAGGCGAACAGGAGATTCCGAGTTCTCGGGTGATGCCGTTGACTATGGCGATCTGGTTCCGCGACCCGACGCAGTGGAGACTGCGACCGTCATCTCTACCAGCAGTTGGGATGCGGTGCCGCGGTGGACCAGTGCGCGCGAGCTTTATGGATTCCCCCTGGCGGTCTTCGTTGGGCTTTCGGCCGACGAGCGCCTGGCGGGGCCGCAACGCGACACTACGAGCTACGAGGATCTGAGCAGCACACTCGCATCCACCGGCATGGACCCGCGCTTTCTGGAATTTGAGATCAACGAGAAGCTGCTGATGGAAGATGCCGAAACGACCCGGCGAATCCTCTCGAGGCTCAAGGAGCTGGGAGTTCGAATCGCCATCGACGATTTTGGAAGCGGCTATACCTCGCTCGCAACGCTGCAACGATTCCCGCTCGACACGATCAAGATCGATCGCTCCTTCATTCACAGCATCGCGATCGGCGGTGATGACACCGGCCTGGCGGAGTCCGTCATCGCGATGGGAAAGAATCTGAGCCTGACCGTGGTGGCGCAAGGCGTCGAGACCAGCGAGCAAGCCGATTTTCTGCGTGCCCACGCCTGTGACGAAATTCAGGGGTTTTACTTCAATCGACCGCTGCCGGCGGAACTGTTTACACAGCTGTTGCTCGCCCAAAGGAGCGAAATCACGGATGGTTATCGTTCGGTAGACCCATGGTCGGGTCGTTTCCTCCTGACCCCGGGCACAAAGTGCGTCGCGACCAGGTGCGTCGTGCTCGGAGGGGTTTTCAGAAGAGTGACAATCCGCTGCTGAAGGGCCTGATCGGCTCCGGTCACCCGCCGGTGCTGCCGCAGGTGTTCCAGCCAGGATTCAACCAGGAAGGTCTCGAGAAACCTCCCCGGATCGGCCGCGTCCTCGAACAGGCCCCACGCGTAGGCGCCATCTCGGCCGCGCTCGTGTGACAGCAGTTCAAGAGCGCGCAGAAAGGCTTCGCGCTCCGCATCCTTGATCCGATATTCGACCGTGACCAGGATCGGGCCGGGATCGCTCTCGACGTGCCGACTGAGCACTGGCGTAGGCCAATGCATCGAAGGGGTCAGGTCGATGCCGGCCCCGGTCTGCAATTTCCACCGCCACGTCAGCGGTATGGCGATCAACAATCCGGTCGCGGCGATGAAGTGAGCCATGGGGACTCCACCCAGACGCGCCACCTGTCCCCACAGGGCGCTGCCGACGCTCAGAGCGCCAAAAAACACCGTAACGTAGACAGCGAGGCCTCGTCCCCGCACCCATTCGGGCAAGCCGAGCTGTGCGGAGACATTCAAGGTCGCCAGCACGCCGATCCAGCAGACCCCTGCGATGCCGCTGGCACACAAGGCAATTATCGGATCAAGAGCGGCCCCGAACAGGATCAGCGCCAGGGCAGTGCCGACGGATCCGGCCGCGACCACCCCGTTGGGCCCAAGGGTCGCCTTGAGCCACGGTAAGGCAAGGGCGCCACCGATGGCGCTCGCGCCTATCGCACCGAGCAGCAGTCCGTAGAATGCCGCGCCGCCGCCCACTTGATTGCGCGCCACCAGCGGCAGCAGGGCCCAGTAGCAACTTGCGAACAGACTGAAGCCGACAGCGCGCAGCAGGGTGGCCCGTAGATGTCGATTGTTGCGCGAATGGCGAACGCCGGTCCGCACGGCACTGAGGAAGCGCTCCGCAGGCAACTGCGAATCCCCGGGCGCCGCGGAACGCCAGCGCAGCAGCGCTCCGAT
>Ga0181523_10005224_pt1 | contig 10831 bp, 8 predicted proteins | sample PEATcosm2014_Bin_43_FD_119752 | JGI IMG/M metagenome (GOLD analysis project Ga0181523, IMG submission 119752) | Peatland microbial communities from MTU Mesocosm Facility, Houghton, MI, USA - PEATcosm2014_Bin05_30_metaG | ecosystem: Environmental > Terrestrial > Soil > Wetlands > Peat | place... | reverse complement strand
GGCTGTGCCAGGCGAAACCAAGGAGGATCTCCTGTGGCCGAACCCTCGCGATCGGTTCTCATCACGGGCTGTTCGAGCGGGATCGGACACGAGCTCGCCCTCCGGATGCAAAGGCGTGACTGGATCGTCTACGCGACCGCCCGGCGGCTCGCCGCCATCGAGGACCTCGCTCACGCGGGCTGCGAGGTTCTCGCGCTCGACGTGACGAGCGAGGACTCGATGGTCGAGGCCCTCGGCACCCTCGCGGGGCGCGGCATCATCCTCGATGCGCTCGTCAACAACGCCGGATACGGGTTGTACGGTCCCGTCGAGCAACTCGGGCTCAAAGACGCGCGCGCACAGTTCGAGACGAACGTCTTCGGCCTCGTGCGCATGACCCAGCTCGTCCTCCCGATCATGCGACAAGCACACCGCGGCCGGATCGTGAACATTTCCTCGGTCGGTGGGCGCACGGTGTTCCCCGGGAGTGCCTTCTACCACGCGTCGAAGTTCGCTCTCGAAGCTCTGAGCGATGCCTTGCGCTTCGAAGTCCATCCCTTTGGCATCGATGTCGTGCTCATCGAGCCTGGTCCGGTTCGCACGCTATGGGGAGAAAAGGCCGCCACATCCCTTGCCCTCAGCGTTTCCGAAGACGGTGCCGATCCCTACGACCATTACAAGGCCCAGGTCTTGGCCATGCTCGACGGGACGAGCACGGGCTTCGCATCGCGCTTTTCCTCGAGTCCGGCGCACGTTGCAGCCGTCGTCGAACGGGCCCTGACACGTCGCCGCCCGCGCTCGCGCTACCTCATCGGCCTACCAGCGCACCTTGGTGTCGCCCTCGAGCTCATGGTCCCCGACCGTCTGCGCGACGCGGTATTTCGAAAGGTGCTTCGCCTTTAGCAAGGCCCATCTTCGGACATCGCATCGGAGAATCCCTTGAGCGCTTCGTTTCCTCGTTTCGCCTTAGCCGGTCGGACAGACGCTAGAACCGACGGGTGTCGGGATCGAGGCTGCGATTGGCACGTTCGTGACAGACGAGACGCCACCGACGCTCCCTGCGATGAGGATTTGTGAGCTCGCGACGTGTCCGATGCGAAGTGCGACGTCCATGAAGGCAATGGAGACCGCGGCGACAATCGAGGTCGCTGGCGCGTCCGTTCCGTTGTAGGAACTGAGATGCGTCGCATCGTCCAGCTCTAAGAAGTACTTCGGTGGCCCGATCGCGTTGTACAGATCGACGGACTCGTAGGGCGCGTTGCACAGATCCGTTGCGCTTTGGACGACGAGCAATGGCGTCTGTGCACCCATTGGTTGCGCGTACGCCTGATCTGCGATTGGCAACTCTCCCCCAGACAACACGACGACGCCGCCGACGCGCACATTGCCTACGCGATATCGCGCGTCGTAGATCAAGGCCGCAACGGTGACTCCCCCGTCGGAATGTCCCACAAGCACAACGCGGTTCGCATCGAACAGTCCGTACATCCAGCTCGAGGGTGCCCTGACCTCTTTGCGCAGGAAAGACAAGGTGAACGCGACGTCACCGGGTTGATTGTAGAGATCCCCTTCAGGCGTCCTGTGCTGGGGAAGCCCCGCCTCATAGGGTGCCTCCGACGCGGGATAGGTCGTGTCGGGGAAGGAGAGCGCGACCACGACGAAGCCCGCGCGCACCCAGTCGTCGAACAATGCCACGTAGTCCTCAGCGCGTAGGCGGTATCCCGGTGCAAACACGACGAGGGGCCAGTTCCTCGAACGGTCGATCCTTGCATCGGCGGTCTCGGTTTTCGACGAGCCGAACAGCGTCGGATAGCGGATCTCAACGCCCAAGGTGCGACCATGCGCCGTCTTTCCTGTCGTGTAGTTGTAGGTACTTCGAGCATGATCTGTGATGCTCATCGTGCGCAGTCCCACTTCGAGCACCTTGCTCGGCGCAGGCTCACTGCTCGTCGTCGTTTCGACACGGGGGGCCGCCGCCTTGGGCGTCGTGCCCATCGAGGCCACGATCCCGTAGATCGATAGCGCCACGGCGACGGGCAGCACTCCAAGGACCATGATCCGCCGACGCACGTAGACCGAATGCGGCGGCTTCTTCAAGCTATGCGCGGATCGACCCCGGCCCGCCGCCACCTACATCACACCCGCCTCAAAGCGTTCATGTGCAAGACGTCCCAGCATGTCGACGCTCAGCTCTGAAGGAGGCGCCGGCGCAGCGCATCGAGGCTCGTGATCGCCGCCACTTCGCGTATTTGGTTACGACTCCCGACGAGAGAAAGGCCGAAGGCTTCGGGTTCTTCACCGGGAAGCGCGATGCCCACAAAGACTGTGCCTGGGGCAAGTCCTTCCTGCGCATCAGGTCCGGCGACGCCGGTCGTCGAGAGCCCGACATCTGAACCGAGCAGACGACGTATCGAACCGGCCATTGCGAGCGCGGCATCCTTTGTCACAACGGGTCCTTCTTTGATCCCGAGCAGGTCGTGTTTCACCGAGGATGCGTAGCAGACCACGCTCCCATCAAACCAGGTGCTCGCTCCCGGCTGCGCGACAATCCGAGAAGAAATGAGTCCGCCCGTCAAGGACTCAGCGAGCGCGAGCTTCCAGCCCCTCTCTGTGAGCATGGCCCCGATGACGTGTTCCATTGACTCCTCGTCGGTCGCGAAGACCTTGTCGCCAAGGAGCACCCGCAGCTCTGCTTCTTCGACATCCAGTGCCGCTCTCGCCGCATCGTCATCAGGTGCTTTCACGGTGACGCGGACGCTGATGCCCTCGATGCCCCTTGCCAAGAAAGCGATCGTCGGCACACCCCTTCCGCCCGCATCGAGTGCTTCGACGCGCGGTGCCACGATCTGAGCGAGGAGAGATTCTCCCATTCCCCAGGTCCGCAGGGTCCGACTCGCGATGACTGCGCGCTCACCTGAACGCGCGATGAGATCTCCGAGGACCGCGCGGCGCAGCATCTCTTTCATCTCCGCAGGCACGCCGGGCAGCGCGTAGATGGCCTTTTGGCCGACAGGACAGATGAGTCCCGGAGCGGTGCCTGTCTCTTGGGGGATGACCTGCGCGCCGATCGGGACGTCCGCCTGTTTTTCGTTGTTCGGTGACATCTTCCGGCCACGCGCCGCGAAGATCGCTCGCGTACGCGCCAAGGTCTCCTCGTCGCGGATGAGCTCCACGCGCATGACCTTCGCGAGGGCCTCGCGAGTCACATCATCTTGCGTCGGCCCAAGGCCCCCGCAGACAATCGCCGCGTCCGAGCGCGCAAGTGCGATCTCAAGGGCAGAGGCAATGCGGTCGATGTTGTCGCCGACGCGCGTCTGAAAGTGACAGTCGATCCCTGAGGCGGCGAGTTCTTCGGCAATGAAGGTCGAGTTCGTGTCGACGTGGTGGCCCAACAAGAGCTCGGTCCCAACGGCGATGATCTCAGCGCGCACCGTGACTTAGGCCATCTTTCGATTCGCAAGCGTTTCCCCGGAGCTGTCCCGGTCCCGTATCGCTCTTTGCGCATCGAGGAAATACTCGAACCCGGTAACGAGCGTGAGGGCGACGGCGACCCAAAGGACCACACGCACGATGCCGAGGTGATCTGTCCCGAGCTCCGGCACGAGGGCACAGGCAATGGCACCGTCTTGGACGAGGGTCTTCAGCTTCGCGAGGGGACGTGCCGGGATCGACACGCCCCTTTGGCCCGCGCGGATCCGAAAGGCGCTCATGGCGAGTTCGCGCACGGCGATGAGGCCAACGGGAACCCAGGTCACCTCGCCGATGACCGCGAGCGCGCAGAGCGCGCCAAGGGCGATGAACTTGTCTGCGAGCGGATCCAAGAACGCGCCGGAGCGCGTCGGCCCGTGACGGCGCGCGACGATCCCGTCGAAGTAGTCCGATGAGCCCAAGACGAACCACACCGCGAACAACCACCATGCCGGGTGCCCGGTCTCCGCGACCGCCACGCCAAAGAGCGGGGCGGCAAACAAGCGCGCGAGGGTGAGCGCGTTGGCCGGTGTCGCCAGCGCGGTAGGGCCGAAGGCGTGACGCTTCTCGGTCATGTGCCAACGCCCCTTGAGATGGGACGTGCCCTTAGGTCAGGACCTTCCGCTGCGACGACTCGCACGTCTTCGATGGATCCAGGGGCGAGTTCAGGAGGGACCTTGATGATCCCGTCGATTTCCGGAGCTTCGCGATATGAGCGCGCGATCCCCGGTGCATCGACGAGAACCTCGACTTCTTCGCCGACGATGGCTTGCCGTTTCGCTGCGGTGATCGTGTCTTGGATTTCGCCACATTCGCGCAAGCGCTCCAGAGCGAGCGCGCGATCGACTTTGTCGCCGAGAGAAGCTGCAAGCGTTCCTTTTTCCTCTGAGAAGGTGAAGAACCCCGCCCAGTCGAGCTCCACTTCTCCAAGGAAGTTGAGCAATGCATCGTGATCCTCTTCGGTCTCTCCGGGATAGCCGCAGATGAACGAAGACCGCAGCGCTGCGTGCGGCGCGACACTCCGTATCTTCGCGATGCGTTCGCCGAACCGCTTCGCATCGCCATAGCGCCGCATTCTTCGCAACAGCGGACGCGAGACATGCTGCAAGGAGAGGTCGAAGTACGCGATATTCGTCGCGGCGATCGCGTTGATGAGTTCGTCTGAGAGCGACGACGGGTACAGATACAAGAGCCTCACGCGAGCGACACGCGACACAACCGCGCCGAGCAGCTCGACAAGCGCGCCCACGCGCCCGAGATCGCGCCCATAAGAGGCGAGGTCCTGCGCGACGAGGATGACCTCGTTCACGTTCAGCCCGTCGATCTCATCGAGGATCGCCTCTGGTGCTCGGGACCGTTGCGGTCCGCGAAAGCTCGGTATCGCGCAGAACCCGCACGCTCGGTCACATCCCTCGGCGATCTTCACATACGCCCACGGTGCGTTCGCCGCTGGCCGTGGCATCTCGAGGAGGTCGAGCTTCGGGAGAAGACCCCTTTTATCGCCATGGCCGATGTAGCGCGCCCCACCGAGGAAGTTCACCGGCACCCCGACGTCAGCCACAAGGTCAACCTCGGGAAGCGACGCCGCAAGCTCTTTCCCCGAGCGCGCCGCTAAGCAGCCCGTCACAACGAGTCGCGCACCGTGCCGGCGAGCGCCAGAGAGGGAAAGGATCGTCTCGATCGACTCCTCCCGGGCTTCTTCGATGAACGCACAGGTATTCACGACAACGAGGTCCGCTTCTGTCGCGCGCTTCGCGGGTCCATAGCCCGCCGCGAGCAGCGACCCGGCGATCTTGTCCGAATCGACCTGGTTCTTCGGGCAACCGAGCGTCTCAATCCAGTACCGGCCCGACATGGCTGCAGCGTACCAATGCGCTTCTCTCGGCCTCCGGGTGAGCGCCTCTTCTTCCCGGATCCGACGTGCCCTCTTGGCTTAGGAGTGGCCCGTGTGCGACGAACGCCCTGTGCGATAACAAACAGGGTTCATCTCCGAGGAAAACCCGCTCACGCGTGGTCACGCGTGCTCGAGCTCACAGCCGATCGAGGTATTCCGCCCTTTTCTCTCGAAACTCCGCGTCCGTCAGAATGCCCCGTCGATGGAGATCCTCGAGGGTCGCGAGCTGCGCCGCGATCGCACCGGGCGGTTGGGCATCCTCACCGGACACTCCTCGATCCTTTGGAGCGCGTCGAGCCCGGTTCACGATGCCCTGGACCACGGCGGGGTGGGCGACGTCGGGGATGACGTCGCTTCCTCGATCCCCGGCCGATTCAATCGTCAGACTCCCCACCCCGATGAGACGCTCGAGGAATCGCTGCTCGTAGGTCACGTCTTGCACCCGGTCGACGGGAATCTCGCGGCCGACCCGGTGCATCACCCCTGTGCGGTAGATGACGCGATACGACGTGACGACGAGATTCGTCGAACGCCAGCGCACAAACCGCACCATGACGAAAACCACGGTGAGAAAAAGGACACAGGCGAGCATGGCGCCGAACCAGCGTGGAGCACTGGACCAAGAGACGAACGCCGCGATGACGCCTCCCAAGAGCACCGCTCCGACGAGAAAGGGCCCGAACAATCGGATCCAGTGCGGACGGACGTCTAGGTACACCTCCTCCGCATCTTGCAGGTGCTTGGAAGGAAACGGCATGTTCGTCAAAGACCAATCGTCGCGTCGATCGCGCCTAAGCGAGCTTTGCCGCGATGCCACCGGCGTCACGAAGCACCGTGCCGTCTGCACCTGCGGTGGAGAATTGCATGGCGGGACGTTGCATCGCTTCATCCAGCATTCCCTTGAGAAGCTCCGTGAAGCTCAATTGCACATCTCCGTGCGGGTTGTCGAAGAGATGTCGGCTGAGCGATCCCGGTATGGTGTTCAGCTCGTTCACATAGAGCTGCGACCCGTCAAAGAGGAAGTCGAGGCGAGCGACCCCTCTCACGCCAAATGCGCGCGCGACCACGTGCGTCGTTGCGCGTAGTTCTCTCGCACATTCCTCGGGGATGTCGGCGGGCAGCTCGCGCGGAGCGCTCGACATGCCCTCCCCCCCGACGTATTTGTCCGCGTAGTCGAGAATTTCGGCCTCGCTCGTACGTCGCAACGGGCGCTCGATCGCCGACAGGCCCCAATCGGGCCAGCTTCGCACGGCGATTTGGAGGTCGTAGCACTCGGGGCGATACGGCTCGACCACCGCACCGCGTCGCAGGTGCACGTTCGAGTGAAGCCGCGCTTTTGCCGTTGCGAGATCCGCTACGACCTCGATCCCGATCGAAGACCCGCCAAAGCGCGGCTTCACGATCAAGGGAGGGTCGATACAAGGATCATCCATATCCTCAGCGAGCAGGATCCGCGGAAGGGAGCGACAGCCGAGCGCGCTCATGAGGGCACTGGACGCAAGTTTGTCCATCCCGAGTGTCGCACCGTACGCACTAGGGCCCGCATAGGCTACGCCCGCAAGATCGAGGGCACCTTGCAGCGTGCCGTCCTCACCTGGTCCACCGTGGCAACACACGACGGCAGCGTCTATGGCGACGCGTTCGTTCCTGCGCCCGAGCAACCCCTGGCGCGCGAAGAACCCGCCTTCTCGGCCCACGCAGAGCTCGAGGGGCGTCGAGTCCTTCGGTGTCCCCTCGAGGAAGTCCCTCGCCTCGAGTGCATCCGCGACCTTGAAGAACCCACCGTTCTTCGCCCAGTACAGCCCGAAGACTTCATCCACGCCGACTGCTTGTGAAAGGCACCGCGCGACTTGGAGACCTGTTAGCACCGAGACGTCGTGCTCTGGCGACGGCCCCCCAAAGATCACACCGACCCGGGAGGCGTTCATGACCACGTCGTCATGTTAGGTGAAGCGACCCGGCGGCTTTGTTTTGCGGCGCACAGCGCGAACGTGACCTAGAAGTAGTGATCGGGGAGGTCGTTCTCATAGAGAACGACATCGTCCCTTTGAAGGAACTTCCGCACGTAGGCGACTGCTTGCTCGCGCGTCCGCACTTCCGCGACATAGAGGGGATCGGACTGCCCGGGGCTTTTTCCCCCGTGCAAAGCTTCGGAGTCCCGGGGGGGCGCGACTGCCCGCGCTGATTCATTGATCCCTCGTCGGAGTGCACGCCTGTTCGTACGGCCCACGATCACGAAATCCGTCGCAACACGGGCCGCGCTCTTTGCGAACTCCGCGTTCTCCTCTGCTTGTCGATCGCCAAGCTCGACCATGCCAGGACTGACCACAACACGGCGACCGCCGGTTCTTCCGAGCGACGCGAGCTCCTCGAGGGCCCAGCGTGCACCCGACGGGTTCGCATTGAACGTGTCATCGAGGACGACGGCGCCGTTCGTCGCCAGCAGCACTTCGAGGCGATTTTGCGCGACGGGAAGCCCCCTCAATCGCGCCAACACCTCAGGCGCTTCACAGCCCAAGGCGAGCGCTGCGCCGATCGCACAGGCGATGTTCGTCGCGGCGATTGCTTGATTCTCGCTCTTGAGCGTCACCTGCCCAATGCGAACGGAGTCGACGAACAGCTCGACGTCGCGACCAGCTAAGCGCACGAACACGTCAGCGTCTCTATCGCTGCCCGAACATGCAATCACCCTGCGTCCAAGTTGAGAGAGTCCGCTCACAAGGCCAGATAGCCGTGCGTCATCGACGTTCAATACGACCACCTCCGCATGCTCGACGATCTCCGCCTTTGCCTGCAGGGTCCGTTCAAGGGTCTTGAATCGTTCGAGGTGGACCGGCCCGATCGCGCAGATGACGGCGATCTTCGGCTTTAGCCACGCGCAGAGCGCCGCAATCTCACCGGGGCCATACGCGCCCATCTCTGCGATGAAGACGTCGGTGCCCTCGATGAGATCTTCATTGACCGCGCGCGCAAGGCCTGCTCTGTTGTTGAAACTCCGCGGGCTCGCGACAACCCTGAAGCGCCCTGCCACCAAGTGCTCGAGATAGCCCTTCGTTGAGGTCTTCCCGTAGGACCCTGTGATCCCCACAATCGTCGGGTGGATGCGCGCGACACGTTCTTTCGCGCGATTCACGTGACGTTGAGCGAGAAGTTCTTCCAAAGGAGCACAAAGCACGAGCCCGAGTGCGACAAGGATAGGAGTCGCGAGCGCGACAAACGCCGAGGCGGTCAACGCAGGGTGAAGACCCCCGAGAAGTGCACATAGAGCGATCGGCAGACCACACGTCATGGCAGCACATCCCGCCAGGGTCTTCAGTCGCCTCGTCCAAACAAGCTTCGAGCTTCGCCCGCGTACCGACAAATGCGTGGGGAAGAATCCCACGGCTCCAGCGGTCGCGAGCGCTGCGACGGGATAGGCAATACTGAGGCAAGCTCCTGCAGCCCCAAGGACGAACGCAGCGATCTCGCTGGGTGATTTCGACCACCACCGGTACACGAACACCGCGACCGACCGGGTTAGGTAGTGCTCCCGTTGGGCGACACGGAGCCAGCGCAGAAGGGAGACGATAGTTGCGCCTGTGCAGCACACAAGCACAATGACCTCGCTGAGCATCATGGTCGGTGCTTCAATATTGCAGCGCGAAGCGCGTCCGGAGCCTCGATCGGCGTGAAGTGGTCGGCATCTGCAACTACCAACAACGTCACGTCATGAAGGAGCGCCGAAGCCGCGACAGCTTTTTCGGTGGTCGCGGCTGTGTCGTTGGCACCCCAGATCAGCTCGACCGGAACGCGTAGTGCACGGAGAAAGCCCTCGTCACTTTCTCCCAACGCGCGCACGAGAACACCGCGCATCACGCCGGTGGCCTCTTGATAGTCCCGTGACCCAAATCGCTTCCGGGCCCGATCCATGTGCACATCGCTCATGAGCCCCATCCTCCAGAGCGATCTCGTCGCGCGATAGCGCATCTTCGGTCGAACGCGATCGCTCGCTCCGAGCACGAAGGGCACACCGCTCATGACTAACGCCGCGACCCTTTCTGGGTAGGCAACTGCGATGCGCAACGCGACGCGCCCTCCAAAGGAATGCCCGACGAGCACGACGCGATCCCCCATCTCTTCGAGGATCGGGGCGATGGCCTCCGCGTAGTCTGAGAGGCCCCACGGCTCTTTCGGCGCGGGAGCAGCGCCGAAGCCGGGCAGATCGATCGCAATCCCATCGATCGCGCCATCTCGTTGTAAAGCAGATCCCGCAGACATGTCGCCCGAAACCTGCGGTCTTTGCTCGCCAAAGGTGTGCGCGAAGTCCTCATGGCTGTGCCCCCAACCATGCAAGGCGAGTGCCCAGGGTTCACCTGAGCCATAGGCTTCGCCAAATAGCTTCCCCGATGCGAAAGCTCGCAGCACGGCGCCGACGATAATGCGCTCGCCGGTTCTCTCTGTGAATGGCACAGCCCCCGGCTACGGTCGGGCACGTGGCTGCACCTATCGATGCGCGACGGCTCCTCGCGGACTGCGATGAATCCCAGCGCCGCGCGATCACCGTCGACGCCGCTCCCCTGCTCATCGTCGCCGGTGCAGGCTCAGGAAAGACCCGCGTCCTCACGCGCCGAATTGCCTGGTCCGTCCATCAAGGCGCCGTCGCTGCTCCCCATGTCCTCGCTCTGACCTTCACTCGAAAGGCCGCGGCTGAGCTACGTGAGCGCCTCACCGCGCTCGGCCTTCCCTCCCCCGTGACAGCGGGAACTTTCCACGCGGTTGCCCTCGGCCAACTTCGCCGTCGGGCGAGCGATCTCGGCCAGCGTGCTCCGGCGCTTCTTGACTCAAAGGCTCGCCTCATCACCGCAGCCATGACTGCGTCGGGAATTGGTCCACATAGTCTCAGCGAGCGTCTCGATCGACGTTCGATCATTGCCGCCTTCGCGAACGAGATCGAGTGGGCAAAGGCGCGCCTCGTGTCGCCTAGTGACTACGAGCACTCGATCCTTCGTGCACATCGGACCCCGGTCGTTCCAGTACAAGCAGTGCTTCGTGTCTGGCGTTCCTATGAGGACTTGAAGAGGCAAAAGCGCATACTCGACTTCGACGACCTCTTGAGCGAACTCACCGCGCTCATGAATGAAGACGTCAACTTTGCCGCAGCACAACGCTTTCAGTTCACGCACTTTTTCGTCGACGAGCTGCAAGATGCAAACCCGTTACAACTGTGTCTCCTCGATGCATGGCTCGGCGGCCGTAAGGACCTCGTCGCTGTCGGTGATCCGCGTCAGTCGATCTACGGGTGGAACGGCGCCGACGCGACCGCCATCTCCACTTTTTCCGAGCGCTACCCCGGGGCGACCGTCGTTCACCTCGAGGCGAACTATCGCTCGACACCGCAGGTCGTCGCGATCTCCTCTGCTGCTTTGCACCATGATGAACTTCCCGCAACGGAGTCGCTTCGCCCCGAAGGCACCATTCCTACCGTTCGCTCCTATGCGAGCGACCGAGACG
>Ga0181523_10005223_pt1 | contig 10832 bp, 9 predicted proteins | sample PEATcosm2014_Bin_43_FD_119752 | JGI IMG/M metagenome (GOLD analysis project Ga0181523, IMG submission 119752) | Peatland microbial communities from MTU Mesocosm Facility, Houghton, MI, USA - PEATcosm2014_Bin05_30_metaG | ecosystem: Environmental > Terrestrial > Soil > Wetlands > Peat | place... | reverse complement strand
TGGGGTCGGAAGAGGCGAGCATAGCCCCATCTGGTTGCGCCTTTAGATCGGAGTACGTGCTCTTGACATTGCCCTCGGCAAAGGCGTCGCCGGTCGCCCGGTTCATGCGCAGCGTCTGGGCGGTCGTGGTCATGCCGCCGTCCACGGCTCGAGGCGATCCGGTGAGCACCATCACTTGATCGGCGGTCGTGTACTCTCCGCGCTGCGCCCAAGCCTTCTCGGTGCCATCGGCATAGGTAAAGCCGCCCGTCTGCGTGATCGACCGGACCCCGCCCTCGGGTAGAAAGACGACGTCGAGCATCTGGCTGGTCGATACTCGACCCGCCTGCGCCGGAGCGCCGGTCTTAGGCGATCCGGCCTTGCTTGCGTCGACCTTGCTCGCGTCGACTTTACTTGTATCGATGCTGCTGACAATCTTCGCGTCGGGTTCTCCATGTAGCGTGGCCAGGCGATTCTTGTCCGTGAATTTCGCCGTAAACTTGGCGGCGGTGACTACCGTTCTCTGATTTGCTCCCGGTTGCGTGATCACGATTTGCGGCGGTCCGCTGGTATCGGCCCGGTCCAGCAGACGGCCGTCTTTCACGATGAAGTCCATCTCCGGGGCGGTCATCTCGACGTCTTGCTCGCCTCCCTTCGCCGGCGTCGATGAGGGTGCGGAAGTTGACACCGGCGTCGCCACCGCAACCAGCGTTCCGCTCCGGCTGTTCTTCTGTGACAGCCGCACGCCGTCTTCGGCATGAACCCTCTCCAGCAACTGCTGCCCCGCAGCACTGCCGGCAAAGTGCAGCGTCACCCGACCCGCAGCAGCGTCAGCGGGCTGCGCTCCCAGGGAAGCGAGTTGCACGTTGCCGGTGAGAACGGCCAAGGTGAGCAGATTTCGCGTTCCGGTCAGCCACATTTCGGCGCTGTCGGAACGCTCGTGCGTCTCCGAGTTGGACGATGACCTCCCATGAATCTCAGTCTTCACGTCGCCCTCGGCAAGAATGCGATCGACCGTGTTGTCTTCGCGCAGGAAGAACGTCGCCTGGTCGGACCATGCTTCCTGCTGCTCCCGGCGCATGTGCACCGTGTTGAGCACCACCTGACGAGGCTGCTTCGTAATTACGCCATGATCCGCATTGAGATGCACCGGTTGCGGCCGGTTGACGGTCATCACGACCGCCGACAGCAGGTTCATCGTGCCCGTCTTGGCCACATATTGCAGACCCACAGCCGAACCGGATGCCTGTGGCGTCTGAAATACGACCTTGCCCGCGGAGGAAGCGTCCCCGGTATTCTTATTGAAGACCAGCCCTTCGGTTTCAAGATGAAGTGGGACTCTGGTTTGCTCGGGAGGCGACTGGTCGGAATGTCGAATCCCCTCGGGATTCGCTTCCAGGTCAATCAGCACCGTGCCCTTCGCGTTCACCATGCCCGACGTGGGATCGTACTCGAACTCGTCCCCGGCGATCCGGTCGAAGCGGCTGGCATCCTTCCCGAAAACGACGATCTTGACGTTGTGCAAGTCCGCCCGTCCGCCCTCTTTGAACTGCACCGCCTTGGAAGCGCTCACCGTAAACTGGGTGCGGCCTTCTACCGACTTGGAGATGGAAAAGCCTTCGGCGGTCTGCTGAATGTCCAGGCCCATCTTCGCCGGCAGGTCGTGGACGACCTTGCCCACACGCCAGCGCGCGTGGAAATACATCCCGGCGACCGTAGCAATCATCAAAATCGCGCCCACCGCGAACCAGCGGCGCAGCCGTGAAACCGGAAGGGTCATTAGAAGCTAGTGTAACTCGCGGCCTGTTGCCAGGTGTGCGAGTGCCGGGTCCTAGTATTGCAGATATCCAATCCCCACGCGCATGTGGTGCAGCAGGCTGTCGGGCATGAGGCTGGCAATGGTCAGGCCCAGCATGGCGTGGACGATCCCGAGAAAATAGATACTGCGGTAGCGGCGAAACATCTCGCAGAAGAAGAGAGCGCCAATGAGCGTCGCGGTAGTGAGGATCGGACTGGGCAGATGTACGGCGGCAAAGAGCGTGGATGCTATCCAAACCGCAGCCGGGCCCCCATAGAGTTCTTCAAAGCGTTTGAAAAAAAAGGATTGCAGTATGAATTCCTGAATCAAGGCCCAGATCACGTATCCCCATACTGACCGCACCGCCGGCCAAGTCTGATTGGCGGGAATTTGGCCACCCGCGAAGTTCACCAGAATGACCATGACGACAACCATTACGAAACCTACGCCCAGCACCACGCTGGCGCCGAATGTTTTTGGCAATCGGAGGCCGAGGCGTTCGAGCGATGGCCGGTCGATCAGCACGAGGAAGAGCAGCGTAAACATCGCAACGACAGCCCAACGGTTCCGGAGGTGGGTCGTCGGCGCCCAAAGCGCCAACTCCAGAAACAGAAACACGATAATGATCTGCGCCCAAACGACGTACCGGCGGAAGGAGGTCGCGACCACGGGAACGATTTTCGACTCAACCGCCATTTTGTTCCTCACTAAAACCAGAATGACCAGATGGCGTCCACGCTGGCATGAGTGATCGCCGATGCCGGCACGCGCCGTTGCTCGCGCCATGCCCGGCCGTAGAAGATTCCGGCGATGCTTGCCAGCACGACGTAGCGCCAGTTGAAGTGCGTCGATCGTTTATTGAAATGGGATAATCCAAACAACACCGCCGTGATCCCGAGCGCCGCCCGCCGTCCCAACCGGCGTTCCAGCAGGTTCTGCACCCAGGCGCGAAAGAAAAGCTCCTCTGGAACCGCAATGAAAACGAAGATATAAATCCACTTGAGAATCATTTTCAGAACGATCGAGAACTGCGGCGCGTCGCCATGCGGATGGAGAAAGCCCAGCGCCATCCCCAGCGCGAGAACTAATGGCGCAAAAAAGGCCAGTTCCCGCAACCCGGTCTTCCAGTCGCTCCAGCGGAAATGAAAGTCAAAGCCGGTTCCGCTGAGATGCCGGATGGCGACGAATCCGTACAACCCAGCATCGACGAGGAGTAATTTTCCCCAGCCCGCAAGCCCGTCTGGCCACGCGCGCTCGAGCCAGCGCAAATCAACTGCCAGCCCCAGCGCCAGCAGAATGATCGCATCCCGCCAATTGCCACGTTGTTCGGGATCGGCGATGGCGGCCTGCCCCAGCAGCCACGCGATCGCCACCGGCAGCAGTGCGTACAGAGCACACCATTTCCAGGAAAACATCTGATGCGACGAGGAAATAAGAATGTAAGGGAGCGCGCAGAGCACGGGCATCGCGGTTCGTAGGATCGACGGCCAGCGGGCGCATGCCTGCCCCACCCGTTCGCCGGCGAATCCAAACAGTGCTGCTGGTGCGACCTCCAGCACAAGCACCGCGATGGCCGCCGGCGTCGCGTTTTGCATGCGCTTATTTTAATCGCTTGCGGAGTTTATACCCGCCGTACGAGCGTTCCGGCCAGGAGATCGTGGAGTCCTTGTTTGCGTTCCGTGAGGCCGACCATGATGAAGCCGATGCACAGGATCATCCCGGAAAGCCATTTGGCAAAGTGCCTTCCCGTCGCGCGTTCGAAAGAGATGCGGTTGCCATTGAGATCGGTAACTTTCATCCCGAAGATCATCTTGCCCAGCGTCGCCTGATACGACGAGCTCTCCATGAAAGCTTCATACAGCCAGGAGCCAAAAAGCGTCACGATGAGGGTAAGACCGCCGCCGAAAAGAGCAAGCCCATGATGGGGAACACCACTCATCATACCTGCCAGCCCGAGACCACCGAAAATCAGGTGAATCGGAGACACCACCACCCGCACAATGATCCAGTCAATAATGGCCGCCACTACCCGAATCCAGAAGCCCCCGTAGCGAACTCCTATCGCCGGCGCGACGGGCGGATACGCAGGCGCTGGGGCTGAGTAGGGCGATGGCGGACTGGACGGCGCTGGGTTGGTGGATGCTGGGTTGGTGGATACCGGGCTCGTGGGCGCTCCGCAACGATTGCAAAACTGAGCGCCGGCGGTATTCTGCGCGCCGCATTTGTTGCAGAAAAAAGTTCCGTTCATGCCCGGCACTATAAAGATGGATTGGCCTCTTGTCAAAAGGGAAAAGCAAGAGAAGCAGATCACAGAAACGACGATGCTTGTGTGGTGGCGGGGCTCCGCCCCGCCGGGACCATTTGGCTCAGCGGGCGCGCACCACGTCGCGCAAAGTCAGCTCCAGCCCACCGAATTCAGGATGGTCGTTCATGCCGAGCGAATAGGCGATGTCGAGGCGGTCTCCAGCCAGCAACTGCAACCGGTCGCAGGATTCCTTCAGACCCCAACCCATTGCTTTGAAAGAAATGTTGTCGCGCCAGGACGACGATGATGTTGCTGTTGTTGATTGTGTGGCGGTGCTAACCCCCGTCACCACGCCAGCATCTTCCGCGCATCGTTTTGGAATCGCCGCCGCGTCGGGATGGCAGCGGGGAGTGAAGTCTGGAACTGGCGCCGTGCCGGTGCCAGTTCCGTTGACGGCCGACGCAACTCGCAGCCTTACATGCTTTTCTTTCACCGCCTGCGGAGGCGCCATCAGCCGTACCGCTCGCGCGGTGAAAATCGGCTCGCGATTTTCCATCCCAAAGGGTTCCAGCAAAAGCAGCGTCTGGTGAAGTTCGGGCGTGACTTTTGCCAGCGGCAGTTCCCGATCGAATTCCAGTTGCGGTTCGAAATCGGCGAGAGTGAGCCGGGTGCGCGCGTAGCCATCGAGATGCTCGCGCAACTTTTCCACGTTGGCACTGGGCAGCGCAAAGCCAACCGCGTGGGCATGTCCACCGTAACGGGAAAACAGCTCGTGACACGATTCGATCGCATGCAGCAGATGGAACGCCGGGATCGACCGTCCCGAGCCGTGCGCTTCGGCGCCGTCGCGGGAAATAACCAGGGTTGGACGGCCGTGGCGTTCCACCACGCGCGACGCCGTAATGCCAATCACGCCGCGATGCCAGCCCTCGCCATCGAGCACCACGCAATAGGCTTCGCGCAGCGCGGGCTCTTCCTCCAGCCGATGAAAGATGTTGTCCATGATGCGCCGCTCTTCTTCCTGACGCTCGGCGTTCAACTGGTCAAGCCGGCCGGCAATTTTGCGCGCGCGTTCCGTATCTTTTTCGTTGAAAAGATCGACCACATCACGCGCCACATCCATGCGTCCGGCAGCGTTCAGGCGAGGCGCGACGCGGAAGGCGACTTCGGTCGCGGTCAAAGCCCGCCCATCGCCCAGTTTCGCAACTTCCAACAGCGCCTTCAGGCCGACGTTCACCGGACGACGCAATCCCTGCAATCCCAATTTAGCGAACACGCGATTCTCGCCCAGCAACGGCACCGCGTCCGCGATGGTCGCGATGGCTACAACTTTCATGAATGACATCAGCAGGCGCGACTGATCTTTTATATCCAGCCGGCGCTGCATCAATCCCTGAGCCAGCTTGAAGGCCACGCCCGCGCCGCATAAATACTTGCATGGATAATCGCATCCATTCTGGTTTGGGTTAATAACTACCAGCGCCTGCGGAACGCCGTCGACCCCCGGCAGGTGATGATCGGTGACGATCAGGTCCACTCCGGTGCGGCGCGCGGTTGCGGCGGCATCGAAGGCGCGGATGCCGGTGTCGACGCTGATAATCAGCCGAACGCCGTCGGCAGCGGCGCGCTCGATCACCTCGTCGCACATGCCATAACCTTCGCGGATGCGGTGCGGCACATGAAAGTCCGCCGCCCCGCCGCACAGCTCAATCGCTGTCTTGAGGATGACGATCGCGGTGGTGCCGTCGACGTCGTAGTCGCCGTAGATGAGAATTTTCTCTTTGCGCTCCAAGGCCGCTTCCAGCCGATCCAGCGCGGACTTCATGCCGCTCATTTGCAACGGGTCGTGAAGGTCGGCAAGAGTTGGCGAAAGAAAACGTGCAGCCGCTTCCGGCTCTTCGATCCCCCGGCCGACGAGCAGATCGGCAAGCACGGGCAGGGCGGCCGGAAAGATTCCCAGTTTGGAATCCTGCAGAGTCGCCGCCAGTACCCTGGCCTTAGGAGAATTGAGCGGATTGGCGATCCATCGCATGAGAGGCTTTCTCGAAGCAACCAGATTAGCAGCTCCCCACATCGCCCGAGGCAGACACACCAGGGTCATTCATGAAACGGGCCGAGATTGCCGATGGAAATAATTCAGGGGGAGCCTGCATTCGTTTCCCTCACTTGCGCAAATGCTGGCGGCATCGGAAACCAAATCGTCCAGGACTCGGGAATGCAATGACTTTAGCAACGGAAACATCCAAGGCGCTGAAAGCGACGGAACTGCTTTGGGATCCGGACAGGATTCCTCCCTTCCCGGCAATTGCGCTGAAGGCACTGAACCTGATGTCGGGCACGGACACGTCCTTGCTTGAACTGTGCAATCTGATCCGCTCCGATGTCGCATTTTCGACGGAAGTCCTGAAGATCGCCAATTCTCCTCTGGTTGCCTTCTCCAAGAACGTCACCAGCGTGCTGCAGGCAGCGATGCTGCTCGGCTTCCAGCGCATGCGGAGCGTGGTAATCACGCTTGGCCTCAAAGCGTATCTCGAGGGCTCGTTCACACCACTCATCCACTCATGCTGGCAGCACAGCGTCGCCTGCGCGACCATCGCCGAGCGGAGCGCAAAGTGGAGATTCATGGACAAGGACTTCGCCTACACCGCCGGGATTCTGCACGACATCGGCAGGATGGCTCTGGCCACGGTCATGCCCGAGGCATATGCTCGCGTCATCGAGCGCGGCGCAGAACAACCACGTGATGTTCTTCAGAGCGAGCGTGAGTTGTGCGGAATCGATCACTGCGAGGCTGGACGTTCGCTGATGACCGCCTGGAATCTTCCCGAAACGTTCCTCGCGATCACCGCGTGCCATCACGACGCGGAAGCGCACACGTCAGGCACAGCTTCCTTGGTCCCGCCCAGTTGCGAGTTGGCGGACTCGCTTGGGTTCGCGGTAATCCGCTGCCGATCTGGTCGCAGCTATGCCGAAATTCTCGCCGCGTTTCCCGAGCCAGGGCGAAACCGCTTCCCCGCCGACGCCAAAGAACTTGCCTCCGAGATCGCAAACGAGATCCAGTCCATTGAATCGGCGTAGGGCACTTCGAAAACTCCGCGGCTTCGGCGTGGGCACTCCCAAAACAGATCTATAATGTCGCCATGCGTTGTTGGCTTGCACAGCGCGCCTTCTTGGGCATCACTTGCCTTCTGACCCTCCGACCGACTTACGCAGATCAAACTTATTCAGACGCGATCTCTGAGGCACATGCAAGCAAGACCTGTCCACGTTCCGCCTCGAGCAGCGACCCGTCACCCGGCCCGGAAATCTCAATCGCTGAGGTCGCCTTTTCGGGGGCTCTTCAAATGGCGGTCACTGACCGGGACCAAGTCGCGGCATCGCTGAAGCAACGCACCTACGCTGGCTCCCTTGGCGGCGTCGTGGACGAAGCCCTAGAAAGAGTGAGAGCCGCGTGGCAAGATCGCGGGTATTTCAAAGTGCAGGTCAGTGGTAAAGGGACGATATTGACGAGCAGCCCCGTCAATCAGCGAATCGCGCTCAGCGTCCACGTGGATGAGGGCTGGCAGTATCGGTTGGGAGACATTCGGTTCAAGAACAAGACGGTCACCGATGTGGGATCGTTGCGCCCGCTGTTTCCCGCAAATGGCGATGTCTTCAGCCGCGAGGAAATCGCGAAGGGACTGGAAAATGTGCGTAAAGTCTACGGGGAGGTGGGATACATCAATTTCACTTCTTTCCCTGAAACCAGATTTGATGACGATGAAGGCCTGATCTATCTTGAGATCGACTTGGATGAGGGCAAGCAGTTTCGCTTGGGCAGTATCAATCTCACGGGCCTCGATGAGGCTGCTCGGCAGGAGGTGCTTCAAGATCCAGTACTGCAGCCGGGCCAAGTGTATAACCAAGGACTCGTCGAACAACTTGCGCAAAAACACGGTTCATTGCCCGACTCATGCAGTTCCGAAAAGAAACTCGATGAGCGGGCAGGCACCGTCTCGATTACGTTTGACTGTGGGGAGTGTCCACTCGACTAGCCCTCAGCCCCTGTGTGGGAACCCGCCGTGATGAGATGTCCTACTGCTCCTCGTCCTGGTCCGGCTCATCGATCATGAATCCGCCGCCATCGTCGGCCAGCTCGCGCAGATGCTGATAATGCTCGTACCATTCGGTGCCGGCTTCGTAGACGAAGACGCATCCCTGGTAAGCCCATCCCAGCTGCACAAACCCTGTCTTCCCGACATAGGTCCTCAGCCAGCGGCTTTCTTCCATGTCTTCTTCGCTTCCATAATCGCCTTCGGCGAGGAGCTGCGATAAGCGCTCCAACTCTTCTCGCTCAAGCGCCCAGGAGTGCATGGTCAGAAAAGGCGCGCCCGTGGATTTGGCCAACTCCACGAAATCTTTCCAGCCATCCGGATTCTGCGCTGAATCCCAGAGCACGCTCGGAACCTCTTCACATTCCACATAACCGAAGAAACGGCGCATGCCCAGACCTTCAATGAAGGCGGTCATATCGTCTTTCATGCCGGTAAGATCGTCTGGATGTGGAGACATCGTGGAGTCTTTATTGTACGGCGTAAGGCTGTCAGTCGCCAATGTGCTGCCAAGGGCGGTCGTTGGTCGTTCGTCGTTCGCAATCCCGCGCTGCGAAATGTCGCTTGCGGCCTGTCGAGTTGAGAGGACTGACGAACGACCAACGACCAGCGACGGCCTCGCGGCGAACGACGAACAGCCAACGACGGCCTCCCTTGTGTTAAACTTCCTGTTCACAAAACATCGCGCCTATCATGCTTTTTTCCAAAGAATATGTGGGCTATCTGGCCCGCGAAGTTTCCAAAAAACTGGTGGCGAGCGGCCTCATTGAGACCAAGGCGATGCCTGCTCTTTCCGAGAAGGTGCACGCCGCCCTGCTTGACGAGTTGGCACTCGAAGACCGCATTAACGATGAGGTGCGCGTCATCCTCGAAGCATATTCCGACGAAATGCAGAAGAGCGGCGCCAATTACCAGGAAATGTTCCGTAAGGTGAAGACGGAGCTGGTGAAGAAATACAAGGCTATTCTTTAGTATTGAAACCGAGTATTAGAACTAAGCATTGGAACTAAGTGTTGGAATTACGAGGACGCCCCTGCCGTGCGCTTGAGCCGCGATAAAGTCAACAAACTCGCCCACGTCGTCACCGACGCCGTCGCCGACCTCGATGAGGTCGAGTTCATCGAAGACCGCAACACCATTCGCCTTGAGGTCCGCAAGATTCTCGAAGAACTCCTCATGCAGGAAGCCCGCATCGATCAGGCGGCTCGCCAGAAGATCGAGAGCCAGCGCCGCACCATCATCGAGGGCTCCGAGGAATGGTCGATCCTCTACCGCAAGTATTACAACGAGGAAGTGAAGAAGCTGGGCGTGTAACTAGGCGTCTCCGTAGAGACGCGGCTCGCCGCGTCTCGGCAGTGCCAAACTGCCGAAGAAGGTGCAAAGCCGGAGACGGGGCAAGCCCCGTCTCTACAGCTAGTTCGTGCCGGGTACCGGATTCATCTTCAATACGTCATCCTGATCGTTATCTTTGCTCCTGATCCCAATAGCATCCAGTTGTCGCGCTACTGGCTGCACTTCCTGCAGAATTCTCGCCAGCGTCTGTCCCACGGCTTCCTTGTCACTGTTATCCGCGCCTCGGCGCTTCATCACGCTCTCGATAAAGCTCTTTGGCCGCGGATAGACCACGATCTTCACGTCGTCGCCTTCAGGAACTCCCGCCGCCTTCTTCGCCAGTTTCAGCGCCGTATCGTAGCCGCCCAGTTCATCGACCAGGCCAAGGTTCTTCGCATCCTGGCCCGACCAGATCCGCCCCTTGGCAATCTCCAGCACTTTTTCTTTGGGCAGCTTGCGGCCATCGGCAACCTTGCCGGTGAAATCCACATACACACGGTCGAGCCACTGCTCGAATCGCGCCCATTCGGCGGGCGTGTAATCGTGCGTCCCGGTGAACATGGTGGCATTCTCGCCCTGATGCACTTCATCCCATGAGAGTCCGACTTTGTCCCACAAGCCGCTGGTCAGCATCTTTCCGCCCAGCACTCCGATCGAGGCGGTGATGGTTCCGGGCTCGGCTACGATTTTGTCGGCCGCCATGGCCACAAAGTATCCGCCTGAGCCGGCCAGATTTCCCATGGAAACAATCACCGGTTTGCCGGCCTGGCGCGCCCGCACCACTTCCCGCCAGATAGTGTCGGAGGCGACGTACGAACCGCCCGGGCTATCCACACGAAATAAAATCGCCTTTACGTCCTTGTCTTCGGCGGCTGCTCGAATCGCGCCCGCGACCGTTTCAGACCCCATACTCTGGCTACCTTGCACGGGTTCGTAATCACTCTTGCCACGGGTAACGGCGCCGACGCCGAATACCAGGGCAATGTTTTTCCCGTGATCGTGCGGACGTCCGGCTCGGCTCAAGTATTTGTCCAGGTAGAGCAGCTCCGCTCCGTCGCCCGCCTGGGTTCTTACTTTGCCGTAGACTTCATCGCGATACGCAACCGCGTCCACCAGTTTCGCGTCGACTGCTTCTTTACCCAGATACGGCCCGGCGTCGACCAGCGCCTGGAACTTCTCCGGCGCGATCTGCCGCGCCTGGCAGATGCCGTCCTTGATCTGGTTGAACCATGAAGTCATGATTGCGGTCATGGCTTCTTTGTAGGGCCCTGTGTACTTGGTGTCGGTATAGAAGTTGAGCGCATTCTTGTACTCGTAGCGGTGATCGCCGTGAAATGTCATGCCCAGCTTGGAGAGCGTTCCCTTGATGAACGGCGATTCCATGATG
>Ga0181523_10005220_pt1 | contig 10835 bp, 6 predicted proteins | sample PEATcosm2014_Bin_43_FD_119752 | JGI IMG/M metagenome (GOLD analysis project Ga0181523, IMG submission 119752) | Peatland microbial communities from MTU Mesocosm Facility, Houghton, MI, USA - PEATcosm2014_Bin05_30_metaG | ecosystem: Environmental > Terrestrial > Soil > Wetlands > Peat | place... | reverse complement strand
GACTCGTACCACAACCGATAGCTGGTCGAAAAACTAACCGACCTCGTGCGCTCCGTTGCCGCGCACACCGGATGCTTAGAAGTGAGGCGATACTCGCTTCCTGCTAGAAGCGGAACTCCTGGGTTAGGCCCGTCCCCATGACGTGGTACACCCAGACAGGTGTAGAATACTCGCCGCTTTCGAGTTCAAATCAGAAATTCCGAATGACGATCGCCGGAGAAGACATCATGCAGCCATTCTCAGGAACTTTTACCGCGGCGCTGATCGTGGCATCTTCTGTAGCGATGCTTGGTGTCGCGCACACCTGGGCAGACGATTCCCCGCCACCACCCAAGTTGCGCCTGCCAGCCGATGTGGTCGCTCCAGTCCGATACCGCGTGGAGCTGACAGTGATTCCGGATCAGGACACCTTTAGCGGCACTGTCGAGATCGACTTGCGATTCGCGAAATCCACTCCATTTCTCTGGCTTAACGCTGAAAAGCTCACGGTTAAAGAAGCGACTTTGAAGGCGGAAACCGAGAAGCTCGATGCCAAAGTTATCGCCGAGCCGAAGAACTATATCGGGTTTCGTTTTGCGCGTCCCGTCGGTCCAGGGGAAGCGATACTCCAAGTGTCGTACCAGGGTGAGATCAGCCGCAAGGACACGCGGGGCATCTTCCAGATAAAGGATGGCGACCAATGGTATGTCTACACGCAGTTCGAGGAGACGTCCGCCCGCCAGGCCTTCCCCTGTTTCGATGAGCCTGGCTACAAAGTGCCCTGGCAGTTGACGCTGCACGTGAAGAAGAACCAGGAAGCGCTCTCCAACACGCCTATCGCCTCCGAGACCGACACGCACGATGGCATGAAGACGATTAAGTTTGCCGACACAAAGCCGCTTCCGAGCTACCTGGTAGCCTTCAGCGTCGGCGATTTTGAAATAGTGGACGCCGGAACGACGGGCAAGAAGAACACTCGTGTTCGCATTGCAGTCCCACGCGGTCGCACCGCAGAGGCTAAGTATGCCGACGAGACCACACCCGCCATCGTGGACCTGCTCGAGAATTACTTCGGCATTCCTTATCCTTACGACAAGCTCGACGAGGTCGCCGTCCCGCTGTTCGGGGGCGCCATGGAAAATGCCGGGCAAGTCACGTATGGGTCGTCGATCATCCTTGCCAAGCCCGACCAGGACACGCCCCAGCGGCAACGGAATTGGGTCTGGGTTGCCGCTCACGAGCTCGCCCACCAGTGGTCCGGCGATCTCGTTACCACGGCTTGGTGGGATGACACTTGGCTAAACGAAGGGTTCGCCAACTGGATGGCCGATAAGATAGTAAATGAGTACCACCCTGAATGGGGATGGAAGGTTGGCGAGGTGAATAGTACCCAGGGAGCCATGGTGAATGATGGCCTAGTGAGTGCGCGCCGTGTACGGCAATCGATTGAGTCTCCCGACGATATAGCTAACGCCTTCGACCAGATTACCTATGACAAGGGTGCGGCGCTGCTCTACATGTTCGAATCCTTCATGGGTCCGGAGCGTTTTCGCGAAGGCGTGCGAAATTACTTTGCAAAGTATGCATGGAAAAACGCCACTTCTGCCGACTTCCTGGCGGCTCTCGCTGGCGACAATCCGGACATCGCTTCAGCCTTCTCGACTTTCCTCGACCAGCCCGGTGTTCCTCTGATCACGGTCAACCTCGAATGCAACAAGAAGGCGGCGAATGTTGAGCTCTCTCAGCAGCGGTTTCTACCGCTCGGCTCCCCGGGAGCGGCGCCCCAGCGCTGGAAGGTACCCGTGTGCCTACGATATCCCGAGGGATCGGGCGAAGCGCGCGAGTGCGTCCTGCTTGATCAACCGTCCCGCCAGATTATGCTCTCCAAAACCACGAGCTGTCCGGCTTGGATCGTCGCCAACGCTGACGCCGGCGGCTATTATCGTGTTCTCTACCACGGAGAACTGCTGAACAACCTTCTCAAGGACGACGCGCGAGTACTCTCCGGGCGGGAGAAGGTCGCGCTAATCGGCGACATGGCAGCCCTGACTCTCAATGGCAAGCTCCCGCTCGGAACGGCGCTGGCGCTTGCCCCGAATCTGGCCCGGGACTCCAGCCGCCAGGTGATCGTCAAGACCATGGAGATCACCACGGATCCCAAAGGCAATCTGGTTCCCCCCGATCTTCTGTCCCAGTACCATCGATATCTCGAAGATCTTTACGGGCAGCGTGCCCGCCAGCTGGGCTGGAAAGCCAAACCCGGGGAGAGCGAGGACGACCGCCTTCTCCGCGCGCAACTTCTCGATGTGGTTGCGAATCAGGCCGAGGACCCTGAGTTATTCGCTCAGGCAAAATCGCTGGCGCTCGCCTGGTTAGACGATCATAAGGTCGTCGCCCCTGACATGGTGGCCACAGTGCTTAACACTGCGGCGCGGCATGGTGACGAGGCACTCTTTGATCGCGTTCGGGCAGCAGCGAAACTGGAGAAGGACGAGGACAGCCAATCGAAGCTGTTAAGCTCCCTGGGGTTGTTCCAGCAGCCCCAGATCGCTAAGGCGGCTTTTTCCATCCTGCTGTCGGACGAATTTAACATCCGGCAATCGATTGCCATTCTCGTCGTCGCCCACGACTCGCCAAAGACCCGTGATCTCGCCTATGACTTTGTAAAACAGAACTGGGACGCGCTCATGGGCAAGTTCCCCACCGACTGGGGAGCATTTATGCCCTTCGTATCCAATTCGTTCTGCGACGAGCAACGCCGCCATGATGCCGCGGATTTCTTCGAGGGACGGTCCACCAAGTACATGGGAGGACCCCGGAATCTGTCCCAGACACTGGAACGCATCGATCTCTGCGTGGCTTATAAGAAAACGCAGCAGCCGAGTCTGATCCGGTTTCTCGAGCGGTATGGTAAGGAGAACTAGCAAGTTCTCGTGCTGGAAGTTCCTTTGGCCTGCGCACGTTGCTGACTATGCGGAGTGTCTTTGATTACATTACATCGGGGAGAGCTTCTCGCGTTCCGGTGCATGTATCGTCGGTTACTCGGACCCCAAACGCTAGAAGTGCTGTATCGGATGCGCCCCATTCCAGAACGCAGGTGGGTTCGGGACGTTGTGCGGGGCGCGTCCGATACAGCCGTTTGAAGGAAGCCGCCGGTGGGTAGGCTGTTATGCAAATTCAATGGTGTGGGGGTTATGAAAAAGGCTTCGGGAACAAGTACAGGAGCAAGAAAAAAGCGAGCGTAGGATTGTTTTTTTTGTGGTTGGCATGGGAGAGGAGTGACAGTTGGAGCCGAAGTTGGAAAGGGAGAGGTTGTTTGGGGTAAGAAGGGCGCACCACGCCGGCAGGTGGCGAGGCGCACCGAGTGAGGGAGATTGGAACTGTCGTTTCATGCGGCTGCTCCGGCGAGAAAGGGTGTTGATGACCACCATCTTTCCGCCACACTTGGGACAGAGCCAAAGTGGGCTGGGTTCCTGGGCAGGGGAGGCTTCTGGTGCGGTCTGCGATGGCTGTACTGCTCCGAGTAGTTGAAAGCAGAGCGGGAGAAGAGTGGCGCGCCGCCGGTTGGCGAGGAAGCCGAAGTGGCGAATGCGGACGAAGCCTTTGGGAAGCAGATGCAACAGGAAGCGGCACAGGAACTCATCGCGGGATAAGGTCATCAACTTGTGTTGATTGTTGTCGGGGGAGTCGCGCCAGCGAAAGGTGACCTGGTCATCGACCAAGGAAACGGCCTCGAGCTTGTCCTTGGTGTGATACCCAAAGTCCTTGCCGTTCCAATCGCCGACAGCCGGCTGATACCAGAGATTCTTGATGTCGTTCGAACCGCCGGCGCAAAGAAGGGTAAAAATGGTCTACCTCGCCATCTTTGATATTCCGCTGGTCCAGGGGCACTTTGTACTCGTCATACACTTTCTCGTGAACCGATGCAGGCACGTCGCGGTGGTCCTGGGAATAGGTGCAACTCGGCTTCGAACCGGGACAGTGGTCCGTATAAGTCTTCGTGAGGTCATCCACGTTTAACGTGGCGTGCAATCCCGGCGTCATGATTGGATCCGGGTAAAGGTTTGCGGGACCCACGTGCTGCACGGCCGCTGCGGCGACACTTGTCTGGACGTGGATATTGCGACTCCATACCCATCCCTGGGTGCCATCTTCTGTCTTTACGTGGAGGAATCCATGTGTCTGTTCTGGCTCGATGACTTCAAGTTGTGTTCCGATCTTTAGGGTCTCAACCGGAGCACCATTGCTGGACGCATCGGGTCGAAGATTGACGTTTCGGGAGACCACCGCCGTCTGTGCTGCCGCGACATTCGCCAGCAAGACCAAGAATACGAGAAGAGCAAACAGTTTTTTCATGGTCGACCTCTTGACAAGAATGGGGCCCGGGTTAGAGCGTTTTGAGATACTCGATGATTTCCATTCGCTCTTCGTCCGAGAGCTTGCGACCTATCCTGCCGTTGCCGAGCGGACCGTCGCCAAATTCGTGGCCGGCGTTTGAGTTGCCGGGCAATTGGGTGTTGAATTCCGTGGCTCCTTTGAGCCGGTCGGTGTGGAGGCCGAGGTACTTGGGATCGTATTGTTTGCTGCCCAAATAGAAAACCCTAGGGCGCTCGGAAACGGGAGACAGCAGCGCGTAAATGTTGGGCACGGAACCGTTGTGAAGGTACGGGGGCGTGGCCCAGATGCCGTTGTGCGGGCGCGCTTTGTAATAGAGGATCGCTCGGATTTCGTTCTCGCGATACCCGTTCCATTCGTCTTGTTCCTGGGGTGAGAGTTTCAAATCGGCGTATGCCTGTTCGATGACCTTCTGGGAAATGAACGCCAAACCGTCTTTCGCGGGTACGGTTTCCATGCCTACCGGACCTGTGTCAGCTTTGCGGTTAGCGAAATTCTGCGCTTCGTTCGGATCGGTTCCGATCTTGCTCAAGGGGACAATGATTACCTCGAGGAATCGGTGCTTGGGATCGTTCGGACCGGCCGTCCAGTGGTCCTTCATCTGGCCTTCGTCCGACAGCATCGGCGCCTGGTGGCAGCCGACGCACAATTCTTCGTAGAGTACCGCTCCCTTTGCGGATTTATCGGTATCGATCTTGCCGAGGATATCTTCCGGCCACTTGGGCGACCGCACGCCGTCGCCGAGCGTCTCGCCGCCAATCAATTTCTCGATCTGGTGAAGATTGGGCACGCGGATCGTGTTTTGAAACTGCTTGCCGGGATAACCAAGCAGGTTGATGCGCGAACGGACGCCGAGCGCCTCGCCGACGTTGCGTCCCATGGGCTGCTGGATGGAGCCGTTGTATTGGACCCAGTCCATCCACGATGCGTCCCAAATCGGTGGGAAGTTCACCGGGCCGTCGCCCTTGACGTAGTTCTTCTCGTTGTTTAGCTCCGTTCCAAAAACGAAATTTCCGATGCGAGCGAGCGCGTCGGTGCGGCCGTAGCCTTCCGGCGTCGGGAACAATAGGAAGTTTGCTTTGAATTCCGTCGAACCGATGTCGAGAAAATATTTGAGGGCCTTGCGCAAGAGAACTACTTCGGTGTGCGGCGGGTTCGGACCGAGCACCCTGTGGGCAAACCTGCGGAAACGCCACGGATTATGGTACGTGAGGAGGACTGCCCCGGTGAGCGAGTAGTTGAACTTCTGCAGATCGAGCATGGATGGTCCCGCGTCGATCCGGATCGCCTTACCGCCATAGAACAATTCGCCGGTGTGACAGGCCGCACAGGTGAGGCCGAGCGCGGCCCTTTTCTGCCCGGTGGACGGATCAACGAAGTCAGGATCGCGAGTGAAACCAACGGGTAGGGCGTCGGGATTTTGGTCGCTCGCGCCATCGGGAATAAAACCAAAACCTTCCAGGTAAGAGTCGTCTCTGAATAGCGGATCTTTCCTAACGCCCGGCTGCTCCATCGCGAGAAACCAGGCGTACGGTATCAGCTCATTGCCCTGAGGCATGTGGTAGAAAAGCCGTCGCTGCTGGTCGGTCCAGTGCTGGGAAGACCACGCGACCTCTGTAGGCCTTTCGACCTTCATGGGCACCAACGTGTTGTGGATCATGTAGACGGCATTCCCGTAGGGATTGGGGATGGCAATAAAGGCCGCCAGGACGATCAGAACAAACAGTGCGAGAAACGCAAACGTAGTGATGAAAGCGGGCCGCCGGTGCAGAGGTGGCCTCGGAACGGGTTTTATCGGCTGACCATGCAGAGGACGGGGCAGAAGTTCGCAGCTATTTTCCGGGTCGGTCACGAATTGCTGCGGAAGATTCTTGGGCTTGTAGCCTGGTACGTTGTGGATGCGGTCGAAGACACTTTGATGAATGTGGGCGCCGGGAGGAATTTTGCGGGAGCGTCCCAGGTTAACGGTAATACCGCGCTTCCAATCCGGCTCCGATTTACCCGGAACGGGCACGGAATAGGAAAAGCGCTTCGGCCAGAATTCACCGAGCCACCACCAGCCGTGCAGCGATTCATGGAGTTGGCCCGCGGGATCGGGCGGGACGTACGGATCGAGGGCACCCAGCACGTCCTTCACTTTCTGGGGGTCAAGCATCAAGCCGGCGGATTCGGCTTCGCACAACATCCAGCGCAGCGCGATTTTCGATAGCCCGCTCTCGGCCTCGGCATAACTGCCGCCGACATCGGAGTGGACGCCCGCGAACCACACCTGTTTCAAATCCTGCGCGGGAGGCATCGGCTCATGCATCAGGTTCTGGCGGAAAAACGCACGGCGTTCGTCAATCGATGCGGCGTGGCGCAGATAGGGGATGCCGGGCAAGGCCGCCGTGAAGGGCAGATGGCCGCCGTCGGTATGAATGGGATCGAGAATCCATCCTACCGAGCTGACGGTGTCCCACAATCCGAGGAAGTGCGGGATGCAGGGATACGGAGTGCTGAAAGTGTGTCTGAAACCCGCGGCAATTTCGAATTTGCAGGGGTCGTTGCTCTTGTATAGGCGCAGGGCGTAGGGGATCAGCGCTTCGTTGCCCGGCGTGAGCAAGCCACACATCCGAATCAATCCGCAGAGCGCGCGGGCGGTGAAGGAACCGCGACTGAAACCGAAGATGAAGACTTTGTCGGTGGGTTTGAACTCCGCCATCAGGAACGAATAGACGTCAGCGATGTTGTCGGAAAATCCGTAGCCGAAGGCGAGGCCCCGGACTTTTGTCCACCACTTGCCGACCACGCTGAGGGCATTTCGGGCGCCCATGGTGCCGACGCCGGGGTGGTAGTAGGCGATTTGCTTGTCATGGGCGGAGAGGGCCCAGTAGAGCTTTACGACGTTGGAATTTGCGGAGCCGTATTGGTTGCCGGTGCCGTCGCAGCAGATGACTATGTTGCGCGACGTGAGCGGTTCGACTCCGAGGCGCGCGGGATCGGGTCCGCTAGTTGCTGGGACCGGTTGGTCTGGGGAAAGCATGGGGCTTGAGAATACACCATTAAGTCAAGTCACTACGTACAGCAGAAATACAAACCAGAGCAGAGCGGTTCCCGATCGCCTCCATCGCCTGTAGCGAAGTGCCGGCGGTTACCGATTACGTTCTCCTGACCGTTTAGGACCTGCGACGTACGCCATCCGATGCATCTGGCTGCCGGCATTGCCGTTGCCTAGGTCGTTGAATGGTAGTAATCTCCCTCTAAATTGGCAATGCACTTAACAGATTTTACGTGTTCATAGGCCCCTACATCAATCGCGTTCGTTTGCACGAGGAGAGCGATATGAACAGTTCTCGCAGGTTGCCGTTCGAACATCTGCGATGGGGGCTCATCCTCGGGACGCTGCTCGGCACCGCTCTGTGTATCGCCGGGTGTGGGCAACGGCACGCGCAGGCCGCCCAGGTTGGGGCGCCCGGTCAGACCCAGGCAATCGCTCCGCTAAATCGAGCGTGACCCGATGTATGAGGACATTGTCGGCTCGTCCGCACCGCTGCGTAAAGTGCTGTCTCAAATCAGCAAGGTAGCACCGTCGGACTCCACAATTCTTATTCTCGGCGAAACAGGCACTGGCAAAGAGTTAGTCGCGCGCGCTCCATAAACGCTCGAGCCGGGCGTCACGAGCATTTATCGCCGTGAATTGCGCGGCAATCCCGCCATCGTTGATAGCCTCGGAGCTCTTCGGCCACGAGAAAGGCGCCTTCTTTGACAGCTTGCCCAGTGCGGCATCATCTCCCAAGGGACCCATTTGCGGCGTTTTGCATTGGTACGGTGGGATGCACTTTCGCGTGAAAAATCTGCTACCATCACTGTTCGGTGAGGTAGCCATGCCCCAATACGTAATCGAGCGGGAAATCCCAGGCGCAGGTAATTTGTCTGATGCGGAGCTGCAGGCAGTCGCCAGAAAGTCGGTCGGCGTGTTGAAAGAATTAGGACCCGACATCAAGTGGCTCCACTCCTACGTCACCGGCGATAAAGTCTATTGTGTGTACCTGGCACCAGACGAGGAAACGATTCGCGAACACGCACGCCGCGGAGGTTTTCCGGCAAATCGCATCTCGGCAGTGCGCCGCATGATCGATCCCGGCACCGCGAACTGACTTAAGCCGAGTTTGGAGTCTGACGAGCTGATTCCTCGTCGCAGTTCAGCGCCTCCTGGATGGCTTGCTCGACCGGCATCGCCCAACCTTCCATCCACGCCGTCAGACCCGCAGCATTGCCGAGCGTTCGGCGCGCAAATTCCAGGGCCCTTTCCAGCCTGGGTTGCTCGGTGGGCGTAAGCGGAACACCCAACCTTTGGCGCAGCGCAGCGGCGGCTCCTGCCAGGTGCAGCGATTGCTCGGCGTTCGATTGCGCTGCGGCACTTACGGCCAAACATTCGAGCGCCCTCGCGATGCCGCGTTTGTGACCCAATTCCTGGAAGACCTTGATGCTTTCGCCGTACAAACGTCGCGCCTGGGAGTTGTTCCCCTGATCGCAGCTTAAGCTCGCCAGATCGGCGAGGGTGCTCGCAATTCCCCAGCTATCACGGAGTTGGCGAAACTCCAGCAGGCTCTGTTCACAAAAGGAATGCGCCGCCACCAAGTCCGCTTTCTCCCGGGCGACGTCGCCCAGATAGTTCAACGTCCAGGCGACACCGGCGCCATCTCCGATCTGACGGAACATCGTCAGACACTCATCATACAGGGAAGATGCGCGCTCATATTCGCCCTGCAACTTCATCACACTGGCGAGATTGCTGAGGGCTCGGGCGATGTTTGCGGGATCGCCAAGGTCCTTCCATATTGCGACACATCGCTCAAAGAGTAAGGATGCGGCGGCGAATTCGCCACGATCGCGAGCGTTGACGGCCAACGCGTTCAGTGCGACGGCAACGCCGCGGCTATCGTTTAGCTTGACACAGGTCTCGAGGCTTTCCTCGAACAGTGGCAGCGCGGAGTTGTAATCGCCCTGCGCCGCCGCTAGGACTGCGCCGGCAAACAGCAGACGCGCGCGAAGCTTCGGACGCGACGAGGCCCCTTCCAACGCCAGGAGCCTGGCGATGGCGTTTCGGCCCTCCGTAAGATGCTCCCGTGTTTCCCAGAAGCGGAACAGGGCGGCGCCCATGCGAAAGCCCCATTCGGCATCCCCAGTTTTGACCAGATAATCAATCGCTAATCGGAAGTTCTCGTGCTCGAACTCAAAGCGGTCGAGCCATTCAGGTTGAGCAGCTATGTCCTCGGCACCTTCTTCGGCAAGCACGAGGTAATAAGCGGCATGGGCCCGGCGCGTCGCAGATTCATCGTTGCTCTCAACGAGGCGTTCGAGAGCGTATTCCCGGATAGTGGAGAGCATAATAAAGCGCGTTTCTTTTTCGACCTGCTCCACCTGCTGCGCCAAGCTCTTGTCGAGCAGCGATGCCATGCCCTCCAGCACGTCCAGACCCAGATCGCCTTTGGTGTCGCACACGGCTTCTACGGCTTCCAGGGTGCAGCCGCCGCTGAAGACGGAAAGGCGACGAAAGAGAGTTTGTTCCGCGCCATTGAGCAGGCCGTAACTCCAGTCCACGGTGTTACGCAGAGTTTGCTGCCGAGTTGGCAAATCGCGGGCGCCGCCGGTCAACAGGTTCAAACGGCTTTCGAGGCGTGCCAGCATGGCGGAGGGCGGGAGCAGCTTGATGCGCGCCGCAGCCAGTTCGATCGCAAGAGGCAGGCCGTCAAGGCGAGCGCAGACGGCCGCTACCGCGGGTGCATTTTCCTTCGTCAGCGCGAATGGGTGCTTTACCGCCTGCGCACGCTCCACAAAAAGCGCGATCGCTGGAAGATGCGAAAGCACTTCCAGAGGCGGGATGGACTTAGGGTCGGGCAGGGCGAGCGGCGGCACGGGAAATTCGTGTTCGCCATAGATATGAAGCGGTGCCTGGCTCGTGACCACCACCTTGAGTTTGGGGCCGGCAGTAAGCATTTGCGCTACGACCGGCGCGGCAGCCACGAGATGCTCGAAGTTGTCGAGCAGGAGGAGCATCGGCTGGCTCAGGCCGGCCACGTACTCAATCAAGCTTTCCTGTGGCGACGTATTTCCAGTCTCGTGCACGCCCACGGTCTGGGCGATCGCGGAAGCGATCAAGCCGCGTTCGCCGATCGCTGACAGACCCACAAAGCAAACACCGCCTGGAAACTGGTCGGCCATTTCGCCCGCAACCTGCAAGGCGAGCCGCGTCTTCCCGATGCCGCCCGGACCGGTGAGGGTCACGAGCTGTACGCCAGCGCGGCCCAAGAGCTGGCGGAGATCAGCCGCTTCGCGTTCCCGTCCAATGAATGCGGTGCGCTGCGCCGGCAGATTATTGGGGCGAGGTTCGGATTCCCGGGCAGGCGTATCCGCGAGACGGTCGCGCACCGCGGCGAGGTCGCGAGCCAAATCCCGGGTCGAGGCATAACGCTGCTTCG
>Ga0181523_10005219_pt1 | contig 10836 bp, 10 predicted proteins | sample PEATcosm2014_Bin_43_FD_119752 | JGI IMG/M metagenome (GOLD analysis project Ga0181523, IMG submission 119752) | Peatland microbial communities from MTU Mesocosm Facility, Houghton, MI, USA - PEATcosm2014_Bin05_30_metaG | ecosystem: Environmental > Terrestrial > Soil > Wetlands > Peat | place... | reverse complement strand
GGATTGTCAGAGATATTCGGGCAGCGTGCTCTTCGCCGACTCCCGGTGCGATGTGCATTCAGGTCACGGGCGGACCACTCCGCAGGTTCGCTTGCGACCCCGCTTGCGCTAACCTGGGCCTACCGTTCCATGCCAGGGACGGCTCTCGCCTCACCCAACGGCTGCGGCCTGCGGGCGATGAGTCGGGGTCATGAGGTGCGTTGCGCCGGAAGATTCCCGCTGTGAGGGTCCATCTGGGTTGGACCGCTGCGTTACCGGAGGACTGAGGTCGCCGGTGTCATGGTGGGTGCGTGGCTCCCGATGAGCCGCAGTACGCGGATTCCGGGAAGGGCCCGATGGAGGGGCCCGCAAGCCACAAAGGAGAACCATCATGTCCATCACCCCTGCGTCCTCGCGCGTCAAGGACGCTCATGCCGCAGACGGTTTCGCCGATTCTGATGAAGAAGTCGGGCTCGACCCCGAAATCAGCCTCGTTCCACTCATCCCCGGCCAGCCGTTCGAGCTGCGCATTCCGCCCGCGTCGGCCATTGACAAGGGGGTGCGCCGCCTCCGCCGTGAAGGGGATGCCCACGGCACTGTCGACCTCGACGACGACACCTTGGCCCGCATCTGCTCAGCCTTAGTCGACCCCGCCGTTGCAGCATCACCGCAGATCACCGCGATGCGCGTTGACGGCGGCTATGTCGCAATCTTCCACGCGGGGCGGATGCTGACGACCCTTTTGAACCTCACGCCGGCCAATGACCGCTTGCTCACCGAGACCAGGTTCGCCGCCGACCCGAGCGCGAGCGGGACGGCAACTTTGAACGCCGTGGCGCTACCGGTCCCGCACCCCACCATGGCCGCGCTCGTCTACTCCGGAGACATCACGTTCCTGGCTAACGCGACTGACCGCAGCTTCGATGCCGTGGTCAAGGACAACCCCCAGGAGGTGGGGGCCCGCATCGTCGAGCGACCGGTGACGGTGGTAGTGACCGTCCTGGGGGATGGGTCCGTTGAACTGTGCACGGAGGACGGCAACAGCCGCCTGGCATCCGCCTTACGACAGCTGGAGTTCGACCGTGACCTCTTGCCGTCACACCTGCGCAGCCGGGTTACCACCCGACGCACTGTGCTGCGTCCGTCGTTGCTCATGGCCATGACGGCGACCGAGCGCAAGGAGCTGGCCCGCCGGATCCTGCGTGCCTGCAACGAGCGCCTGGCCAGGCCACGGGTGGCGGGTTCGGGCCGGGCCGCGCACAACGACCGGAGGGAGCGCAACGAGGCGGCGTGCGCAATCAACGCCCTGACCGTGCCCGTCGACATCGTGCTCGGCTACATCGACGATGACAGTGCCGGCTATGGCAACCGGCGATTCTCCTCGGCGATGCGGTCGTTGCTGGTGTCGATGAACGTGGCGCCCAAGCCCTTCGACGACGGAGCGAAGAGCGCGGTGAGGGCGGAGGAGATTGCCCTCGCGCTGCACGCTGCGAGGCTCGTCACCGACAGCACGTGCGGCGTACTGCTCGGGCGAGAGCGGGAGCGGGTCGCCGAGGGCATGGCCGAGTACGGGGTGGCCGACCTTCCCGACCTGAGGTTTGCCGCTGTGGTCTGGGAACTCACCCACAACAACCGGACGCAACGGCGCATCATCCGTGAAAAGCTCCAGGTCAGCTCGGTGACGACAACCAACCTCAACGGGCCGGCGGTCGAGCTCGGATTGCGCTCGTTCAGCTCGTCCCTTGAGCCCGCTGCGCTTCGTCAGGCGCGCACCGCTTTCGACTCGGGCAGCCTGTGGCAGGGGCTAATCACCAAGGAATGGGGCCTCTACGACATCCCCGATGCCGAAGGGGTCGACTGGCTCGAGGACCTGGCGCTGGGCGAGCTTCGGGCCGGCGGCGACCTCGGTGACGCCCAGACCTTCCTGACCCTGATCGGCATGGTGAACCTTGTCTCCCGCGGTCACCTGCTCGCACCTGGTGGATCGGCCGAGGAGCTGGTCGGTGGGGCCCCGATCAAGCGCTCCTCCATCGGCGTCATCGTCTCGGACATGGCCGCCACCGAGTGGGGCATCAGGACCCTGGCGGACGCGGTGCGCCAAGCACGCCTCGGTTCTGGGATCGTGCGCTGGGTCGACGAGGAGGACGGCGAGCTCGTCGAGACCTCGATGCCAGGGGCTCAGTATTCGGCCAGGTTGCGCTACCGGGTACAGCCCGACCGCTCCGCCCCAGCGCCGACACCAGCGCTGGAAGAGGAGCAGGCGTGGCTGCGCTTCACCGACGAGCTGGACACCTTGGCTGAGCGCCTCGAGGACTTCACCAATCTCCGGGCCGAGCACGGCAACGTGACCCTCCTGCCGTGGGGACAGGTCGAAGGAGCCATGCGCCGCTTGACCCGTATCTCGAGTGAGATCACCCGCATCTCCGAGGCGCCGGAGGAGGAGTGGTGAGCATACGGTCTGTGTGGACCGGCGTGGTCCGCATGGACCGCTTGCGCTACCGCGAGCTGGCCGGGCTCGCCGGTGAGTGGCTTGAGGCGTATATCGACGGGCCGCTCCGAGTGGGGGATCCCTCTGGCCACGAGGAACGTGCCATCTACGTGGTCGAGAATGGCATGGGAATGGCCTGCTACGCCGGGCAGACCCATCCCGCTGACGTCTCCCGTGGCGTAGCAGGCGTTCGGATCCGCCAGCATCTCAGAGAACCGTCCAAGGCCGCCGAATGGGAACTGTATTGGGTCATTCCGCTCCGGCCGGGGACACCCGATGTCACGGTGGACCACCTCGAGCACCTGGTGTGCTCGAGGCTTGGACTCCCAGTACGCAACCGGCGCTGGCAGCGGAGGGCTAGTGCTGTGACGTCGGACGCCCGGGCCTCCCTCACGTGGCCCTGACAAAACACCACGGCGCTACCGGGCGCGTATGCAGTGGTCGGCCGGTGCAAGGGATGCTCTGGCGGGCCCTGAACTAGTGCAACGTCAAGCGGGAGGTCATCGCGGACAAACACGGGAATGGTCGCAACACTCGCCTTGATGGCCGAACACTTGCGGCCCTCACCGGCGATGATCTCCAACCGACCGTCCTCCAACTGACACACGAGGGGCGGGTTGAGCACGCCGAGAGTGTCGATGGAAGGCCAGGCCCTCACGGTCACGGTGGGGTCGCCGCCGGGCGTTTCGTGGATTGTCGACAAACGTGGCCGGGTCTACGGATCGCAGCTTGTCGCCCTCAGGCGCACTGCCCATAGTGGTCACGGGCACCGGGACGTCATGGGTGGTTGTGATGGTGCTGCCTCTCTCACTGTCAGGTGCCGCGTGCCCCGGGTCGGGCCACCGGCGCTAGCCGGTGACCCTGCTCGGGACGCAGGCCTCAGAAAGAAGCTTCCTTGGCGTCGCTTGACTCGGGCACCTCCTCGGCGCCTTGGCGGCGGGTCCGCTGCACGTCTGCGGTGGCGAAGCGCAGGGATGGGCCGATTTCGTCGGCCACAATTTCGACCTTTGAACGGTGCTCACCGTCGTCGGTCTCCCAGGTGCGCTGCTCGATGCGGCCGGTGACCACGACACGCATGCCCTTGGTCAGGCTGAGCGCCACGTTCTCGGCCAGGTCACGCCAGCACACGACGTCGAAGAAGGACGTCGCTTCCTGCCATTCGTTGGTGGTGCGGTCCTGCCACCGCCGGTTGACAGCAACGCCGAGCTGGGTCGTGGCCTGACCCTCTCTGGTGTAACGGATCTCGGGTTCCCGAGTCAGGTTCCCGCAGATGGTGGTCGTGTTGCTCATGGTCTTGCTCCTTATGCTCTTGGCCTCGTTCCTTGCGAACGACGCCGCTGCGTCGTTCGATGAACGGCGACTCCCGCCGGCGCGCAGCGGGGTCAAGTTCCGGAGAGGGCAGCCCTTGGGCCGAGCAAGAAGTTCTGGCGGGTTCGCCCGGAGGGCGAACTTCAACGATCGCGAAGCCGCCAGAAGTTCTTGTGAGCCGAGCCGTGGACTTGACGCCGTGGAGCGCCGGTGGTCCCGGTCCGGCGTGCGGGACGTGTGTCCGCAGGGCTACCCCCTAGCTCCATGCGGAGGTTGTCAAGCCTGATTAACCAGGCGCAACGGTCCTAAGTCTTGCGTGGGGAGGTTCTCAGGAAGTCGGTGGGGAGGTTGCTGGGGAGCGGTGCCGGCGGTACCAGCCGATGGTCGGTCGCCGGCCTTCCATCACCATGAGGGCCAGCTCTTCGGCCATCGCTTCAGTGTCGTCGTACTCAGGACGCGAGGCTCGCTCCTTGGCCGCGGCCAGGTGCCGGAGAACAGACGGGGTCAAGCGATCGAGGTCGACCCAGGTGGCCATATGACTCGCTCGGGCACGAGACACGATCGAACCGCTCCAGCGGCAGGAGTGCTCATTCTCGCGACAAGGTCGCTGTAACGAACGGAGCGCTCGACCGACTGAGGAGCCGCGGTGGGACTGCGTGTGGCTCAGTCCTCGGAGGAAGATGGTGGTCGCCGACCGGCCCCGACCCTGACGGCCCAGAGCGGACCGAGAGAACGAGGGACCGATGACCTCCAAAGCCCCGGTGTCGATGGCAGCGCGCGAACGGCTGCGGGATCACCAGGTCGCCGCGGCCAAGGCGGTTAGCGCCCACAGCGCTGCGCTGGCTCGACTCGAGGCGGTGACCTCTCGCCGAGCCGAGGTGCTCGTCGCCCAGGATGGCCTGGTGGCAGCCGCGAACGCCGAAGTCGCCGCCGCGGTCGTGACGGCAGCCAAAGTGATGGGCGCCGATCTGGCCGCGACCTTGCTCGACGTCAGCAAGGTGGAGGTTCGCCGGGCGATGAAAGCTGCGCAGCTCACCTGCAACTGAGGGACAGGGCCCGTCTCCGATCGCGTCACGTAACCGAGCCGTCGAACCCGCGCCGTCAAAGCGGTAGCCAGTTCTCTTGTGGGGACGCAGGTCCCCATGTATCACCGGATCCGCATTCGGGCAACGCTTCTCAGCGCGGCAAAGGTGCCTCTTCGTTCCCGTAGGAAGTGACAGGACCCCGGACCGTAGGTGGGGAGTTGTCTGGGGAGGCCCGAGGGGAACTCGGCCCCTCACGGTGTCGCCATGACACGCACGAACCCCACAGGGCCGCAAGGACATGGGCAAGACCAATCGCTCTTCTCCGCAGAATCGTTTCAAGGTCGCAGCGGTGCGGTCGGCAGCGCCGACGGCCTGTCGACTGCAAGCGCCGGCTCGGTCGCCAAGCTGGAGTGGATCATCGCCGAACTCCTCCCGGCCGACATCGCCATGGATGTGATGACACGTCGAGGCGCCGAGATGAAGCAGTTGTGGGAGTCGTTGACCACCACGCCTCTCTACGAGGAGCTGACCGTGTGGGTCATGGCGGCATGGCCCGATGCAATGGTCGAGCGGGTGGACACGATGGTGCGTACAGCCATCGCCTCGGCGGACCGAGTACGTCAGGGCCAGTGGACGACCGAGCGGCTCATCGGCGTTGTCCGTAAGGCGGGCCAACGGCGAGAACGCCGAGAGGTCCACCGACACCTGGGCCGAGAGGTCCGCATCGTCAGCTTCGACGACGCCCTCATGGAGCTGGCCGAGGTGGCAGCGGCCCCCGGAGCACACCCAGCTGCACTGGGCCACGCCATCGTCGCCGATCTTCGTGCCGCCCTGGGCGAGCATCGCTACATGGTGACACCGGCTGCCGCGGCACTACTGGAGCGCGCCTGTGACCTCGCGGTCGACCACCTCGACTCGGTGCGAACGAGGACCGTCTCGGCCGAGCGCCCAGAGGGTCTCTCGGGCCTCGACCTGTTCGCGGCCGCTCGCCCGACGAGGAGGGCGAACAAGTCGAATCGCATCACCGAAGTCTTCCGGGATCTCCCGCATCCGACCGGGGTCTCGCTCTCTCACCTGCTCTTGGGGACGGACCACCACCCCGAGGCGGCACTGTTGTGGCGCCACGCGTCGCGCATGTCGCCAGCAGAGACGCCGGCCGAGATCGTGACGGACTGGCGGGCTGAACTGGTGTCCCTGACACCGGCGATTTTGTCGTTCAGCGATCGCCGTCGGAGACGCTTGCGGGACCGCTCCCGTCGGGGCGACAACCTTCGCCGCTTCTTCGAGCACGCCCTCGGTGAGGAACTCGCCAGGCAAGACACGTCCGCAGCCATCTGAGGGACGCACGGGGGTCGTCGGTGGTCGGCGGCCCGTCCACGCTGCGCAGGCCCAACCAACTCTCGATTGGGCCCATGGGCGGAGGTGACCCATGTACGGCGCAGCGAAGGTGGGTGCAGGACTGGCGAGTGCGTGCGGCGCCTTGGTCCTGGCTCTGGTCGTTATGGCCGCAGGGACGGGCTCGTCGGTCGCCGCCCAGGGAGCAGTGGGGATCACGGTCCTCGGCCAGCTCGCCCAGAACGAGTGCATGGCCAGCGGTCCGGTGCCGAGCCTCTCGGCGGAACAGGCCACCAACGCCGAGACCATCGTGGCCGCGGCCCTCGCACTCGGTGCGGGCACCGACGGCGCGCAGATCGCGCTGATGGTGGCCTACACCGAGTCCTCATTGGAAAACCTCGGGCCCGAGTCGGGCAACGACGGCTCGCTCGGCCTGTTCCAGCAGCGGGCAGCCGCAGGGTGGGGGACCCCGAGCGAGGAGCAGGACCCGACCGATGCCGCCGGCATGTTTGTCGAGCGGCTCTTGCGCGTTCCAAGCTGGCAGAGCATGGCGCCGTGGGTGGCGGCGCAAGACGTGCAGGACTCGGCCTTCAACGGAGTGCCGTCGGCGTCCAACGATGGTTCGTCGGTGGTCGGCGGCAACTACAAGGCGAACTGGACCCCGGCCGGCACATTCTTGGCAGCCATCACCGCGTTGTCGGACAGTCTGGACTGCGGAGGGGAGAACGGCGGCGAGCCGGCCGGTCCGGCGAGCTCCTTCGGATTGCCCGCGGGCTACGCCATCCCACCGGACGCCACACCGGCTGAGACCCTTGCCATCACTTACGCCATCTCGAAGCTGGGGGACGCCTATGTGTGGGGCGCGGCGGGGCCGGCCAGTTTCGACTGCAGCGGGCTGACCATGATGGCCTGGGCCCAAGCAGGCGTGGTGCTGGCGCACTACACGGGGGACCAGCTGCACGAGGGCACTGCGGTTGATGGCTTCAGGGCGATCTCGCCGGGAGACCTGGTGCTCATTCCCGGATCTGAGGGGACGTTGGCCAACCCCGGGCACGTCGGCCTCTACATCGGTGACGGACTCGTGCTCTCGGCCACCGACCCCGCCCAAGGCGTGGTCGTCCAGACCTGGGCCAACTTCACTGCCGGCGGCCTTTCGGGAATCCGACACTTCGGATGAGCCTGTATTTCGCATGAGACGTACCTCGCATGAGACGGGTGGGGCGGACCGTGGCCATCGGTTGAGCGAGGAACAGAGCGGGCCGCTCGAGCCCGCGTGAGTTGCGAGAAAGGCACACACATGGTCACCACCATCACCGCCATCGGGGTTAGTGCTGTTGGCGTGATTGCCGACGTCTCACCCAATTCGACGGGTCTTCCCGGGATTAGCACCCTGTCCGACATGGTGGGCGCGTTGCTGACCGTCGGGCTCATCGCCTGTGTGGCTGGCCTGGTGATCGCCGCCATTCTCTGGGCCATCGGCTCGCACAGCTCCAACCCGCACTTGGCGGGACGAGGCAAGTCCGGCGTTCTGGTGGCCTTTGTCGCCGCGGTGTTGATCGGTGGCGCCAACGTCCTGGTCGATTTCTTCGTCACCACAGGCAAGGGAATCTAGGCGCCGTGTCTAGAGAGGCAGTGTCGAGAAGGGCTGATCTGATGCGCAAACTCTGGACGTTGCATCGCCGCCTCTTCGTGGCCGTCATCGTTGTCGCAGTCCTTGGCGTCTCGAGTGCGGTGGTATTGGTAGGTAGTCACCATGGCGGTCCCCAGCCAGGCACGCCCACACGCGGCCGGCCACTTTCTGGGAAATCCCGGTCGCGTTCTGGGGCGACGCAGAACACAAGGACTCGCACAACGACAACGCCAACGCAGCACCTGGCGCCAACCTCGATCCGTCAGGTGCCCCAAACCGCGATACAACGCCAGATCGATGCCGAGTTGGCGCAGGCCGAGACTCCCGCCGCGATTGCCGCCGCGCAGCGCAGCACCGTTGCGGCGCCAGCGGTGTCGACTGCCTATCCCACCGTTGCCGCGGTGGACCGGGGCGATCCGGGCACCTATGCCGTTGCGTTCACCACCGAGCTCTTGGACACCAATTTCGCGGTGCAGTCGCGCGATGCATTGCTGGCCTGGGCCGAGCACGAAGAGGCCCCCGATACCTTGCCCGGGGTACCGGCCAGTGTCGCCGGCAAGGCATTGGTGCTCTCCTTGGCCGATCCTGATCTGCCAGGTGGATCCCCTTCGCCGGTGCCCTCGGCGCCACAGTGGGTCGCCGACGCAACCAGTGGCGTGAGCCAAAGCGTCGCCGACGTGCAAGCCGAGGTCGCCCCCGATTGGACACAGATCATCTCGGAAGGTTGGCAACCGCGCGACCCGTTGATGACCATCGAGACAGTCACCGGCACCATCACGGTTACAACGAACGGTGTGGCTGCTGCTCCCAAGTCGTTCTCCGTCAGCGTGACCTTGGGGTCGGCCGCCGACGTCCGCGCCGGTTACGGCGCCGTGGCGGTCGCGGACTGGACGCTCGACTGATGGGTTGTTCGCTCACCGATCCCGCAGGTTGCCTGGCCTCCCTCGCCGGCGGCGCGGCCGGTTCCATTGCCGACTCGGCCTTCAGTGAGATCGCCAAGAACTTTGCCGACGCGGCAAGTTCGGCGGTGAACTGGTTGTGGAGCCAGATCAGCGGGGCCACCGCCATCTCGCTCACCGGACCGGCCTTCGGCAAGGACTTGGCCATCGTGACCACATTGGCCGTGGTGGTGGCCACCGGGTTGTTCGTCATACAGGTCATCGCCTCGGTGCTGCGCCGGGATCCTTCGGGCCTGGCCCGGGCGATCAAGGGCTTGCTGGTCGCGTTCGTGGGCAGCGTGGCCGCCATCGCCGTCACCACCCTTTTGCTGGCCGCCGTCGACTCCCTCTCGGCCGGGTTCGTGGCGGTCGCCACGGGCGATTCGGTGCAGCAGATGGGATCGGCAATCCTCTCGGCCACTGCCATCACCGCCATTGCCAACCCTGCCGTCGCCCTGCTCTTGGCGCTCGTCGTGCTGGCGGCGGTGGTTTTTGTCTGGGGGGCGATGATGATCCGCAAGCTGCTCATCATCGTGGCCGCGGTGTTCGCCCCGTTGGCCTTCGCCGGGGCGACGTCTGACATCTCGACTTCGTGGGTGCGTAAGTGGATCGAGACGATGGTCGCCCTCATCGTCTCCAAGCTCATCTTGGTCATCATCTTCGTCATCGGCCTTGGTGTGCTCACCGGTGGGCTCGGTGAGGTCAACGGGACCGGCGCCAGTGCATCGGCGACGCAGTCGATCACCCAGACCATCATCGGGGTGCTGATCCTCTTGATGGCCGGCTTTGCTCCGTGGTTGGCCATCAAGCTCGTCCACTTCGGTGGCGAGCACTTCGGGCAGATCCACGGGCACGCCCAGTCCGCCCTGGCCGGCGCCCAGACCGTGGCCGCGGCACCTCGCAAGGCGCGATCGTTGGCTGGAGGGGTGGGCGAGCTTCGAACAGGTGGATCAGGCGCTTCACTTGGCGCGCGGAGTGGCCCGGGGGATGAGGCACAAAGGACACGGAACGGTTCCGCGTCGAGCGTGACGTCGGGCACCCAGCCCTCGACCGGGGCCGGGTCACGCGGTGTCGGCACCTCCGCCGGTGGCGTTCCCGCCGGCGCGGGAGGAGCCGCGGCCGGATCAGTCGGTGCCGCAGGGGCCGCGGCCGCTGCGGGCAGCGCCGCCAAGACAGCGGTGGACAAGGCGACGGGCCACATCGCCGAGGTGGCGTCCCGAGGCGCTGCACCCGCCCCGCCATCACCCGCCCCATCATCGACTTCCCTGCCACCGACCTCGCCGCCACCGACGCCCCCTCCAAAAGGGAAGTCACCAGCCGATGGCTGACGGCCCGATGACCGCCGGCGCGCTGTGGGTCGAGCGAAACGTGTGCAGCCGTGGCGGTGATCGCTGTGCTTCCTGAGGGCCCGGCGCCCGTGCACTTCGGGCAACGCTCGACCCGGGGACTCCTGCTCGGGCTGTCAACGGCGCGATGTCTGTGCGTCGGGACAGCCGTCTGTGTCGTGGTGCTGGGTCTGGTGGCCGGAGGCGGGATCGGGCTGGTGGCCAGCGGGTTGGTGTGGGTACCCCTGCTCGTTGCCACCTATGTCAGCTGGCAAGGACTGGCCCTGTGCGAATGGGCCCCCGTGGTCGGACACTGGACTGCGCGCCAGGCGGCCCGACAGAGCGAGTACCGAGCAAGAGTGTCGGCACCACGCCCGGCGGGAACCATGGCCCTTCCCGGTGACGCCGCGGCGCTGCATTTCTATGAAGACCCAGACAGCGGGGCATGCATGGTGCACGATCCGCATCGGCAGAGTTTGTCCGTCACGGTGGCGGTCACGCATCCGGCCTACGTCCTGCTCTCTGCCGCCGATCAGCAGAGTCGGGTGACCGCGTGGGGGAGGCTCTTGACGTCGTTGTCCAGATCCGGATACTGCGCCGCCATCCAGGTGCTCGAATCGACCGTGCCTGACCCGGGCACCGGCGTCGCCGGCTGGTACGAGCGCCGCGGCACCCACGACGGCGCATGGGCCGACGTCAACTACGCCGAACTTCTGCGTCAGTCCTCTCACGGCTCGTCCGCTCACCGCAGCACCATCACCATCTCGCTCGACATGCGCCGCGCCGCCAAGTCCATCCGCGAGGCCGG
>Ga0181523_10005216_pt1 | contig 10838 bp, 8 predicted proteins | sample PEATcosm2014_Bin_43_FD_119752 | JGI IMG/M metagenome (GOLD analysis project Ga0181523, IMG submission 119752) | Peatland microbial communities from MTU Mesocosm Facility, Houghton, MI, USA - PEATcosm2014_Bin05_30_metaG | ecosystem: Environmental > Terrestrial > Soil > Wetlands > Peat | place... | reverse complement strand
GGGAGAACCAAGTCCTCGATTCAAACGCGTTCGAGTGTATTTTGGTGTGCTGAGCATATCCCAACCGGTAGCGAGGGCCTCTCCACGTGAATCTCACGGTTTTGCTGGGTTTTGTAGGGGTTTTCTGGATTTCAGGAAAAGCCGACTTGCAGTGATTGCCTACATATTGTAGTGATCCTCGTTGGTCTCACTACAGGTAGTAGCTATTACACAAATAGAGCACAGGTCACCCGAATTGCGGTAACTAAGGTACTAGAGACGGTACGGAAGTACTTGGACAGGCGCGCAAACCTTTGAAAACACGCATCCGAAGCTCGTCCCGACTTTCACGAATTTGCGATTCTTGATGCAACTTTTCTCTTGCAATCTCTTACCATCGGAGTATCCGAGTCCCGCAAATCAAAGCGGCGGCGATCTGCGAGCGCGAGAAATCCCAGCGTCTGTTTGCTGTCAGGCAGCCCGATCTATTTCGAGGAAAAAGTGGAACACGATCGGTGCTGCCGATCGACGTTAGCCTTCACGGCTGCTCGCCGATAACCGTGATCTTGGTATCCGTGCGGAATTTCTTGTAATCGCTGTAGACCTGTTCCACATCTTCGTCGTAGCTCTTGAGCAGCGCAACCCGCGCATCGAAGTGGAGCTGCACATGTTTGGGCAGCCAGACTTCATCCTTCACTCTGGTCAGCTCAACGACAACATGCGTGCCTTTGTGGATCCTTGCGAGAACCCAGCCGACCGATATGGTATCGATGGCGGTGACGTCGAGTTTCACCCATTGCGTGTCGGCTGTGTCAATCCACACGCGGCCTTTGAACTTGCTGAGTATCCTGGCATCACGCAGTTTGGGTTCATAGCCAGGACGAGGTTCTCCCTCCAGCACCCAAGTGTCGCGCCCATCAATCGCTTCCGAACCGACCAAACGGAAGTTGTACGCATCGGCAACCTCCAGCACAAACTTGCGATCTTCTTCGCGCCCTTTTTCTTCTTTCTCGAGTCGCTTGCGACGATCTCCCTCTGACTCGTTCCTGCGTTTGTCGATGATCTTCTGAATCCTGCCGTCCTCTTTTTTCGCCTCATCGGCGGAAAGTGGTTTGTCATCCTTCGCTGTCAGCCGTTCAATTGGCTCCCCATAAATCTCTAGAATCTCCGAGGTCCGCGATTCGATCTTCTTCACTTCGCCATGGGCATCGAGCTTGTGCTCCTCCTCGCGCTCGATGTAGGTGTAATCGCGCTGTTGCTTGTCGTTTTCCAGGTCTTTCTCTTCGGCGCGGCGCAGAAGCTCCCGAATCTGCTCGGCGGGCACGGTGCCGGTGACATCGGGCGTCAGATCAATGGGATTCAGAGCAATGGGATTCAGAGCAACGGGCTTCAGAGCCATGGACGCAGGAAGCGGCGTCGCCGAGGTTGCAGGAAGAGGAGACGCTGAAGCTGGAGGTGAAGCTGAATCCTGCCCGAAAACACAGCCCGCCAGCGACAAAACCGCGAAGACGAGGCCGGCATAAAAACGCATGAGAAATATACGAAACAATCGCAGCCCTAGTTCCTCGCCACGTTCCTCACACCTGATTTCCTGACCAAAGCAGCGTCCCCGTCGCACCCCCGTGCCCCTCATGGTTAAAGCGCCTTTTCCGCCCGCTCCAAACACCCAGCGCGGAACGACCGCCCATCCAGCCGATGCAACCGCTTAGCCTGGGCGCGCGTGATCAGCGAATAATGAGAAATCGTCAGCAAGTATTCGGCTACGAACCACACCGGCTGCTCCGTGGTCATCCACTGCAGGGGATCGAAACGGCGCATGTGGACGGGCCGGGAAAAAGTCCGAAGTGTTCGCTCCGCGCGCAGATTGAAGTACACGTCGAAATAACTGAGTGCCAACTCGCGCAGCGAACGATACACCGGTTCGCGATAGCGGCAGCCGGTGTAGTTCGACTTGGCCACGGCGCCCCAGTGTCCGTCATGGGAATTGCGGTACACGGCGATCACATGGTCGGTATCGTGCTCGGCCTCCAGATCGACGATGAGCGGAGGATATCCAATCACGCGCAGCGCCGCCGCCGCAAACAGCGCCCCCTCGTAGCAATGCGAAGTGTTTTCCCGCAGCACCCGTCGCGGAGACCACGCGCTGTCCGCCAGGTGGTAAGGCATGTCGTCAAGCAAGCGCTGAATGCCATGCGGAGTCTTCAATCCGCGTAGCTTGCGGAGTTCGGCGGGGGTCATGCCCCAGGAGTCGTTGTTCTTCATCCCAACTTTCTCGTAGAGACGCGGCTGGCCGCGTCTCCGGCGGATGGCAGAGTCACTTGAAGGTAGCAGGATCGGGCGAGGATTGGGAATAGAGGAGCAGGTCCGCGGAGGGCGGGCGAAGGCCAGTGGAAAAAAACCCAAAATGCCTATTCGCGGGGAGACACAGTCGCCCTCGGCTTGAAATCAACCGCGAACGAACACAATTCCAGAGCGTCTTTACTTGACCGGCTCGCTGGCAGCAGTCTCCTCCAGCTGTTCTTCGCTCTTGCGCCAGCCGGAATTCGGATCGTATTCCTTCAGGTTTTTGGCGGAAACGTCGGTCTTCTTTCCGAGATCTTTCTCGTACACAACTCCATCCTGGTTAACGATGAAGGTCATTACGCCCGACGATCTGTATTCCGCTGGATAAGCGACGAAAGCGAAGCCCTCGGTCATTTTTCCATTCGTAATGTAACTCTTCGCGCCACCTGGACCACTCTTTCCCTGGCCCGCGAGAATGTGAAAATAGTAACCACGGTACGGCGTGGGAGGGCCTTGTTGGCTCTTGGCGTAACTTGCAGCGGCGGCTGTCGCCACCAGCGGTCCGACCGGGCTCTGCGGTTCGCCATTGGCAGCCTTCCAATACAGACCATCATGCTGTCCTTCATCGCTGAAGATTTTCTGGGCGTACTCGCCGTTGTGCTGCGCGGCATATTCCCTTTGCGCGGTTACGAGTTCCTCACAAATGCGGATGGCCGACATTTCATTCCAGCCAATGCGCCGATACAAAATTTCCTTCTTGGCCATTTCGGTATCGAAATACCAACCATTGCCTTTGTGCAGGAGCGGTATGGGAGTCGGCCAATTGTGCGCGCCTATATACAGAGTCGTCGTGCCATCCGGTTCTCTCACCAGCCGGTGCATTTCCTGAAACCTCTTGGCGAAATTGGCGCGGTTCTCGGCATCCTCGGCTTCGTCTCCTGAGGATACGACTTGCTTTCCGTCGCGTCCGAGGATTTCGAGCATCGCTTTTTCGTCGTTGCTCTGGACTGCGGCAGTGAGCGCCCGGCTCGCTTCTTCCGCCGATGAAAATGTTTTCTGGCCCGCTTGCTGCGCCATCAAACCGGCGGGAAAACACACCGCCAAGAGGATAGCGACCACGGCTACTTTAAGAAGATTGGCCCCATGAAATTTGTTCAAGTTCAACTTAATCCGCCGCATATGGCTCATCTCCATTTCCAAATTTTCAAACTACTTTCAAACTGTCGGAAGATACCGAACGGTTCCGATCAATGACGCCCGCCGCCACCGCCGTGAGACCCTCCGCCACCGTGAGATCCGCCGCCGCCCATGCTGGCGCCTCCGCGCGATGAATAGGTCCTGGTCTCTCCACCGTGGTCGTAGCCGCTGAACGCGCCCGAGCGGACGCCGCTCTCACCGCGGGGTGCGGCAAATCCTCGAGCCGCCTGCCGGTTTCCCTCGAAAGGTTTGGCGGTAGCCCCGGGACGATTGAAAGCCTCGCCGTGTACGCCGCCGTATCCGCCGCGCTGTACATTCCTCGCTACGCCCTGCTCGCCTCCGCCCCGGTAGTAGCTGTTCCGGTTATAAAACGTTCTGCTGCCCGAGTAGTACCTGCCTCCGCCATACACTGCATAGTGGTTATGCCAGTTGAATCCCCAGTGACCCCATCCCCATCCAAACCCGCCGTACCAGCCGATGCCAAAGCCGATTCCAAACGAAAGATACGGCCCGCCAAACCAGATTCCGGGATACGGATACCATCCCGGCCAGGCCACGATGGGATACCCGTAAATCAACCACGGGTCATACGCAGGAACATAAACCACATCGGGATCGGCTGGCTGAACAACGACATCGGGGCCATCCTGGTTCACGACCAGCTGCGGCGTAGTCTTTAGATTGCCCGCGGCTTCCGCTTTGTGACGCATTACCTGCACCGCATCCATCACATCCTGCTGCTGGTTGTAGTACGCGTCGCCGAGAGCTGACGTCCAGGAGAGATTCTTGTCCATATTCCCCAGCACGGAAGGAAACGCCGCGAGCGCCTTGACGCTTGGGTCCCAAGGTTGCTGATCCACCGCCTGACCTAAATCCTGCCCCTTCAGATCAGGATGCGCCTGCACCCATCGGTCGGCTTCGACGACTTCTTCGGGAAATGTGGACGCCGCCAGAATTTGCGCCACCAGCGAATCCGGATACAGCGCAATGGGCGCAACCAGGCGCTGCAATTGGTCGGGAGTCTGCGGCGCCTGAGCCGGTGCCGGTCCGCCCTGCGCATCTTGCGGTGGCGGGGCCGGGGAGTCCTGCGCCGACAGGCTCACCGGCAATGTCGCGAACATCAGCGCCGTTGACAACACCAACACCAAGATCTGCTTACCCAAACGAAGTATTCCGATCGCAGTCCCTGCGGTATCTCCGAAAATATTCATGTCTTGGAACCTCATGTTTTCTTCACTCGAAGGCCTCTACATCAACAGATGCAAAAAAAACGATTTCGGCTGCTAATTTACGTTTCTAGACAAACCTCCTTACCGTCCCCGAACAACTCCCCCAATTCCCGCGCTGTCTCCACCAGTACGTCCGGCGGCACCTCTTCCAGCGTGTGCGGCGCGAAACCGTATGTCACACCGCACGTCCACAGCCCGGCATTCCGTCCGGTCAAAACGTCAACCGAAGAATCTCCGATGATCAGCGCCTCATCCGCCGCGACACCCGTTTCCTGAAGAATGGTCTGCACCCCCAGCGGATCGGGCTTCTTCGTCGTAAAGCTGTTGCCGCCGTAGACGCATACGAAGAAATCTGCCAACCCGAGAGCCTGAACAATGTCGCGTGAAGGTCTGACTGGTTTGTTTGAGAGCACCGCCATCTGTCGCCCCACTCCGTTCCACCCAGCCCCATTCGGCGAATTGGCCAGTCTCGCCAGCAGCTTTGGAATGCCCTCATAAACCGTGGTGTGGTCGAGCTTGTGCAGGCGGTAGTAGCCAAGAAAATAATCCAGCGCGTCCCGGGCCAGCGCTTCGTTATCCGTATCTGTGCCTGTCTCCGAGTCCCCGAGCGCGCGGCGCACCAGCGCGGGCGCGCCATCTCCGACATAGCTGGCAATGACGTCGCCATTCAGCTCGGGGCGGCCGATTTGACGCAACATTGCATTCACGGAATGAATCAAATCCAGGCGCGAGTCAATCAGGGTGCCATCGAGATCAAACACCAGCAAGCGGAGGCGATGGGGATCAAACGGGCGCAGGAAACGAATCATTACTGTTAAGAATAGCGCAGGTCTCAGTTCTCAGCTCTCAGCTCTCAGCTCTCTGCTCTCAGAAAAGGCTGATCTTCATAGAACGGTTGGTCAATAGGCTGCCGGATACTCGCGAAATGTCCAGGGTCCCAACATTAAGGAGGTTTTACTGAGAACTGATAGCTGAGAGCTGAGAGCTGATTTACAATGATGCGGGCTGGAACTCTGTGGGGTGAAAAACGCGGCATGGCCACGACCAAAGTCGATCCCAAGCTCAACGAAAATAACCTCGCGAAGAAGGCCCAGGTCTATCAGGGCCTGACCAGTCAGCAACTGGTGGAAGCGTACCGCACCATGTTCACCTCGCGGCGCCTGGACGACCGTGAGATTCTGCTCAAGCGGCAGCAGAAGGTCTTCTTCCAGATCTCGGGTGCGGGCCATGAAGCCATGGGCGTCGCCGCGGCTTTTTCGCTGAAACCCAGCTACGACTGGTTCTATCCCTACTACCGCGACCGCGCCCTCTGTCTCGCACTGGGCGCAACCCCGTATGAAATGCTGCTCGGCGCCGTGGGCGCCGCCGACGATCCCTGTTCCGGCGGCCGCCAAATGCCCTCGCACTGGGCCTACAAGCGGCTCAACATCGTCACCCAGTCGTCCGCCACAGGCACGCAAATTCTGCAAGCCGTGGGATGCGCCGAAGCCGGCCGTTATCTGGCCAAACATCCCAAGGCCTGCCAAAAAGCCGATGGCGATTACCGCCAATTCAAAGATGTCCAATTCCACGGCGATGAAATAACCTACGTCTCGCTCGGCGACGGCACGACCAGCGAAGGCGAATTCTGGGAAGCGCTGAATGCTGCCTCCAACCGCCGCCTCCCGGTGATTTTCTGCGTGGAAGACAATCAATACGCGATTTCGGTTCCCGTCGAGGTCCAGACTTCCGGCGGCAATATTTCGCGCCTGGTTTCCGGGTTCCCCAACTTCCATTTCGAAGAAATTGACGGTACCGACCCGGTCGTCGCCTATGCCGCCTTCAAGCGCGCGGCGGACTATTGCCGCGCCGGTCATGGTCCTGCATTTGTCCATGCCCACGTGATCCGCCCTTACTCTCACTCGCTCTCCGACGATGAGCGCCTTTACCGACCGGACGCGGAGCGCCAAGCCGATGCCGCACGCGACCCGGTCCCGCGCCTGCAGATGTTCCTGTTGCGCGAGGGAATCCTCGACGAAAAAGCAATCAACAAAATCGAGAAGGAAATCGAGGAGCAAATCCAGGCCGATGCCGACCGCGCGCTCGCAGCCGCGATACCGCAGCCGGAAACGATCTACAACTACGTGTACTCGCCCGATCTCGATCCTACCTCGGCGGTATTCGAGACTCGTCCCGCACTTGCCGCTCCCGAGACCGCCACCGATGGCAAGCGCTCAACTTCGCAGAACAAGACCATGGCGGACCTCATCAACACCACGCTTCGCGACGAGATGCGCCGCGATGAGCGGGTCATCATCTTCGGCGAAGACGTCGCCGACGCCAGCCGCGAACAGTATCTCAAGCAGAAGCTGATTAAGGGCAAGGGCGGAGTCTTCAAGCTGACGGCTGGATTGCAGATGGAATTCGGCGGTGACCGCGTCTTCAATGCTCCGCTGGCCGAAGCCGCAATCGTCGGCCGCGCCACTGGCATGGCCACTCGCGGATTAAAGCCCGTGGTTGAGATTCAATTCTTCGATTACATCTGGCCCGCGATGATGCAGTTGCGCGACGAACTTCCCATCATCCGCTGGCGCTCGAACAACGCCTTTTCGGCGCCAGTGGTGGTCCGCGTGGCCATCGGCGGGTATTTGACGGGCGGCGCTATTTACCACTCGCAGTGCGGCGAAAGCATCTTCACGCATACTCCCGGATTGCGGGTCGTGTTCCCCTCGAACGCACTCGATGCCGCCGGTCTGCTGCGCACCGCGATCCGTTGCGACGACCCGGTTTTGTTCCTCGAACACAAGCGCCTCTACCGCGAAACTTATGGACGCGCGCCCTATCCCGGTCCCGACTACATGGTGCCGTTCGGAAAAGCGAAGATCGTGCAACCCGGATCCGACCTCACCGTCATCACCTACGGCGCGGTCGTTCCACGCGCGTTGCAGGCGGCGCAAAAACTGGAGCGCGAGCATCGCGTCAGCGTTGAGCTGATCGACCTGCGTTCGTTGAATCCGTTTGACTGGGATGCGATCGCCACCTCGGTAAAGAAAACCAATCGCGCCTTAATTGCCTACGAAGACTCGCTTAGCTGGGGATACGGGGCCGAAATTGCCGCCCGCATCGCCGATCAACTGTTCCATCACCTCGATGCCCCGGTGAAGCGAATCGCGGCTACCGATACGTTCGTCGCCTATCAGCCGATTCTCGAGAATGCCATCCTCCCGCAGTCCAGCGACCTGTTCCGGGCAATGAAGGAACTGGCGGAATTCTGAATCCAGTGTCGTTTGGTTGTGCAATGTTGGTAGAGGGTGCGGGTCGTGCGGCCGCAAAGGATACGATCAAGCTCGGATCAAGAATTCTGTAAGTTGCATTTTGGGGGCGATATGAGAGTGAGATTCGCAGTGGCAGCGGCGGTGATGAGTCTTGCACTAGCGATGACTGTCGCAGCCCAGAAGGAGATGCCCGTGGCCCATGCCCAAGGTTCTTTTGACATCAAGATGACTCCCGCCGAACCAACCGACTTCGAGAAGGCGAACGACATTACTCGGTTCACATCCGAGAAGACTTGGCACGGCGACTTCGAAGGCATCAGCCATGGAGAAATGATCACCGGCTCGACCGCGAGCACCGGCTCCATGGCCTACGTTGCTATTGAGCGCATGACAGGCAAACTTAACGGCCGGCAGGGCAGCTTCACCTTCTCGCACCGCGCTAGCATGATGAAGGGCGACGCCCCCTCTGCGGGAGAGCTGAGCGTGATGGTTGTACCCAATTCCGGCACTGGAGAACTGACCGGACTCACCGGCTCGCTCATGATCCATATCGACGCTCAGGGTAAACACACCTGGACCTTCGATTATTCGCTCCCGTAGCGGTCCTCGGGTGTTGCGCGCGTCAAGCGTCTGAACCCGCCAAATGACGCACAACAGACTCACCCACATGGCAACCCAGTACTCTGCCTGGCAGACCAAGTTCGCTAGCCAATACCAGGCTTGCCAAACCCGGTTAAATAACCATTCCGAACTGAAGTCAGCATCAAGCATTTAGCCTTTGGCTCTCGGCTTTGCGGGGGAACCACGCACGGTCAATGCCCGCACCAGTACCGGGCGATGCAACACGGTTTCCAGTAGATGTCGCGCCGCGGCAATGCCTTCCGCCGCACCGTCCAGAGCCGAGTATCCCGCTGCTCGCACCGCTACGCAATGGTCCTGCACACTGACCTCAAGCTGCGGAACGTCTTCATGCTCATTCCGAGGGTGGCGGTGGCGTGGGTCCAGCGCGTTTGCCAGACGCAAAATGCCGGCCAACTCCGTGGCCATCCGACGATCTGCGAGTTCCAATACTTGCATGGTCTTTCTCCGCGGACGCGGCAATGCTCCACGATGATAGCGCGCCACCACCGCTGCCAGTTCCATTTCCCGCGCGCTCCAACCCAGAGGCCGCGCCAGCCCGCGGATCATTCGATACGAATTCTTCTGGTGATTTTCCGCGCCCTTCGCTTTTCCGACGTCATGCATGAGTGCCGCCGCCTGCAGCACTGCTCGCCAATCATGATCCGCCTCCGGCGCCTTCAGTTCTTCCGCGTTAACCCCGGTCGTCACCAGCCCCGCGTCCTTCAGCCCGTCGTATAAAAGAAGGGCCAACTGGGCAACGCGCTGCGAATGCGGAAAATCAGGATCCAGGTATCCCGCCCAAGTACGAAGACGGCTCATCGCCGCCGCGCGCAACTGCGGGCCCGAAGGTAACTCCGCCCGCCAAACGCGCCACAGCGACTGCCGGCCCACCATCTTCTCGCGATAGCGTGCGATTCTCTTGTCCCGCTCCGCGCTCAACTCTTCTCGCCAGCGGCTCCGACTCTCCACGTCGGGGAAAGCCGTAATCTTCGCTGCGGTCGCCCACAGCACGTCCAGATCGTGCACTTCGCCCAGCAGATCTTGCAGTTCTTTCAGATCGCCGCCCCACAACCCATGCTGGCGCGGCAGAAAATTCTCTACCGTGTAACGGAAACGTTTGATGCCAATCCGTAATTCGTGCCAGCTAACCTGCGACCGTGTCCGCAGAGCGCGTTTGTGCAGATCGTAGGCGGCGGTCCATTTTTCGAGCGCCAGATGCAGATACACTACGCTCCCCGGGCGCACCCGCGAAGCGCGTTGCGGCAGGGCTCTCGCCCACTGGCGCCATTGCTTGCGATCAAACTGGTTGAGATCTTTGAAGGCGCGCTGCTTGCATTCCGCTTCGCGCGCGTGCAAGTAATTGAGCAGCATGGCGGCAACAGGATCCGACGCTGGGCCAGCGGACACTGAGCCACCCGAGATGCGATCGTGCGCTGAATCGCTAGTCGAGGCATGGCTGGTCGAGTCATGGCTGCCAGAGTCATGGTTGCCCGAGTCATGCTTAGTCGAATTCCTGGCAACTCCCAGTTTCTCGATCCACTCCTGCATCACTTGAATGTCGCGCAACTCACCCAGCGCCTGAAAAAGCTTTTTTCCAGCCTTTTTCATTTCCTTCCATGAAGAGCTGGGATCGATCGCCATCAGTCCATCGGCCAGCGAACGACAGCGCCGCAGCGCAACTCGAAGGTCGTGCACCGCGTCGGCGTCGAAACCCTCGGCCGCCCGATCGCACTCCACCAGCGCGCGATCCATCCAGGCACGCAGTCCGAGCTTCGGCTTTGGACTTGCAGGTTTCAGAGTCGGACTGGCTCCCACCGGGGCTCCTTTTGGCGGACGGGAACCATTGTCGCCTCTTTGCGCGGATTCTTCTAGGGGCGCAGCAGTCGGGGTCAGCTGTCAACTCCGGTACCGCGGTCCGAATCTACGCTTTTGCTCGTCCGCTATCTGTCTGAAAAAGAGCGGAACTTAATCTGGCTGCTGCGGGGTTTTGAGTGTAATCGCCTGGTAAGAACACCTATCATGCCGCTCCGTGGCAAACAGCAGAAAAAACAGGGTCCCATGTCACCCGGAAGGGCAATCGCTGATCCATCCGGTCGACAGTACCCGCAGCTGCTGCCACTGTTAGAACCGACAGTTCCCGCATGTCCGCAATGGTAGTGAAATAGCGAGTCGCAGCACTCGACAGAAGTGCGCCGCCGGAGGATTACATGGGAAGAAGTATGGACTTGACGACAACTGTTCGAAAACTGGTACTGGGAACGCTTCTCGTCGCCAG
>Ga0181523_10005215_pt1 | contig 10838 bp, 9 predicted proteins | sample PEATcosm2014_Bin_43_FD_119752 | JGI IMG/M metagenome (GOLD analysis project Ga0181523, IMG submission 119752) | Peatland microbial communities from MTU Mesocosm Facility, Houghton, MI, USA - PEATcosm2014_Bin05_30_metaG | ecosystem: Environmental > Terrestrial > Soil > Wetlands > Peat | place... | reverse complement strand
GATGCTGCTCAACCTTCTTGCCATGCTCTATGCAAAGCCAGTTCTCAAATATGCGGGCATGCCCCTGCAGCTTCTCGGAACGGTGTTGGGAATTATTCAGGTCGCACTCGGACTGCAGATTATTGTGGCCGGGCTGCGTGGGTTGGGTTTTTGGTCGCCAAGCTAGTAGGGTAGCAGGCCCGAGTGACAAGGATGAGGAGCACCTCCAACAGCTCTGCGCCCTTTCATTTTTCTAGCAAAGATTAGATTGTTTTGTACTGTGGAAAGACTCCGTAGTTCCTCGGTGGGCACCCTAGTAATTTTCCGAATACCTTCACGCCGGTGGCGGAAGTAAGTTACATGTAATGCGTAAGCGACCTCAGAACGGGCGATCGGAAGATCAGAGCGAGCCACAATTGTTGTTGGTCGCCCACCCCCCAGCCTTGGCCAGAGTGCGCGTTAAAGCAGAGTGCGTTGTGCTCCTTTCGAACGAGTCTCAAGAAGAAATAATGAGGAAGATAGCGCCCCCCATTCGGGTTTACAGGGAGCTGTTAAGCTGAGTTTTTTCTCGGGCGGGAAGAAATTCAGGAACAAAAACCACCCTGTGAAGCACAGCCCCGGGCCTTCGGGTCCGGGGCTGCCATGTAAGACCCTCAAAATAACAGAGGAAGAGATCCCATGAAGCGAATGCGGGTAGTAGTAGCGGACGATGTGGCTTTAATGCTGAGCATGGTAACTGAATTGTTGCGGCGATCCTGCGAGGTGGTGGGTACGGCTTCCAACGGGCGAACTGCTCTGGAGAAGACTTTAGAACTAGAGCCAGACGTGGTCGTGCTGGACGTCTCGATGCCTCTCATGAATGGAATCGAGGTTGCCAGGAAACTCAGGAAGTTGGGCAGCAAGGCCAAGATTGTGTTTCTAACAAGTTATGAGGATTCCGCGATTCAGGAGAGCTGTCTATTCGCTGGAGGGCTAGGCTATGTACTGAAAGATTTCATAAGTACGGACTTAGTTCCTGCGATGAATCAGGCTCTTGCTGGTCGGGTCTTTATCTCCAGCCACTCCTCCTCACATGAACTTTGTTAGGGCATCTATGGGAACGATTTTCTTTCGGGTATCCCAATGAAAGACATTGATAACGCGAATTTGCGTATCGTCTGGCTTGGCAGGCATACGGCATATTAGTCCTGCGATTGCCCCTGCTGAACTCGAACCACGGCCGGGATTTTCACCACGACCTCCGTGCCCCTGCCGGGAGTGCTGTTGACGATCAGTTTTCCATTCAGAAGCCGTACGCGTTCTTCCATGTTCGTCAAGCCAATGCCTTTGACGGTTTCCTTACCTGCTATGAACCCCTGGCCCTCGTCGCCAACTCGCATCTCGAGTTCCTCGCCATAACGCATAAGGGTGACTCGGGCTATCGAGCTGCCAGAGTGTTTGGCGATGTTCATCAGGGCTTCCTGGAGCACCCGGTAGAGACACGTAGCCGCTGGGGGAGAGGCGTCTTCGTTCGAGGCCGTCGCGCGGAACTCAATTTCGATCCCGCATCCACGTTCAACATCGCTGCATTGCGCCCTTAGCGCACGAACCAATCCCAATAATTCCAGCCGAGCTGGATGCAGTTGGCGTGACAACCCGTGCAGATCTTCCGCGACCGAGGATATTGATTCCCGGACGTCTTCCAGATCGGCATTCAGCTCGCCGGCCGACAGCGCTCGATCTTGCCCGGCTAGTCTCGTAATTTTCATGTTCACGATCGCCAGTCGCTGGGAAAAATCATCGTGAAGTTCACGCGCAATCTTGCGCCGTTCTTCCTCCTGCGAATCGACCACACGTCCCGCCAAAGCGAATAGCTGCTGTGCGGACGCCTCCAATTCTTCTTTTTGTTTCAGGAACATTATCTGTGCGCGGCGACGCTCGAAAAATCGCGATAGCCTCTCGCACGCTGCTAGAAGTGTGCTAATCAGTTCCTGATCGGAGGCCACGGGGTAATCGCTTCCGAACTCCAGTATCGATTCCACTTTGTTTTCAACCAGAACCGGAAGGTGAATGCCCGCTCGCAGCCCGGCTTCCGAGGTTGCTTTAGCGCGCGGAAACAGTTTGGGGTCCGTATATTCGGGGCTCATATCATGGATGACGGGTTTGCCGGAACGCAAAACGATTCCAGGCACCCCCAATTGAGGATCAAAACTCGTAATCTGGCTGACTTCGAACAAAGCTGCGAATCGTTCGAGGTCCTTGCAGTGCAGGATGTGCGCGGGTTTTGCCAATTCCGGCTCGTCATCGTAGATGACAAGGGCGTGACCGACCGGGAACGCCATGGTTTGGCAGATCACATCAATGGAGTGCTGTAGGGCTTCGCGCACGGTTGTTGCGGAATTCGCAATAACCGCCACCATATGTTCCAGACGAGTTTGCCGGCTGGCCTTGTAGGCTGCCTCGATTGCCTGTTTCTGGTCGCTCAGATCCCATGCCGAACCGATGTAGCCAGTGACCTGATTTTGCGCATCGAAACGGGGCAATCCGCGGTCTCGCACCCACCGGTATTCTCCGTCCCTGTGCCGTAGCCGATATTCAAACTCAAACACATGTCGTTGGTCCCAAGCTGCATGATAAGTCTGCGACATTCTTTCGCGGTCATCAGGGTGCACAAGTTTCAGCCAGCCGCTTCCAAGCTGTTCCTCAAGCGGCACCCCGGTGAACTCTACCCACTCCCGGTTGAAGAACGTGCAAGCCTCGTCCGGTCCGGACATCCAGATGAGCACGGGTGATGCGTTGGCGAGCACGCGAAATTCTGCATCCAAAGTCTGCGGTGAAGTCTTCGCCAGCTTCTCCGCTGTGATCTCCCGGTGGAGAATGATGGCTTCTGCCCCATATTGCCGCCAAGGCCGTACGATCTTGCGATACCAGCGTATGCCGTTCAAGGTGTGGGACAGGTATTCCCGTTCGTACTGTTGGCTATCGCCATTCAGCACGGATTCAATGCCCTGGCGAACCTGTTCGAGCCCCTCTTTTGTCGAAGTGGATCGGCAGAGGGAGAGATAGTTCGCTCCGACCGGGTTGTTCGCCAAGATCGAGGAAACTTCACTTTGCCGAACGATGTTATTCCATTCCGCGTTCACAGCGAGCACATTGCCAAAACGATCGATGACCAGACAGGCATCGGGCAAAGCCTCAAGAAACGTCCGAAACAAGCGACGACCCGGGTTTGGCGATGTAGCCGTTGCGTTCACTTCTGTCTCCCTCAACGACAGTTCATACCTATGCGGATGTGTTCAGCGTCTGAATGCTGATCAAACCGATTTTGATGGCGTATTGCACCAGTTCGGCATTGCTCCGGATTGCCAACATCCTCATGAGTTGGTACTTGTGGGATTCTGCGGTCCGCGTGGAGAGTTTCAACAGCGCTGCAACTTCCTTCATGGATTTCCCTTCGGCCACAAGTTGCAGCACTTCACGCTGGCGTTGCGTAAGCTTGGGTCCTTGCTCCGGACTGGGACGACGTGCCGCCTCGGCGAGAAGGGTAACCAGGTCGCAAGGGAACTGCGGACTCAAATAGTATCCGCCCCGGTAGACAGTCTGGAGGGCTTCCTTCAATTCATCGCCGCTGGCCGTCTTCATGACGAACGCCGACGCTCCCGAACGGAATACTTCAACGGCGATGCTCAGATCAAAATGCATGGTCAGCATGATGAACTTGGTGTGCAGACCCATTTTCTTAATGGTTGTCAACGCATCCAGGCCGTTCATGATGGGCATGGAGACGTCACTCAGGATCATGTTTGGCTTGTGTTTAGCTGCCAGGTCAACTAACTCGCGCCCATTCGTGGCAATCCCGATGACCTGATATTTTGGGCTCAAAAGGGAGCGAAGGCTCTCGGCGAGCAGTTGGTGATCGTCGGCTATTAGAATCGAGGGCATCGTGACCTCAAGTGAGTGACGAGTGGCTTCATCGAAAACTTCCAGCTTGAATCCAGAAAGTGGGCGGAGGGTGGGAATCAGACCTGGCTTGTCTCCGATGGAGACGCCACTACCGCAGTACACTACAGTAGTTGTACGGAGAGGGTAACTGGTACTTCTTACAGGTGCGTTCGATTTCTCTCAAAATTGAATTCGCGTACTTGACCTTCGGACCTTTGGTTTGCTTGGGGCTCGTCGAATTCCGCTGATACGGCGAGTGCTCACCCCAGTAGTTTTACTGCCTTTGCTTTGTTGGTTTTACGGATTGCCGCAATCGCCTGCTTGCACGACAGTAGCAATGTGGAACTCCCCAATGAATCAGAGGACTTAATAGAATGCGACGCTCTTTGAACTTTGTTCGTAATTTCTCGACTTGCTGTTTGCTCGCCAGCGCGCTGCTTCCCGGCGCTTTTGGTCAGGCGGCAAAAAGTGCAGCCGACTATCCAACGGACGGCTCCGTTCTTCCATTTCCGCCGGTACCCTCGGCGAGTGTTGTTGGTGAAACGTTGCAGGAATCCAAAATGACCTGGCGGCAGGAGCCACACCACTTGCCGAAGGACGCTCCTAACATCGTGATCATCCTTTTGGACGACGTGGGGTTTGGACTGGCAGAAACCTATGGTGGCCCTATCCATACACCCACGCTCACCCGCATCGCGAACGAGGGCATCAGCTACAACGCTTTCCACACCACTTCCATCTGTTCTCCGACCCGCGCGGCGTTGCTGACCGGTCGCAATCACCAACGCGTGGGTTCCGGCACGATCGCGGAGCGGGCCGTCGATTTTGACGGCTATACCGGCGTCATCCCTCGATCATCGGCAACGCTGGCAAAGGTGCTTGGCTACTACGGCTATGACACCGCTGCATTCGGCAAATGGCACAACACGCCTGCAACCGAGATCACTTCAATGGGGCCGTTCACTCGCTGGCCAACGGGGAGGGTATCGGGTTCGATTATTTTTACGGCTTTCTCGCTGGCGAAACTTCCCAATGGGAGCCCCGGCTATTCGAGAACTTCAATGCCATCGAACCGCCACACAACGAAAAGTACCATCTGACCGAAGACATCGCTGACCAGGCGATAACTTGGATGAAACGCCATAGGGCCTTCGCTCCCGACAAGCCGTTCTTGATTTACTGGGCCCCCGGAGCGGGCCACGGACCACACCAGATCTTCAAAGAATGGGCCGATAAGTATAAAGGCCAGTTCGACGACGGGTGGGATGCGCTACGCGAGAAAACCTATAAGCGCCAAAAAGATCTTGGCTGGATCCCTGCTGACGCCAAGCTCACCCAGCGCGCGGACACCATGGCATCGTGGGATAGCATTCCCGAATCAGAGCGACCCTTCCAGACTCGGCTGATGGAAGTATTCGCAGGTTTCGTGGAACATGCAGATGCTCAAGCGGGCAGGCTGATCGATGAACTGGATGAGCTCGGGATTCGCGACAACACCCTTGTGTTCTATATCTGGGGCGACAACGGATCCAGCGCCGAGGGCCAGAACGGCACCATCAGCGAACTACTGGCCCAGAACCAGATTCCCAACACAATTGCACAACAGATTGAGGCACTCAACAAGATCGGCGGATTGGATGCCCTCGGTGGACCCAAGGTGGACAGCATGTACCACGCTGGCTGGGCCTGGGCCGGTGATACGCCATTCAAATATACGAAACTGATCGCTTCGCATTTCGGCGGTACAGACAACCCCATGGCCATTTCTTGGCCTTCGCGCATCAAGCCGGATAAGACTCCGCGGTCCCAATTCCACCACGTGAACGATATCGCGCCGACCATCTACCAAATTCTCGGCATTAAGCCTCCTAAGGTGGTCGACGGCTTTCCACAGGATCCACTGGATGGCGTCAGTATGGTCTACACTTTCGACAACCCGAAGGCGCCCGGCCAGAAACACATTCAGTATTTCGACAACAATGGCAGCCGCGGCATCTATCACGACGGCTGGTATGCCTGCACCTTCGGCCCCCTGATACCGTGGCTCACGGTGAGTCCGGGCCTTGCCACCTGGGATTCGAGTAAAGATGTTTGGGAACTTTACAACCTGCAAACCGATTTTTCGCAGGCAGATGATCTAGCCGCGAAGGATCCCCAGCGCTTGGCAGATATGAAAACGCTGTTCCTGAAAGAGGCGAAGGAAAACCAGGTCTTTCCAATCGGTGCAGGCATCTGGCTGCGGATTCATCCGGAAGATCGCCAGAAGACTTCCTACACATCGTGGCATTTTGACTCAACAACGACCCGAATGCCGGAGTTCGCCGCGCCGGGTCTGGGCCGTGAAAGCAACCACGTCACGGTAACAGCCGAACTTGGCGACAACGCCTCAGGCGTCCTCTACGCCCTCGGTGGCGCGGGCGGTGGCTTGACCCTGTACATAGACAAAGGCCAGCTCGTCTACGAGTACAACATGATGATCATCGAGCGTTACATTGCCCGGTCACCAGAGAAACTCACTGCCGGCAAACACAAGATCGAAGTGGACACGACAATTGCCAAACCCGGCGCACCGGGCGAGGTCGTGCTCAGCGTTGATGGGGCGGAAGTTGCCCGGACAACTGCCAAGCGGACGGTGCCTGCTGCATTCACTGCCAGCGAAACCTTCGATGTTGGCATCGATCTTGGTTCGCCAGTTTCACTGGATTACTTCGACCGGCGCCCTTTCGCGTTCAACGGAAAAATCGAAAGCATGGTTGTAGAGCTCAAGTGAGAAGAGAAAATAGTGACCAAAGCTAGGCAAAATCTGTTGTTAATCGCGTTTGCGCTACCTTCCTGGTGGGTTCAGCGGCGCTTGAGCTCAATTAGTGACGACGCGAAAGCGCATGCGGCAGACTTTGAGATGTACCCGCACGAAGATATCCGCCTGGGACAAGGAACGAAGAGTAGCCTCGGAAATAATGAAACGGATTGAGACATTGTCGATGAGGGGCTTAAGACTAACTGTCCACCCTCAAACCTAGGCCCGTAGGTTTTTTGAAGCCCGCCCAGTAGTTTTGCGGACAATGCTTTTGTTACCTCACGATTATTAATTGAACCAATTCACCAGGGCACTTCCCGCAGCTCGGGGCGACCTGGTGGGCGCAGGAGTCCGATATGAAGAAGCAGACACGAGACGACTTATGGTGGTGGGCAGCGGTCTTAGCGATTGGCATCGGTCTGGCATTAGCATTCACGGCTGGGATCAAATGAAAGTCGGATAGGGGCCTGTATGCAGAAGACAATTATAAGCAGCAATCAATTCGCAATCGTTCAAACGATTTTTCCCGTGGCCATTTTGGCCGCTATTTTTCTGATGATTTGTGCACCTGCCCACACTCAGGAACTGGGCGCGGTTCTGCGCAGTGACATGGGCCTCAAATCAGGAACTCAGATGGCTCCCGGTTACTATTTCACTATGCCACTCTATTACAACGCGGACTACAGCAGTGTGCGCGGACCCAATGGCAATGCACTCCCCGGGCAGGTTAGTACTGAACTAAACCTGATCATTCCGGTGATTACAGTGACGACGAAGTGGAAGCTGCTCGGAGGCTATTACGGGTTCAAGGTGGCTGAGCCCTTCTCGAACCAAGCCCTGGCTTCCACCTTTGTGCCTGTTCACAAAGGGAACAACTATGGCTTTGGAGACCTCTACGTGGTGCCCATCATTATGGGTTGGCACACCAAGCGGCTCGATTACTTGGCCGATTTCGGTTTCCATGCGCCGACCGGAGTCGGCATTCGCTCGCTAGACATGTGGACCTACGAACTGGCTTTTGGGACTACCTACTACCTGGATGAAGGAAAGAAATGGAGCGCGTCTGGAAACGGCACTCTTGAGATTCACTCGGTCAAGAATAACACTGACATTCTCGTCGGCGATTTCGTGACCATCAAGGGTGGTGTTGGCCGGTCTTTCTTGAAAGGTGCGGCGACCGTAGGCTTGGTTTACTCCCTGCAGTACAAAATAACCCACGACGGCGGAACGGATTTGCCGGCTCTGTTGCCCAACACCCTGAACAGGGCCCATGCGCTTGGAGCGGAAGCTGACTTCCCCGTGTTCGTTAAAGAAAAGAAGAAGTTAGCCGCCTTTATCGGTGCGCGCTACGCCTGGGAGTTCCTGAATCGCAGCAACTTCCAAGGTAACAACCTGGCACTGACTTTAACCGTGGCTAAATTTGATTAAGCGAGGCGGATGAAAGTACACTTCGTTTTGTTTTTGGGTTGCCTGCACGCTTGTTGCGCCTCGGGTACATGTTTGGCACAAACTGCTCCTCCTGCACAGGCAACGAACACTTCAGGCAGCGAAGGTCTTGCACAACAAGCTGCTGATCCGACCGCTCCGCTGATGGCTTTCAACCTGAAGGAGGAGTATTACCCGACCTTTTATGGCTATCGTGGTTCAGGCAATGATTTTGTTGTTCAGCCGGTGATTCCGTTCATAGCCTGGGGTCAAGCGAACCTGCTCCGCGCCACGGTCAACTACAACATCAACGGTCCGGGCGGAAGTACACTCAACAGCGTATCCGTCTTCGATCTTCTCGTCTTTAACGAAAAATGGGGGCGCTGGGGTTTCGGTCCGTTGGTGCAATTCGCGCCGAGCCAAGGACCGGGCACGGACACAGCCTTGGCCGGACCTGCCATCGGCTTTGTGGCCAGGAAAGGGAAGTGGAACCTGGGCTTGTTTAATCAAAACCTCTTTGGGGTCAACACGCGGTTTTCTAGCCTCCAGCCGATTGTGGCTTATGTTCTGGGTAAGGGGTGGACCTTGGCCTCCGGTGACGCGCAGTGGAGCGTGAATTGGCGGAAACCGCAGGTTATTTACATACCCGTCGGCGTGCAACTCGCGAAGGTGCAGAAGATCGGGAAACAACCGGTGCGATTTCTGGTTAACCCGGAGTACAACGCCAGGAATTTTGCAGGCGCGCCGCACTGGACGATTCGCTTTGGCTTCACGATTTTGCTGCCTCCGAAGGGTTAACCACTGTCGGAACAGCAGTCCTAGAACCCTCTTTCAATAGAAGCGGGAGTCCCGGCGGCACCGTATTTCTTCGCAGGCCGAATAAGTAGTTTTCCGACTGATGTAGCGAAGGTGGTCAAGCTATCCTCGGCTGGACTGTGGTTATCGATGGAAAGGAATATAGAGATGAGAATTGCCCGATATGCTCTCCCCGTAATTGCTCTTATGCTTGTTGCAGCTCTTTTTTCCGCCACACTAGTGCACGCACAGGTTGGCAAACTCGAAATTGTAAAGGCATTTTACGGCAAGAACGGTAAGGGGAACGACGTTACCAGACACCTTCAAAGGATGATTCAGGACAACACCCTAGATGTGAAGGTGAATAATGACAATATGGGTGGAGATCCGAACGTGGGCGCAGACAAGAGCCTGAAAGTTGACTACACCTACCGTGGACAAACTCTTCATAAGGTTGTCAAGGAAGGCGATCGCCTCAAGCTGCCTTGAAAACTCTTTTGAGTCGCCAATGGGCCAGGAACACTGCACGCCTTCCGGCGCGCTGACTATATTTGAGATCCTACATCGGAGGATCAAGGTGCAATTGAAATACTGATCCGGTGGGAGAAGCGCGATGATTTGTTGTCCAGCGTGCCGTAGTGCGCGAATCCATCAATCGAGGCGCAAAGGCCTTATTGAGCGAGTAATACTAGCCCTAATTTTCGTCAGGCCGTTTCGCTGTGAAAGATGCGACTCTCGATTCTTCCTCTGGTCGCTCAATGCAAAACCCAACTCGCCCAGGCGATCAACGGCAAATTGATTCATTTGGCTCCTCTTCAAAGAGCAAGCGTTGGTCTGTTGCGATGTCCAACCCGCAGAACCAGCACGATCAGGCGGTCGTCTTCAATCTTGCAGATAAGCCGGTAATCGCCGACGCGATATTTCCAGAACTCCCCGAGTCGCGAACTGTGCAAGGCCTTTCAACATGGAGGAAAACGCATCAAAAAAGGGATTGTTACCCTCAAGTTCCGATAAATGCACTAATCTTCCAAGTAAATATCAGTACCCTGGATTTTGTCGTGGGCAGGTACTATAAGCAACCTCTGGGCTCTTCCGACGCTAATCAAGCTCCAAGCACAGGCATTCAGTGCTGGCCCGCTGCAAATGCGAATCACTTCGGAATCATTCCGATCGTACCCAGCCAGGTCTCCACCAATTGAGGCCAACCCGTTATCGGAAGCCCCGTGTACCGCAGCCCAAACGCATGCCCGCCCTGCGCATACAAATGCATCTCCACGGGAACCCCGGCCTTCTTCAGCGCAATGTAGTAAGCCAGCGAGTCGTCTACGCTGTCCACGTGGTCATCCTCCGCTTGCAGTAGAAACGTAGGAGGTGTCTGGCTGGTGACAAGAACTTCGGGATTCAACGCAAGATCTTTATCGGCATTCGGCGGATGACGAACCACAATCTTCTTGGTGCCTTGCTTAGCATCCCATTCCGCGGCGGAAAGCGACAGATGCCCCGGGTAAATAGCTACCGCAAAATCTGGGCGGCAGCTTCCTTTGTCGGCGGCATCGACGGCCGGGTACAAACGCTTTGCGAAATGAGTGCTTATGGCTGCCGACAAATGCCCGCCTGCCGAAAATCCCAGCACTCCGATCTTGTGCGGATCGATATGCCACTCCGCCGCGTGAAACCGCACCAGACCAACGGTCCTCTGCGCATCTTCCAACGCCATTGGTGATTCCGGATACGGCCCTGATTTCGGATACTCCCCCACATCCGTCACGCGGTATTTCAACAGCACACACGTAATCCCCTTGGGTGTCAGCCAGTCGCAGACCTCCGTGCCCTCAAAATCGATAGCCAGAACCTGATAGCCGCCGCCAGGAAACACGACGACCGCAGCACCTGTATTCTTGCCCTGTGGTGAATAGACCGT
>Ga0181523_10005213_pt1 | contig 10844 bp, 15 predicted proteins | sample PEATcosm2014_Bin_43_FD_119752 | JGI IMG/M metagenome (GOLD analysis project Ga0181523, IMG submission 119752) | Peatland microbial communities from MTU Mesocosm Facility, Houghton, MI, USA - PEATcosm2014_Bin05_30_metaG | ecosystem: Environmental > Terrestrial > Soil > Wetlands > Peat | place... | reverse complement strand
TGGACCGGAAATTTTGCCAGGTGTGCGACATGCCCTTCAGCGAAGACCACGCCGAAAGAATTCAAAACGAAAAAGGGAAGTACGGCCACCGTTGTCCGAATTGCTCAGCTTTTGTCGGCCTGGACGAAGGCCCCACTGCTGCCGGTATCGCCTATGGCCGAGAACCGTTGCCGGGCTACCCGACCGAGTCCAAACAATTGAGGGAGATGACCACCACCGGCAGCATGGGCACGGTGGACGCCGGCCCGCAGTTCATCGCCGGCCTGGGCATGATCAAGAAGCCCAAGCCCTACGGCAAGGGCACGGCCTTCAAGACGCCCGGCCAGTGGACCGTCAAGCAGCCCATCGTCAAGGGCCAGGAGCGTCGCAAGGTGAAGGGCAAGATCCCGCCCAAGGGCAACTGGGGCTTCAGCGTGTCGCACTAATGGGCCTGATCATACTGAAATGAGGCCCTTCGCCAAAAGATGCGAATGAACACGTTTGATCCAATCAAAAAACTGCTCTTTGCTGCTGTCATTCTTAGCGCAGTTGCACTGCCAGCAGCAGGATACCGTATTTCCATTAACGTAGCCAATGGTGGAATCTACTCTGTCCAATCCGCTGTAAGTATAGGCACCGTAAGCCCTTCCACCAGTAAGAGCCCGAGAGCCTTGACAAACAGCAGTGGGAGCTTGCCCACAGTAATAGCACTCAGAACTTGTCAAAGCAGCGACCTGCTCCTTGGTGAGCCTAAATTCGATACCACGCATTGTGGCCCCGTTGACAAGGCGAACGTAAAGCATGTTGAAACCCGACTCGCCCGGCCTTTTTCTTTTGCCGTAGGCGAGCCGCCTGGCTTGTTCACGGTGCAAACATCCACAGCTTCTGGCGCTGCCCCACATCGTGACGACCTCCCTTCCGCAATCGCATTTGAAGCGAAAACGCCGCGAGCGCTGATGGCAAAGGACAGGCGAGTTTTTGTCCTTCGGAACCTCTTCGACAACGACAAGACGGCCGATACGCGTGCCGGGAACAATAACCAATTTTCGCATACCACCCTACTGTATCAATGAGAACGCTGCATTGCTACGAAGATTTTCAATTTCTTCCGCAAGTGCCTGGTAATGAGGTACTTGCGGAAAGTTATCGCGGCAGCGAAATTGTTGAGTGGTATTCCCGGATTGGCGATCAACTCCAGAACATGCTTGATAACCAGGAGGCCGCGCGCAATTACGAAAATGCCGACCGCCTCCGGGCCTTCCTCAATACCTGGCGTGAGCACGAAATTACCGGCGCCATCAACGTGGACGAGATCGATCCGCTCAAAGCGGCGGCTGATCAGCAGGCTGCCGCCAAATGGGAGCTGCGCAGCTATTTCAGCTCACTCAAGGGCCAGTTAGCCAAGCTCATCGCCTCGGAGGAGGAACTGCCTCGGGGCGTGGACACCAACCAGCTCAATCCCATGGCCGGCGCCGGCGGAGCCCTGGGCGGGGCGCCGCCCATGAGCCCGGATTTCGGGCCGGAAGCAGAGCCGCCGACCGGTCTCGAAGGCGCCGAGGGCGCAGGCGAACCCGGCGCGGCCGGCGCCGGCATCGAACCACCGCCGGACGAGGCCGAAGACAAGATCCTGGCCGGCCAGAAAATCGAACCAGCCGGCAAAGCACCACGGAGATAATATGACCACCTCTGAACTCGCCAAAGCGCTCCTGGAACGCCGTTCCCGGATGACCCACCTCATCCCGCCCGGTGATCTCGTCCGTGAGATCGGCCCCGACAGCGTGGCCGAAGGACTGCGGCGCCGCTGGCTCATGCCGGACATGGACGAAGGTTTCCTTCAGGTCAACCGCGACCTGCGCGTCGTCGAGGAGATGCAGAAGGAAGCCAACGCCCAACCGCAGCGCGGCCCGGCCGGACCCGCCGCCATCCCTGTGTCGGAGGGCCACGCCTTTTCCCTTCTCCACACGCACCGGGACCGTTCGATCCATGAGGTCGCCGCGCCCATGACCGGGGGCGCCTCCCCGGGCCTTTCGGCGGTCGCCCAGCCCCAGCCGCCGCCGCCGCCACCCTCTCAGCCGCCCACTAGCGGCAGCGGACCGCCGATGGCCGTGGGCAGCCAGGTGACGGTGGCCCGCCAAGGAGTCAAATCCAACGGCGTCATCGAGAAGCTGCACCCGGACGGCCGGTTCGAGGTGGGCTTTCCGGGCGGCCAGCCTCGCCCTTCCGGCGGCAACATCTATTCCCGGGACGAGGTGAGCCTCATCCCCATGACGCCGCAGCAAGCGCAGCAACCTGCCGGTACGGTCAAAGCAACGGTCGGCGCCCCGACGTGAACCAAGCCTCGTTAGTCCTGAAGCGCCTGCTGGAAGACGAAGAGGACTTCGATTTCAAGGACGCGGCGGCCGACGCGCCGGAGTCGCCCAGGAAATTCGATTTCATCTTCACCGACCACGGAAGCGTTGTCCTGGCCCGCCCTATGCACGAAAGCGCCAAAGCCTGGCTCGAAGAAACGGCGAGCGACGCCCAGTTCTACGCCGGGCAGCTCGTCATCGAGCCGCGCTACGTCGAGGGTGTCGTCCGGGCCATGGAGGATTCGGGCTGGACGACCAACTTGCGGCTGAGGCCAGAAGAATCACTCCGCGAATCCGAGGACGACTACGAGACCATCAAGGACATCCTCGGCGACACCGAGCCGGATGAGGTGACCGCCGAGGAGCCCGAGGTACGGGGCGACGTTTACCGCCACGACCGCTGGGCCGATGTGCAGATAGGGGACAACCACTTTTGCATCTCCTATCTGACGCCGGTCGCCGTTTACCTGCACGGCCAGGGTTGCCACATTACGGATCGGCGCTGGGGCACGGCCACCAGCAGCCACATCGTGAAGTGGCTTGATCACATCGGGTTTGGCGATTTCCGGCGTTATAGCCAAGTAGTAGCCGAGATCCCGAGCATGCCCCAGCAAGATCTCATCAACCTCTTCCGCAAGGAAGCCAAGCGCGTGCGCTGGACCAAGCGCCAAATAAAGAAGCAAGGGGCGGTGCCCTACAACAACATCAGGACAGGGCTGGCCAGCGGCAGCGACGAACGGGTGGATCTGCCCCGGCCTCCCGACAATGACTAACATCTCGCCCATCCTTCACACAATGTCGGAGGGCCTCTTTACCAAAAAAGAACCGTGGCCAGACGACTTAATTCTGGGAGCCTGCGCCGTGCAATTCCCAGAAGGTGACATTGCTGAAGGAAGTACCCACCCGGATGCGTGGATGAACGCCGCCATTGATGGTTTGCTGGGAGAGATCGACACAGATGACGAACAACAGTTCACCGAGGCCGTAGAGGCATCTGGTGGTGTTGAGGGCTGGATGACGACAAAAGGTGAGTTTCTGACCCGTGACCAGGTAGACCAGTACGCACCGGCGGTCGACAGCCACGATCCAGAACAGGACCGCGAGCAGATGTCAGAGAGCCTGGTCGACAAAGTTTCGTCCATCCTTCACCACGTCTTGGAGGACGAAGGCGAGGACGAAGGCCCGGAACTCGATGTCAAAGAGCTGAGCCAGGCGCCGGGCGCCGGCGCGGCTAATGTCCGCAAGGTCCGCCGCACGCGCATGAAGCTCGTGGACCTTCCTTACTACACCTTCCTCATCTCTTACCTGACGCCCGTGGCCTATTTTGATAAAAACACGGACACCTTTTACCGCACAAACAAGCACTGGTCCAAGGCCACCGAAAGGCACATCAGCCTCTGGCAGAGAATCATCGGCACGTCAGCTGCCTGGCAGGCCGACCCGCGCAACCACGTCGCCAGCGACTACCCCGGCGGCCAGGGCTACGTCCCCTATCCGAAGTTTGAGTGGAAAGCACAGGACGAGATCTCCGGGCTGTTCCGCGAGCTGCTCAAGACCATGGAGATCAGCCAACGCGGCAAAGAGCGGCTCTACCACGTGCCGCCCGTCATGCGCCGAGGCTCCCAGGCGGCCGGCGCCAGCTCGAATTGGCCGAGTGCGCACGGAAAAATGCACGATGCCGGAAACCAGGCGCTGCCTCGGCAGCCGGGTAAAGAAGAGGACCTGCGCCCATTCTTTCAGGATTTCGAGCCACAAGACCCGGAATACTGGGAATGGACCAACCCCGGCGCCCGGCGGAGCAACGACCCACATGAATCCTAATGAGCTCATCGCCGCGCTTATCGAATCCGATGACGACGAGCTCACCGTCAAGGACCTGCTAGGCGACGAACCCGCTCCCGAGCAGGTGCCTCCGCCCTCTCCTGACCTGCTCAACCAGGCCATCGGTCGAAAGGAAAAATACCTGGGCTTGTCCTGCCGCGACGTAAGCGTTTTCACCAATCGCCTGGGTGAGACCTTCTTTTTCGGCCAGTTCGGATCACAGCGGCCGCGCGAGCGCGCGGTCACGGCCGTACTGCTCTACTACCAGCCGGAAAAAGGCTGGCAACTGGAGGGCCTCCAGGAAGCGCAGGACGAGTTCGAGATCGACCCGAAGGATCTGGACGACCGTTCCGATCTGGAGCAAGAGCCCGTTTATCTGGAGCTGGGCAGCGTCAGCTGTGGCACCATGCTCGAAGAGGACCTGATCCCTCGATTCCTGTACGCCCTGGAAGGCGTGGACCCGGCCAAAGCCGAGGAGGTGCGCCGCGACTACGCGGAGGAGATCGAACAGAACGACCCGGATTTTTACTCCGAATTATTCGACATTCTTCAAGAATATTGCCCGCCCTACACGTATTTCGGAGCGCATCCGGGAGACGGAGCAGACTTCGGTGTGTGGATCAACGACGATAAAATAGAAGACGACCTACGCTACGAAGACACCGTCCAAGAAATGGTGCGCGGCCAACCCATGCCCACGGGCAGCCAATACGTGGTGGTACGCGACCTCCACGGCGACATTCAGGCCCTGCTGGACGGCCGCAACGGCAAGGAGATCTGGTCGGTATGAACGCCGTGGACCTGCTCATCGAGCGCTCCCTGGGCAACCTGGAGGAGAAGGGGACGGGCATCTTCGTCAAACACCTGCGCAACGGCGACATCTATACGTGCCGATGCCCGACCTGCCGCACCTACCACGGCGGTTACCGCGATTTCGTCGAGGCCCAAGCCCATCTCAAATGCCGCCGGTGCAACCGTAACGCCGTTGAGAAACTGAAAAAGGAAGTGGCCAAGGTGGACGAGCCGGAAACGCCGCAAAAGAACCTCTTCCAGCACCCGCTCAAAAAGCCGCGCCTCATCGAGGGCAGCGATGAATTTAGCTCCGACGAAGAGGACATCAAGTCCATCCTCGGCGCAACTGATGACGTATACGGACCGCAAGGCGAAGTGACCAAGGAGGTCTGCCTCAACGCGAGCTTCGGAGACGAATTTTACCTGCGAGACGAATTTTACGCCAACGGCTTCCCCAAACGTGTGCGAGTAAGCGGCCGATGCAAGACCTGGGCCACGCGGCCCGATGAATTCAGACTCCCTGTGAAATATGGAATGTATCAGAGCTTTTATATCACCCATGCTAACGCGAGCCAGTTCAGCACGATCCCCCTCGGAGCTGATGGAGAGCCACTATAGCGGCGTCCTCGAAGATGCCGGCCGGCGCCTCAAGGAAGGCCCGCTGCGGGAGCTGACCCATATCCACCGCCGCTGGGAAGACGTGGACTGGAACGCCATGGAAGACCAGCGCGTGCCCACCGACGCCGAGGTGGCGCGCGACGGCTCCAACCGCGTCACCCTCTACCCGTCGCTCATCCACAAGCCGGGCCGGGAGGCTTCCGTCACCGTCCTGCGGGAATTTGGCCGGTTGCTCTTTGCCCAGGCGCCCAAGGCGCTCAAGCGGCGCTGGCAGAACAAGCTCTGCCTGCCCTCGGCCGCGCAGATCGATGCCGTCCAGCGCAAGCTGACGCCCGATTTCAAGAGCTACCACGACCTGGTGGAGTCCTTCAAGACGGCCATGGACCGCTACGTGGCACTCAACCTGGCCAACGCGCTCATCGCCAAGGGTGTGCCCTACGCCCAGGTGCAAAACGTCAATTTGCACCAGTGGGGCGCCACGCAGGAGTACGCCAACCGCCGGCGCTACCACAGCATCATCCCGCTCGTCTCGGCCTACAGCTCGCAGGAGATCTTCACCGACTTTGGGGCCGCCCTGGCCGACTGGCTCTGCGAAACCCAAGGGATTACCGAATCAAGCGTGGCCGAAGCGACGCACAATCTCCTCAGGGACATCCTCGATGGTCTCCGCTAAAGGTCGGGGACGCCCAGGGCCTCGCGCGCCTCGCTCTGGCTCATCTTGAAGGCTTCGCCCACCTCGTGGAAGCCGAAATGGTGGGCAAACTCAAGCAGCTGGGTGGGCAGCGGCATATCCAGGAATTCTTCCTCGCTCATGCCCAGGGAATTGGCGACGAAGCTGACCTCCCCTTCCATCCAGGGTTCCAGGCGGCCGCGGCTGGTGTCGATGCTCCAAAACGTACGCCTTTGGCGCAGCTTCAGGTGGGCGGACCGGGCGTATTGGTAATTGCCGATCACGCGCTCCTGCTCGCGCCGATTGGCCTCGCGCTGAGACTCTCCTGCCGCCGCGTCCCCGTCCGGGTCCACGTAATCGAGCGGAAATCGCCGGTTTAGGGCGGCCTGCATGCCGGGCGGGACGCGAATGTTATCCGGGGCCAGCGGATCGTACTCGCCGGATTCTTCCGCTTCCAGGCCAGCGAAGTACCAGATTTCCTGCCGAGCATCGTTATACCAGGAGCCGCCGTATTCCCACGGATCACCGTAATCGCCGCCAATCTGCCTCCACTCGTCCGCCGGGGCTGACTCCGAGTCCATGTCCTTGGCGTCGAAAGCAAACTCCTCGTCATCCTCCAACAACGCGCCCAGGACGGCCGGCACCCCTTTGAGGGCCGCTTCTCTCAGGCCGCCGTTCATGTGGTGAGCACATCCACCACCTGGCGCGCACGCTCGCTAATCTGCTCCTCCGTCCGGCGGCTGCTCGGACGCTGGTGATATTTATCCGCCTGCGCGGCCAGGTAGGCGACCGGATCGGCGACCACCCGGGCCGGGTCATACCAGGTACCCCATTTCTTGAGTGCGTGCAGGGCGTGGGACAAGCTGCGGCCGAGCAAGGTGCCCGCGCTGGCATTCTTGCCTGGTTCAATTTCCGGGAAATCTCGCTCCCACGATTTGGCCAAGGTAGAAAAAGTTATTTCACGCCCGTCGCCCACCTGAAATCGCAGGGGGATGAACGGCGGCGCCAATTTTACCAGCTCATTGATCTTGCCCGTGACCAGGATGCGCTGCCGGGCCTTGGGCACAAGTTTCTTAACGTGGACCATGGCGGCGAATCCCATGTATTCCTGAAAGGTGGCAACATTCAAGCCACCGTAGGCGTCGAGAAAATCGCCCTCGCTCGTGCCGATGTGCATCTGGGTCCAGGGTATCAGCCGACCATAGCTGTGAGGAGAGGTGGCCTGGCCGAACTGGCTGGGATTGGAGATGCTCCACGCCGGGTGGCCGGCCTGAACGCTCGCCGCCAGCGTCAGCGGCATGAGCAAATCGAGGTTATCGTCGGAAAAGAGCTTTTCGCCCGGGCTCACCTCACCCTCCGGCCCCATAAACCGCACGTCGGTCATGATGGGCAGGTTTTCCATCGCCTTCACGGCGTTGGCCAGGTCATCGATGGTATTATATGCGCCCTTGTAAATCAGGCGCATATCCTTGGTGAGCTCCACGTAGCCGATGTCCGTGGAGATCGCCAGGGGCTGACGCAGGCTCTCCGGCTCCTGCCCGGGCGGCAGCTGTTGGTTGCGCTGCGTGATCTCCGCGTTGACTTGCGCCAGGCTGGCATTGCGCCGCTCCACCTTGGAGATGTTCCTGAGCCACAAGCTCATCGCCTGGGAGACGCGCTCGTAGATGCCGTCCTTTCCCGGCCAATAACGGGCGAAGCCGAAATATTTCTTGCCCTCCAGGGTGCCCCGGAGGCTGTCCTCGTCGCCAAAGGTGTATTCACGGACGCGCGCCGGTTCGGTCCGCCGCCAGACTTCTTCGGCGGTCGCCATATCCACGCCGACGAACAGCTTGTTCCAGACAAAGAGGAGGTGAACGCGGTCGCGCACGATCACCGTCTCCTGCTTCCTGGTCCAGGATTTCATGCGGTAGCTGACCAGCTCACCCGCCACGCTCTTCACCTGGTCCTCCTTCAGGTGCAGATCCGGGGATTCTGCGAGAAACCGCTTCATGGCTTCGTAGCGCGCCGGCATATCATCTATGCGCAGCACCCGGTTAATTGGGTCCAGGATCTGCCGCAGCTGCGGGACGCGGATGGACTTTTTCTCGCAAGTGCCGATGATCTCGTTAATATTCTCGACGGTCAAATTGCGCAGGGCCTCCCCCATCGGGTCCTGCCGGAATTCCTCGATGATCTTTTCGGGCAGCTGTTCTTTGGTGCCGATGCCCCAACGTTTGCGGGACCGGTCCAGGGCCTCGGAACCGCCGCCCGCCTGGTAAAGCATCCAGTCCAGGCAACGCTTATCCGGCGTCGGGTCGACGCTGGCCAGGCGGTTAAAGGTCCCCGGCGCCATGAGCGGCCCGAGGCCGAGCGGCCTGCCGTCCACCTTGGCTTCGATGCGCACGTTATCGTCCAGGCGATATTTCGTGCGCAGGGCGGCCAGCACGTCAGCCTGCGCCTTGCGTTTACGGGTGCCCTTGCGCGCCGCCGCTTTCGCTGCTGCCTGCGGCTCGGCGGACGGGTCGCCCGGTTGATTGCCTGGTTGATCGGTTTCCGGCATGTCCTAAATACGTTCTTTGAGATAATCAGCCCGAAGGCGCCTGGCCGTCGAGCGGAAAATGTAAACATGCCCATCACGCAGCAGGCTTACGAGATCATGCGGCGACGAACCGAAAGGAATCGCCGCGTCATCGCCGATCCGGCACCTGCGCCGGCACCTGAGCCGGCACCCGAGCCGACCAACGCGTGGCCCTGGCCGGCCCTGCCGCCCTGCCACTTCACCGTCCATGAATTCGATTACCTGGGCGACCCGGTGGGAAAACCCCGGATGACCCAGCGGGACCGCTGGCAAAAACGCCCGTGCGTCCTGCGTTACCGCGCTTTCGCTGATGCCCTGCGGGAGGCGGCCGGCTCGCCGCCGCCCAACCCGGACATGGTTATGGTCGACGCGCACATCGCCATGCCCGCCAGCTGGTCCGATAAGAAGAAACGGGCCATGGCCGGCAAACCCTGCCGCAGCACGCCCGACCACGATAATATTTCCAAGGCATGCTGCGATGTTTTGTTCAAACAGGACGCTGGCATCTGGCTCGGCCTTACGGTTAAATTCTGGGCCTTCCTGCCCAGCCTCCACGTGAAAATCCTCTATGTTCAGCCCGAATAATATCAACCCCAAGCACATCCCATCGCTGCAAGCCTGCCTGATGAAATTCCGCTCCGTGCTCGACGAGCGGAAGGTCACCGGCCTCTACGCGGCCGCCAAGGCCCTGTTTTTCAATACCAAACCCTCGGCCAGCCTACTGCAGGACTCGACCATGTGGCGCTCCCGAATCGCCACCTCGGGCGTGGTGCTGGCCTCCTGCACCGACACGGAAACCGGCCTGTTTGTCCAACTGGCCGGTGAGCCCGGCGCGACCGAGGACGGCCTGCTCCTGACCTTCGGCGTGAAATATTGCGTCGAGTGGAAGGACAGCATGCGCAGCAACGTGGCCACCAAGATTTTTTAACCGTAAACAATACCTATTGACCCCGTAGTATCTTTTGTTTACATTGTAATCCATGAGCACGAAAACAACGACGCGCCAACCGGAAGAAGGGCGGCAGGGCAAGCGCCTGGCGCGCACCACCATCATCAGTTTCCGACTGCGGCAGCACGAGGCCGAACAGCTCGAAGCCAACCTGCGCAAGACCCCGGTAAGCGGCATCGAGTCCCTCAAGCAGCTGGCCCGGATGGTCACCGTCGACTACGCCGCCGGCCGGGTCGTCTATGTCAACCCGGTCGAGCGGAAGACGGCCCCGGACACGCGCGCGACCGCCAACATCGGCGCGCCCGAATGCTGGATCAACGACAAGTTCTTCCTGCGCTCGCTCCGGCGCTTTCTGCAGATCAACGGCAACTGGCAGCGTCTGCGCTTTTTCATGCTCCGGGCAGGCTGGCCGGAGGACTTGCTCCAGCTCCATAACGCCACCTCCGACGAGGACACTGACGGCCGCCTCCGTATCGCGCTCAAATTCATTAACCGCATGCTCCAATCATGACCGCCTACACCCTGACCAAAGGAAACGTCAAAATCCAAGTCCGCATCGACGAGGAAAACGCCGAGATGATCCGCACGGTCGGCGACACCATCGACACCAGCAAAACGGCGCTGACGCCCAAGGAAGCCAATCGCCTGGTGGCCGACCTGTTGCGCCAGGGATACGCCGCCAGCAAGGCCACCCGATGAAAGCAATCGAAATGATGAATTACGTGCTGCTGACGCTGCTCTTCAGCATGGCGGGCGCCTGGTCGGCGTTCGCCGCCGCGGCTTTCCTCCGGCTGGACCGCGAGCAAAAGCACTTAATCGACGTCAGCCTGCGCCTGGTCATGTTGGGCCAGGTCCTCGCGTTCACCGCCGCCCTGATCGCGGCGGCCGCCATTCGCTGGTTATGAGCCCCGCCGGTTTCCTGGTCGTCAGCGACGACACAGGTTATATGATGGAAGGGCGCGACCACGCCGCCAGGATTTTCGACACGCAGCGCGAGGCTTTCTGCGCGCGGCCGGCCATCGGCCGCTGGAAGGTCGTCCCGCTGCCCTACGAACAGCTCGCGCGCTCGCTGCTTGACGGTTCGGCCTTCTGTTTCAGCACCAAGAACGG
>Ga0181523_10005212_pt1 | contig 10844 bp, 7 predicted proteins | sample PEATcosm2014_Bin_43_FD_119752 | JGI IMG/M metagenome (GOLD analysis project Ga0181523, IMG submission 119752) | Peatland microbial communities from MTU Mesocosm Facility, Houghton, MI, USA - PEATcosm2014_Bin05_30_metaG | ecosystem: Environmental > Terrestrial > Soil > Wetlands > Peat | place... | reverse complement strand
GCTTCTTCGGGACGGACTGCGGCGACCAAGGCGATGGGCAAGGGATCGACTCACTACCAGCACCTGGTTCAGACCGAGGTTCCGCCCAAGTTGCTCGAGGAGTGGCTCGCCGAGTGGAGGAAGCGCTGGGAGTATCCGGCGAAGATTCGGGTCGAGCTGCGCCCCCATACGGCCGGATCGGAGCTGCTGGAACTGAGCCTGCGCGAAGGGAACAGTAGTGAAAAACTCGCCAACATCATTTTCGCCTCTGTGCAGGATCGTCGCGGCCGGAACTTCCTGTCCGTTCGCGACCAGAACACGCTGCCGCCATTGCGCAAGAAGCGCATGATGACGCTGGTCCAGCTGTTTCTGATTCACCGCTATAAGGCGAGTGCCGTGCACTACGTCACGCCGACAGAGGATAACGAGATGCATGCGCAAAGGATGAAAAGTATTGGAATCTTCTCTGACGTGCATACGGAAGTCGGGCAAATGATTGTTGCGAATGTCGACAAAAAGATTGTTGACGAGCTGCTCAAGCCCGACCGGACGGCCCTGTTCGACATGCTCCGCAAAACATAGGCTGGGCGGTGAAGCGGCTGAGGCGAATCATTTCCAGCTCTTAACGGCCTGGTCAGTCGGGAAAGTTCCCCGAAGCGCTGGTCCGCTTTGGGCGGAAGGGCGACTCCGGCGAAGCACGACCAAGGATTGGTCGATTGGCCGCTTTCGATTCTTACCGGGAAGATCCCGGGCCGCGACTCGGGGCCTCAGCTTTCAGTTTTGAACTTCGCTGTGCCCGGCCCCAGGCATCTCTAAGGCACAATCCCAAACCACCGGCTCGGTCGCCCGCGGCTAGTGAGTGCCCTTTGGGCTAGCGGGCTTCGAGTTGACCCGCGGCGCGAAGCACGTCCACGGCATCGTGCCGGCTCGCTGCTTCCACCTGGCGCATGACACGCCGAAGATGATTTTTCACCGTGAACTGGGACAAATTCAAGTTTGCCGCAATTTCCTTATTGGTCAGACCTTCGGCCACCAGGCGAATCAATTGGAGTTGCCGAGGCGTGAGCGCTTTCGCATTGCAACCTTGCGTGGCGACTAAATCGAGTTTCTCGTACCGCTTCTTGCTGACATATTGCATAAGGCTCAAGCAGAGGTTCGCGGGGCAGGTGGCTTCTCCCCGAGCAGCCGCATGCACTGCTGCGACAATCTCGGCAGCGGACGCATCCTTCAAGAGATAGCCACAGATGCCAAAGTGGACCGCCTTGAGAAAGAGGTCTGGGTCGTTGTCCATCCCAAATAGCAGCAACTTGATGCCGGAGTCTCGGTCGACAGGTTCACCCAAGGGCATCGAGCACGCCAAATTGTCGAAGGAGTCCATCAAGACCACGTCACATTGCGAGGCCACAACTGCGTCCTTCACGGTTTCCGAACTGCGGCTCACCCCGACGACCTGAATCTCTGTTCGCTTTCTCAGCAGCCGCGCGAGAGTGTCCCGTAGCAAACGGTTCTCGGCTATGAGATAGACACGGACCTCCCGGGAAGACTTGGACTTGCCTGTGGCGATCATCGTCACTCTCGATTCATCTCAATTCTCCATGAGCGGAGTAAACGGACCCAAGGGCTGGAATATCATCAACTTGCTGGTCATGCAAGTCTAAGGCTAGCGTCCTTGCGGTGTCAACCAACTTCATAAATATCCAATCAGTATGAAGCCGTTTTTTGAGCGCTGCACCGCCCTCGCAGGCCTGGATCCCTTAGGCCTGAGTACTAACGGCTCATGGTCCAGGTGCCCATCCAACTGCAGAAACCTGTAGCTCTCTGTGGTGCTTTTTCTCCTCGTCGACGGATGGCTCAATAGCCTTCCTGTGGAGTTCCGTTTTGACCCCGTATTGGACCTACCTTTTTCTTGGAAATGAACAATACTCACACTCCAAAGGGGACAGCTATGGTCAAGACATTCCGCGTTCTCATGGCGAATCAGCCCAAACTGATGCGAGAGCTTCTGGTCGAGATGCTCGCAGAAGAATCGTGGGTCCAAGTCGTTGGAGAAGTGACGCACGAGGCTGAAATCCGCGATCTGGTCCTGAAGACCTCTCCCGATCTCCTGGTGGTCACAGCAGAGAAGCCGGGCAAACGGCCGGTGATTTGCGACGAACTCCTTAGAGAGTTCCCCGCGCTTCGGATCATCGCGGTTGCAGCAGAGGAAAGCTATTCCGTTTGCTATTGGGCATCTCTCGATATCCATGCGGATGATATCGAGCCATCCGAGCAGGGGTTCCTGACGGCCCTCAAGAGCGTTGCCGAGACTGTCCAAAAACGGAGCATTGTCAACTGAAGGAGGATCACCAGATGATCACAGCTGCCAAAATTAGCAAGTTGTTCCTTCCCCTCCTTCTAGCGGCCGCGTGGAGCGTCTCTGTCCGAGCGCAAGAGACCAACCGTCAACCACAGCAAATCCCCTCGACGTCCCGCACCAGCAACCGCGAAATATCAGATTTGGAGAAGGACAACCTGTCCCGCGTTGCCGCCTCGGCTGCGCAGCTCCGGGGAGTTTTGGTCAAAGATCCGGGCTTGCTGGTCGAGCTAAAGCGCTGGATCGCCAAAGAAGCCACCGACAACGGACAAATCGTGAATGATGCGGATCTGACCGATAACGCCATCTTTGATCGATTGAGTAGCGACATCGCGTTTCGCTCGGTGGCGACTCGCTTGGTGCAGCGCTACGGCTACCTGCGCCCCACCGTTGATCCGGACTCCGAGATGGGAAAGCAGCAGGAACTTCTGATCAAGGAACGTGTCAGGCGCTTGGTCCAGATCGAATCCCAGGAAGATGCCGATTCGCTCAAACCCCAAAGGAATGAGCCAAGCGAAGCGAGAACTGTGCCTTGCGATGCAAATGCCAACGAGGACCGCGAGTGCGTTCAAGGCTCATCGGCAAGGTCTGGTCGCACGAACGCGAATCCCGAGCGAAATGCGCCACAAAGAGACCTGACTCCCCGCTATCCAAACGAGGGACAGCCGGTGTCCTCCTCTCCGCAGATCATACAGACCGAGACCAATCCTGAGGATTTGCAATTCGGCGGGTCTACGGACAGCAATGATTCGCTGCAAAATGTCTCCAATCCCGCGAAACAGCCAAGTGATCTGACCAACTACGGAAATTCAGCTTCCGATTCTATGAACAGTTCGGCGATGGGTCGGACTCCCGCCGGATCGCCACCATCATCGGCAAATGAACTCCCTGGCCGGGAAACCTCCTCCGCAGCGAGTTCTATGAACTCCACCAGCGGGAAGTTCGGGACGGGTTCAGGAGAACTCGTGCGCCGCGAACCGAGGCTTGCCAAGGACCGTGAGCCAGTACCGGGAGCAATGGTTCGCCGGCCCAATCCCTATGCAGACATTCCTTCCTTGTACGATTTATACGTTCAAGCTCCCTCGAGAGATCGTCCCCCGCAAAGATTCGGAACGGAGGTTTTTCGAGACGGCCTGCGCGATCCGCGTAACCTCCCAATGGATTTGCCGGTTGGGCCTGACTATGTGGTTGGCCCAGGGGACAGTTTGTCGATCGATCTTTGGGGAGGACTTTCGACAAAGTTCGTACGCACTGTGGATCGTGAGGGGCGGGTCACACTGCCGGAAGCGGGTCCGTTGCTCGTCAGCGGAAGGTCGCTCGGCGAAGTCCAGCTAGCCGTCCAAAAAGCCATCGGCACACAGTATCGGGATACCTCTGCCGACGTATCCGTCTCTCGCCTGCGCACGATTCGAGTCTATGTTGTTGGCGAAGTGGAAGAGCCGGGCGCTTACGATATTAGCTCGCTTTCCACCGCGCTGAACGCGCTTGTAGCCGCCGGTGGAGCAACCTCTCGCGGATCGCTGCGTTCTCTGAAGCATATGCGCGGGCGGCAGCAACTGGAAGAAATCGATGCCTACGACCTGCTTCTGCGTGGGGTGACCCCGAATGCGCAGAAGTTTGAAAACGGCGATACCTTGGTGGTTCCGCCCCTCGGCCCACAAGTAACCGTAACCGGAATGGTCCGTCGGCCGGCGATTTACGAATTGAATGGCGAAAAAACCCTGGCCGATGCCCTTGAGCTTGCCGGCGGCATTCTGCCGGCCGCGGCCCTGCGTCATGTCGAAGTGCAACGCCTGGAAGCGCACGAAAAGCGCACCATGCTGAGCCTGGACCTGTCTCCCGACGACTCTTCCACGACGCAACTCACTTCATTCAGGATTCAAGATGGCGATCAAATTCATATTTTCCCCATCGCGCCGTACAACCAGGACACCATCTACCTGCAAGGCCACGTTCTCAGGCCCGGACGATACTCCTTCCACGACGGAATGAGAGTGACCGATCTCGTTACCAGCTACAAAGACATTCTTCCTGAGCCAGCAGCCCACTACGGGGAAATCATCCGCCTCAATGCGCCCGATTTTCACCCTACAGTGGTGAGCTTTGACTTGGCTGCCGCCATGCAGGATCCTTCCGTCTCTCCATCCTTGCAGCCCTTAGACACCGTGCGCATTTTCAGCCGCTTCGACTTTGAGCCCGCGCCTACCGTCTCGGTTGTCGGTGAAGTACGCTCGCCGGGTACCTATCGAACCTCAGGCCAAGCTTCACTGCGTGATGCCGTCTATCTCGCCGGTGGCCTCACGCCGGATGCTGCCTTGAACACGGCGCAACTTTTCCGCATCAGTCTCGATGGCAGTTCGAAAATCTTCAGTGTGAATCTCGGGGAGGCTTTGGGTGGCAGTGCCGCCGACAACATCCTGCTGCAACCCCGTGACCGGCTGCTCATCCATCGGAACAGTTCCCAGGTGGAACCAAACACGATTGAGATCACCGGGGAGGTGGCGAAACCAGGCCTCTATCCCTATACCGTCAATATGCACGTCGAGGATTTGATTCGCGCCGCGGGTGGCCTTAAACGCAGCGCGGACACCAACATGGCGGACTTGACGCGCTATGCGGCCTCTGGCGGTTCCGCCGAGCAGCTGCAGATCTCCCTGGCATCCCTGAATAACGGCAACGCAACCGAGGATGTGCCGCTCCGCAGTGGCGACGTGCTGGCGATTCGCCAGGTTCCCGGGTGGACCGATATCGGCGCCGCCGTGAAAGTCAGTGGTGAGGTCACGCATCCCTCGACGTATGGCATTCAACCCGGAGACCGATTGAGCGCGGTCCTCGAACGAGCCGGCGGATATACCCAGCAGGCCTATCCTTATGGTGCGGTCCTTTTGCGACGGGAAGTTCGAGAGATGGAAGCCAGAAATCAGATGGAACTCATTGTCCGCCTGAAGACCGAGCGGCTGCAGCTCAAAGACCTGCCCGAAACAGACACCGATCAGAAAAATGCGAAACTGAACGCGTTGGCCCAAACAGACTCAACACTCAGTCAGCTGTCCACCAATCCTCCGAGCGGCCGAGTGGTCATTCATATTTCATCTGACATCAGTCATTGGAAGGGTACTCCGGCGGATATCGCGCTGCGTGATGGCGATATCTTGATGATCCCGAAGAAAGCAAATGTTGTGATGGTGAATGGCCAAGTGTTCAATCCCACGGCCATCAGTGCTCAATCGGGAAGGTCGGCAAAGTGGTACCTGAGCCAGGCTGGTGGGCTAACACCCATTGCCGACAAACGGGCAGTCTTTGTCATCCGCGCCGATGGCTCGGTTCTTTCGGCAAAAAACAATGGCGGTGGCTGGTTGTCTGGTGATCCCTTAAATGCCTCGTTGCGGCCTGGCGACACGGTCGTTGTTCCAGAAAAAACGCCCAAGATTGGAGGCATCAACTGGACAACGATCATGCAGACAGCACAGGTGGCTTCTTCGGTCGCTCTTGCAGTGGCGTATATCCATCCGTAGGCCAGGAGATTTCTTGATGGGGAGGGCGAGGGTAGCGGTGATGGGATGGCTGGCTGTCAATTGGCTCGCAGGGACGGTTAGCTACGCTGCTGCCCCGCCTCAGGATCCGCAGGAGCAACGAAGTGTCGATGCACCTCCGCAGGGTGATCCGGCTTCCTCTCAGGTGAAACCCAAGCCAAAGATCGGACTGTTCACCGAAGACCCAGACGACGCATTCACTCTGCCTCACACCGTCAAGGGTTTTGGCAAGAGGTTCTTGTCCGACCAAGTGGCGCTCTGGACTTTTCCTCGGCATCTCGGTTGGGCGGATGCGGATATTATCGTCCCTTTCGGAATGGCGGCAGGTGGATTCCTGGCGACGGATTCGGAATTCAGCAAGCATCTCTCGGACTCGCCCTCACGTCTCAACAACAGCGTGAAGTTTTCGAATTATGGCATCGGTGCCATGGCCGGTCTCGGCGGTGGCCTGTATGTATGGGGGCAGTTCACGCACGACGATCACAAGAGAGAGACCGGCTTTTTGGCCGGCGAAGCCGCACTCAACGGTTATCTGGTGACCACCGCATTGAAATACACTTTTGGCCGCACCCGGCCGCTTGACCAGCCTGTTTACTCAGGGGAATTCTGGAATGGCGGCAGTTCCATGCCTTCCGAGCACGCGGCTGCGGCCTGGGCCATCGCCAGCGTTGTTGCCCACGAATACCCCGGCCCGTTGACCTCGCTACTGGCCTACGGTCTGGCTTCGTCGATTAGCTTGGCCCGGGTAACGGGAAAACAGCATTTTAATGCCGACGTGCTCGTGGGCAGCGCGATTGGCTGGTATGCCGGTAAGCAGGCCTACCGCGCCCATCATGATCCGGAACTGGACGGTGCGGACTGGCAGAGCTACGGCGAATTCAAGAAGGGCGGCCCGAACGAGCGCACCACCAGTCTCGGCACAACCTTCGTTCCTCTCAGCAGCTGGATCTACCCTGCGCTGAAGCGACTGATTGCCCTGGGTTATGTTCAATCGCAATTCATGGATATGCAGCCCTGGTCGCGCTTGGAATGCGCAAAGATGGTGGAAGAAGCGGGCGATCGAATCGCCCAAGCCACAAACACCACCGCCGAAGTAAACGGTCTCTATGCGTCCCTGCTCAAGGAATTTGTCACCGACACCGAGCGAATCGGCGGCGGCAGGCCCGACGAAACTTCGGGACGCGTGGAATCTCTTTACACCAGTGTCACCGGAATTAGCGGACAACCCCTGAACGACAGCTATCACTTCGGGCAAACCATCATTGACGATTTCGGGCGACCCTACGGCGAGGGAGTCAGTTCCGTTGCCGGTGGTTCGGCCTGGGTCACACAAGGAAGATTTGCGATCTATGCCAGTGGCGAGTACGAGTATGGGCCTGGTTCTGCTCCGTACTCGGCTGCGGTAAATAATGCCATCGCCGTCATGGACAGCAACCCGGTGCAGTCCCAGACCTTTCCTTCCAGCAGTCAATTCCGGCTTATGGATACCTACGTTTCTTCAAACCAAATGAACTGGATTTTCTCCTTTGGCAAGCAGAGCCTGTGGTGGTCACCCGACTACAGCAACGCGTTTCTCATGAGCGATAATGCAGCTCCCATTTATATGTTCCGCGTCAGCAGGATGGCACCTATCGAAATTCCCTGGGTTTCCGAGGTGCTTGGCCCGATGAAGATCGATCTGTTTATTGGGAAGCTGTCCGGGAATCAGTTTCCTCCACGCCCGGTGCTCCATGGTGAAAAATTCGCTTTTAAGCCGACACATAACTTTGAGTTCGGCTTCACACGCACGGGTGAGATGGGAGGCGTGGGTCGTCCGATTACCCCTAAATCGCTGGAGCTAAGCTATTTCAGTTTGACAAACAGCGTTTATTTCGGAGCGATCAACCCGGGAAAGCGCACCTCGGGCTTCGATATGAATTACCGCATTCCGTATCTCCGTGACTGGGTGACCATCTATACCGATTCTCTTGCCACCGACAATATCACGCCCTTCGCGGACCTGCCTCGAGGTGCTTTTGCTCCCGGTATTTACCTGACACGGTTTCCGAAATTGTCGAAACTGGATCTGCGCTTTGAAGCCGCCTATACCGATACGCCAAAAGTTTGGACTCTGCCCCGGCAGCCTCTGGCTGCCTACGGCCAGTTCAACTACTGGGATAGTTTCTACCACGATCTGTATACCAACGAGGGCTTTCTCATCGGCAGCCCCGTCGGTAGGGAAGGCCACAGCTACCAGGCCTGGACCACTTACCATGTGAGCTCCCGCAACTGGCTGCAGTTCGCTTACCGCCATACCAGTGTCGCGCCTGACTTCATCCCCGGTGGCGGCAATATCAACGACGCTTCGGTTAGCGCCAACTGGTGGGTCCACGAAAGTGTAAATGTTTCTGCGCTTCTGCAGTACGAACGATGGAATTATCCGATCCTTGCAGCAAGCTCACAGACGGATTGGACCTCCTCTCTTGCGATCACTTTCTATCCGGAGTCGTGGAAATGCTGCCACTAACCTTTGCCATGCGACTTCATCCGCAGGTCACTCGGTTTCTCCGAGGGGCGGAAAATGTGTATGGTCCCGTCGAGTTTGGGCATAAATACTGTCCTATGCTGTATCGGGGACCCGAACGTGACACGCTTGGCGCGAACTCGTTTTTCTCTGCATGGAGTCCATCTTTCGGGGCAAGTAACTCTGATGTTGTGGTAGCCGCTTCGGTAAATAGCGTAAGATAACAGGGATTGTACAAGTGAGCCAGACGGCAGCAAAATCGCAACCGGAAGCTAATCCTCAAAGGGTAGAGGGGGATGCTTTCTCCGCCGAGTCTAAGGCGACGGATTTCAAGGACGCCACTTTTGCCCACCTGAATTTTCTCTGGGGACACCGGCGGCGCATTCAAAGGGCCGCACTCGTGGGACTGCTTCTCGGAACCGTGCTGGCGTTCTCCCTGTCCAAACGCTATGAGTCCACCACGCAACTGATGCCGCCCGACGACCATTCAAGTTCGGGCTTGGCGATGTTGGCTTCCCTCACAGCAAAGACGACAAGCGGGATGGCTCCTCTGGCAGGGGATCTTCTGGGGATGAAGAGCTCCGGTGCCTTGTTTGTTGGCATCCTCAGGAGCAACACCGTTGAGGATCGTTTGATCGAGCGGTTCAACTTGCGCCAGGTCTACGGAACTCGTTACGAACAGGACGCGCGGAGCATACTTGCGACCAACACGAGCATCGCAGAAGACCGCAAGACCGGCATCATATCCATTACCGTCACGGACCACGACCCCAAACGGGCAACGGCCATCGCCAGCGCCTACGTTCAAGAACTCAACCAATTGGTTTCCGAATTGTCGACCTCATCTGCTCACCGCGAACGAATTTTCCTCGAAGAACGACTCACTGGCGTGAAGCGTGACCTCGATCAGGCTTCCGTAGACTTCAGCCAGTTCGCCAGCAAGAACAAGACGCTTGATATCAAGGAAGAAGCTCGCGCGATGCTTCAGGATGCCGCAACGATCGAGGGCCAGTTGATCGCTGCAGAATCGCAACTGAAAGGATTGCAAGCGATTTACACCGACAACAATGTGCGCGTGCGGTCAGTCCAGGCGCGCATTGACGAGTTGCACCACGAGATGGACAAGCTTGGGGGATCGACGCCGGAAAAGGTCGGTTCACCTGCAGACTCTGGAAACTCGACACATCCTTCTCTTCAGAATTTGCCCTTGCTCGGGGTGACCTACACGGATCTCTACCGGCGCATGCAGATTCAAGAAGCAGTGTATGAAGCGCTGACCCAGCAATACGAACTCGCGAAGGTTCAGGAGGCCAAAGAAACCCCGAGTGTAAAGGTGCTGGACCCGGCGAATCTCCCTGAGCGCAAGTCCTTTCCGCCCCGGTTACTGATCATGTTCTTGTGCACATTCTTGGCGGCGACCGGGACAGCCGTTTTTCTCGTCGGCAAGGAGCAGTGGAGAGCGCTCGATTCCGCGGATTCGGGAAAACTGTTCGCCGAAGAGGTTTTTCAATCTCTCAATGCCACGATGCCCTGGGCGCCGCCGAACGGTTCGCGGGTTCAGGCTTGGACCAATCGCGTTTGGGCAAAGTATGTCGCTCGGAACCGGGCTCCTGAGGAGACCCAGAGCCAGGATGAATTGCCGAAGAGTTGATGTTAAGTTGTTGTAAACAATATTGTTAGGGGAGATTCGTCCCTGGGACTGACAGGGCGAAGCTGTATTCGTAGAACGGATGCAAATGACCACCAACAAGAGTTCGGTGCCAGCCGGTTCACCGCTAGCACGGATTCCCGCCGATTGCGAATCCCACTGGTTTGTGGCCTCTACTCGCGCCCATCACGAGAAAAAAGCGGCGGCAGAGATCTCCCGCAGCGGTGTCCAGAGTTTTTTGCCTACTTATCAAACTGTCCGACGTTGGAGTGATCGTCGTGTGGAACTCGAAATGCCGCTGTTTCCTGGCTATGTCTTCGTGCACCTTGCCCTGCAAGATCGACTGAAGGTTCTCCAAGTGCCAGGAGTGGCTCGACTGGTCGGATTTGGCGGGGCACCAGTTGCCTTGCCGGACGAGCAGATTGACTCCCTGCGTGCTGGTTTGAATGGACGCTTACGCGTCGAGCCGCATCCATTTTTGACGGTGGGTCGGCGGGTGAGCGTAAAACGCGGGCCGCTGGCGGGAATGACGGGAATTCTTCTGCGCAGGAAAGGGAAGTTCCGCCTGGTGATTTCCATAGAACTCATTCAAAAGGCCCTGGTAGTGGACGCGGACGTGGCGGACGTCGAGGCCTGTCCGTGAGCAAATCCAGCGCAGGCGGGCCTGCTTTTTTCATGCGGTGCTGCTTATTACCCAACTCTCGCAGAAGTGAAGTGACTGGCTCGAAAGAATCTGGGAAGAGCAGGCGAAGTGGAAGAATTTGAAAGCGGGTCGGGACAGCATACTCCGCGCCACGAGGGTGGATGTTTGAAATGGGCGAAGCCGTG
>Ga0181523_10005210_pt1 | contig 10848 bp, 11 predicted proteins | sample PEATcosm2014_Bin_43_FD_119752 | JGI IMG/M metagenome (GOLD analysis project Ga0181523, IMG submission 119752) | Peatland microbial communities from MTU Mesocosm Facility, Houghton, MI, USA - PEATcosm2014_Bin05_30_metaG | ecosystem: Environmental > Terrestrial > Soil > Wetlands > Peat | place... | reverse complement strand
TTCTTAAGCTTTGCCTGGCGATGAGACGACGGCAATGGTTTGAAGGGCTCTGGGGCAAATCAAAGGATTTTGATCTGCCTGTTTCATTCACTTCACATCTCTAATGACAATTCTGGGTTAATCAATAAGCACCTTAGTTGAGGGGAAGAAGGCGGGCGGGTCTATGAATCGGGAATAGACCCGCCCGTTGTAAGTTCAACTGGTCATCAAATAGAAGGACTCTTACCTTCAGCCTTTTCTTTCTTTGCTTGTCTTTTTTCTTTCAGGCTGTGCTGAGGTTTCTTCTTTTCATTTGGCTTTTGCTTGTTTTTTTCTTTGCTCATGATGTCCTCCTTAATTAGACTTACTCTTATTCTACTGCATCTCTCTAAATAGTCAACGGGGGACAAAACGCGGCAGTCAGCGTAAGGACATGGATCACCATAGGCATTCCCTGAATACTGAATCTAACTTGATAATCACAACATTTACTGTTACTAATATAATCTGAGATGATAAACGTGTTACACTTATTGTACTGTTTATCGTTTACGGGGCGAACAGGATTGCTGGAAGCGCAACAAAAAAGGAGGACACACCATAGCTAATCAAGGACGAGTATCACCTGGGCGGGTCATCGATAAGACCCGAGTAAACAATCAGATCCGTATGATTAAAGCAAAAGAGATACGGGTTGTTGCCGATGAAGGACAAATCGGCATAATGGATATCGACTCAGCATTGAAGATGGCCGAGGAACGAGATTTGGATCTTGTGGAGATCAGCCCTCAGGCAGAGCCGCCGGTCTGCAAGATTATGGATTACACGAAGTACAAATTCGAAGAAGGCAAAAAAGAGCGAAAGGCCAGAAAACAACAAACGACTCTCACAATCAAGGAAATCAGGATGCGTCCGATGATTGATACCCACGACTATGATTTCAAGAAGCGCAATGCGCGGAAGTTCATCGATCAAGGGGACAAGGTCAAAGTAACCATTAGATTCCGAGGACGGGAATTTAGCCGACAGGATCTCGGAGCGAGTGTTTTGAACAGATTGGCGTCGGAACTGACGGATATCGCAATAGTTGAATCCCAGCCCAAGATGGACGGCCGCCAGATGGTAATGGTCCTCAGGGCTTCATAAGCTCTCTGAGAGGACTTCGAAAGCGCAAGGATGGTCCGAAAATGTATATCAATGCAAGATCGCCGCGCTTTACAGGGAAGTACTCGACAAGGCAGCCATTATAGTTTTTTTTGGGGGGGGGTAAGTGCTTAGCTCTTTCCAAGCTATTGGTGTGCAGCGGAGACGTGCTTGCTCAACTGGTTGCTTTGAGGATGGGCCTTCGTGAACACGAGCTCCTTGTTCTGACAAAGAGCGTCAGGCAAAACATAGGACTCAACGCTATTGCATTCGGCATGGAATCCTCTCTGGATTAATATTACATCTGTAGTTCCGAGCAAAGATGATATCTATACATTATTGTTTCGATATCATTTTTTGTCACAATGTCCGCCATTTGTATTTTTTCCGATATTATAATCCATTGAAATTAATTGATATTTCTAGTGGCATGATTATAGCCTATCAATTTTAACATTCAGGATGTAGGCATCAATACATTCATTGAAAGTTAAGATAACGAAATGGAGAAGAATATGGATCAGCACAGCGATTGCACGCTAGTGGACCCCAGTATCAGTCTTCAAGACCTCAAGCAATGGAGGATAAACAGTAAGGAGTCAATATCGTTTTTACCTCAACATGGGAGACAGCAGCGGCCTGGTGTTCAACGATAAGCCGAGTGTCTCCTTGTAATATGCCTTCATCTGCAACGCTAAACAATGGGGTGCTTAAATAAGCGTCATGCAGCTGTGAAGTTGCGGAATGACGCTTATTCAAAACTGTAATCAATCCCTCCACGCAGTAATCAAAGTTCTTCCCATGGGAAACTAAAACGTCGGTGTCGGCATTGTACCCCAGCCGGTTTCCTTTGGCAGGTCCTTCAAAGTGATGAGCGTCAGATTATGGATATCCACGTCCACCATAAACTGCGGGACTCTCTCAGCGTTTATTGAAAAGAAATCATATGGGTCACCTATTGTCCCATGTGAGACCTTAAGGAAAACCAGCCTTCTGACTCCTCCCTGGTTCATGTCATGCACTGCATGATTAAGGACAGAATGGTGTCCCGACAGGTGACTGAAAGGGTGCAGTATCCAATCGATAAATCTGATTATGGTAACGTGCCTATTGTAAAGCCGCCACTCCTCTCCAGTATCTGCAATGAGTCCTTGCATAATATAATCCACGGGCATGAAATAGACAAGATACTTCTCTTTATCTTTCATTCTCGTCTTTACCTCTTTTATCGAAAGAATATCATTCATTCTGTGTTCCATCTTTTGCGTGTCATCAGTAAGAAGCGCGATAGCAACGACGTTCGGACTTGTCCAGAGGGGCAGGTGAGTTATTGTATAGTACCTAAGAGCAAACGCTCCTCCGATTGTAACTCCGGCAATCAGCACAAGCAGTGCAATTTTCCCCATGACGCCTTCTGGGCTCAGCCGTCTCTCGATCGTCTTTGGCAGGAACATGCCTGTTCTTTCCATATATGCCCCGTAGGTCTCCGCATGTCCCTTGAGCATTCTCCTTTCTTCGTCTTTAGAAAGGAAATAATAAATCACTATCATTACAAGCCAGAGGGGAATGACGAGGAATCTCGGCCATAGAACTGAAAGGCCGATGCCAGCCATAGCCAGTCCGACATATTGGGGGTGCCTCACAATGGAGTAGAAACCTTTCAAGGCGGTACCCTTCTTCAGTAACTTATTCGTATATACCTGCAATGCGCAAATGATAAATATGGTCGCGCCTGACACAAAGAGCACTGAACCTATAATCCGTATGAACTTCAGGAAATCATCAGGTGGAACGACCATATGCGGAAGAAAAAAAGAGCTCAGCCACTTAGTGGCAGGATACTTTACAGTTTCAAGAAGAAAGGGGTTGAACACTGAATAGAAAAACCCGGCAAACGGGCTTATCATTATCAGGATTTCAAATCCGACAATGAAGTAAAGCACGATTGCACTATTTAAAATCGCCTTAGTCTTGTTCATTGTATGACCTCCCTGAGGTGCTTACGTGAAGCCTTTTTAAAATCAGTAGCAGCCTTCCGAGGCGAGAAACGACGTAAAAATAATGCTCTAGCCGGCTGGCCACCTGAACAGTTCCAAACGCATCATTGTTGGCAGCTAAACAAAACGATGGCAGGTCGGAGGCTTAAGAAGAGGGTCTGAGAATACTTCCGAGATAGGACCGGAAATAAACGGGATATCGGAGTACACCGATGCAGGGTTTTGTGCCACAGTTATGGTGTTGCTCACATGAAAAACAAAGGCCGGATTGACGTGAGACGACTCTTTGCCACTTTCGTCACCGCTGCCTTCGTCTGAGTGGCTATGATCCTTCAGTGGACAGCAATGGAAAACATGGAAAGAGACGAAAGCCGATTTAGCCGCCAATCCGTGCGGGCATGTATTCTGAATGCCGATTGCAATAATCAGGGCTGATATCAATAAACGAATTGACAGGGCAAACACTTCGATCTCCTTCAGCACTGAGATGGAAAGCGCGTTTCCAACTACGATCTTACAAACATTATAACAGAAATACGAGTGGTGACAGTTTAATTCCGAAAGAAACCTATAAAATCAGAATCCTCGATGTCTACTTATAACCGATCGTGCCCAATATTGAGAAGATGACATGTTTCTACCGATAATCATATCCCTAATAATAAATAAATTTTTGTTTGCATAGGACATCCATGGGTTATACTTATCATGTGAAAGCGGGGAAACATATAAAAACCTTAGATCTGGTGCAACATCCTTCCAACCCAATCACAAAAACCACGAAATGGCTCTTTCTTTTTTTCACTGGCATAGCCATTTTGTTTGCATTTCTGGCTATCTTAGGGCGACTACTTCACTTTTCTAGATATTTGCCGCATTAATTTATAAATCATAAATATATGACATTAAATTACATTCTTTACTTCTTAATCGGTGGGACAGCCATAAGTACAGTTACTTATTTTGCCAGTCATACTAAGAGCCTTATCGCAGCGTTTCTTGCCACTATGCCGGTTATCACTCTTATCACATTCATTACCATTTATAATGAAGTTGGACAGCAGGGTATCGTGCCTTACGCCAAAGGTCTGATCATTATGCTCTTCCCATGGGGAATGTATATTTCAGCCATTATTTTATTGTCACCACGAGTGGGCTTTGTCCCTGCGCTCATAACGGGGTTCGCCCTATATGTGATGGTAGCTTTTATCCTCTTGAAAATATTCTAAGTACGTCTTGTTGATTATTTCATCCTCACAAGCAGTCCGACAATAAGAGGTGATCCTATAGTTATCGCCTTTCAACAAAACGCAGTCCCATCGCTATACAGCATAGCAGCAAGCCCAAAGACGCGTTGATAGCCAACGTCTGTAGAAGTAAATTATTAACAAAATTAATGTAAGGAATAAGATTCCCACATTTTATGGCCAGGTCAGGGACCAAGGCGTTTATGCTGATCAGTACTAAAAAAAGATATACAAGGCCGATAAACGCCCCCTCGATATCAGACAGGGAGGGCGAAAGGTGCCCAGCGATACCAATTGTGATAAGCAGGTAGATGTAGAACCTTGCATTGGTGAGATTGCCTTTACTTAGAAGTGGATAGATTGCCTGAGCATACCAGTGGGAAAGCGATCTCAAGAAGTCTGCCCAATAAGTCATGCTTGCAGCAGCTGGAGAAATGTGTGGAGAGGGCATGGAACTACTGCTTATGAAATCAAGACCACCATCAAAGAAGCTAAGCATGCCGATAATCAATGCCGGGCCGAGCATGATTGGAGCGATCCCGATAAATAGATTACCAACACTCTGATAAACGTTTCTGGGATTATAGGAATGCGATATGTGTCCGAGTTCTCCGGTAGCCATGTCGGGTGAAAACAGCCTTGCTTCGACGATTTTATGCCCGAACAGCATGCACAAGATAAGATGACTGATTTCGTGGATCGTTGTACCTACGAAAGCAAAAGACAGGTAAGCATTTCGCCCAAAATACCTGTAAACAGCCCGGTCAAGAGCACCTCTGACAAGTCTCAGTCCTAAACATCCTGGGAGTAGTGGCAAAAGCACAATGGACAACTCGAGACAGGTCGCATTAATAGCATGGGATGCAACGCTTCCGAAATCCCTGTAAAAAAAGCCTGAACACACAACGAGTATGGCTGTAATTGACAGGACGTAGAAGATAGCCATTATAAGAGCCTTTCCCTTATGGCGTTAGCCAGCAGAGTGCCAGGACCCGCCCAGCATCCCTTGCGTCTGCCGGTTCCGCCACTCCGGCTTGAATACCAATGAGACGGCACTACATAAGATACTAAAAACCGGATACGCAGTGCAACCATCCATGGTCCGCGGGTTGTCTAAACCCGGCACAAAGAAGTACAATAGGTGCTCGATTGGTCGCCTATGAAACAATACACTATAATACATCCCCTTTACATGTCGTTCTATTCGAAGACCCTTTACCGCGAGGTGGCAAGAGAATGGTCGACCGGGTTCTGTTTCCTCTACCTGCTCTCGCTTGTGGCCCTAAGCTGGATACCGGGAATGATACGCCTGGATTCTGACATTTCAGAATATATTGATCACGACGCGCCTCAATACGTCGGACAGCTCCCCGACATTACAGTAGCCAAAGGTCAGGCTTCTATAAATGCACCTCAGCCATATATTATTAAAGACCCGGACAATGGCGATCCGGTCATGATAATCGACACAACGGGGCAGTTAACCTCACTGGATAATTCAAAGGCCTTCATATTGCTTACGAAAACCCGGCTGATAACACACGACGGCGGAAAGGCAACGCGTTCTCTTGATCTGTCGGAAATCGGAGATGCAACCCTTAACAAGGAGTTGATCTACGACTGGCTTGAGTCCTTCAAGGAATGGTTCGCAATCGTGCTCTACCCGTTTGCCGTGCTTGCATCGTTCGCCTTCAGGAGTCTACAGGTGTTCATCTATGCGCTGGCAGGATCGGTCCTTCTGCACAGCTTTAAGGTCGGTCTGAACTACCGGTTGCTGATGCGGCTCGGTGCCGTCTCTCTTACCCCGGTCATTATCGTCAATACCCTGATTATTTTCTTCAGGATAGATGTCCCGCTTCCCTGGCTCCTAAATGCGTTGATAGCCGCAGGATACCTTATCTTTGCCGTAAGATCGAACACGGGGCCAGCTGAAGCATAGCGTCAGTAGCATCGGCCAGGGCGACCTTAGCCTTACACCGCGCCAGGTGTGACATTCCTTGATTTCAGTTCTCTCAATTCTTTCTGTATCGGCCACTCCGTTAGGGCGAACCAAACAAAGACTGCTATATTGACGATCGGCACAAATAAAAGTATGATCTGAAACCCCGAATAGCCGGCCTTTCTGAAGACTAGTGCGAGCATAAAAGCCAGAACTAGAAACCCGAGAAACGACAAGAAGAACATTAATAGACCTCCAAGCGATTCGATTACATTAACTCCTGTTCATACCGGTTACCCAGGAAAGGACCATACTTACCATGCTTATGACCAGGGCGCCCCAGAGCGCCGGCCAGAAGCCGCTTATTTGCAAACCCAGATGCAGCGGTCCTGACAGCGCAGCTGTTATGGCCAGCATCGTTGCATTTATAACAAGGGTGAAGAGGCCGAGGGTAAGGATGATCAACGGGAAGGTAAATAGCTGTATGACAGGTTTTATAAGTGCATTAATAAGACCGAAAACAGCAGCTATGCCTATGATTTTCCACCACTCGCCAACGAATGATATGCCCGTGATCAGTTTGATTGCCGCAGCAAGCGAAAGTGCGTTTATGATAAGTCTCAACAGCAGCTGTTGCATCGACGTCTCCTCAGTGTTTATTTCCATCATAGTGGACAAATATAGTATATACATAGCAAAAGGGGGAAAGAAACAACGCATTACCGAAGAGCGCTGGGTTTTCATCATCCCAGCTTTCCTGTTATAGTTAGTTATGAAGGGTCATTTCCTGATAATCGGAATTCTTCTTGTAATCGTATCTATCCTCATTTCGCTGAATATTTTTTTCCAGCAATCGCTCCAGATGGAGATCGCCCAGGAGTTCAGCAAACAGCAGCAGCTGATTTGCCAGTTGATAGCAAGCAATATTGGCGACTTCATCCGGCTGAGGAAAGAGCGGGTCCTCTATACCGCCCAGTTGCTTTCGGGGATAGATGTCGGCAGCAAAAGCAATATGGACAGGCTCGCAAGCGAGGTAATGAATAGTAGGCACAATGTGGCGGTAAACTTCGGGATACTCAATGAAAAGGGGACAGTCGTCCATTTTGAAGGCAACAAAGAATCGCTTGACACGCTCTCACCGTATATCGTCAAAACCGCCCTGGAATTGCCTGACGGCAAGGTGGGGCTCGTTGAGCTTCCGACGATGCTTTATTTCCTTGCGCCCGTGCAATCGAGCAATGGCGTCGCTGCTGCAATTTTCCTGTCTGTAAACGTAGAAGAGATCATCTCGCGTTTTACAAGCAAGCTGGATGTGATCGACAAAGGAAACATCTGGATCATGGACGGGAGGGGCACGCTACTATATCATGCAATCCAGCCTGCCATGGTCGGCAATAACATATTCAAAGCGAACGACTCCTGTTTGAAATGTCACAAGAGCTTTGACACGGAAAGAAAGATAGTCGAAGCGGTGCCCAATAAGACCGGTAAGTATATTGCACCCTCCGGCGAAGACAAGATCCTTTCTTTTGCCCGAACCGGAGATGACCTGTCCTGGATCATCTTCGTATCGTCCCCGTTTTCGGATATTGCCCAGATGACAAAACAGAGCATGAGATTTTACTCCTACCTCATCATGTCGATTCTCGTTACTACCGTTGTCGTTTCTACGGCGCTGATCGCATTCAACAGAAAACGTATCCAGGCCGAAGAGATTTCAAAACACCAGGAAGAGATGGAAAGACACGCGGCTGAGCTTGAGGGAAAGGTCAAGGAGCGTACAGCTGAGCTTTTCGATGAAAAGGAGAAACTTAACAGCATAGTCAGCGCGATCGGATCGGGTATCCTGTTGCTCGATAAAAAGGGCGTCGTTCAGTGGGCGAACCAGTTAGCTGAAAGTATGGCGGGCATTGACCTTGTGGGCAGATCCTGTGAAGAGCTATGCGAAGAATGCGAGGTTACAAGCACCTATTCACAAGGCAACATCGAAACGGTCTTCGCGTCTAATCTGTTCCACAAGCAGGGGCAATTTTACCAGGTAACGACTGCTCCTATCAAGGGCGCGGACGGCGATACAAGCGGCTATATTCGCTTGATCCACGATGTAACCGAATTAAGGAAAATGGAAGAACAGATGAGCAACTCCGAGAAACTCGCCTCCATCGGAAGGCTGGCGGCAGGCATCGCCCACGAAATCGGAAATCCTCTGACTTCGGTATTCTCCTTCGTGCAGATATTACGCGAAATGGAGCAGGACGAGTTCAAGAAGGACAGCCTCCAGACAATATACTTCCATATCAACCGGATATCTGAAACACTTAAGCAGCTGTCGGGCTATTCCAGAATGCCCGCTGTAGAATCACGTCAATGCCAGGTGAACGATATAATCGAAACATCGGTAAACCTCATCCAGTACGACAAACGCGCAAGGGACATAGTAATAAGAAAGGAACTATCCGCCAATCTGCCGCCGGCGTGCATAGATGCAAACCAGATCTCCCAGGTCTTCGTCAACCTAATCCTCAATGCTATAGATGCCATGCCGGACGGTGGTTCCCTTACGATCAGGAGCTACGAGAAGGAGAACTCAATTTTAATCGAGTTCGAAGACACTGGGACTGGCATACCAAAAGAAAAACTGATGAAGATATTCGATCCATTCTATACTACTAAAGAGAAAGGCACCGGATTGGGCCTCGCGGTGAGTTATAATATAATCAAGAAAATGTATGGTACCCTTTCGGTGAATAGCGAAGTGGGGAAAGGCTCGACATTTACAATTGAAATCCCTATGAACAAAAGCTCATGAAACCTAAGATCCTGATTATAGACGACGAACCTGACATATGCAAGGCGCTTCGGTATCTGCTTGAGCGCGAAGAGTATTCGGTTACCTGCACATACAGCGGCGAGGAAGGAATCGAGGCATTCAAAAAGGATTGGTTCGACGTGGTTCTGACCGACCTCAAGATGGGACGCGTTGACGGTCTGGCAGTGCTCGAAAGGATCAAGGAAATAAGCCCCGAAATGCCGGTGATTATCATGACAGCTTTCGGTTCGATAGAGTCCGCGGTCGAGGCGATGAAACACGGCGCTACCGATTACATAATAAAGCCATTCCTGAACGAAGAGATTAGGCTCACAGTCAGCAGGATCATCGAACAGAAAAAGATCATTGGTCGCATAATGAGAGAGAACAGCGCGCTCAAACAGCAGATCAGCCAGCGCATGGCTTGCCGCGACTTTGTCGCGAACTCCGATGCTATGATCAAGATTATCGAAACGCTCGAAAAAGTCATTCCTACCAAGAGCAATATACTTATTCTCGGCGACAGCGGCACAGGCAAGGGACTATTGGCTGAACTGGTCCACTGCAATAGCCCACGAAGAGACAAGCCTTTCATCTGCATTAACTGCTCAGCTATACCCGAAGGACTACTGGAGTCCGAACTCTTCGGGTACAAAAAGGGCGCCTTCACAGGAGCTATTGCCGACAAACCTGGGCTCATCTCATTGGCCCACCAGGGCACACTTTTCCTCGACGAAATCGGGGACATGCCGCTCAACCTGCAGGCCAAGCTTCTGAAAGTCCTGGAAACGTCCGAGGTTTATCCGCTCGGCGATACCAAACCGAGGCTGGTGGACATAAGGATAATAGCAGCGACAAACGTAGATATAGACAGCAGGATCAAACAGGGCAAATTCCGCGAAGATCTCTACTGGAGGCTTACCGTTATCGAAATAAAGATTCCGCCGTTGAGAGAGCGAAAAGAAGATATAGAGATGCTCACCGATCACTTTATCAGGAAGATGTCGCATGAGCACAATAAGGACATCACGGGTATCGACAGTGAGGCCCTCGAACTTCTCATCGACTATTCCTGGCCGGGGAATGTGAGGGAACTAAAGAATGTCATAGAGCGTTCAATAGTTCTTGCGGAAGGATCTATTCTCACGGCTGCGGACTTTCCAGGAAAATTTCAGAAAGAAGAATCTAGCAGGGAAGTCCCTAGGCTCAAGGCTTATCTCGGCGACTACGAAAAGGGACTTTTGCTCCAGATCTACAACTCGCACAACAAAAACAAGGAGGAGACCGCTAAAAGCCTCGGTATAGACCTTGCCACGCTTTATCGGAAATTCAAGAAGTACGGGATAGAATCGGAATGAAAAGCAAGGCATTCCTTATGGGTGTGGTCATTGGAGGGCTGATGGGAGTTTTGATTGCCCTCGGCATGGACCATCTTTCCGGCGATGTGCCGGGAGGGGGCTGGACCGGTGCAGTAGCGCACGACTTTAACCTGCAGCAGAGCAGTCTCTGGGCATTTATCTTAGCAGTTCTCGCTGTCGCAATTATGATAATCGTAAGTGCCGGGCTGGGCGGCCTTTGCGGCCTTGCTCTTGAACGCTTCTTCAAGATGTTTACACAGGAGTGATTGGTAGGGGCGGGGTAACCCGCCCCTACATTATTTCTTTGCCTCTTTAGGGGCGGAGTTGAAGCCCTTTGTGCCGATATGACACCGGGCGCATTGTGTGTCTGAAGCGA
>Ga0181523_10005209_pt1 | contig 10848 bp, 6 predicted proteins | sample PEATcosm2014_Bin_43_FD_119752 | JGI IMG/M metagenome (GOLD analysis project Ga0181523, IMG submission 119752) | Peatland microbial communities from MTU Mesocosm Facility, Houghton, MI, USA - PEATcosm2014_Bin05_30_metaG | ecosystem: Environmental > Terrestrial > Soil > Wetlands > Peat | place... | reverse complement strand
GCCCTTTCAGGGCTGGCGGCAAAATTGGGCGATAATGTAAACCCAGGCCGCTGGCCTGGGCTTCGTTAGATCGCCCCTTTGGGGCTTAATCAACCGCCCTCTGGGGCTCAATCAACGGCCCCCTGAGGGCTCAGAATATTGGCAGGTTTCTCGGCAACCGGCAAGCACCTGGACGAGGCTGGCGCAGGGCGAGGCCCTGCGTTGCGTGGAGCCGGAATGAACAGAGACCGGAGCTGGCGCAGAGCAAAGCTCTGCGGGCTCCGGGCATTAACTCCGCTCATCGCAGAGCTGCGCTCTGCCCCAGCCCTGATCCACTGCGGGAGAGTGGAACCGGGTTACGTGCAAATTGTTCACAGCTTCTTGTCTCGGGATACCCAGAAGTATTAAGCAGGATTATTCCCGGGGCAATGCGAAGGCAAAGAGCGCTGCGCCGGCGGGTATGACGACGTATTCGCTGCCGTCCAGCAGGTAGGTCACGGCAGCCGAATAGATGGCGGCGCCGAGCTGGATGTGCCAGAGATCCTGCCCGGTGCGAGCGTCGAGGGCGATGAAATTGCCGTCGGAGTCGCCGGCAAAGACTAATCCGCCCGCGGTCGACAGCGCCCCACCATTCGGCGACGAGAAATACGCGAACCGCCATTGCTTCTGGCCACTGAACGGATCGAGGGCTTCGAGGGCGCCCGAAGGCCTTTCGTCGGGCTTCGGGACGTAGACGCTGCCGACAAAATCGTGTCCTGCCCGGTATGGCTGCGGCGTAGCGCTGAAGACATCGCATTCCGTGCTCGTGGCCACATAGAGAAGGCGCGTGACGGGGTTATACGAAGGCGAATACCAATTGGTAAGTCCCAAGGCGCCGGGGCATACGACCACTCCTTTGGCATTCGGCTGGGCTGCCGGATCCGCCACAGGCCGTCCATCCGTCCCGATGGCTTTCGCCCAGGTCACAGGGCCAAAGGCTCGGGCGGAAAGAAACTTGCCGTCGGTGCGATCGAGCACGTAAAGGAAGCCGTTGCGGTTCGCCTGGATAAGCAGCTTACGCGGCCGTCCTTCCCAGTCGGCGTCGATGAGCAGCGGAATCTGCGTGGCGTCGTAATCGTGCAGGTCGTGGGGCGTGAACTGGAAATACCACTTCAGCTTTCCAGTGTCAGGGTCAAGCGCCAGCATGCAATTGCTATAAAGATTGTCCCCACCTCGCTCGCCTCCGTAGTCGCTGGGCGAAGGGTTGCCAGTAGGCCAGTAAATGAGACCTAGTTCGGGATCGTAGGAACCGGTAATCCATGCGGGTGCGCCGCCGGTCTTCCAGGAGTCGACCGCCCAGGTTTCGTGGCCCGGCTCGCCCGGACCTGGTACCGTGTCAAACCGCCACACGCGATGGCCGCTCTCGGCGTCATACGCATCAATGAAACCGCGAACCCCGTATTCACCTCCCGAGATGCCCACAATCACCTTATCCTTCACCACCAGCGGCGCGACGGTGAAGGTGTAGGCTTTGTGATAGTCGGCCGCGACCGTGTCCCAGAGCACGTTTCCCGTCTTCGCGTCGAGTGCTACCACGTGAGCGTCGAGCGTGGCCATGAATAGCCGGTTGCCCAGCATGGCGAAGCCGCGATTCACCATTCCACAACACGCCTGGAGCTTTTCCGGCAGGTTCCGCTGATAGCGCCAGATCGCGCGCCCCGTGCGGGCGTCCAACGCAAAGGCGCGATTGTTTTGCCCCGTGCCGTAAAGGACACCGTCGACCACCAGAGGAGTGGCCTCAAACTGCCCGAGATCGGCCGTTTGAAACGCCCACTCCAGACGCAGGTGGGCGACGTTGCCGGTGTTGATTCGATCGAGGGTGCTGTAGCGCCAGCCCGAGTAGCGGCCCGAATAGGTGAGCCAACTCTCCGCCTCATGCGCGGCATTTAGGATGCGTTCGTACGTCACTCCTGCCGGAGAATTCCCCTGGCCTCGTCCAGTCAAGGGAACGCAAAAGAGAGACATACACGCGAGCGATACCCAGCCCCATTGGCGGAATGCTCTGGGCCAAGCGGCAGAGTGGCCGTCGCACAGATGCTGCGGTTGATGGCGGCACTTGTCCTTCATTGATTCCCTCGCAGACGTTCGAGGTAGGTCACCAGATCGCGCAATTCCGTATCGCTCAGCAGATCCTTGGTGTACGCAGGCATCAGCGACTTGTGCTCGTGGGTCACCGATTTGAGGTCTTTCTTGCGCAGCCGATGAAGCTGCTGGCTGGTGTCGAGCAATTGAATCGAGAAAGTATCTTCGTTCTTGGCGACGCCCGTAATTTGCTGGCCTTCGCGGGTGACCACCGTAACCGTGTCGTAGACGAGCGCGTTTACATAATGATTGTTAGGATCGACCATCCCGTCGCTCAACTCCTTGCTCGGCTCACGGATGGAATCAATCAGGTAAGACGCAGAGCGCGCTGCGCCCACTCGCGTCAGGTCCGGCCCCAATCCGCCGCCCTTTCCGCTCACCATATGACAAGCGGAGCAAGCGCCCTTGCCGAAGAAGATCTGCTGGCCCCTGGCGCGGTCTCCGCTGGCGCCCGCCTGTCTTGCGGGACGCAGCGACCGCAGGTAGGTGATAATGGCCCGCGTCTCAGAATCCTCGAAGGCGTTGGCGGGCATCTCGGTGCCGGGCACTCCTTGCGTGATCGTCCGGAAAATCTCGGCGTCCGTCGATCCGTGTGCCCATCGCCCGGAGGTCAGGTCCGGGCCTCTTCCGCCTCCCTGGGCGCTCAGCCCGTGGCAAGGCGAGCAGTTGGCCCGGAACAGGGAAGCGCCTTCTTTGATCTGAGCCGGATTTACGGTGACGGGTGCGTGGGCCGCCGCCTCCCCAGCCTGTTGCGGCTTGGCAGGCAATCCCAAACCCAGAAGAATGGCCGCCGAAAGAGCCATTGCGGCTACGAGATGTCTCCGCCGTGTGCCCACAGCAGGTCGCAAAGTAGGCTCCTAAATCATTTGAATGTATATTATTAATTTGGAATCTACAAGGTCCGCCGGCGTCATGCGCGACAGATCGTCAAGCGGGAAAGGCCGCGGACCCGGCGATCTGGTCCGCGCTACTTGCCTCAGAACGCCACGCAGACCTGAGCGGTTTCCCACAGTACGGATTGTTGCTTTGCGCGATCAGAAGGTTACTTCCACCCGCCGCCCAGCGCCTTATAGAGCTGCACCAGGCTCTGGTACTCGCTGTTGCGCGCCTGCGCCAGCGTGAGTTCCGCATTGAACAATGAGCGCTGGCTGTCCAGGACCTCGAGATAAGTCGCCGTGCCGCCCCGGTAACGCATGAGGGAGACACTGACGGTTTCTTGCAGGTCCTTCACGGTCTGCTCCTGGCGGTCGCGGACTCCGTGGTATTTTTGATACCCAATCAAGGCGTCGGAAACATCGCCGAACGCGTGTTGGATGGTCTGCCTATAGCTGATCAGGGCCTGCCTTTCCTGGGATTTGGCGTATCGCAGATTGTTCCGCAGGTAGCCACCCTCGAAAATCGGCTGTGCCAAGCTGGCCCCGTAGCTGTAGATGCCCTCGGGCGCCGGAATATTGCTGCCAAAGAACACGCTGTGTCCCCACGCTCCGCCGGGCGAGCCGGTCAGAGAAACCTGGGGAAAGAACATCGCCTTGGCCACGCCAATATCCGCGTTGGCCGCCATGAGGCTATGCTCGGACTCGCGGACGTCCGGCCTGCGCTCCAGCAGTTCCGACGGCAGCCCCGAAGGCAACTGCGGCGGGAGAACTTCACTCCACACCCAGCCCTCCGGGGTCTCGGTTCCCAGCGTCTTCCCTCGAGGCACGGCTTGTGGATAGTTTCCCAAAAGGATGCTGATGGCATCCTCGGTCTGGCCGATTTGCCGCTCCAGATCCGGGATCTGCGCATTGGCGGTATCGAGCACTTGCCGGGCCTGAAGCACGTCCAGCCTGGTCCCTACACCGTGTTGAAGGCGCATTTCAGTCAGCTTGACAGAGTTTTGCTGGCTCTGGACGGTTTGTTCCGTGATCTGGAGTTGCAGGTCGAGGTCGAGAAGCAGGAAATAGTCGCTAGCGACATCGCTCACCAGAGTCAAGATGGTGGTTTGCTGCGCGTCTTCCGTAGCGAAGAACTGGGCCCTGGCGGCCTCGGTGGCGCGTCGATAACGGCCGAAGAAATCCAACTGGAAGGTCACGTCCGCAGCCAGTGCAAAGATGTTGGATTTGATACCTTGATCGGTTTTTCCACCGCTGAAATTCGGGTCTGCCGAAACCTGTGGAAACTGGTTGGATCGGGTAATGCCGACCTGCGCACGGGCCGCGCTAATGCGCTCCGTGGCCAGTTGCAGGTCGTAGTTCTGTTTCAGCGCGGTGCGGATCAGCCCTTGCAGTTGCGGGTCGTGGAACACTTGCCACCAGGGCAGATCGGCGAATGATGCGGCTTGCGATTCCGCCTGTGGGGATTCGCCGGGCGCGCGGAACGAGTCAGGGACTTGCACGTCGGGCCGATGGTAGTTCGGCCCGACTGCGCAGGCAGACATCAGGGTCGCCGCGCCTAAAACGAGGATCAAAGAGAAGTTACGCATTTGACTCTCCCTCCGCCGGCAAGGATTGATTGGGAGCCGCCGTCACCAGCCGCTGCCTGGCTGAGGCCGACCATTTCTCCACCAGAACAAAGATCCCTGGAACAAAGAATCTGCCGATGAAGGTTTCCGCCACCATGCCTCCAATCACCGTCGTCCCCATGATCTGGCGAGCCACGGAGCCGGCACCGGAGGCCGTCCAAAGCGGCACACAACCCAGAATGAACGCGAACGAGGTCATCAGCAGGGGCCGGAGGCGGATCCTCGCTCCCTCCAGCGCCGCATCCACCAGGGGCTTACCTTGCTCGTAGTATTCCTTGGCAAACGCGACGATCAAGATCGAGTTCTTGGCAGCAAGGCCGGTCAGCATCACCAGGCCGATTTGCGTGTAGACGTCGCTCTCGATCTGAACCATGTAGGGAGGCAGGAACAGGCCCAGCACAGCGCGGCGCAGCCAGAGCGCGGCGAGCGCTCCGAACACCGCCACGGGCGTGCTCAGGAGCACGCTGAAGGGCAGCGTCCAGCTCTCGTACAGCGCCGCCAGAATCAGAAAAACGAAAAGCAGGGAGAAGCCGAAGATGGCCGAGGAGGGGAGCCCTTTCCTCGCCTGCTGCTCCTGATAGGACATACCCATGTAGTCGAAGCCCATTTCACGCGGCATGGTCTGCTTGAAAGCGTCCTCCAGCGCCGCCGTTGCCTGGTCGGCGCTGTAACCCGGCGCGGCGCTGCCGATAATCTCCGCGCACTGATACTCGTTGTAACGCATGGTGAACTCAGGGCCGGAGCGGGTCTCGAAGTGGGCGAGCGCCGAAAGAGGCACCATCTCACCCTGGTTGTTGCGCACATAGAATTGCGCGAGGTTTCCCGTGTTCGCGCGGTAGGGCGCTTCGGCCTCCACATACACTTGCCAGGTGCGGCCGAAATTGTTGAAGTAATTGATAAACAACCCGCCCATGTACGCCTGAATGGTTTGGTAAACGTCGTTGATGGCCACGCCCTGCTTCAGGACCTTATCCCTGTCCACGTTCATGAACTGTTGCGGCACGCTGGGCAGAAACGTGGTCGCGACGAACCCGATTTCCGGGCGCTTGCGAGCCGCGGCCAGGAATTTGGCCAGATTGTCCGCCAGAAACTGGACGTCCCTGCCGGCACGGTCCTCGAGCACAAATGTGAAGCCACCGGAAGTCCCGACACCCGGTATCGCCGGTGGCGAGAAACTGAAGGCTGTCCCTTGCGGGAGCCGCGCAAGTTGCTGATTCAAACGCGCCCGGATTTCCTGATATTGTTCCGCCCGGCTGTGGCGTTCCCCCCAGGGTTTCAGCGTCACAAAGAAGAAGGCGTTGTAACTGGTCTGGACGAAACTGAGCAGGCTGAAGCCAACCACGCTGGTCGTGTACTTGACGCCCGGCGTGCTCGCGAGAATCTTCTCCACGTCTCCGGCGGCTGCATTCGTGCGCTCGAGCGAGGCTGCACTGGGAAGTTGCATGTTGACGAAAACGTAGCCTTGGTCTTCGTCGGGAAGGAAGCTGGAGGGCAGCCGGCTGCTAAACAACAATCCGGCCGCGCCGCACGCAGCAAGCAGCAGCAGCACCAGCGCGCCCTTCCGAATCATGTCGCCGGACAGGCGCACAAAGCTATTGGTGGAACGTTCCAAGTAGTCATTGAATGCGCCAAAGAACCTCGCGAGGGGCCCACGCCGCTCCCGTGCGTTCGGGGCAAGCTTAGGACGCAACAATAAACCCGCCAAGGCGGGACTGAGCGTGAGCGCATTGAAGGCCGACAGCACCACGGAGATGGCTATGGTCATCGCGAATTGCTGATACAGCCTGCCCGTGATGCCCGGGATGAAGATGGTTGGCACAAAGACCGCGGAAAGCACCAGCGCGATGCCAACCACGGGACCAGAGAGCTCCTCCATGGCTTTTCGAGCCGCATCCTGAGGAGCTAGACCCTCCTCAATGTAGCGTTGCACGCCTTCCACCACAACGATGGCGTCGTCCACCACCAGTCCGATGGCCAGCACAAGCCCGAACATGGAAAGGGTGTTGATCGAAAATCCGAAGACCGGGAAGAGTACAAAGGTGCCCACCAGCGAGACGGGTACAGCCAGCATGGGGATCAAGGTAGCGCGCCAGTCTTGCAGGAAGAGGTAGACTACCAGGATCACCAACACGAGCGCGATCACCAGGGTCTCAAGGATTTCTTTGATGCCTTCCGTCACCGGCTGCGTCTGGTCGAGCGATATAGCGTAGTCGATGTCGACAGGAAAGCGCTGCTTCATCTGGGACATGAGCTTCCGGACACCTTCCGCCGTTTGTACTGCATTTGAGCCGGGCAACTGGTAAACAGCGATAACGGCCGTGGGATTGCCATTCAAGCGGCTGACGAGGTTGTAATATTGGGCACCGAGTTCAACGTTCGCCACGTCCCTCACTCGAACTGTCCCGCCATTCGGAGCCTCGCGGACGACGATGTTTCCAAACTGTTCCGGCGAGGTTAGGCGGCCTTGCGCCCGGACGGCATAGGTGAATTGCTGGCTCCCCGGAGCGGGCTCGCCTCCCACCTGACCCGCCGGGTTCACGGTGTTCTGCGCCTGAATGGCGTTCGCAATGTCAGAAACGGTGATACCCAGCTTCGCCAATTGATCGGGCTTTACCCAGAGCCGCATGGCATACTGCCCGGCGCCAAAGACCTGCGTCTGCCCCACCCCGTACGAGCGGGCGACGGGGTCATTGAGATTGATATAGGCATAGTTGGCCAGAAACGTGGCATCGCGAGTGCCGTGGGGCGAGTATAGAGCGACCAACATCAGCGGAGCGGTCGTCGACTTTTTGATGAGGACCCCGTAGTTGTTCACCTCCGGCGGTAGTTGCGCGGAGGCTAGCTGCTCGCGCGATTGCATTAAGATCAGGTCCATGTTCGGATCAGTTTTGTTATCAAAATCCGCGAACAGGGTGGTTTGCGAGTTGCCCGTGGCGTTTATGGAGTACATGTACTCCATGTTGTCCACGCCGTTCAGTTGTTCCTCGATGGGCGTGGCCACCGCCTGCTCCAGGGTCTCCGCGTCGGCCCCCACATAGTTGGCCTGTAACCTGACCTCAGGTGGAGCGATGTTAGGAAACTGCGCCACCGGCAAGGTTGCAATGGTGACCGCGCCCACGATGACCGTAAGGATCGCGATGACCACCGCCACAATAGGGCGTCGAATGAAAAACTTAGACATGGGAACCTCCTGATACTTCGTCCGTAGTCCGTAGTCCGTAGTCCGTTGTCCGTAGTCAGCCGTCCGTAACCCGTGGTCCCTTGCAACTGACCACTAACCACAGACTACGGACCAAGGACGACGGACAACTGACCACTCGTCACTTGTCACTGTTTTTAAACGGCTTGGTTTGCACCGTCAGGCCTGGCCGGAGCATCTGCTGGCCTTCGACAACGACATGCTCACCGGGCTTCAACCCCTCCTCGATCACCCACCTCGTGCCCACACGCTCTCCGACTTTGACAGGGCGGATGGCCACGCGGTCGTCGGGTCCCACCACGGCAACCTCGTAGCTTCCTTGCATCTCGGTCACTGCGGGTTGAGGGACCATCAGGGCGCCTTTGCGCTCGCTGACCACGGCGCGGACTTTTCCATACTGTCCGGGACGAAGGACGTTTCCTGGGTTCGGAAAGAGCGCCGCCAGTTGGATGGACCCGGTGTTCTGATCTATTGAGCGGTCGGCGAAGTAGAAGTCACCTTCGTAGGGATACGTGGTTCCGTCAGCGAGAATAAGCTGTAGTTTCCAGCGCCTCGGATCGGAACTTGAAAGCTGCTGCTGTAGCTTGAGAAATTCCTGGGGGCTGATGGTGAAATCAGTCGTGGGGCGCCTGATCTTGCTCATGGCTGTCGCGTGCAACTCGAGATAGGTCTGCTCGCTGACAGTGAAGTAGTCGCGAATGGGGTCGAGCGTCGACACCGTGGTCAGCGCACCGCTGCTGGCGCTGACAAGGTCACCCACTTGGGCCTGAGAAATGCCCGCGATGCCGTTAATCGGTGAGGCCACCCGGGTGAAGCCCAGATTGATGTTGGCGGTCTCGAGGGCGGCCTGGCCGGCCTGAATCTGAGCCTTTGCAGCGGTAATGGCCGCCTTCGCGGCCTGCACCTGAGCCTTGTTGGCGAGGTTCGTCTGTACGGCGTTATCCAGGTCTTGCTGGCTGACGGCTTCGGCCTTGGCCAGCGGAGTGTATTTGTCTACGTCCAGTTCGCTCTTGTGCTGGTTGGCCTCCGCCGTAGCGAGCTGCGCTTCTGCTTGAACGAGTTGCGCCTCTGCCTGCGCCAACTGGCCCTTGGCCTGATCGAGCGACGCCTGGAAAGGACGGGGATCGATCTCAAAGAGCAACTGGCCTTTCTGCACGTAAGATCCTTCCTGATAGTCTCGCCGGAGCAGATATCCTGCGACCTGCGCCTTGATGTCGGCGTTGACCTGCCCGGCGAGTGTCCCGATCCATTCTCCGTAAATGGGAACATCCTTCTGCTCCACCGGGGCGACTTCAACCGTCGGGCGGGAAGGCGCCTGCGGTGTGGACTTTGCCCCCACGTGAATGATGGCTCCGAACACGGTCGCCACCAGTACGCCCGCTACTGCCCAGCCCACGTGTTTCAATTTCAAAACGGGATTAGGTTTCATCTCTCTGCCTCTCTCGGGTCTGTAAGTCTGGGCCCGCCTCGATCCTCAGAGCGCGGGCGTCCCGCCCGCTAACCCAGCTTCTTGGATTAACTCGAATCCTCCGCACCGGCTCCACCGTGGCGGTGCCGGTGGGCACTGTTTTTCCGCGCTCGATTGATCAGTTGCTCCACCACGTATTCGCAGTAGAGGCCCTTAGCTGCCAAGTGCGCCCCCTCGGCGATCATTGTCTCGAGGGCCGCCTCCCCCTTCAGGTCGATGGAGGTGACTCCTCTGAGATCGACCACAACCGGGCGGCTCCCGCCTGCTCGCCGGGCTCGATTCCAGGCCGATTCGAGTTCTGACACGCAAGGCTCCGCCAATCTACCCTCAACGATGAGCCGTTGCTCTTTACCGATCTCTGTAACCGTGATTTTCAGCATCGAGCCCTCGCGAACGGCGATACAAAGTGCACCTCCGCAACCAAAGCCGCTCAGCCCTTGGATATCCGCAACTTGTGGACTCGACTAGACATAGGAACAGGAGAAAAGGAGGAGGCTTGTCAGTGCCGAACGAGGGCATGCCGGAAACTTGGCAGTCTGCTGAAAGATTGGCACTCAGAAGGCGTCGGCCCGGGATTATCAAAACCCCAGCCCCAAAGGGGCGAGCTAACAAAGCCCGGGCCAACGGCCTGGGTTTCGGACGAGACCCTATCCTACTCTGGAGCAAGCCCTGCAAGGGCGCAATAACCAGGCGTCAGCCGTCGACCCCTGCGGAACGGCGCCTTCGCCTCGAGCGGCTTGTCACGCCCCTTAAGGGCTAGCAATCTAAGCCTAGATTTCTCCCACCCAGGCCGTTGCCCTGGGCTTTGTTAGACCGCCCCTTTGGGGCTTAAGAAGGTCGCCAGCGCGTTACCGGGGTTCGCAGCACGCCATCGAATCGCCTCGACTTAAGGCGCGAATCACTGCGGGAGGAGGCTAAGGAGCAAAAGCTCTAGTTACTGGCCGGGGATTTCGGAAGATCCCGAGCTTGCCCATTCGGTATTGAAGCGTGGATCGCTTCATCCCGAGACGGGCGGCGGCGCCGTTGGGTCCGGCCAGTACCCAATTGGTTTCTTCCAGCACACCGAGAACGTGCTTGCGCTCGGCTTCCTCAAGCGTATCGGACCTGCTGGGACTAACTTTAGCGTTCGCCGTAGACTGCTTCAATTCGGAGAGAGAAACCCTCAGCACCGGCCCGGGCGACAGGATCACCGCCCGCTCGATTACATTCTGAAGTTCCCGGATGTTACCGGGCCAGTGATACCGGGTAAGCGACTGCAGGGTCGCGGAGGGAATCGTATCGATCTGTCTGTTCATGCGCCGAGAAAATTCCTGCGCGAAATGCCGAACCAGCACCGGGATATCTTCCGAGCGTTCCCTCAGCGGAGGCACGTGTAGGGGAAAAACATTCAGGCGGTAGAAAAGGTCAGTGCGGAATTTCCCCTCCTCGACCATGGCGGCCAGGTCCCGGTTGGTGGCCGCAATCAGCCGCGCGTTGGTCCGGAAGGTGCGACTATTTCCCAGCCGCTCAAACTCCCGCTCTTGTAGCACCCGCAAAAGCTTGGGCTGCAATTCCAGAGGGATTTCCCCGACCTCGTCCAGG
>Ga0181523_10005207_pt1 | contig 10852 bp, 11 predicted proteins | sample PEATcosm2014_Bin_43_FD_119752 | JGI IMG/M metagenome (GOLD analysis project Ga0181523, IMG submission 119752) | Peatland microbial communities from MTU Mesocosm Facility, Houghton, MI, USA - PEATcosm2014_Bin05_30_metaG | ecosystem: Environmental > Terrestrial > Soil > Wetlands > Peat | place... | reverse complement strand
CCTTGCGACCGTTCTTGAGCTCGGGATAGTCGCGGTGCATGTTCGCCGCCATCGGCCCGGGCCGGTAGAGGGCGACCAGTGCGGCGACGTCGTCGAAGCTGGTGGGTGCCAGTGAGCGGAGCGTCTGGCGCATCGCGGCGCCCTCGAGCTGGAACACGCCGATGGAGTCGGCCCGCCGAAGCATCTCGAGCGTCTTGTCGTCGTCGAGCGCCACGGCATCGATGTCCGGCCGCACTCCGGTGTCCCCCTCGATGAGGTCGAGCGCACGCTCGATCACCGACAGGTTGCGCAGCCCCAGGAAGTCCATCTTCAGCAGCCCGAGGTCCTCGACCCCGTGCATTTCGTACTGGGTGACGATGGGCGCGTCCTCCGGACTGCCGCCTGCATCGGGCTTGCGCTGAACGGGCAGGTAGTCGGTCAGCGGATCCCGGGAGATCACCACGGCGGCGGCGTGGATGCCGTCCTGCCGTCGCAGGCCCTCGAGCCCGAGGGCGACGTCGATGACCTCCTTCGCATCGGGGTCCTCGTCACGCATGGTCCGCAGCTCGGCGGCGGCGGCGAAGCCCTCTTCGTGCCCGTCCGTCTTGGTGAGGCAGGCGCGGAGTGGGGTGTCACGGCCCATGACCAACGGCGGCATGGCCTTGGCGATCCGGTCGCCGACGATGTAGGGCTTGCCCAGCACCCGTGCCGCGTCCCGCACGGCCGCCCGGGCCTTGATCGTCGAGAAGGTGATGACCTGGGCGACCCGGTCGCTCCCGTACTTCTCCGCCGCGTAGCGCATCACGTCGGCCCGGTAGCGCTCGTCGAAGTCCATGTCGATGTCGGGCATCTGCTTGCGGCCCGGGTTGAGAAAGCGCTCGAACAGGAGGTCGTAGCGGATCGGATCGAGGTCCACGATGCGCAGGCAGTAGGCCACGCAACATCCCGCGGCGGAGCCTCGGCCGGGGCCGACCCGGATGCCCGACTCGCGTGCGAAGCGGATCAGGTCCCAGACCACGAGGAAGTAGGCCGCGAAGCCCATGTTCCCGATGACCGAGAGCTCGTAGTCGAGCCGCTCCACCACCTCGGCCGGCAGCGACGAGCCATAGCGCTGCCGCGCACCCTCGATCGTCAGATCGCGCAGGTAGGCCAGCGCGCGCTCCTCGTAGGTCTCGCCGGTGAACGAGTCGGGTACCGGGAACTCGGGCAAGCTCGGCTTCCCGAGCTCAATCTGGACATCGGCCCGCTCGGCGATCAGCAGCGTGTTGTCGCAGGCCTCGGGAACGTCCCGGAACAGATGGCGCATCTCGCCCGCCGTCTTCAGGTAGTGCTCGGTACCCTCGAACTTGAAGCGGTTGGTGTCGGAGAGAAGCGCTCCCGTCTGCACGCAGAGCAGCGCGTCGTGCGCCACCGCGTCCTCGCGGTGGGTGTAGTGGCTGTCGTTGGTCGCCAGCAGCGGTGCGTCCAGACGGCGGGCGATCTCAATCAGCTGGGGGTTGGTGCGGTGCTGGTCGGCGATCCCGTGGTCCTGCAGCTCTACGAAGAGGCTGTCCCGGCCGAAGATGTCCTGCAGTCTCGCTGCTCGCCGTTCCGCCTCCTCGAGGTTGCCCGCCAGCAGCGCCTGCAGCACGACGCCCCCGAGACAACCCGTCGTGGCGATCAGGCCCTCGTGATGGCGCTCCAGGAGCTCCCAGTCCACCCGGGGCTTGTAGTAGTAGCCCTCGAGATAGGCGGCCGATGACAGCTGCATGAGGTTGCGGTATCCCTGCACCGTCTCCGCCAGGAGGGTCAGGTGGTAGTACAGCTTCTGGCCACCGTCGACGTCACCCCCGGTGTCGTCGACCCGTCCCCGCCGCACCGGCCTCTCGTGACGTGATTCGCCGGCCATGTAGGACTCGGTGCCGATGATCGGCACGATGCCCTGGTCCCGGCACGCCTTGTAGAAGTCGAGGACCCCGTACATGTTCCCGTGGTCCGTGATCCCGAGCGCGGGCTGACCGTCGGCCACGGCGGCCGCCACGAGGTCTCCGACCCGGGCAGCGCCGTCGAGCATGGAGAACTCGGTGTGGGTGTGCAGATGCGTAAACGACCGCTCCGACACCGGCCCTCCTTTCGCCACGTGAAACTTACACCGGTGTGATTCCCTCCGGACCCAGCAATCTAGCCCGCCGGCCGGACCCGGAGGACGACCGATCCGGCCGCCTTGTCATGCAGGGTCTGCCGCTTTCTGTCCCACAGAGGGAAGAGCATGTCGAGGAGCCAGATCAGGCCGAGGAGGAAGAAGAGCAGGTTGATGAGGCGGAGCACCCCCTCGAAGAGGGCCCGGGCGAGCGCCCTCCCATACCCCAGGACCGCGAACGACTCGTCGCGGACGGCCCGTACACCGACCGCCATCATGCCCAGGGTCTGGCCCCGGGGAGAACCACAGAGCAGCGTTCCGTAGACCACGTAGAGCACACCCGTGATCAGGAACGGCACTGCGGAGAAGTTCCGGCGCCGGGTCCCCCGTCGGGCCATGAGGTGGACGTTGAGGGCGTGGCTGTGCCGGAACAGCAAGAAGAGGACGACGAGGACGACCAAGAAGATGACGAAGTCGATCAGATAGCCGCCGACCCTGATGCCCCAGGTGGCGTAGGTCTCGCCCGCCGGCGTCTGGACCGGGTAGCCGACCCGCGTCTGGGTCGGGAAGGCCGGCGGCTCGCCAGAGGGCGGTGGCGGTGCGTTGCCGGGGAAGGACGGCAGCCCGCCGGGTCCAGCGCCGGGCTCCTCCGGCCCGGCGGTCACGTCCACCCCATCAGAGCCGCGGCCTCAACGTCGTGGCGGTCACAGGTACGCCCCAGTCCGCCCCGTCTCGCCGGCGGACGGCAGGCCCCGCTGACGCATCTCCTCGAGCTGGGCTCGCGCCGCCATCTGCTGCGACATGAGCGTGGCCTGGATCCCGTGGAACAGCCCTTCGAGCCAACCCACGAGCTGAGCCTGCGCAATGCGCAACTCTGCGTCACTGGGCGTCTCGCCGTCGAAGGGTGGGGCCATGCGCTCGAGCTCGGCCACCAGGTCCGGGGACAACCCCTCGGAGAGCGTGCGGATCGACTGCTCGTAGATCTCCCGCAACCGCACCCGGCTCTTCTCGTCGAGTGGCGCCGCGCGCACCTCGTCGAGCAGCGTCTTCACCATCGAGCCGATCCGCAGCACCTTGGCCGGCTCGTTGACCGACTCGGTCGTCCGCTCATCGGAGCCGTCCCTGCCGGGGGACCCGAGGACCTCGTCGGGCGAGACGACCCCCGGGTCGGACAGGACGACCGGGACGTCGTCACCGGTCACGTCATTCGTCGCGTCGCTCATGGTGCCCTCCGTGCCCCTCGGATCCCCACCCGCCGCGGTACGCCGCGTCCTCGCCCATGGCCCAATGTTGCCATCAGCGGAGCTGCGTCACGGGACGCGCCAGGCGAGCAGGGGGATCAGCATCTCGGCCGGGGTGAGCGAGCCGTGGCGGGCCCTGAGGCGGAGCTCACCCGTGTCAGCGGGGTCGAGGAACGCCGTCGGCGCGAAGGGGACCAGGGCCACGTCGCCCAGGCGGGCCGCCACCGCAGCGGACGGCACGCCGCCGAGCCAGTCTTCGTCGATGACCTGCTCCCTGGTCCGCACCCACGCGACGTCGCCGTGCAGAGCAGCCGCGGTCCTCGCGACGTCGTCGCCCGCGCCGGGACGGACGTGCAACCAGCGAAACCTCCCCTCACCGCTGATGAGGGTCACGTCCTGCATGATCTCGGGACCGAGCACCTGGACGGAATCCCCCACATCAACCTGACCGTGATCGGCCGTCACGACCAACACCGCCCCCGGTGGAAGCGCACCGAGAACGTCGCCCACGAGCCGGTCCGCGGCACGCAGCTCGTCGTCGTAGTAGTCACCGAGTCCCTGGGCGTGGGCAACCTTGTCGATGCCTTCGTAGTACGCGTACACGAAGGGACTGCCCGCTGCGACGAGCTGGCGGACCGACGTCACGAGCCCGGCCGGCGTATGCCAACGGTGGAGCTCCACGTCGCCAAGGTGCGCGGCGGTGAACCCGGTGGGCCCGTAGTCGTAGCGCGTGACCACCGGCACGGGGCCCGTCGAGCCCGGGAAGGACTCGAACGGCTGGAACACGTGCGCCGGCACCGACATCCGGACGTCGGCACCCCGGACCGACCACTGCAGGACGTTCATCACGTCGCCGTCGAGGGCCACCCGGTAGCCGACGACACCGTGCTCGGCCGGCACCCTTCCCGTCACCAGCGAGGTGAGCGCGCAGGCGGTCGTGCTGGGGGCGACCGTCGTGATGGGGCCGCCCGTGCCCGACGTCATCACGGGAGCCAGCCTGGTGCGCTCCTGCAGCTGCTCGGCGCCGAGGCCGTCGATCACGAGGAGGACGATCTGGCGCGCTCCGGCCACGGGAGACGGGAACCACGGCGACAGAGCAGCCTCCCCGGGGTGCGCCAGCTCTTGGAGCAGGGTGGGCAGCACGCGGTGGATGCAGGGGCCGTTCCAGTCGGGCAGGAGAGGTTCGGGCGTGCGCCCGGCCCTCCCGACCTCCTGTCCGGGGTCCTCTGCCGTTGCCTGGGCCACCGCTCCGTCGCTCACGGAGGCACACCCTACGGCCCACGCACCCCCGGTACCGACCTGAGGGCCGGTAGCATTCGTTCCTGTGAGGGTTTCGACACGGGGTGATTACGCCAGCCGGGCGCTCCTCTCCCTGGCGCTCCATGGGGCCGAGCTGCCGACGTCCGTCCGGGACATCGCTGAGCGCACCGGCCTACCCCAGCCGTACCTCGAGCAGATCCTCCTGGCCCTCAAGGGCGCCGGCCTGGTGCGCTCGAAGCGGGGCGTGGGCGGCGGCTACGTGCTGGCCCGCCCACCCGAGGAAATCACCCTGGCGCAGATCGTCTCCGCCGTCGACGGGCCGATCGCCGCCGGCGACTTCGGCGAGCCGCACGAGAACGGTGCCTGTGACCACGAGGGCCAGTGCGTCCTCCTGGCGGTCTGGGCCGACGTCGGCGAGACCATCCGCACCCACCTGCAGTCCTACACCCTGGCCGACATGGTGGACCGCGCCCGCGGCAACGTGACCGCGCCCGTCTGATCCCTTCCCGCGCAGACGGGGGTTCTCAGTCCGGGCCCCTGTTCCACACCTCGATGGCCGGCCATTCGTAGTCCCAGCCCAAGACGCTGATGGCCCCCGGTCGCAGCAAGAGCAGGCGCCCTGCGACGGGGGGCAGCCCGAGCCACCGAGCGGCCAGCACGCGGAGGAGATGCCCGTGCGCGAAGCACAGGACGTCGCCCTCGCACCCGCCGACCCGCTCGAGCACCCGGTCGGCCCGCCGGCCGACGTCCGACACCCGCTCGCCGGCGGGGACCCCGTCCTCCCAGAGGCTCCAGCCGGGCTGGAGCTGCCTGATCTCGGCGGTCGTGAGGCCCTCGTAGTCGCCGTAGTCCCACTCCATGAGATCGGGCTCCAGCTCCCCTTCGAACCCGGCGAGCGTGCAGGTCTCCGCTGCCCGCCTGAGTGGGCTGGTCAGCACCAGGCCGAACCTCGTCAGGCCGTGCTCGCGCATGATCTCACCTGCCACTTTGGCCTGTCTGCGACCTTGGTCCACCAGGGGAATATCCGTGCGCCCCGTGTGTTGACCACTGAGGGACCACTCTGTGGCGCCGTGCCTGACCAAGACCATTCGGGAGGGCATGGGCCGTAGGCCAGCACGGGGCCGTGGCGGGCGCAATTCGGTCCGAACACCCCGATGGAATGATCGGAGCCCGGTCTCTGTTGTACACGACGGATTCATCCCGGAAGCCTTCGGGTACGTACGACTGGGAGTGAGCAACAAGCGTCTGGAGCCAAGATGAAGAGCGCGGTGAGCACGTCGGACACGTTGGGATTGATGTTGCGCGATCTCGACCAGTTCCCTATGCCCGATCACGAACAGCAGGTCGAGTTGGCCAAGCGTGTCGTGGCCGGGGACGAGGCCGCCCGCAAGCAGATGGTGGCGGCGAACCTGAGGCTCGTGGTGCACTGGGCCCGTCGGTATCAGGACCGTGGCGTGGACATGGCGGACCTCGTCCAGGAGGGCACCTTCGGCCTGATGCGGGCGGTTGACAAGTTCGACTGGGAGCGCGGCTTCCGGTTCTCGACCTACGCGACCTGGTGGATCCGCCAGGCACTGCAGCGGGCCGTGCAGCAGCACGGTCGTACCATCCGGATCCCCCTCGAGGTCGGGGAGCAGATCCAGCGCCTGGAGTTGACAAAGTCGGAGCTCGCCAGCACCCTGGGTCGCGCTCCGACCGAGGCCGAGCTCGACGACGCCACCGGTATGACCGCGGACGAGCGCGAGTCCCTCGAGGATGTGGCGCGTGTCACGGCGTCACTCGACCAGCCGGCCGCGCTCGAGTCCTCGACCAGCCTGGGCGAGTTGGTGGCTCCGGACGATTCGGACTTCCCCGGCGACGTGGAGGAGGCCATGGTCTACGACCGTGTCCGCGAGGCAGTCGAGAGGCTGCCCGGCCTGCAGCGTGACGTCCTCAGGCTCCGCTTCGGCTTCGACGGGGACTCCCCGGCGTCGCTGCAGTCGACCGCCGAGCGCCTCGGGGTCGGGGTCCGCCGGGTACGTCGCGCCGAAGAGGAGGCCCTGGCTGCGCTGTCCTTCGACGCCGACGTGGTCGGCGTCCACCAAGCGGCCTGACGCGAACGCGCCCGCCCTACCCCAGGTAGGCGCGGAGGTCTTCCGCAAGAGGTGACGTGAACTGCATGCGTGCGCCCGTGCCCGGGTGCGTGAACGCGAGCTCGAAGGCATGCAGGAAGAAGCGCCCCGATCCGAGCCGCCTGTCGGGCGTTCCGTAGCGAGCGTCCCCGACGACCGGATGCCCGATCGCCGCCATGTGGACTCGGATCTGATGGGTCCGCCCGCTCTGGAGAGCGAGCTCGAGCAGCGTCGTGGGTGTCTCCCCCTCCCTGCGCTCCACGACCGCATACGAGGTACGGGCCGGCTTCCCGCCGGCCGTGACCGCCATCTTCGTGGGTGTGCGGGCCGAGCGCCCGATGGGTGCCTCGATCTCCCCCCGGTCCTCGGCGACGGTCCCGGTCACGAGAGCGAGATACCGCCGCTCCATCGTGCGCGTCGCCAGCTGCCCGACCAGCTCCCGGTACGCCGCCGGGGTCCGCGCCACCGCGAGGAGCCCCGAGGTCCCCTTGTCGAGCCGGTGCACGATCCCCGGCCGGTCGGGGGCGCACACCCCGCCGGCGACCAGCTCGGCCAGGTCCGGGAAGCGGGAGAGCAGGCCGCCGACCAGCGTGCCCTCGTGGTGCCCGGCCCCCGGGTGCACGACGAGACCCGCCGGCTTGTCCACGACCACCACCTCTGCGTCTTCGTAGACCACCTCGAAGCGGACGCCCGGCTCGGCCGCGACGGCCTCGTCGCCGGCCTCGGGCAACAGCACGGTGAGCGTGCTCCCCTCTCGCAGCACGCCACGCCCGACCCGGACCGTCGAGCCGTCGACGAGCACCCGGCCGGCCTCGACCAGCTCCGCAGCCGCGCTCCGCGAGACGTTGGCCACCATCGCCACCCCCCGGTCCACCCGGAGGCCCGCCATCAGGGCCGGCACCTCCGTCGTGATCGTCTCCGCCACCCCCGACGGTGAGGGAGCCACCGATCCGCCACCGTCGGCTCCTCGGCGCTGGTCGCCCCCGCCGATTCCCGCCCGGTCGCTCACGCCACACTCCCCTGGCGGACCTCTTCGCGGTCCCCGAAGAGCAGGCTGGCGATCACGATGACCACACCGACAGTCACGCATGCGTCCGCAACGTTGAAGGTGGGCCAGTAGTCGAGCGTGATGAAGTCGGGCACCCGTCCGCCGTGCCCGCCGACGATCCGCTCGCTCAGGTTCCCCACGGCACCCCCCAGCACGAGACCGGCGCCGACGGCCTGTGGCACAGTGCGGACCTGGGCCACGACGAAGGCGAGCACCACGACGCCGATGCACAGGAGCACCGTGACGGCGACGGCCTTCCCGCTGAACAGGCTGAAGGCGAACCCCGAGTTGAAGGTCAAGGCCAGGCCCACCGGCCCCCAGAGGTGCCGCACGTCGTGGAGGTGATCGAGGGCCAGCGACGTGGTCACCCGATCCGCCACCACCACGATGGCGGCGATGGCAAACGCCACCACCCGCGGGCGGGTCAGCGCCGCGACAGGCCCCCGCTCTTGCAGGCCACGCAGAGACGGGCGTAGGGCAGCGCCCGCAGGCGGGGCTTCGGAATGGGCTGGAAGCATCGCTCGCAGTACCCGTACGTCTTGTCGGCGATCCGCTTCAGCGCGTCGTCGATCTCCTCGACGGCCAGGGTCGCCTGGCCCGAGAGGGCGAGATTGCGCTCTCGGTCGACGGTCACCGTGCCGCCCTCACCGGACTCCTCGTCGAACTGCACGTCCCCGGGCTCGCGCTCGAGGGCGAGGGAGTCCGCCTCCGCTCGCAGTGAGGTCGCCTGTTCCTGGTAGATGGCGCGGTCGGCCAGGAGCAGCTCCCGGACCTCCTCGAGGAACTTGACGTCCTTGGCATAGGGGCCGGTCTTCGGCCGGACGGGCGCCGGCGGCTTGGGCTTCGGCGTGAAGGTCGTCCGCGCCGGCGCCGGCGCCGCCGCGCTCGAAGCCGACGCAGCCTTCTTGGCCACCGCCTTCTCCGTCGACTTCTTGTCCGGCGAGGCCGCCGCAGCGCCCTTCTTCGCCGGCGCCTTCGTCGCCGCCTTCTTGGCTGCCGGCGTGCTCTTCTTCGGGGCCGCCGCAGCCTTCTTGGCCGGCGCGGTCTTCTTGGCGGCCGGCGCCGGCGCAGCCGCCTTCCTTGTGGCAGCCGGCGCCGTCTTCTTGGCTGGGGGTGTGGCCTTCTTGGTGGCCGTAGTCGGCTTCTTCACAACAGGGACTGCCTTCTTCTTCGAGGGAGAGGGACGCTTCTTGGCTGTTGCAGCAACCGTGGCGGACGAGGTTTTGTTCCCGGCCCGTGACGAGGCGGCGGAGGCCTGACCCGACCCCGACACCCGCTTGACCTGGGTGCCCTTGCTCGCTGGGGTCATCGTTCCCTCCTTCGGACCACGCGACGTGGCCCCATTCCCTGACGACGACCTCGTCCGGGGAGCGGGTGACGATACCGGACGGCACGGTCGGGGGCAACACCGCCACCGCCCCCGAACCGCCGGGTCAGATCGGGCGCGGCGCCCCCGACACGGCGGCGCCCGAGGCGCTCTGGAGGTTGAGGGTCGGCGGGCCGTCGTCCGCTTCGGGGAGCGACGGCTCGTCCACAGCCCTGTCGGCCGGGGTGGGCTTGGGCTTGACACCCATGAGCGAGTTGGCGGGCTGCACGTTCTCGTCCACCCACTTGAGGATCTCGGAGAGGGCCCCCCGGAGGCGGTTGCGCTCCGACTCGAGATGCCGCGCCATGCTCTCGACGTCGGCGGCCAGCTCGGTCCGGGTGGACTCCAGCCGGGTCACCTCCTCGCGCAGCTTCTGGTGCGTCTCGGCCTCCAGCTGAGCCGCCGTCGCCTCCGCGGCGGCGATGGCAGCCCGCGCCGTCTCCTCGGCCTGTGCGACCACAGCCGCCGCCTCCGCCTCGCTCTCGCGCTTGGTCTGGTCGACGAACTTCTGGGCGAGCACGAGCGTCCGCTGCAACGTCTCGTCGGAGAGCGCCGTATCGGCCGCGGCGGCGGCCGCACCCTCTTCGCCGTCGGCTGCCACCGGGGCGGCCTTCTTCTCGCGCTCGAGTTGGGCGATCCGCTCGCTCGCCTGCCGCAGCCGCTCGTTGAGCTGCCGGACGTGCTCCTGGAGCCCCTCCGCCTCCTGGGCCGCCTTGTCCAGGTACTCATCGACCTCGTCGACGTTGTAGCCCTTGAGACCGAGGCGGAACTCCACCGTGCGGAGCGTGTCGAGAATCGATGCGGGAGCTTGCGAATTGTCCATGACCGCCGAGTCTAACCCTCCCCTCCTGCGATTCCAGTTGAACCGCTCAGGCCCTCAGCACCGGGATCAGGACGATCTGGGCCACCAGGATGACCACGAGGAAGGAGAAGTCCAGCCCTGCCATCGGGCGGATGATCCGTCGCACCGGGCGTAGGACGGGCTCGGTCGCCTGGTAGAGGAAGTACTGGATCCGGGACAGCGTCGTGTCCGGCCGGATGCGGAACCAGCTCAGGATCGCGTACGGGAACATGATCAGCCAGATGTAGGCCTCGATCAGCCACGCGAGCAGATGGAATACGTTCACCAGCCTGACAGGGTACTGGGATTACTCGCGGCCGAAGCCGCGCTCAACCAGGCGCTGGCGCTCCTCGTCCGAGACCTTGACGTTCGTCGGTGCCAGCAGGAAGACCTGGTCCGCCACCTTCTCCATCTCACCGCTGAGGGCGTAGGTCACCCCGCTGCAGAAGTCGATCATCCGGCGCTGCAGGTCGCGATCGGCCATCTGCAGGTTCACGATCACGGGCCGGTTGTCCTTGAGGCGGTCGGCGATCTCCTTGGCGTCGCCGAACCGCGACGGCGCCACCACGTGCACCCGGGCCGAGGACGGCGCCGAGCCGGACGGGCTGATGGAGGTGTCCACGGGCACGGCGCGCACCGAACTCGGCCGCGGCGAGACGCTGCTCGGCGCCGGCTTGGGCTGGGCGGGGACGGCGGACTCCCGGGGAATGGTGCGCACCCTGGTCATGCCGCCGCTGTACTGGGACTCTTCGGGCTGGTCGTAGTCCTGGGCCCGCGGCTCGACCCGGGAGGCGGCCGAGAACCCGCGGGGTGCCCTGTCCTCCAGGTCGTCGTACTCGTCGTACTCGTCGTCGAGCAGGCCGAGATACACCATGGTCTTCTTCATG
>Ga0181523_10005205_pt1 | contig 10855 bp, 8 predicted proteins | sample PEATcosm2014_Bin_43_FD_119752 | JGI IMG/M metagenome (GOLD analysis project Ga0181523, IMG submission 119752) | Peatland microbial communities from MTU Mesocosm Facility, Houghton, MI, USA - PEATcosm2014_Bin05_30_metaG | ecosystem: Environmental > Terrestrial > Soil > Wetlands > Peat | place... | reverse complement strand
CTCCTGCACGTCGGCGCCGACCTGCTCGCACAGGTCGGCGATTTCGTTGATGAAGGTGATCTTGGTGGCCAGAAATGCGTTGGCCGCATATTTGATCAGCTCGGCCGTGCGCCGGCTGACATAGATGATCGGCGGCGAATTCAGATAGAGCGGCCGGTAGATCTCCGCGAGCACGTTGCGCGCGCGCGCGTCCTCGGTGCCGACCACGATGCGATCGGGATGCTTGAAATCCTGGATTGCGGCGCCCTCGCGCAAAAACTCCGGATTGGAGACGACTTGGATCTCGGCGTCGGGGCGTTTTTGACGAAGGATATGTTCGATCTCGTCGCCGGTGCCGACCGGCACGGTCGATTTGGTAACGACGACTGCGGTGCCGGCAAGCTGCGGCGCGATCTCGCGCACCGCGTCATAGACGAAGGTCAGATCGGCGTGGCCGTCGCCGCGCCGCGACGGCGTGCCCACCGCGATGAACACCGCCTCGGCATCGCCGATGCGGGAGGCCTCGCCGGCAAATTCGAGCCGGCCCTCCCGCATATTGGCTTTGACCAGATCGGCAAGGCCCGGTTCGAAGATCGGGATTTCGCCGCGATTGAGCGCGGCCACTTTGCCGGCGTCCTTGTCGATGCAGGTCACCTGGTGACCGAAGTCGGCAAAACAGGCGCCGGATACAAGCCCGACATATCCGGCGCCGATCATGGTCACGCGCATTGCGTTTCCTGCTCCCGTTCCATCACATCTCGTCCAGTCCGGCCTCGGTTTCCTCGATCGGCGCCACGGACGAAATCGGTGCGGATTCGGCGGTCTCGGCGCTGCGTTTCATCAGCGCGACCCAGCGCCGACCGAACAACACCAGCACGAGCCCCCCATAGACCAGACCGCCGAGCACCATCAACAGCGCCAAGGCCGATTCGTTGCGGAACCTGGACAACGAGGATGACAGCGCCATGACGAAGGGATCCGCGACCAACAAGGCGACGGCGAGCGCAATGCCGGCCACCGCGAGCTTGATCAGCGAAGACTTAAGCGCCCCATCGGAGGCGATGACGTTCGCTCGCACCGCGAAATAGAGCACCAGGATGAAATTGATCCAGGCACCGATCGAGGTCGCAAGCGCCAAGCCCACCTGCGCCAGCGGCACCATCAGCACGACCTTGAAGGCGATGTTGATTGCGGTTCCGATCAAGGCCGCCTTGACCGGCGTCGCGGTGTCGCCGCGGGCGAGGAATGGCGCGACCACGCTGCGGATGAGGACGAAGGGAATAAGCCCGATCGTGTAAGCCATCAGCGTCATCGCCGCGGCGTGGGCGTCGGCGGCGGTGAATGCGCCGCGCATGAACAAGGCGCGCATGATCAGGCCGGGCACCACCAGGAAGGCGACGACGCAAGGGATCGCGAGAAGCAGCGCAAATTCAATGGCGCGATTCTGCGCCGAGCGTGCGCCGGCGTCGTCGCCGGCCGCAAGCCGATGCGTCATTTCGGGCACCAGCACGGTGCCGACCGCGATGCCGATCACGCCGATCGGCAACTGATCGATGCGGTCGGCGTAATAGAGCGCCGAGATCGCGCCCGCCGAGAGAAAGCTTGCGATGATCGTATCGGCGAATAAAGCAAGCTGCGTGCCGGCCGATCCGACGGTTGCCGGCAGGAGCGCCTTGAAGAAGCGTTTGACGTCTTCATCCCACCGCAGCGCCCGAAACGACGTCATGGCGCCGGCGTAGAACGTGTCGCCGCCGACCAAAGCGACCTGCAACACGCCCGATATCAGCACGCCCCAGGCCGCGGCGTGGCCGGCGCTGGGAAACCAGAAGGCAAGCGCCAGCGTCGCCATCATCGCGATGTTGAGTAGGATCGGCGCCGCGGCTGCGGCGGCGAAACGGTGCATTGCGTTAAGGATGCCGCTCCACAACGTCACCAGCGTGATGAGGAGAAGATAAGGAAAAGTGATCCGCGTCAGCGAAACCGCGAGTGTGAATTGCTGCGGCTCGCGCGAAAATCCGGGCGCCAGAACTTCGATGACCTGCGGCGTGAAGATGAGCGCGAGCGCCAAGAGGATGAGCTGCGACGCCAACAGCAGCGTGAATATGCGGTCGCCGAAAGTGCTCGCCGCTGCCGGTCCTTGCTGGGTCCGCACACGCGCATAAGCCGGAATGAAGGCGGCATTGAACGCGCCCTCGGCGAAGATGGCGCGAAAATGATTCGGTAGCCGGAAAGCGACGAAGAACGCATCGGCGACCGGCCCGGCGCCGATAATGGCGGCAAGCATGATGTCGCGCATAAAGCCGGTAAGACGCGAAAGAAGCGTGTAGCCGCCGACGGTGAGAATCTTCTTGATCATTGCCGACTAGTTACCACGATCCGCTCGTCCCCGCGAAAGCGGCGACCCGACGGTCCAAAATTTTGGTCTGGATTCCCGCTGGCGCGGGAATCAGCGGAGCGAGCTCAAGCTCGCGAGTGCCCGCCGCACCGCGTCGATGATGCGGTCCTGGACCGGCCGCTCGAGATAGGCGTGCATCGGCAAGCTGATGACTTCCTGCGACAATTGCTCGCTCGCCGGCACCCCGCCGTCCGCCACAGGGAAATCGCGATAGGCCGGCTGGCGATGCAGCGGCTTGGTATAATAGATCGCGGTCGGAATGCCCTCGGCCTTGAGCGCGGCGGCGAGCGCATCGCGCCGGCCGGGCTTGAGCCGCAGCGTGTATTGCGCCCAAACCGAGCTCGATTGATTGCCGGTCTGGGGCACGATCGCGACGTCGGCGAGGGCGTCCGAATAACGCGCCGCCGCGGCATTGCGCGCGGCAATCTCCTCCGGAAAGATTTTCAGCTTTTCGATTAGAATCGCCGCCTGAATGGTGTCGAGCCGGCCGGTGATTCCGATCCGCGCCGCGTCGGAGCGGTCGACGCCTTCGCCGTGGAGCCGCAGACTCCTCACCCGTGCGGCAAGCGCATCGTCGTCGGTGAATACCGCGCCGCCGTCGCCGTAACAGCCGAGCGGCTTTGCCGGAAAGAAGCTGGTCGCGGTCGCCGTCGTCAGGGCGCCGAGCTTGCGACCCCGATAGGTGGCGCCGAAGGCTTGCGCCGCGTCGTCGAGCACCAGCAGTCCGTGCGCGGCCGCAATCGCATTAATCGCGTCGTGATCGGCCGGCAGACCGAACAGATCGACCGGGATGATGGCGCGCGGCTTCAGTCCGGCCCGCTTTGCCGTCGCGACCGCACGCTCGCAGCTTGCCGGGTCGAGGTTGAACGTGTCGGGCGACACATCGGCGATGATCGGCGTCGCGCCGAGGAGCACCACCATCTCCGCGGTAGCGTGGAAGGTGAAGGACGGGCAGATCACCGCGTCGCCGCGGCCGATCTGCCACGCCATCAATACAAGAAGAAGCGCATCGGTGCCGCTCGCGCAGCCGATGGCGTGGCGCGCGCCGCAGAAGGCGGCAAGCTCCGCCTCGAGCGCGCGCACTTCGGGACCCTGGACGAACTGGCAATGCGCCAAGACGCGCGCCACCGCATCGTCGATGGCGCGGCCGAGACGGCGGCGTTGCGCCGCGACGTCGATGAACGGGATCTGTTTCTCTTCGACGCGCGCGTGTTGATTCATGACCGGTCTTGATTTGCCTTTGTGTCGATTCGTACGGGAGCGGTAAAGACGATCAGCCGGCGACGCGCCGCGGGCCTTTGCGCTGCGGCGCCGCCGATTGCGCCGAGCGTGCATCGAGGCAACGAATGGCAATTTCGAGGCTGGCGACGGCTTCGTCGCCGGTGACGGGGGGCGCTTGGCCGGTGCGGATGGCGCTGACGAAGGCGAGGAGTTCGGAACGCAGCGGCTCCGCATAGCCGACCGATAAATGCCGCATCGAATAGCTGCCGTCCGGCTGGAAGCCGAAACATTCGGTGACTTGCAGCGTCAAAAGATCGCCGATGAGGTATTTGTCGCGCGTGGCGATGTGTATGGTGCGCGCCTTGAACGGCGTCAGCCAGTTGGTGTTGATGTGCGCAAGCACGCCCGAGGCGGTGCGGAACTGTAACAGCGCGATATCTTCGCGCTCGGCGACCGCGCTCGACGTTTGCGGCTGGATTTCGACGATCTCCGAATCGGTGAACCAGCGGATGAGATCGATGTCGTGCACGGCGAGGTCGATGACGACGCCGACGTTCGACATGCGCGGCGGAAACGGGCCGACGCGGGTGATGGCGATCGAAAGAATGTCCTGGTCTTTGATCGCGCGTTTGATCGACTGCACCGCCGGATTGAAGCGCTCGACATGGCCGACCATCAGCGTGACGCCGGCACGGCGCGCGGCAGCGACAATGGCGCGGCTCTCCTCGACCGTGGACGCGATCGGCTTCTCCACCATCAGGTGGATACCACGCGCGGCGCATTCGATCGCGATGTCGCGATGCAGATGCGTGGGCGCCGCGATGGTGATGGCGTCAACACCGTGGCGCATCAGCGCGCCGGCGTCGTCGAACGCGGCGCAACCGAGGTTGCGCGCGACGGTCTCGCAACGTTTGCGGTCGGGGTCGGCGACGCCGACCAGTTTTACCCCGGGCAGCTCGGACAGCACGCGGGCATGATTGCTGCCCATGACGCCCACGCCCACGACACCGACACGCAATGCAGCGTCGGTGGCTATTTTCTCAGCCTCACTCATGACCCAAGAGCCCCCTTCTACCCGGAGCCAACCCCACGGTTTTTCCGTAGCACGCTCCATGCCAACTGGCGACGGGCAATGCGGCGAAACCCGAACACGATTTGATTCATAGGCTTACGGCGCATCTGCGACGTAAAATTATCAATAAATTTCAATCGTTTACGAGCGATGCGCAGCCCGCGCAGGAGAATGGGTTCCACGCCCCGCCGGGCTTTGCCTCGATTCGGCGGTGCGAGCCGCGATCACGACCGGCGATAATCGTCTTCGAAGCGGACGATGTCGTCCTCGCCGAGATAACTGCCGGTCTGCACTTCGATCAATTCGAGGTCGATCTTACCGGGATTTTCCAGGCGGTGCCTGGCGCCGCTCGGAATATAAGTCGATTCATTTTCATGCAAAATCTTGGTCTCGTCGCCGATCGTGACGCGGGCGGTACCGCGCACCACAACCCAGTGCTCGGCGCGATGATGATGCAATTGCAGCGAGAGCCGCCCACCCTGCTTCACCACGATGCGTTTGACCTGAAAGCGCGGACCCTGATCGATCGAGTGATAGGAGCCCCAGGGGCGAAACACTTTCAAGTGTTCCTCGGTGACCGCCGGCGCGACTTCCTTGAGCCTCTGCACGAGACGCCGCAAGCCGTCGCCGTCCTCGCGTTTGGCCACGAGTACCGCGTCGTCGGTCGTGACCACGACCAGGTTCTCGACACCGAACAGTGCGACGAGCTGCTTGTCGCTCGCGACGTAGGAGCCGCGTGAATCGACGAAGACGACGGAGCCGGAACCGGAACCGTGGCCGCTATTGCCGAGCGCGTCGCGTTCGGAAAGCTCCCAAACCGCCTGCCACGAGCCGACGTCCGACCAGCCGTAGGAGACCGGCATCACGGCGGCGCTCTTGGTGCGCTCCATCACCGCGTAGTCGATCGATTTTGCCGTGGCGCGCGCGAACGACTGCGCATCGAGCGTGACGAAGCCGAGATCGGCGCCGGCGTTTTGCACCGCAGCGGCCACCGCGGCGGCGCTATCCGGCTCGAAGCTGTTATATTCATCGAGTAGCAAGCCGGCGCGAAACATGAAGTTGCCGGAATTCCACAAATAGCCGTCTTTGACGTAGCATTCGGCGGTTTTGGCGTCGGGCTTCTCGACGAATTTATCGATGGCGAAAATATCACGGCCGATCGAGGCGCCGGCGCGGATATAGCCGTATTCGGTTGCCGGCCGCGTCGGCCTTACGCCAAACGTGACGATGCGGTCGGCAGCGGCGGCATCCGCCGCAAGGCCGCACACTTTGGCGAAAGCGGCCGGGTCGGTGACGACGTGATCGGCTGCCAATGCCACGATCACGGGATCGCCGCCGCGCTTGAGCGCAAAGACCGCGCCCGCGGCGATGGCCGGCCCGGAATCGCGACGGGCGGGCTCGAGCATGATATCGGCCTCGACACCGATCGCCGCGAGCTGCTCGGCGACCAGAAATCGATATTGATTGTTGGTGACGACGATCGGCCGGCCGAACAACGCCGGATCGGATACCCTGCGAATCGTGTCCTGAAACGTCGAATGCGGACCGAACAACGGCAGGAACTGCTTGGGCCGGCCTTCGCGCGACGCCGGCCACAGCCGCGTGCCGGCGCCGCCGCACATGATCAGAGGAATGATCGATTGAGCCAAGGTGTGCCCGTGAGGATTGCAGCCGAAACGGCTTCTTTAGATGACCTCAGTGTGCCGCATTTCAGTTAAGAATCCTTACGCGATTCCGGGGCCTTTCCATAAGCGAAATTGCCGATATCTTCGATGAGAGTTTGGAAAAGAGGCGGCCGCTTTTTTCGATCATGCTCGGCGCCGCAGCACGCGGCCGGCGACCGCATCGAGCTTCTTTACAAGTTTCGGATCGCGCGCTTTCGGCGCGGTAATGAGCGCATTATCGAGCGCGCGATCGGAGCCGATCGGGCATGGCTCATGCTCGCGCGGAAAATCCTTCGCCAGACGCGCCACGAGCCGTGCGGCTTTCTCGGCATTCGCCGTCAAGACTTTGATGATGTCCTGCACGGTGACGGCATCGTGGTCGGGATGCCAACAATCGAAATCGGTCACCATGGCCACGGTCGCGTAGCAAATCTCCGCCTCGCGCGCGAGCTTGGCTTCCGGCATGTTGGTCATGCCGATCACCGAGTAGCCGAGATTCTTGTAGGTGAGGCTTTCGGCGAGCGTCGAGAATTGCGGGCCCTCGATGCAGACATAGGTGCCGTCGCGCACCACGGCGATGCCCTCGGCCATCGCGGCTTCCGCGATATGAATGCGCAGCCGCGGCGACACCGGGTGCGCCATCGAGACATGAGCGACGCAGCCTTTGCCGAAGAACGAGCTTTCGCGCTTGTGGGTGCGGTCGACGAACTGATCGACCAGGACGAATGTGCCCGGCGGCAGGTTCTCCTTGAACGAGCCGCAGGCCGACAACGAGACGACATCGGTGACGCCGGCGCGCTTGAGCGCATCGATGTTGGCGCGATAGTTGATGTCGGACGGCGAATGGCGGTGGCCGGCGCTGTGCCGCGACAGAAAAACGATCGGCAAGCCCGCGATCTCGCCGATACGCAGCGGTGCTGACGGCGCGCCCCACGGGCTCTTGATGCTTTTCGAGCGAACCTTTTCCAGGCCGGGGAGATCATAAACGCCCGAGCCGCCGATAATGCCGAGCACCGCCTTGGTCATGAGAGATCGTTCTCCGCGAATGCGAGAAGTGAGGCTGCGCCGCGAGGTTTGCCGGGACGGGACGCAAAAATCAATGACGCAGCAGCACCATCGATATCGCCGGAATATAGGTAATGATCAACAGCGCCGCAAAATTCAACACCAGAAACGGCAGGACGCCGAGATAGATTCGGCTCAACGGCGCGTTGAAGATCGCCTGCGACGAAAACAGGTTCAAGCCGAACGGCGGCGTGTACATGCCGAGGCTGAGATTGACCGCGACGATAATGCCAAAGTGAATCGCGTTCACGCCGACCGCGCGCACGATCGGCAGCAGCAATGGCGTCAGAATAAGGATGGCCGCCGGCGGTTCGAGGAAGCTTCCCGCGATGAGCAGCCCGACATTGAGCAGCAGCAACAGCTCCCACTTCGGCATGTGCATCCCATTGATCCCGGCGACGATCTGCTGCGGAATGCCGCTGGTTGTCAGCAGCCAGGAATAGATCCCGGCGGAGGTTACGATGAGCAGGATCTGCGAGATGAGATAGGCCGAATCCACGAGAATTCGCCAGAAACCGGCGATGTCGACTTCGCGGTAGATGACCATCGTCACGAACAGCGAATAGACCACCGCAACGCCGGCGGCCTCGGTCGGCGTGAAGACGCCGCCGTAGATGCCGCCGAAGATCACCGCGAGCGTGCCGATCGACCAGCTGGCGTCCTTGCTCGTCTTCCAGATCGTCACCCAGTGGGCGCGCGCCCCGAGCGGGACCCCCTTTATCCTCGCATAGGTCATGACGAACGCAGCATCGATGACGCCAATGAGAATGCTCGGCAGGATGCCCGCGGTGAACAGCTGGACGGCGGACTGTTCCGCCGAGACCGCGTACAGAATCATCGCGATCGACGGCGGAATGACGACGGCGATCGCGCCCGAAGAGGCGATGAGGCCCACCGCGAAGCGCTCGTTGTAGCCGCCCTCCTTAAGCGCGGGATAGATCATCCGGCCCATCGCCACGACCGTGCCGACGGCGGTGTGCGACATCGCGCCGAACAGCTCGGACGCCGCCACGGTCGTCACCGCGAGCGACCCGCGCACGCCGCCGACGATGGCCATGACCATCGCAATGATGCGGCGCGCGATACCGCCATGCGCCATGATCGTGCCGGCGAGCACGAAGAACGGAACGGCCAGCAGCGGAAAATTATCGAGGCTGCCGAACATGTAGGTTTGCAGGGCGTCGGTCGGGATATCGCTGGAGACGGTCAGCACCGCGACGATCGAGGTCACGAGCAGGATGAGAAAAATTGGGAAGCCAATGGCCAGGAGAACGACTGGCAGCCCGAAAAAGACGAGATAGCCCATCGTCGCCGCCTCTCAATGCGAAGTGTCGGCGCCGCCAGCGCCGCCAGTCCCGCGCCGCCAACCGACGATGAGCCGCACCGCCACCAAGAGCGCCATCAGTGAGTATCCAATCGGCACCATCGCCTGCGGGATAACGAGCGGGAAATTCGCCGCCTGGCTGCGCTCGTCGAACGCCGCGAGGTCCGTAATGACGGGCCACGCGAAGACGGTGATGGCAATCGCGGTTGCGATCAGCACGAGATCCGCCAACAGATCGAACGCGTCGCGCAGTTTTACCGGCAGCATGTGGATGATGACATCCATGCGGATCTGACGATTTTCCCAAGCCACGGAGCAACAGCCCGTGAAGACGCAGCCGACCATGAGGAAGAGCATGATCTCCTCGGCCCACGGGATCGAGACGCTGAAGACGTAGCGGCCGATGATATTGACGAGATTGATCGCCACGCTCGCGATGAGGAAAATCGCCGCCGCAGCGCGCGTGAGCGCGAGGAGCCAACGAACGACTTTGAGTACGCCGTCGATCACTATCGAGCCTTTCGTTCTCGACCCCGGTCGCGTCAGTCGCCGATCACTGGCTCGGCGACGGCTGCGTCCGCTTCGCCGCGGCGGTCACGACCTTATAGGCGTCGCGGACCCCCGGCTTGGATTTCGAGACGTCGTCTCCGACGCTGGCGAGCGTTTGCATCATCTTCGCCTGCTCGTCGGCCGGAAGGCTGATCAATTCGCCGCCCTTTGCCGTCCAGGCTTGGCGCGCCTTGTTGAACAGCTCGACCGCCGCGGGGTTAATCGACGCGGTTTCCTTGGCGCCGTCCTGGTCGATGATTTTCTGCAGATCGGGTGGCAACGAATCGTACCATTTTTTGCTGATTTCAAGCATCAGGAAGATCTGCGGCTGATTGATCTCGGTGACGTAATGCGCGGCGTCCTGATAGTGAAATGCGGAAAACACTGTGATGCCGGCAATCGCGCCGTCGATGGCGCCCTGCTGCAGCGCCGGCAGGACGTCGCCGAGCGTCATCGCCACCGGCGTCGCGCCGAGTCGCTTCATTGCCTCGGACTGGAAGTCGGATGCAAAGATCCGGATCTTCTTGCCTTCGAAGTCGGCAAGATGACGGATCGGCGTTTTCGAAACGAGCGAATCCGGCTGCGCGATAAACATACCGACCCCGTGCAGCCCCTTATTGGCGCCAAGCCCGAGCATCAGTTTCAAAACCGCCGGATCGGCGGCAAGGCGCTGGCCGTGCTCAACCGAATTGACGAGACCGGGAGCCGCCATCACCTCGAAACGCTCGTCGACACCGACGAAAAATTCCGGCGGAATAACCGCGGCCTGGATGGCGCCGAACTGCACGCCTTCGATTTGGCGCGGGATCGAGCCTAATTGGCTCGCGGGATAGACCTCGGCTTTGATGCGGCCGCCCGAATCCCGTTCGACCGCGGCGGCGAAGTTTTTCGCCAAGAGATGCGGGCCATCGTTGATGGTCGGCGTCGTGACCTTCATCACGTAGGTTTTGTCTTGCGCCTGCGCCGGACCGGCGGCAAGCGCGAGCGACATGACGAGGGCGCCGGCGGCGGCGACCGTCGGCAGCAAGCCTCCATATCCCACGAAACGCATGTCTTCCTCCCTCTGGTATCCCCCGATCCAGGTCCGCACCCGCTTGAGCGGGAACCGTCTTCGAATTTTATGCGACCGGCCGAGTATTTGATTTGACGGATTGCCGCACCCGATTGCTCGGGCCCCACTGCAAGCGTCCGTTTGCGACGTTAGATGAAGGCCGACCGCCGGACAACGACAATTTCGTTCGGCTGCAGTTCCTCATCCCTATTGAATGCGTTGCGCCGCCTCCCTGACTATTTGATAGGCAGCGCTGAGGGGCGGGTTCGCCTTTGCGACGTCTTCTCCGACGCTGGCGAGATCATTGAACATCGCCAATTGGTCGTCGGGCGGTAGACTGATCAGCTCGCCGCCGTTGTCCGTCCAGGTCTTGCGCGCCCTGGCGTTGAAATCGGTCGTCCATGGGTCGATGGCGACGGACTCCGAGGCGGCGTCATTGTCGACGATCCGCTGCAAATCCGGCGGCAGCGAATCGTACCACTTTCTGCTGAGATCGGCGATTCCGAAGATGGCGGGCTGGCCGGTCTCGGTCACG
>Ga0181523_10005204_pt1 | contig 10856 bp, 8 predicted proteins | sample PEATcosm2014_Bin_43_FD_119752 | JGI IMG/M metagenome (GOLD analysis project Ga0181523, IMG submission 119752) | Peatland microbial communities from MTU Mesocosm Facility, Houghton, MI, USA - PEATcosm2014_Bin05_30_metaG | ecosystem: Environmental > Terrestrial > Soil > Wetlands > Peat | place... | reverse complement strand
GGCGTCGATTTCGGCAAGGGCTGCTATGTGGGGCAGGAAGTCGTGTCGCGGATGGAGCATCGCGCCACGGTCCGCACCCGGGTGGTCCCGGTCGTGTTCCAGGGCTTCGGGCCGGAGCCGGGCACGCCGGTGACGGCCGGCGAGAAGACCGTCGGCACCCTGGGCTCGTCAGCCGGGGGACGCGGCCTCGCGCTGTTGCGGCTCGACCGGCTGGCGGAGGCCATTGCGGCCGGCGCCGAGCTGCGCGCGGGCAGCGTGGCGATCGAGCCCGTCAAGGCGGACTGGGCGCGCTTCGCGCTCCCCCCCGTCAAGGCCGCCGAATGAGCGCCGCTCGCTCCGCCGAAACGCCGGTGCGCTGCCCCTGGCCGAAAGACGACCCGCTCTACGTCGCCTATCACGACGACGAATGGGGCGTGCCGGAATATGACGACCAGGCGCTCTACGAAAAGCTGGTGCTCGACGGCTTCCAGGCCGGCCTGTCGTGGATCACCATCCTGCGCAAGCGCGAGAACTTTCGCCGCGCCTTCGACGATTTTGTTCCGGAGAAGATCGCGCGTTACCGGCCGGCTAAGGTCGAGCGGCTGATGCAGGACGCCGGCATCGTGCGCAACCGCGCCAAGATCGAGGGTACGGTCCGCTCCGCGCGCGCCTGGATCGAGGCGATGGAGAAAGGCCCGGGCTTCTCCAAGCTCCTATGGGATTTCGTCGACGGCAAGCCCAAGGTCAACCGCTTCCGCAGCATACGGCAGATTCCGGCGGACACGGCGACGTCGCGCGCGATGTCGAAGGAGCTGGCGCAGCGCGGCTTCAAGTTTTGCGGGCCGACCATCGTCTACGCCTTCATGCAGGCGGTCGGCATGGTCAACGATCATCTGATCACGTGCTACCGGCACGAGGCCTGCCAAACACGCCAGTTACGAGAGCGGCCCATTGCGAGAAGCTGATCCGCGACAGCGCCATGCCAAGCGCGATCGCGACCCCTTCGATGACGAATTGCAGCGCCGAAGAGAGGCCGAGCATGACCAGCATTTGGCCGAGCTGCGTGAGAAACAGCGCCGCTCCGGCGACCGCGATCATGCTGCCGATGCCCCCGGACATGGCCGTGCCGCCGAGAACGGCGGCGGCAATCGGCGCCAGCAGATAGGGCTCGCCGACCTTCAGCGTCGGGTTGCGGATGAACGCCGAGACGAGAATTCCAGCGATGCCATAGAGAAACGCCGCGGCGGTGAAGGCCGCCGTCTGGTAGGCGGCGACATTGATGCCGGCGATCCAGGCCGCTCTGGGGTTGGCGCCGACCGCGGCGAAGTGCCGACCGATCGTGGTCTTGCGCAGGATGAGATTAAGGATGATCGCCACGGCGGCGAGAACCCATACGGAGTAGTTGATCCCGAGAAACCGCGCATCTCCCCACGCCGCCATGCCCGGAGGCACCCGCGATTCCTGCGGGAGCGAGTCGCGGTACCACAACGTCGCGCCGGTGGTGATCGCGCCGACGGCGAGCGTGACGATCAGCGCGTTGAGCTCGAGCACCGCGACCAGGAAGCCGTTGATGACCCCGATCAAGGTAGCGAAGAACAAAGCCGCCAGCACGGCGGTGAAGATGGCGTCGTCGTTGCCGCCGGAGAAGCCGAGCACGACCGTGCTCGACAGCGTGACCACCGCCGGGATCGACAGGTCGATGCCCCGCGCCATCAGGACAAGGGTCTCGCCAATGGCGGCGATGCCAAGAAACGCCGCCAATGGGATGATGGCGAGGAACGTCGACGGAAGCAGGCTGCGGGGAACGATGATGGCGCAGACCAGGATCAGCCCGATCATCGCGAACCAGATCGCCGCGAAGCGCATCTGCAACGGCCCCAGGCGTGATGCGGATCCCAGCGCCGCATTGGGGTCGGCGGAATCGCTCATGGCGCTTGCATCGGGGTATTCAATTGCTCGAGCGCGGCGCGAATGTGCCCCCAAACGCGGCGTATCGGCGTCAAGCCCGAGTAAAGCGCGACCGCGAACAGCGTCAGCGCCCCGCTGGTCATGATGCCGGCGCCGGTATTGAGCCCAAGGAGCGTAATGATGTTGACCACAAGACTGAAGAACAGCGCACCGAGAAGGCCGCCGACGAAGGAGCCGCGACCGCCGGTCAGCGCCGCGCCGCCGAGGACGGCCGCTGCGATACTGGTCAACGTATAGCTCGAACCGATGATCGGCGTTCCCACGCCCACTTCGGAGGCGACGAAGAAGCCGCTGAGCACCGCAATGACGGCGGAGAGCAGGAAGGCGCGCATGTGGACGAAGTTGACCCTTACGCCGTTGCGCTTGGCGGCCTCCTCGCGAAATCCGACCGCGCGCAGCTTGAGGCCGCTGCGCGTGCGGTAAAGCCATACGTCGCCCCCGACCGCGGCGGCGAGAATGACAAAAAAGGACACCGGGACGAAGCCGATCCGGGTCTGGAAGAAATCGATGAAATCCTCGCTGATCACGCCGAACGGCGACGGCCGCAGATAGAGCGCGATGCCCTGGACCACGCTGAGCATGGCGATGGTGGTGATCACCGAGTTGATGCCGACATAGCGCACCAAAGCACCGTTCGACAGCCCCACGATGACGCCAACTGCAAGGCAGACCAGCGCCCCGAGCAGGATCAGCCCGGTATTCATGTCCTCCGCCATCAGAAACGAACCGATGACGACGGTGAGGCTTATGACCGCGCCGACGGAAACGTCGAACCCGCGCACCAACAGCACGTTGAACTGCGCCATGGTGACCAGGGCGAGCGGCGCCGTAGCGAGCAAAATATGCTTGATGTTGAGCGCAGTGAGGAACGCGTCGGTGCGAAACGAGGCGTAGCAACCGACGGCGAGGGTGAGCACGAGCAGGAAAAGCAGCGGCACCCACCATTGCTGGCTGCCGCCGGCGGCGAGCTTGCGCAGATTGGCGAGCGACCACCAATCGGCCTGTGGCGCATCGACCTCCTCCTTGGCGGTAGCCGCGACTTCCTTTGAGCGCAGGAACGAGGCGACGATGCTCTCCTCGGTGATTTCGCGGCCGCTGAGCTCGCGGATCACGCGCCCGCGCGAGAACACGAGCACGCGGTCGCACAGGCCGGCCAGTTCCATGGCATCGGACGAGTTGATCACGCAGGCGACCCCCTCGTCGGCCTTGGCGCGGATGGCGCGGTAGATATCGAAGCGCGCTTTCGCATCGACGCCTTGGGTCGGCTCGTCGATCAGAACCGCTTTCGCCTTGTAGAGAAAGCTCCGCGCCAGGACGGTCTTCTGCTGATTGCCGCCGGAAAGCGCCCGGATCGGCTGATCGAGATCAGGCGTGACGATGCTCAGCTTTTCGACCAGCGAGAGCGCGCTGGCCCGCTCCTTCGGAGCGGAAATCACGCCGCTGCTGGCGAAATCCTCAAGCACCTGCACGGTCATATTCTCGCGCACGCCAAGTCCGGGAAAAATCGATTCCGCCGCCCGATCGGCGCTGAGCGAAAAGACGCCGGCATCGAGGGCGTCGCGCGGCGTTCCCGGCTTGACCGGCCGGCCGCCGCAAAGCACCTGGCCGCCGGCCGCTTCGAAGCCGCCAAGCGCGCGCAACGCCTCGCGCTGCCCGTTGCCCTCGGAACCGGCAAATCCAAGGATCTCGCCGCGGCGGACAAAAAACGCGACATCTTGAAAACGCGGCCCGGTCAAGCCGGTCGACGACAGCACAATGTCGGTCGGCACCAGCGCCGATCCGATCGGGTATTCGGTTTCGATCGGGCGACCGACCATCAGCGCGATGAGATCGTTTTCCGAGAGCCCTTCGCCAACTTCGTAGGTGCCTTGAGATTCGCCGTCGCGCAGGATGGTGACCCGGTCGGCGAGCGCGAGAATCTCCGGCAGCCGGTGGCTGACATAGACGACCGCGGCGCCGGCGGCGACGATGCGGCGGATGATGCCGCCCAGCGTTTCGACACCCGATATGTCGAGGCTCGACGTCGGTTCGTCGAGAAGCAAGACCTTTGGGTTTGCGGCCAATGCCTTGACGATCTCCAGGAACTGGCGCTGCGAGGCGGTCAAATGTCCGACCAGCGTATCCGGCGAAATACGCAGATCGTAGGGAGCAAGCTGCTTTTGCGCCCACGCGCGTTTGCCGCCAAGGGTCGTCGGAGCATCGACCGCCCCGAGCAGAAGATTCTCCGCGACCGTCAGCTCGCGCACCAGCGAGTCGTCCTGATAGACGACGGCGAGGCCGAGTTGCCGCGCCTGCAGCGGATCGGCGGCGGCGAGGGGTTGGCCCATGATCATCACCCGGCCTTGGTCGGCGACAACCGCGCCGCCGGCAATGCCGAGGAGCGTGCTCTTGCCCGAGCCGTTCTCGCCGAGCACCGCGTGGATCTCGCCCGGCCGGCATTCGAAGTCGACGCCGTTGAGCGCCTGCACGCCCGGATAGCGCTTCGAGGTGCCGAAGAGTTCGAGTGAGGCAGCTGCCATCACGCCATACCCAGACTGTCGCCCGGCCCGACTGTACAGGTGGAACAAAAAAGCGGGAAACGACCGTCCCGCTTTAGGTCATGGTCGGACGGGCGCGGCTAGGCTCGTGCCCGTCCGACCTGTGCATTCGCGCCGTTACTTCACGGCTTGGCGAACATCTCTTTCATCATGTCGTTGTCCACCAGCGTCGTCAGCGACGCGCTTTCAGGAATGGCCGGGTTGCACAGGCCCTTGACGACCGGATGCATCCTGAACGGCACATTGACGCTGGGCGGAACGTCCTTGCCTTCCTTCTTCATCATCGCCGCGGTCAGCGCGAACCGCGCCTGATCGTTCTGGCCGTTGGAGTAGAAGATCTTGAAGTTCGGATCGTTGGCCTTTTCCCAATCGCAGATCACGCCCATCTCGTCGGTGCGCAACGACACGATCAGGTCGGGCGCCTTCTTCGCCGCGTCGTAAGCGCGCAAGCCGCCGCGGAAGCCGTCGGCATACTCGAAGAGAACCGCGTCGACATTGCCATACTGGGCCAGGAAGCCCGACATCGCCTTGAACGAGCCTTCCTGCGTCCAGTTGGTGTCGGCCTTGCCGAGGAGCTTCAGATTCTTGTGCTTGGCGATCTCTTCTTCCGAGCACTTCTGCCAGCCGGCGCTGAGGCCGTTGCCCGGCGTGCCGCCGAGTTCGACGATCGTCGTCGGATCCTTCTTGGTGTTCTCCAGCACCATCCTGACGAAATCGGTGCCGAGCGCACACAAATCCTCGGCGATGGTGGTGACGAAATCCTTGCCCGCCTTGCCGCCGACATAAGTCCCGTTGTGCAGGACGACGAGGATACCGGCCTCGGTGGCCTCCTTGACGGTCGGGAGCAGCGCCGGCCCGGCATCGGCAAAGATCACGATCACATCGACCTTCTGAGCGATGTAAGCGCGCATGTCGGAGATCGCCTTGGTGGCATCGCCGCCGGCCGAGGTGTAGACGATCTTCTTGATGCTCGGATAAGTCAGCGCCTGGGCGATGAATTCCATCTTGGTGACCTGGCGCCAGACGTTTTCGCCGAAGCCGTCGGCATAGGCCACCGTGAGATTGCCATGCCCGGTCTCGCAGACATTGTTCTTCCAGCACTGGATGGCGAGCTTGCGCTGGTCGGGCGTCAAATCCATCGCCGCGTGCTTGATGGCTTCGGCGATGACCGGAGATACGTTCTCGGTCGTGCCCACGGACTTCAACATCAGTTCCTTGGCGTCGCGCGCTTGAGTCGGCGGCGCCCACGCAAACATGGCCGCCGCCACGATCGGCACGGCCCAGTAGCGCATTCCCTTATGGTCGCATTTCATTTGTATTCCTCCCTTGAAGCTCAGTTACGAAGTGACTTCCGCTGGTTCATTTGTTCTTGAGCCACGGATACCGCGCGGTGTCTTTACCGCCGTAGTCGGGATCGAGATAGATGAAGCAGCGTTGGATCTTCCAATCGCGTATCTCGAATACGTCGCACCAGCGGCCGGCGCCATGCTCGGGCGCGCCGGCGCGCCACGGCCCGTCGCGATGCTCGCCTTCGCTGGTGCCCTCGCAGACCACGAGGTCGCTGCCGGAGAAGATGAAGTTGAAGTGGGAGTAATGATGCAGGATCGACTTCAGCCCGCTGCCGATGTCGCCGAACATCTGGCCGATTTCCTTCTTGCCGTTGGCAAGGCCCCACTTCGGAAAATAGACCTGCGCATCCTCGGAGAAGAGATCGAGGATGCTGCCGCCGTCGGACGTCTTTCCCGCCTTGTCGAACGCCTTAAGATATTCGATGACGACCGACTTGCGCTGCTCGTCCGTCATCGTTTGTTTGGATACGGCCATCCGTCTCCCTCCCCGGTCCACCAGCTCGCGACCACGGCCGCTGCCAGTTTGTTGGATTACTATATAGCACGCTTTTTTCTTTCTTTGTGTATTGCGGCAGCCGCCAAATGGCAGAAAGCCAGGATCGGCCCGATCGTGGCGCCGCCTGCCCAATAAGCGCGCGCGGAAGCGGACGCGACGCAGTTGCCCACTCCGTACAGTCCGCCGATGGGCTTGTCTTGATCGTCAAGGACTTGGCCGGAGACGTTGGTCTTCGGCCCACCTTTGGTGTCGAGTGTCCCACCGGTCAGCAGCGCCGCGTAGTATGGGCCGGTATCGGAGATCGGATACATCGTCGGATTGGGCGCCGACGGCGAAGGCGCGACCGAGCCGTTGAACAAATGCTCGACCTGGCGCTCGCCGCGGTGGAAGTCGAAATCCCGGCCGCCCGAGGCGAAACCGTTGAAGCGCTCGATGCTCGCCGCCAGGGTCTTTTCAAACTCGGGCGCCAGTTTCAGGCCGCCGGTGACGCGCTCGTAGCGGGCCAAACGCTGCCCGATCGCCCTCGACAAAGCGGCGAGCGTATCGCCCTTGATCACATGCGCGTCGTCCTTGCCCGGAGGAACGATAAATCGTCCATACTCGTCGCTGGCGCTGTGATCCTGGCTGCGCTGGTCCCAAATCGCGATCAGCAAGAGGTTCGGATACTCGGACCGAGCCCCGTCCCACTGGAAAAACACCTGCGCCATTTCGTTGTAGGCAAGCTTCTCGTTGGCGACCCGGCGGCCCTCCTTGCTCACATAGATCATGGAGTCGCCGGACGGGGAGAACGTTCCGCTCAGGCTGGGATCCTTGGCGATGGCCTTCTCGAAGACGATGGGGCACATCCAGGCGTAATTCATGTTGCGCAATTGCGCTCCGACGGCGCTGGCGACATAGACGAAATCCCCCTCGTTGGTTCTGGCGGCACATCCGCCATAGATCGGGGCGCTGAGGTAGTTCTTGCGCAGATCGAGGTCGTGGGTGAAGCCGCCGGTGCAGAACACCACACCCTTGCGCGCGAAGAAGCGAACCTTCCTGCCCTTTGCCGTGTCGGCTTCGACGCCGATGATCTCGCCGACTCTGTTCCTGATCACGCGCTGCACGCGATGGCCGGAGCGAATATCGATGCCGTCGCTTTTGGCGGCGGCGGACATGGTCCTGACCGCGACCTCGCCGCCATCCGACATCGTCTCCCGCGCGTCCTTAGGCAGGAGGACCCGGCCCTTCGGTGCCTTGTCTTCCGGAAGCTCCGCCCAATAGTCGGGCACGAAATCACAATGGCGGTATTCGAGCGCGCCCTTCTTGCGCAGCAATTCCGTGGCGATCGAGGCGTTGTCGTAGATCGCCTCGTACTGCGAGTACTCCCAATCGGTCATGCCGAATTTTGGCGCCTTGGCATCATAGGCCTCGGGCCGCGCCAGCCGCGCCATGTAGCGGATGCAATCTTTTTTCGGATCCTTGGTGCCCGCGGCTCGCATCGCCGCATTGTTCGGCACCCAGTACCAGAAGGCGGCCTTGCGGGTGGTGCCGCCGAGCGCGGCGGCTTTTTCGAGCACCAAGACGGTGTTGCCTTGCCAGCGGCTGAACAGCGCCGTGGCCAGCCCCGCCACGCCGCTGCCGACGACAACGACGTCAAACTCGCCATCGAATTTGCCCTTGGCCGGGGCCGGTGCTGCAGACTTGCGAGCGATCATAGCCATGGCAGTGCCCTCCCTGATCTCGGAAGATTGCCGGTGTCCGGGCCTCGCGATCTTTCAATCTTCTGATTTTATCGAATCCTGAAAACGCCAGCCAAAACCGCGGGCTGCCGATTGTCAGCATAGGCCCCGATGCGCTAGCATCCACGAACTCCGCTCGGGGTCGTCAGAATCCCACGCGGACGCTCGGCGCTCGCCGCTTGGTGCGTCTTGTTGATGTATCGGCGGGCCTGGGGAGGAAGACGATGGCACTGGCCAGCAACGGGCGGCCAGGCTCTACCTGGTTTCGCGGTCTTGAGCAGTTTCCGCTGCGCGGCGACGCGGATGGCGTCGGCTATTGCATCGCCGGAGCCAACCCCTACGCGCTCGAGTTTTCCAACAGTGCCGACGTCATTTGTTTGCTCCTGGGCGACATCAACAGCAGCACGAAGTTCGAAGACGACCATGAGCGGCCGCTGGTTTTCCTAAGCGAATCCACGGCCTTCCATCCGCGCACCGGCAATGTCCGGGTCCGGGCGGACGACGTGCGCCACGGCTTCATCGCCTTCAACTATGGCGAAGACTTCCACCGCCTGCTCGACGATCGCAACATTGCCGGACTGCGGCGGGCCGGAAGCCGCAACAACATCCGCAACGACGCGATCAAGTTTCTCGCCCGCTATGTCCGCGAGCGGCTGCGCCGGCCGGAGAAGCTGCAGGCACTCGAAATTCAATTTCTCGCTCTTGGCACTTATGTCGAAACGATGCGCCGACTCGACACGGCGATGGCGGCGCGGCGCGGCATGCTCTCCGACCAGGAATTCGCCAACCTTTGCGACTACATCGAACAAAACCTCGAGGGCAAACTCACCTGCGCCGGATTGTCGGTCGCCGTGAACCTGCCGCTGCGCGCGGTCTATGACGGGGTCAAGCGCCGAACTGGACGCTCTCCCTACAATCTGATCATCGAGAAGCGGATCGAGCGCGCGCGCGGCATGTTGCAGCGTTCCAATGCCTCGATCGCGGAGATCGCCTGCGCTTGCGGTTTCTCGTCGCAACAGCATTTGACGGCGACGATGTCGCGCCGGTTGGGCCGCACGCCCCGCCGCCTGCGCGCCGGATCCTGAACCGGGCGGGAAATCCGCCGCACAGCCGGAAGTCGCACCCGCCGCGCGTTTCGACACCTTCGCGTCCGTGGGACGCGGCCCGCCGGCATGCGCCGCAACTTGTGACCGCGCGAGCGGGCCGGTATGGTCGCGCGAAGGATCGGCGGCCAGCTAAGAGCCAACGGGAGGACACATCATGCACAAGAGCGTCGACCACATCCTGATCACACACACCGGCAGTCTGCCGCGCGGCGCAGAGCTCAACGATCTGTTGATTGCCGACGAGGCCGGCCAAGCGGTCGACAAGGCCAAGCTCAAGGACAGAATCGAGAAGCGCGTCGCCCATGTGATGGAAAAGCAGCGCTGGGCCGGCGTCGATATCGCCAATGACGGCGAGCAGGGCCGGGTGGGTTTTCAAACCTACGTGCCGCAGCGCATGTCCGGTTTCGGCGGCGAATCAAAGCGGCCGTTCGGCCGCGAGTGGGTCGAGCTGCCGCTGTTCACCGAGAAATTCCAGGCCCGCCTGCCCAAGACCGGGAAGGTGTTCGGCTGCCCCGAGGCGGTGAGCGAGCTCAAATATCACGACAAGGAAGCGATCAAGACCGAGCTTGCCCGCTTCAAGCGCCAGGCCGCCGCGATCAAACCGCCCTTCCCGGAGATGTTCTTCGCCGAGCCGTCGCCCGGGATCATCGCCACCACCATGCTCAACGCCTACTACAAGACCTATGAGGATTATCTCGACGCGATCGCTCGCGAGATGCACTACGAATACAAGGCCGTGGTCGATGCCGGATTGATCCTGCAGATCGACGCGCCGGATTTGGCGATGGAGCGCGTGCTGCTGTTCCAGGACAAATCGGAAAAGGAATTCGTGAAGATCATCGAGCAGCACATCGCCGCGCTCAACAAGGCGCTCAAGGATATTCCCCGCGACCGCGTGCGGCTGCATATCTGCTGGGGCAATTGGGAAGGGCCGCACATCTACGACGTTGCGCTCGAGCCGCTGCTGCCGGTGTTCTATCAGGCCAATGTCGGCGGGCTCTCGATCGAGTTCGCCAATGCGCGGCGCCAGCACGAATACGCGGCGCTGCGCAAGCACAAGCTGCCCGACCACATGGTGCTGCTGCCGGGCGTGATCGATTCGAAGATCAATCTCGTCGAGCATCCGGAAGTCGTCGCGCAGCGCCTCGAGACCGCGGTCGCGGCGGTCGGCGATCGCGAGCGAGTCATCGCCAGTTCCGACTGCGGCTTCGGCACCTTCGCCGGATGGGAATGGGTCGCCGAGGACGTGGTGTGGCTCAAGCTCAAGACCATGCGCGAGGGCGCCGACCTGGCGTCGAAGCGTCTGTGGGGCAAGAAGGCGGCGTAGCGCGCGGGAAACTGCGCGGGCGGCTCCGGCCTACAGCATTGCCGAAGCGGAGCTGCGGCCGGTGAGCTCGAAGCCGAGCCGCCGATAGAATCGGCTGAGCCGCTGCCGCCGTTCGCCGATCGGCGTGATGGTGACCGCGACCGCCGAGCAGCCTTGCGCACGGCACCATTCCTTGGCGCGCGCGATGAGGAGCCGCGCCAGGCCGTGGCGGCGATATTCCGGCAGGACACAGAGATCGCCGATCTCGCCGAGGCGGCCCCATTCGACGTAGAGCACGGTCGTGACCGTGATCACCGCCCGCGCTTGCCCGTCGGCGAGCGCGAGCGCGCACCAGCAGAGCGGATCGGCGAGCATGCGGTCGAGATTCTCGGCAATG
>Ga0181523_10005201_pt1 | contig 10866 bp, 7 predicted proteins | sample PEATcosm2014_Bin_43_FD_119752 | JGI IMG/M metagenome (GOLD analysis project Ga0181523, IMG submission 119752) | Peatland microbial communities from MTU Mesocosm Facility, Houghton, MI, USA - PEATcosm2014_Bin05_30_metaG | ecosystem: Environmental > Terrestrial > Soil > Wetlands > Peat | place... | reverse complement strand
TACCAGGGCAAGCAGTACTTCGCCCGCTTCGGCATCCCGACCTCCCCGGGCGGGGTGGCCGACACGGTGGACGAGGCCGTCGAGCAGGCCGAGGCGGCCGGCTACCCGGTCGTGGTCAAGGCACAGGTCAAGGTGGGAGGCCGCGGCAAGGCGGGGGGCGTGAAGCTGGCCGCCAACGCGGACGAGGTGCGTCTCCACGCCGGCAACATCCTCGGGCTCGACATCAAAGGCCACGTCGTCAAGCGGCTGTGGGTCGAGCACGCGTCGGACATCGCCAAGGAGTACTACGCCAGCTTCACCCTCGACCGGCCGGCCAAGCTCCACCTCGGCATGCTGTCCGCCGAGGGTGGGGTCGAGATCGAGGAGGTGGCGCAGACCAACCCCGACGCCATCGCCAGGATCCACATCGATCCCGTCGCCGGGCTGGGCGAGGAGGCCGCCCGGGAGTGGGTGGACCGGGCCAACCTCGACGCCGAGGCGCGGGGCCAGGCCGCCACGCTGCTGGTGCGGCTCTACCACTGCTACGTGGAGGGCGACTGCGACCTGGCCGAGATCAACCCTCTCATCCTCACCCCCGAGGGCAAGGTGCACGCACTCGATGCCAAGGTGACCCTCGACGAGAACGCCTCCTTCCGGCACCCCGAGTGGGAGGAGTACGCAGACGACTCCGACGTCGATCCCCGGGAGAAGATGGCCAAGGAGAAGGGCCTCAACTACATCGGGCTGTCGGGCACCGTCGGCATCATCGCCAACGGTGCCGGGCTCGCCATGTCGACGCTGGATGTCGTCACCCAGGTGGGCGGGGAAGCCGCCAACTTCCTCGACATCGGGGGCGGGGCCAACGCCGATGTGATGGCCGCCGCGCTCGAGGTGATCAATGCCGACCCCGCGGTGAAGTCAATCCTCGTCAACATCTTCGGTGGCATCACGCGGGTCGACGAGGTGGCGAACGGAATCATCGAGGCGATCGGGCGGGTCAAGTTGAGCTCGCCGATCGTCATGCGCTTGGACGGCACCAATGCCGTCGAGGGCCGGGCGCTGCTGGCGACCCACTTGTCGGACACGCTCATGGCCGAGCCCACCATGCTCGAGGCGGCCCGCCACGCCGTTGCCCTGGCGCAGGCCTAGGCCGAGACACCCAGAGGCCACAGACCGAGTACAAGAGACTGACTCCGAGCCAGACACCGAGAGGACAGAGACAAACGTGAGCATCTTCGTCGACGAGACGACCAAGGTCGTGATCCAGGGCATCAGCCCGACGAGCCAGGGGCTCTACCACGGCCTGCGCAACAAGGCGTACGGCACCAAGATCGTGGGCGGCACCAACCCCAAGCGGGGCGGTGAGGAGATCGAGGGGATCCCGGTCTTCGCCTCGGTGGCCGAAGCGGTGAAGGAGACCGGCGCGACGGCATCGTTCATCTCCGTGCCGCCGCGGGCCGCGGCCGACGCCATCATCGAGGCGGCGGACGCCGGCATCTCCTTCATCGTCTGCATCACCGAGGGCATCCCGGCCCAGGACGAGGCCGTGGTCTACAACCGCCTCGTAGAGGAGTTCCCCGGCACCCGACTGCTCGGGCCGAACTGCCCCGGGATCATCAGCCCCGGGAAGTGCAACATCGGCATCACCTCGGGCGACATCGCGCTCGCCGGCGGGCCCGTCGGCATCGTGTCGCGCTCGGGCACCCTGACCTACCAGGCTCTCCACGAGCTCTCCCAGCAGGGCATCGGGCAGACCACCTGCGTCGGCATCGGGGGCGACCCGGTGCCGGGGACCAACTTCATCGACTGCCTGGCCGCCTTCGAGGCCGACCCCGAGACCAAGGCCGTCATGATGATCGGTGAGATCGGCGGCTCCGAGGAGGAGCGCGCCGCTGACTTCATCGCTTCGAGCATGTCGAAGCCGGTAGCGGCCTACATCGCCGGCGTCACGGCCCCCCCAGGGCGCAAGATGGGCCACGCCGGTGCCATCATCTCGGGCTCCCAGGGCACGGCGCAGGCCAAGATGGAGGCCCTGTCCGCGGCCGGGGTCGCGGTGGCCCAGAACCCGACCGAGTGCGGCGAGAAGATGGTCGCGATCGTGCGGGGTCTGGGCTGAGCGGTTCCTGACGGACCGTCGGGGCTCCCGGGAAGGACATCCCGGAATCGACATCGGCGTCTCGTTAGCGTCTGGTCCATGGAGTCCGGGCGTCAAGAAGAGGGTCAGCCCGCTGGTCGGGGTCTGGCGGGCCGGGTCCGGCAGAAGCGCCCGGCCGCGGCGGCGGTTCGCTTGTCGGATCTCCCCACGAGTCAGCGACGGCTGGCCGTGCTCCGCTGCGGTGCCACGATCGCCCTCTCGTGGGTCCTCATCGTGGGCGCGTACTTCGCGCTGCCCATCGGCCACGAGTCGGGCCTGCGGGCTCTGCTCCGCCTCGGCGCCGACATCGCGCTGATCGGGGCCGTGTTCGCCTGGCAGATCGGGCGCATCAACACGGCCGAGCTCCCGGAGCTGCGCGCCGTGGAGGCGCTGGGCGTCGTCATCGCTCTCTTCCTCGTCCTGTTCTCGAGCATCTACCTCGCCATGTCCCACGGGAATTCGTTGACCTTCACGCAGGACCTCGACCACGCCAAGGCGTTGTACTTCACGATCACGATCTTCTCGACGGTGGGCTTCGGCGACATCACACCCCGGACCGACGCGTCACGCATGATCGTGTCGGCGCAGATGCTCCTCGACCTTGCCATCATCGGCGTCGTGGTGCGTCTGCTCCTCAACGCAGCCAAGAGCAGGGTGTCACCGGCGGATGGCCCGGCGACGGCGACCGATGACGCGTCCTGACCCGGGGCTGTGGCTCCGGAACGGGTCCCGCTGACCCGGCTGCTCAGGCGACCGGCAGGTGCGCTTCGACAGCAGCCGGGCGACGACCGCGACGGCGCAGCACCAGACCGGCGAAGCCCAGGAGGGCGAGTCCGCCCATGGCGATCGGCAGTCCCTCGGGGAGGGCGGGTAGCGGGTCGACCGTGTTGGGGATCGGCTGCCCGTAGCCGAACGGGTCGAAGTCGCTCTGTTCGCTGCCCGAGAGGGAGGCGGTGAAGATGCTGCCCTCGAAGGCCCCGTTGTTCGACAGGGTGACTGCGGCGGCAGGCGCCACGACGGTGCCCTGCCACGCCCCGATGGTCAGGGCGTAGCCCGATCCAAAGAGGCTGGGAGCGAAGTTCCAGACCGTGTTGTCGCGCTCCTGGCCGATCGCAGAGGTGTTGTCGTTGGCGGAGGGCTGGCTGCCGCAGTTGCCGGTACTCCAATTGGTCGGCGTGGGGGCGTCGTTCGGGCACCCGTAGTAGATGCCCGAGCTGATCCCCGAAAGGCTGAGCGAGGTCGCGTGGTCAGCGGACGGCTGCACCTCGATCAGGTTGGTGGAACTGGCCGGCACGCTGAAGTCGAGCCGCTGGGCCGCGGCCAGCTGGTCGGCGGTCACGGAGAAGACGTTCACGCTTCCCGTCCCCCAGAAGCCCAGGACCGCGGTGTAGGGCGAGGAGAACCCGACGCCGGCGACCGTCCCGGCGGTCGTGCTCCCGTTGGGCCCGTAATTGTTGGAGCAGGTGGTGAGCGCCGAGCCGATGGAGGAGAAGCTGAACGGCAGCGTGCCGGCGCCGCCGCCGATGGTCTTCGTTGCTCCCGATTGATTCAAGTTGACCGTACCCGCCGTGCCCGTGATGACGGCGCTGCCTTTCTGGACGTTCAGCTGGCCGGTCTCGTTCCCACCCACGAGGGTCGTGAGCTGGCTCGCCGGGGGAGTGATGTTCTGGCCAACGGTCCAGTTGCTGGCGGTGAGCCCACCGCCGTAGGCGACCGAGCCGCCTGCGTCGGAGTTCGACCGCGTCGCGCTGCCGGTGGTGAACTCGCTGAACTGGTAGGTGTTGGCGTCGGTGCCGGTGATCACGAGTGTCCCGCAGTTGAGCGACGCTGGATTGGTCGCTCCGGCGTCAGCCACCGGCAGAATCGCTGAGGTGAAGGACACGGCGGTGAGGGACAGTGCGCTGATCAGGCCTGCCCCCGCTAGGCGCTGGAAGCGACCACCCCGCCCTGAGCGGGAAGTGGGGTTGCGGAAACTCATAGACGAAGCCTGAACTAATTGAGTTGGCGTTGCGCGAAGGGCGGGTGACGTGGGTCTTAACTCTGCGCGGAAATCGGCTCAAGCACGAGAAATTGTCCCCGGCAGCGGCCGAGACCCGAAACCACAGCTCCCTCGCCTGCGCCGCAGGAGACCTTCCCCGCTGAGTACAACGAGCTGGTTGCGCCCCGGGGGAGAAGGGTTTAGGGAAACGAGGAGGAAGTGGGCAACCCGACGTCCTTGCGGATCACGTTGTCCGCGGTCTGCGTCGTGCCGGCCCGGTTGTGCAATTCGGCCAGCCAGGGACCCGTACCCGTTGGGCTGACCGTGGAGAACGACTGCAGAAGGCTGACGAGAGCCTCGAGCTGAGAGTGATCGACCTGGATCGCCGGCTGCATGGAGGCGGGCCATTGGATGAAACGGAGCTGGAAGTCGTAGAGATTCACTGCGGTACGGTACGCGGCGACCACCGGCGCCATCTGCGTCGAGGTGGGCGTGCTGCCGGTCCCGACGAATCCCTTGCTGGCTGCCACATTGGCGGTCTGGAGTCCGGCGGCGTACTGCTCGTATTGAGCCAGCTGCGCGCTGGTGATCGGCGCCACGAAAGATGTCTGAGCGGTTTGGCTGGATGCGGCCCGTGTGGTGGTCGTCGACGGGGGCGGGAGGTTCGGGCCGCTCGAACCCGGGTCCTGGTGGGTCAGCCGAATGCCCCAAATGATGAGGAGGACGGCGACAACTGCGGCCAGGCACACAACCGTCACCTTGGTCCACCGCTGTGACCACAAGCGGCCAATAGACCCGCGCCACGTGTCGGCTCTCGGTCCTGGCCCAGGCTCGGACGGCGAGCTCGAGTCGGCTGATGCGTCCTCCGCGCCCATGGGAGCTGCCGGCTCGAGCACGACGGTCTGGGTGTCCACCACTGGGTCCGCCGGCGCCGACTGATCTGTGACGGCATGCGGCACTCGCTCGACCACGACCGACTGGGTGTCTGAGTTGGCCCCCAAGGGTTCTGACGGATCCGTGACCGGACGGGGAATCGGCTCGAGCACGAGCGACTGAGTGTCTGAGGCGCCCTGAACCGGAGACGGACCATTTGTCCGTGACTCCAACTCCTGACGGACCTCGGCGGCTGCCGTTGTTGCGAGGACTGACGCCGTCAGTGTCTTCTCATCGGCCGCGGGTGGACGCGCCTCTACGGAAGCTGCTCGCCAATCCCACGTCCGAATGGTCTCCATAAGCGCTTCCAAGCGCTCGTCGACTGACTGTGCACCGAGAGACTCTGGCGCACTGAGAGACTCTGGCGCACTGAGAGACTCTGGCCCTTCGTGAGTGGGCATCGGTAGTTCGGCGTCATTCACCTTGCGTGTCCCGTTGGTGGCCACCCCGACGGGTCCCAATTGGTCGCTCACCGCGCGCTCTGCCTGCCGACGCGATCGATGGTCGCGTAGCGGTCATCGCCACTCCATTGGGATACCCGCAATACGCATTCTTGGTAGAGAATTGTGCCAGACACTCTCCCCAATGTAGCGGTCGTGGAAGAGGTCTTTTCCCATGTCACCTGAAGTTTGGGCAGCGATTACTTGGGTGTCATGTGGTCAACCGCTGCGAAGGATTGGTGCACCTCACTTGTTAGGGTTGCGGACGATGCGGCCGGTCTTTATGCGTGAGGATGAGGTCGAGCTGCGACTCGATGCCAGCATCTCCGGCTTCGCTGACCGGGCACCCCTGATGTCCGCCCGGAACCTGGTCTCGCCGGGACAGCGCAACCTCTTGATCGGACTGCTGATCGCCTTCGTCATTGGGCTGATAATCAATGTCCAACTGACGGCCACTGCGATCATTGCCTTCTTCACGCTGCTGTATCTGATCGCAGTGGTCTACCGCGCCTACCTCTTCACTCGGTCTTCAAAGACCGACGCCCTGGAGATCGTGACCGACGAGGAAGCTCTGACCGTCCCTGACTCCCAATTGCCCTTCTACACGATTCTGCTCCCCGTGTACCACGAATCCTCAGTAATTATCGAGCTGATTGAGAACCTCGCCGAGATGGACTACCCCACCAGTCGCCTCGAGGTGCTTCTGTTGGTCGAGGAGGACGATGAGGAGACGTTGGGCGCGCTGCTCAACGCGCACCCCCCTCCGCAGTTCAAGTTGGTCGTCATCCCTCCCGCTGAACCCCGTACCAAGCCCAAGGCGTTGAACTTCGGTCTGACGCTGGCCCGGGGGGACATCGTGGCCGTCTACGACGCCGAGGACACGCCCGACATCCTGCAGCTGCGACGAGGGGCGGTGGCGCTCGGTCGGTACGGCCCCGAAGTGGCGTGCGTGCAGGCACAACTGTCGTACCGCAATGCGACTCAGAACATCATCACCCGTTGGTTCACCGTCGAGTACGCCATGTGGTTCTCCTTCTTCCTTCCGGGACTCGTGACGTTGGACGCACCGATTCCACTTGGCGGGACGTCGAACCATTTCCGACGCGGCGCTCTGCGCGCCCTCGGAGGATGGGACCCCTACAACGTCACGGAGGACTGCGACCTCGGGATCCGAATGTTCCGAGAGCACTACGAAATCAAAGTGCTCGAATCGACCACGCTGGAGGAGGCCAACAGCGATTTCGTGAATTGGGCGAAGCAACGCTCTCGTTGGTACAAGGGCTACCTGCAGACGTTCCTCATCCACCTCCGGTCCCCTCGTGAGCTCAAGGGCGAGATCGGTCTCAAGGGCATTGGTCACCTGTGTGCCTTCGTCGGAGGCACTCCGATCTTGGCCGTGGTCAACCCTTTCTTCTGGGTCATAACCCTCGTCTGGTTCATCGCCCACCCCCAGTTCGTGCTCGAGATCTTCCCGGCTCCCGTGTACTACGTCGGCCTGGTCCTGTGGGCGTTCGGGAATTTCCTGCTGTGGTATCTGACGGTGCTCACGGCACGCCACACCAGACCAGTGGGTCTTGTTCTGGCTGCCACGCTCGTGCCCTTCTACTGGATGATGATGTCCATCGCCGCGATAAAGGCGATGTGGCAACTGGCGGTGACCCCCTCCTTTTGGGAAAAGACAGCCCATGGACTCGACTCCGACTCCGACTCCGACTCCGAGAAGCCCCAACCTCTCCGACTGGTTTCGTGAGCCTCCTCGACGACGCCCCCGACGCTCGTTCGGGTCGATCCCTGACCGACCGCTGACCTCCTCTTGACAGGGCGACGAATGACGGATTATTGGCGAGTGTGGAGGACTCGCTCCGGCGGCTGCGGGAGACCGAAGGGGCCCGGATCGCACCGACTCTGGCCGGCGACCGAACTTGATTTCCAACGGGCGAACGTGGCGCGATCAACAGGTAACTTCTGGTGTCAGAACGGGGTTTTCGCTTGTTGACTCCTTCTCGAGTCGTGAGAATGGCGACTGATGAGCGAGACCCTCCCCAAAATCGAGGTGAGCGCCGGAACGGACGTGCTGCGCAGGGCAGCCGAGCGCGTCGAGCCGGTGGATTCGACCGAGGGCTTGGTGGTCGAGCACCGTCCATTCGCCTCGATCGTCGTGCCCTACTACAACCCCGGCGACCGTCTGCGCCCGACCGTCGAGCATCTGGTCCGCGTGCTCAAGGCCTCAAAGGTATCCTTCGAGATCATCGCGGTCTCGGACGGGTCGACCGATGGCAGCCAGTTCACCTTGGATGAATTCCCCGAGAGCGTGGTCCGACGCGTCTCCTATGCCACCAACATCGGTAAGGGGCACGCGCTGCGAACGGGCCTCGCGTTGGCCCGAGGTCGCTACCTGGGATTCATCGATTCCGACGGCGACATCTCCCCGGAGTTCCTGGGCTCCTTCGTTTCTATCATGCGTGCCGAGGAGCCGGACATCATCATCGGGAGCAAGCGACATCCGGACTCCTCGGTGCATTGGACGCCGTTACGCCGCCTCTATTCGTGGGGACATCAGTTCCTCATCCACCATCTCTTCGGGCTCGATGTCAAGGACACGCAGGTCGGGATCAAGCTGATGGACCGCAGGGTCGTCGCCGACATGCTGCCGCTACTACAGGAGAGCCGCTTCGCCCTCGACCTCGAGCTCCTTGTTCTGGCCAGGCACCTCGGCTACACGCGAATACTCGAAGTGCCGGTTCGCATCGAAGAGCGCTCGGGCAGCACGGTTTCGCTCAAGAGAGCCTGGCGCCTGCTTACCGACACCCTTGGCCTCTTCGTTCGCCTGTCGGTCCGCCACGAGTACGACGACGCCATCACGTCTATCTCCGGCGGAGCCGCAATCGAGGGCCCTGTCGGGAACACCAGGCCGGTAGCCGCCCCGAACCCAATGCCCGCCTGATCTAGGCAGGCGAGGGCCAGCAGGTCGTCATAGACGGAGCAGGTCGACGTCTTCGGCGGCGTCGGGACTTCGGTCATCAAAGGGCGGCACACAGGCACCGGCCTGAGGTCCCAGGCGGAGGGCGAGTGCGGGGCCCGACTGAAGGATGGGCTCGTGTGTGCTTCGGGCCACCGCGCCGAACCCGTCAGCGTTGCCGCCTCGCGACGGGAACAAGCCCGTCACGAATAGATTTAGGGGTGATTAGGACATTTCCTGCTTTACGTCAGGATGAACGGAAGGCAAAACCTTCGTATGCCGACTTGTCCATCCCGCCGGACGGAGGTAGGAAATGGCTGTGAGCACCTGGCCGCTCGATTTGGTGGTCAACGCTCCGGGTTCAACGTGCCCAGGCACACCGATCATGGACGTCACAAGCCACTGCACCGGCCATGAGGGCTGACGGGTCATGGAGCGGACGGGATCATCAACGGCAACCAGAGGTGAGCTGAACGGGCCAGCGGCGGAGCAGTCCGGCGAATTGTGGGCGATCCCCGCCTCTGGCGACACGCTCACAATCAGTGCCTCGAATCCACCTCCCAACGCGGGGGTCTCGGATGTAGCTCCACGCCGACCTTGGGGCTCACGAGTCTTCCGGCGACTGGCGTCGGAGGCTGGGGTCGTGGTGCTTGTCGCATTCGCCGTCTATCTCACCGTGGCGATCTTGCTCGACTTCAAATACCGGATCCTGCCGCTCGATGCCGTGTCGCGGATGGCGAACGGCTACTACGTGCTGTGGTCAAGGGACCCCCATTTGGCAGCTATCGGTTTCGTGTGGAGTCCCTTACAGTCGGCGGCTGACATCCCCTTGTTGTTGTTCAAGCCGCTGTTCCCGGTTTTGGCCACGCACGACCTCGCCGGGAGCATCGTCAGCGTGTTCGCTGGGGTGGGGGCCGTGTACCAGGTCCACGCTGCGTTGCGCGAATGGGGCGTGCGGCGGGGGCCCCGACTGGCATTGACGCTGGTCTTCGGGATCAACCCAATGGTCCTGTACTACGCAGGCAACGGCATGAGCGACATGCTGTACACGTTCCTACTGGTGATGACCACCCGTTATTTCCTGCGGTGGCTTCACGACGGCGGTCTGCGGCCGCTCGTCTATGCGGGATCTGCCCTGGGGCTGGCCTATCTCGATCGCTACGAAGCCCTCGGGGCGGCAGGCATGGCGGCGGTAGTTGTCCTCGGCGTGAGCTACTGGCGGAGCCAGGGGCAGGTACGCGCCCGCGTCATGGCTGCGTCAGCGGACGCCACGATCTTCCTGGCGCCGCTTGTGGCCACGTTCATGTCGTGGGCCGTGATGAGCTTCGTCATTACCGGTCAGTTTTTTCCCGGCATCTCGTCACAGTACGGGACGAGCGCTCAGACATCGGAATCCGTGCATATGACGCTTGCCGTGCGGGCAGCTCACGGCTTGCACAATGTCGAGTACCTCGCCCCCTTGCTGCCGGTCGTGCTCGTCCTCGCGATCTTCTTCGCGGCACGACGTCGTGACCTCCGGATCCTGGCCCCGCTGACGATTCTGGGTGGCAGTGTCACCTTCGATGCCTTGGGCCTTCTCGTCGGGTTTCTCGAGCCCTGGTACCGCTACTTCATCGTGAGCGTTCCACTCGACGTCATGCTGGTCGGGTGCATACTGGCCCAAGGGAGCACCGCCAGGACCCCGAGCTTGGCGCGGGCTGCAGTAGGCACGTCCTCGGCGACGTGGCGACGAACGAAGGGGTTCGCCGTCGGCGTCATCGGGGTCGTCGTGGTGGTGGCCCTCCTCGGCGTGTCCGTGCCTCTGTCTGGCAGGGGAATCTTTGCGAGCACGGTGCAGAGCTCCGAATCCACCGAGCTCGGCGCGCTTTTCCTTGCCCATCCGACGAAGACCGAGGTGCAGTGGACGCACCACTACGCGCACATCGAGTCGATCGATGCCTACATCGGCAACATGAATCTGCCCGATGGATCGATCGTGGCCGACACTTATGGGAACTGCACCCCGCAGATCGTCACGTCCGTACCGAATTCGAAGGTCTTCGTGATCATCAATGACCGCGACTTTCAGCGGGTGCTCGCCGACCCGCTGACCTTCGGGGCGCACTATCTGTTCGTGCCCCAACCGGTCGGCGTGGGGCTCGTTGATGCGTTGAACGAGGAGTATCCGACGCTCTATGCCAACGGTGCAGGGTTCGCCAAGCTCGTCCACCAGTTCAACGCGGACGGCATCTGCGCCACATACCGTCTGTACCGGGTCACTGGTCATAACGGCCAGACGGCGGTTGGCGGCACAACCTGAGGGCCCAATCGGGGCTCGACGCCAGTGGTCTCGTCAGGACGACGGTGGGCCGGCGGCCACGACCGCCATGAGAGGGTCACCGGGGAACGTGTCGGTCGTACACGGGTTGCTCGGAGCCGGAAGCCAGTCCCAGATGAGGACGCC
>Ga0181523_10005200_pt1 | contig 10868 bp, 11 predicted proteins | sample PEATcosm2014_Bin_43_FD_119752 | JGI IMG/M metagenome (GOLD analysis project Ga0181523, IMG submission 119752) | Peatland microbial communities from MTU Mesocosm Facility, Houghton, MI, USA - PEATcosm2014_Bin05_30_metaG | ecosystem: Environmental > Terrestrial > Soil > Wetlands > Peat | place... | reverse complement strand
GCGAGCGTACACGCGGAGCTTCCACTATTACGCAGCAACTCGTAAAAAACCTATTCTTCGGAACGGGCCGCTCGATCCTCCGCAAGGGCGTGGAGGCCACACTGGTACCGGTTGCCGAATTTGTCCTCGGCAAACAGCGCATTCTGGAGATATACCTCAACGTGGTCGAATGGGGCCCTGGTATTTATGGTGCAGAGTCGGCGTGTCGTTACTACGACGAAACCGCGGCCCGGAATATCGGCCGGCAACAGGCGGCGCGGCTCGCTGCCATCCTGCCGGCCCCCCTCAAACGACGGCCCGAGCGCATGAATAGCTACAGCGCGATTATCCTGAAGCGCATGGCCCAAATGGGTTGGTAATCGCGGCGAACAATTTACCAGTGCGGCGATTTTAGCGTCATCTCGGCCCAGAGAGACAGCCCGGACTTTCTCTGTCGACTGGCTGAGTAGAACTGGCACTCAGACTTACCCGTCAGATTGTTTCGGGCTCCATGGACTTGAGCTAGATTTCAGAATCGTTTCAGAGACTCAATGCTTGGAAGACTAAATGGGCCATTCACATCTGGTATACCGGCTCATTTCTGGTTGCGATCCCCCGCTCCCTCCGTGTTTCTTCCTAGCAATTCCCTATTGGCCACCCTCGTACCCCAAAAAGCGTATGAGTGCGCGTCCTTGACAAGCATCAACTCACTTCGCTACAAGTATCAACGCCACTCCCTTCGCTCGTTCTCTGGATTAAGTGGAAACTATCGAGAGTTCAAATGCAACTTCCCTTTTCACGTCGAGAGTTCTTGGCCGCTGTTAGCGCGGCAGCGGCAATCTCCCTCTCTCAGAACGCCTTTGCGACGGCCCGTGCCGGCATTATTCAACCCGGCGATTTGTCGCCTATTCCTGAGACGCCTTCCGACCGCATTGTCGATGTTCACGTTCACTACGACGAAAAAAATCCTAATTTCATCAGCGATCTTGTGAAAGTGTCGAACCGTCTGAACATGACAGCATGTGTGCTCACACCCTTCGCCAACCGCAAGGTGGTCGCCGATGCTGCGGCGCAATATCCCGAGCGGATCGTTCCCTTCGGGTTTGTGGATCTGGACGCGCCGGACGCCGTCCAGCAAGTCGAGGAGTTTCACAAGCTCAACTATCGCGGCCTTGGTGAACTCGAGTTCGTGAAGAAACCTTTCACGGATTCCTACTACACGCGTGTCTACGAACTAGCGGACAAGTACCGCTGGGTCGTTTTGTTCCACACCGGCATCGTGCTTCGCAAGAAATTCGATGAGCCCGAAGACGTGGCGTCTTATCGCATGCGTGCATTTTACCTGGAAGAAATTGCCCGCCGGTTTCCCAACATTACGGTTCTCGGCGCGCACTGCGGCAATCCAGAATATGAGTGGGCGGCGGAAGTCGCGCGATGGAATCCCAACGTGTTTTTCGACCTCAGTGGTTCAACGCTCACAAAAATGCAGCACCGTCTAGGTGATTTCCGGAAAATCTTCTGGTGGTCCGGTAGCCAGCAGGGGACGAAAACGCCCGATGGCGACACCAGCGCCTTCGTTAAATTAGTCTTCGGTTCAGACACTGACCTGGATGGGATTGAGCGAGTATTAGGTCAGTATCGAGCTCTGTTCCAGGCTTGTCAGGTGCCGGCCCTCACGCAGAAGCTAATTCTAGGCGGAACCATGGTCAAAATCCTCGGCCTACCGGCCTGACGTTTCTGCTTTACGGGACGCAACGAGAAGCGAAGGTCAGTGTCGGAATTGACCACCATCCTCCCAGAACGTGAAATTCCATTTGGCATTTGCGTTTTATTTCAGAGCCACTCTGTAGAGGTTGCGGTGAACGTCCTGGTGCAAGGGAGCAGATATCAGGAGCGCCCGCAGGCGTGGGCGAAGAGGATGCACTGGAAGTGAAAGAAAGGAGTGGTTAATCTCATCCGTCGAAGTGTCTGTCTTGCCCATGTGCCAGTCAAGACACGAACCGTCTTCAGCTAATCCTCTGCAACTACTGGCCGAGACGCGCAAGCGCGGCGCGCAGCGGTGCGCTGGACACGCGGATCACTCCCTCATAAGGTGAGTACATCTCCAGTATCAAGAAAATGGCACCGGAAACCGAGAGCGCGGAGACCAGCAGGCTTACGTGCACCGTCATATTGCGAGGTGCGAATAGCCCGAAGCTGGTGAAAATAATCGCCAGCCAAAATACCAACACAGTCAGTAGCGGCAGGGGAACCGCACTGACTTTCTGTTCCGCAATCAGCCAACGCGTCTCTCCCAATGACATCATAATGCTCAACGCTTGAGCCTTGGATGACCGTTGATCATCGTCCTTCGGCGAAAGCTTTGCGAGTTTGTCGTAGAGAGCTTCGCCACTCGATTGCTGTTCAACTCCGGCAGTGTGGGCTTCCTCCCTGCCCAGTCCCAAATCAAGGGTCCGAGCGATAGAACTGCGCAGCGCATCGCGCGCTTCCTTTGTCTCTGGCCCGTAATGCGCCAGTACACGGTCAAGCAGCACGACTCTGCTCGACATTTCTGTTAGTTCGTTGTTCTGCGTGTCTAACGATGACTTGGCAGAAGCGATCAGTAGGCCAAGCACAAGAGCGGCCAAAGTGGCCACCAGCGCCATTCCTAGCTTCACTACATCTTTCGAATCAACGTCCAGGTTATGCTGTGGCAAGATGGAACGAAGGGCCATCCCTAATAACGCCCCTCCAAAAACAAACGCGAACGTAACCAGGCTTATGGCGATGGAACTCATGGTCATCCCCTCTCTCGCTTCACGCTTTCCTTTACGTAGCGAACTTGTCTAGCTAGGGCGCAGCTTGTAATCGAAGTCCTAGCGAGGTGTCACTACTGTGCGAGTGTGTCACTGGGATTAAGCGATGTTACTGTCAAAAGTACCTAGTCCGTCGGTTCCGTGCACCCCCATTGCAGGACTTGTCATGTTTTTTGCGAACTGACTTGCGGTATCGCCGCCTGGTGCATAGACTGGCTTCTCAGACGCCCACGAATCTGCGACTCCATGTTTACTCCTTTTGCTGATCTTAAGAGTGAGCCAGCCATTCGTGGTTTCCTCCACGTACCTTCGCAGCCGACCGGAAACGTCATTGTGCTCACGCACGGCGCCGGCTCAGACTGTCAGTCGAAGCTCTTGGTGGAAATGTCCGATGCGCTCGCTGCGTCGGGGTTCACCGTTTTGCGGTGCGACCTGCCTTTCCGCGTTGCGCGCCCTTATGGACCACCTTCTCCCGGCACCGCCATCCGGGATCGCGATGGTCTCCGCCGCACTGTCGAGGTCATGAAAGACAAAACAAGTGCGCGGCTCTTTATGGGTGGGCATTCCTACGGCGGACGACAGGCTAGCATCCTCGCGTCAGAAGAGCCGCAGCTAGTGCATGGCCTGCTCCTGCTCTCGTACCCGCTTCATCCCCCCAGAAAACCGCAGGAACTTCGTACCGGACATTTCCCAAAGCTTGCCACGCCCGCTTTCTTCGTTCACGGCACTCGCGATCCCTTCGCCACGACTGCGGAAATGAACTCCGCTCTAGCATTGATCCCCGCCTCGCATGCTCTCTTTGAAGTGCAAGGCGCCGGCCATGAAATTCTTTCCAAGAAATCTGCTAGTGAATTCCCTGGTCAAATCGTAGACAATTTTAAAGTCTTCCTGAAATCCTAACGCAGCAAAAGTAAGTCCCGGCAAACCGGTCTCGAATAAGGTACTCCCTTGTACCCAAGTCATCGGTATCCTACATCTGACGCACCAGCAAGTTGCGAATCAGCATGTCGCTGAGTTTCAGCTTTTCTACACCATGTGCTCCTCCATCGACCTATACATTCAAACTAACCGGGCCCGTAGAAAATTCGTCTTAAATTTGCGGGCTTCAACAGAAATTCTGTGTTGAGACGTCGATTCTGTTGCCCTCGCGTCGGAACTTCGGAGGAACGTGCAATGAAGATGGTAATTGGTGGATTGTGCGTGCTCCTTTCCGCACTGACAATGAACGGAGAGGCCCTGAAGTCCACGTCGTCGTGCGAGAGCCTGTCATCCCTAGCGCTCCCGGACACTTCGATTACCCTCGCTCAGGTGGTGCCGGCTGGAGCATTCACTCTGCCTGGAGCGGCCCCTGCGAGTTCACAGCTGAGCCAGTTGCCGACCTTTTGCCGTGTGGAGGCCACGCTCACTCCCTCGTTGGACTCTGGCATCAAGATTGAGGTCTGGCTGCCGGTTGCTGATTGGAACGGAAAGTTCCAGGCCGTCGGCAACGGCGGCTGGGCGGGAACCATCAGCTACGGCTGGCTGGCCTCGGCGCTGCAGGAAGGTTACGCAACGGCATCGACGGACACTGGACACGCAGACGTGAATGCGTCTTTCGCGATCGGACATCCGGAAAAAGTCATCGATTTCGCCTATCGTGCCGTCCACGAGATGGCAGTGAAATCGAAAGCCATCATTGCGACGTTCTACGGTCGCGCGCCACGGTTCTCGTATTTCACGGGTTGCTCCACGGGGGGGCGACAGGGCCTGATGGAGGCTCAGCGCTACCCGGAAGACTTCGATGGGATTATCGCCGGCGCTCCAGCGAATGATCAGACGCAGCTTAGTGCCTGGCGGATTGCAGTGGAAGCGAAGATCCTCCAAAGCCCGGCGAACGTTGTCCCTCCCGGGAAACTCGCCGTCCTCAATCGCGCCGTTCTCGCCTCATGCGACGCAATCGACGGAGTGACTGACGGCCTGCTGACGGACCCACGCCAATGCCAGTTCGATCCTGCAACACTTTTGTGCCGCGGCGCTGACCGGGACGATTGCCTGACGGCGAAACAGATAGAGTCGGTGAAGATGGGGTACGCCCCGGCAAGGCGGACGACGGGGCAATTGATTTTCCCCGGATTAGTGCCTGGCGGCGAAACAGGTTGGGACATGTTGACAGGCGCCAAGCTTGAACCTGGATTGATCGACGTGGGTATGTTCAGGTTCGTCGCCCATGAAGACCCGGCCTGGGTTGGCGCACGTTCGACCTGGACCGCGATACCTCCCTGATCGACAAGAAAGCCGGTTTCATCGACGCCGTGAATCCGGATCTTTCCGCCTTTCGGGCTCATGGTGGGAAACTTCTCATCTATCATGGCTGGAATGATGGCGGATCCCGCGGGGCGATCTCTCCTCTGAGCACTATCAAATATTATGCGAGTGTATTGGCAAGAATGGGATCGCCGCAGCGGGATTGGCTGCGGCTCTTCATGGTACCCGGCATGGCGCATTGCGGAGGTGGGCCGGGACCAGCCCAAGTGAACTGGATGGCCGCGCTAGAACGTTGGCGCGAGTCCGGAATCGCACCCGATCGATTGATCGCGTCGCGTGTTAGTGACAACCATGTAAACATGACACGGCCAATCTGTTCCTATCCAGCAGTCGCGAAGTACAACGGCGTGGGCAGCACGAACGACGCGGCAAACTTCGCGTGCAAGGCGCCTTGATCTCGTCTTTGAGCCACCTTAACCCGGTTTGCAGCCACTGAGAAGTGCGAGCGCACCGCATAGATGCTTGACTCTCATACCTGCTGAGTTCTCTCGACGAATCTGCCCCTTTGGAATAGACACCACATTGAGCGAATCGAACCAGAGACGGACTAGGTCCTTCCATGAAAAGTGATGTCCAGGCACACTTTCTCTATCTTCTCACCGTGAGTCTGTTCGTTTTCGTCTAAACACCATGCGCTACTCCCGCGACTTATGCCTTCAAACTTTCCGGGACCTCCTTTGCAGACCGTCCACCAGCGGTGTGACACTTGTCCTTGCGCTCTCTATTCCTAATCGGTAAGTACTAAGGACAGTATAATATTTGGCTGACGTGTTTGACCTAAACCGCCATGCCCTATCAATTTTTCATCTTGGGGGGTGAATATGTTTCCACAAGACCCTATTCTTTTTGGGACTCGGGCGCTATTCCTTGCAATCTTCTTTTTGGCCCAAGGGACCGGGATCGCACAGACCACCAACAAAACCCTGAAAGAAGTGCCTGCCTCCCAGAGTCAGCCTAACTCGGGCAAGCAAATGTATAGAGATTATTGCGCCGCATGCCATGGAATCGACGGAAAAGGAAACGGGCCAGCAGTTGAATTTTTGAAGGCACCTCCGCCCGACCTCACGACCATGGCCAAGCGGTACGGTGAAAACTCCGCAGTACCGAAGGTCACTCATATTCTCAGCTCTGAAACGGAAAGCAATGCGCACGGAACGCTTGATATGCCAATTTGGGGACCCGTGTTTTCGTCAGTGAGTCACCACAATGACCAAGTTGTTCTTCTGAGGATTCACAATCTGTCCAAGTACGTGGACTCCATCCAACAAAAGTAACCCGCGTTCCCACTTAGAGATATTGCCCATCTACGAACAGACTCGCCGAATTCAAACCTTAGCAGGAGTTGAATATAGTTCTTGAACGGAATACCTCACGTGAGCCCTCACACCTCACGTCAACGCGGGCGATGGTCATTACCCCGATACTCGCCGAGGAGGTCAGCAAGAATCCATGCTGCTCCAGCAATCGCGAAGGTCTCGGCGTTTTCGCTCCAATTTGTATGATTGTGTGGATCCGAGATCATCAACGGTACCCACACGAGTAGCCCAAAGCTCACGATCATCATTGTCAGTAAGCGAGTTGCGACAAGTGCCATTCGATTCGTAACAAGAGCCATCGCCGCGGCTGCGAACGCAATAGTCGTCGCTACCGCCCAAAACATCTGACTTGGTGGAATCCACTTCGGAACAAGTTGGGCCGTGGCGCCAAGATAGACCGCCTGTTCGAGGGTAAAAGAAGCAGCACACATGCCCAATAAAATTCGGCCCGTTCGATTAAGAGGTTCCAGTGACCATCGCGATGACAAGCGCGCATATACGATCCCCGCTCCGGTCAGCAGAGAGAACTGCTCGAAAAAGTTGCCCCAGCTATTGTAGATCTGGGGTGCGGCGACGATTCCTGGCACGCACAGCAAGACGAACACAAGATAAGCCGCACCAAGGACCGCTGCGCCCGTTTTCGCGCTCCGGCGGAAGTGGATCGCAGCGCCGCCAAAGATCAGCGCAGCGGCGGCGGCGTAGACGATGTAACGAAGTTGATGTGGGTCGCTGTAGTCGTGCCAGACCAGCGTGATCACGCCAAAAGCCAAAGCCGCCACTCCAAACACATGACGGCCGAGGTTCGAACTCAACGTTGCTACGGTCATTTTGTTTTCCATCCCCCCACGCAGGTGTGTCACGATGCGCAAGACGCGATCGTCGGTAACGCTTATTTGAGCAACCGGGGAATCGCAGCAAAGGATGCATCGAGCTTTATACAACGGGATGCAATAAAGGTATAGTCCCAGGCCTCCTCAAGAAACATAGCCCTCGATAAAAGGTGTTCGAGCCCGCATTGAGTGAAAGAAACTATCTCCCCCGAACGTATGAAGTGTCAGCAGCCTTCTGCGTGAGCCAGAGGTGATTGATGCATGCCGATCGCCCTGTCACGGGGCGCGTTCTAAGAGTCATACTCTTTGGCCTGCTGGCACTCGCCATTACTTCTTTCGGCGGGGGTATTTGGAGCTTTCTACTCGCCGCCAATCTTCAAAAGAGTCCTTCAATACCTTGTTCCATTCCAGCGATGGCTCTTTTGCTGTGGCCGATGTCGAGCTACCTTGCCGGAAAAGGTTGACCAGCAAGCACGTCGGAGGCTCGACGCCACTACTTACGGGCCAATCGGAAATCTACTCAAACATATCTTTGGTCGTTCCTTGCGGGTGGTTTGTTCGTCGCGGCACTGGCTGGACTCTGGATTGTGTTGTTCCGGCTGGTCGAGATGCCGCCCAACGCTCTTCCTGATGTGTCGACCTATCCGCGCCTGACTGTGGCGCTCGCGATCATCATGGGTTCCCTGGTTGCGCCATTCCTAGAAGAAGCTGGATTTCGCGGCTACTTCCAAGTCGCCCTCGAAAGCGAGCTGCCTGGTGTAGCTGCGGTCGCCATCTCCTCATTGTTGTTCTCCCTGGCGCATTTCGCTCATGGCCTGTATTGGCCCAAGCTTTTGGTCTACTTTCTTGTGGGCGTGGCGTTTGGAGTAACAGCACTTCTTACGGAGTCTACGCTTCCGGCCATTCCGCCCCACATCGCCGGCGACCTGGCATTTTTCATGATGGTGTGGCCGCACGACGCTGCAAGGAGCCTTGTAACAGAATCTGGAACTGACAAGTGGTTCTGGATACACGGAGCACAGACGATGCTATTCGCCGTATTAGCGATCTGGGCTTTTACGCGCCTGGCCAAAGAGACGAGAAGTACTATACATGAGTGATAAACATCCCCGAGTGGGTATAATAATGGCCCAAGTCCCGATTTGTCATCTGACCGGCAAAGGAAAGGAAGTCGACATCAGCGCCCGGTGAGGACGTTTTACGCGTCCGCTTTTGTCAATCTCTTCGATACAAACTAAAAATGCATACTCCTGTCGAGGATGCATTTTCACAATCCCGAAATCTTCTCTTCGGTTACTTCTCGCTTAGCAAATACAAATCCGCGTGGCCTCCCGGCCGCGCGTACACCACCGTCGTTAAATCTCTCGAAAAATCGTAGGCATTCCCGCCCGACGTGAGCGGAAACGCAAAGGGCAATGTCAACGCCAGTTGCGGCTGCCCGACGGCCTTCCCGTCCTCCCACTTCTGCCGGTAAATCGCCACGTCCTTTCTCCCGGGGATTGCATACAAAAATGACTTGCCATCCTTTTCGTCATTAATTCCAAACGTGGACACTCCAGGCACCAGCATCGCGCAGGTCCGCTCGGTGAGCGACACCGAATAAATCCCTTTCTTCTCGCCGCTCGTCCAACTCAACAGATATTTCCCGTCCGGCGCTACGTCAAACGCTAGGCCGCAGTCTTCCACCATTTTTTCCAGCATCGATCCCTCCGCACTCTCCTTCCAGATCGATGTCGCCTTCGAGCCTCTCTCCGCGGCATTCACGAACAGCGTCTTCTGGTCCGCGCTCCACATGATCGACTGAACCGTCAAGGTCTCAGGCGCTGTATAGGTCTTCATTCCGCTTCCGTCCGGCTTCACGGTATAAAACTTCGTCGGCTTTCCTTCTTCTTCTGCGAAAAACGCTAACGACGCATCGTCCGGTGCCCACGTCGCCGTCGCCAGTGACGCGCCCTGCGCCAGCTTCGTCTTATTCCCTCCGTCGACATCCGCCACCCACAATTCGTTGCGGTCCCGGGACGGGATCGTGACGTACATCAACCTCTTCCCATCATGCGAGATCCCCGGCTGCGTTGCATTCTCTGCTGCAACATCCACCGATGCCTTCGTCTTTGTGTTGTACGCCGTCAAATATCCCGTTGACTTCCCATTCACCACGTAGATCCCTTTGCCGCTCGGGTCCGGCATCGGCGATCGGTCCGGACCGGGTCCAAACGTCACCTGCGCTAAAGATCTGTCTCCCACGTCCATCTTCCAGATGTTCGTCAGTCCATTCACCGTTCGCCCGTACAGCAAGCTCTTTCCCGCTTCACTCCACACCACGTCCAGCCCTTCGCCCTCGAATTGCCCCAAGTCTTCCACCGTTTGGTTCACGAGCTCGATTAGGTAGGCATGGAAGTGTTCCAGCGAAGATATGCCGCTCGCCGTAATTACCAGCAGTCGCTTCCCATCTGGATAGGGCAGGATGCGCACCACCGGCCACGCCTTCGCATCGAGCGCTGCGATCTGTTCGTCTCCCATCCCGGTGCGATCCGCACGGAAAATTGCCCTGGTTCTCGTCTTCGAAAAGTAGATCGACTTGCCATCCGGCGACGGCGCCGACGAAAACCCGGTTAGCACTCGCTTCGAGCTTCCACCCAACGTCGGCACCGACCACGTTTCCCCTCCGAACACTTTTACGAAATAGATCTCCGTCCCGTCAGCGGAGAAATTCGACACAAACTTATCGTCTTCGTCATTCGTCAATTGCAGCGGATCGCCTCCCGACGTCAACATCACAAATACCTGCATGATGCCGTTGACCGGCGAACTGAAGGCCACCGTATGTCCGTCCGGTGAGAGGCGCGCTCGGTCCATTGGCTTGTCCCAATGACTGATCTGCGAGATCTTCCCCGGCGCGCTGGTGTTCTTTCCCCCACCACCAAAATGATACGCGGCGAATCCCACCGCCAGCAGCACCACTGCCGCCGCTCCACCAATATACAATTTCTTCTTGCTCGCGACGCTCTCTGCCGCGACGATTGCGCTGGCACTTGCGGCCGACACTCGCGACGCGCTGCTCGCCTGTGCCGCCGTTGGCACTTCTTCCGCCGCTTCCAGCGCCGTCGCCTTCGCCGATCCCGAAAGCCTTCCTGAATCCGTATCTCTCCTCAGCCGCTTCAGATCCGACTGCATATCCGCCGCGGACTGGTACCGCAAATCCCGATCCTTCTCCATCGCCTTATTGATAATGCGCTCGAGTTCTGACGGCACCTCCGGATTTACCCGCGCCACCGCCGTGGGTGCTCCGTCCAGGATCGCCTTGAAAATCAGCCCCGAGGTCTCCCCTCGAAACGGCAATCGCCCGGTCGCCATCTCGTACAGCACGGCCCCGAACGAAAACAGATCCGTTCGTGCATCCAGTTCTTTGCCGCGCACCTGCTCCGGCGACATATATGCCACCGTCCCGAGCGTGCTCCCTGGACTCGTCAATTGATCCGGATCCACTCCCAGCGTCGCCAGGCTGTCTCCGCTCGACGTCGGAACTCTCTGCCCCCGCACCTTAGCCAAGCCGAAATCCAGAATCTTCGCATGACCGCCCTCGGTCACAAAAATATTCGCCGGCTTGATGTCCCGGTGCACAATTCCCTTCGCGTGCGCCGCAT
>Ga0181523_10005199_pt1 | contig 10869 bp, 9 predicted proteins | sample PEATcosm2014_Bin_43_FD_119752 | JGI IMG/M metagenome (GOLD analysis project Ga0181523, IMG submission 119752) | Peatland microbial communities from MTU Mesocosm Facility, Houghton, MI, USA - PEATcosm2014_Bin05_30_metaG | ecosystem: Environmental > Terrestrial > Soil > Wetlands > Peat | place... | reverse complement strand
TTCCCGAAAAACTCGAGACCAATCCATGAACGACTTCAAGGAGTTTTCAGATCGGATGGAAACGCTTGAGTGACACCCGTCTTTCAGGCGTTCCGTAAAAGGATCAGAATCTGTGGAGAGAACTATGGACTGGACATTGCAACCCTCAAGTCTGCCTATTAGTTCGAGAAGGTGCTTTTCGGATCCTCCATAACTAAAGGAATTGATAACAAACAACAGGGTCCGTTTTCGCTGGATTGTAACTTTGTCGCCCGGCATACTATGTTGTGTGAGTTGATTCTCGGACTTGATGTATTAACTTTCTGATCCAGATTCCGATTCGACCCGTTCTCATGAACAGGTACTTTGCCAAAGTCGCTGGATGAGAGGGATGGGCCTCAAGCGCGAGCCGGTACGATTGAGTTGCCGCAACGTATTCGCCACTGCCGTACTGTTGCTCGGCCAGATCCCTATAGGTGAGCGCTCGGAGATCCTTTGCTGCTACCATATCTGGAATCCTACCTTGAAGCATTTCAGCAAACTCCGTACCGCTCAAGTTCGAGTTTGTGTTGAAGATCTTATTCTTCAGTCGGCAAGACAGTCTATGGGCGAGCACGAGCTTGCAGGCATAGCGAAGGGAGGGCACACCGGCTAGCTCCGCATGCTGCCATAGATCCCAATAGACATCGATTTCATCGTTGGGGTCGATCGGTGCATCGCACACGTGGTAGAAGGATCGCACATCGTCTGCGAGACTGCTGTACACGGACATCCGAATCTGTTGCAAATCATTCAAATCTCGAACGCAGCTACTAAGGATTTCTTCAAACTCACTCGCCTTCATGCGATCTGCCGTCCCCCACAATCCTGTCATCAAGTAGCGTCTGGCGCGCTGGATGAGAGCTGCGCGACATGCATCACGTAGGTAGGCATGTTGTGCTAATTCTGCTTCGTGTCCTGCTCGCCAAAGAATTCTGAACTCATCTGCGACGCAGATGCGTGCATATTCCCGGCTCTGCTGAGCCGTGAGACTGCCCTCATGAACTCGGCTGACAACCGAGGGCTCGGCGAGGTAACTAACCCTGTAGTTCATGGCGAACATAATCCATAAGTACCAATCAGCTGCATACGGAAGGTCGACGGGGAACATGCCGACACGGTTCAAACACTCCTTGCGCATCATCACACAAGAAAAGGCGATACAGTTGAATTCAATAAGACGTAGGACAAATGTTGAATCATTCCAGGTACAATCTTGGTCGCCGCAATCGGCCCACTTGATGATACCTTTCTCCTTTTCTCCATCGAATTCTATGGCACGACAAAACACGAATCCCAAATCTACGTTTTGCTCCAGAACGTCAACGAATCGTCCAAGAATAGAAGGGCTGCGTAATAGGTCGTCGGCAGACAATACCCAAACATATTTCCCACGAGCAAGCGTCAGGCCTTTGTTGAAATTCTCCTCAGCCCCCAGATTTGAATCGTTCCGGATGTGTCTGACCCTGGCATCCTGGAACGACTGCGCCACTTCCGGTGTGTTGTCCGGCGAGCAATTATCCATTATCAGTACTTCAAAATTTCCATAGTCCTGCACAAGAATCGAACCAACACATTCCCCCAACAAATGAGCATACTTATAACAGGGGACAACAAAACTGACGAGTGGGGCTGGACTCATTTCTTTCAAAGTTGCTTCTATCAATCTGTCACAAAAAGTTTTCGAAATGAGGAATGTTGCGTCAAGCGACAAACCGAGAGTATTGAGCGACCTTCCAAGACGATCGTCGCAAACGCCAGGACGAACCTAACGAACCACTGCGTTTTCCGCGCCCCGATTGTAAACAAGACTTTCAACGATTCGCGGAAAGCAGTTCACAGCTCCGCGCACGGCCATGGAGGAGCCCACGAACAAACTGGCTGCAGGTACGCGTTGATCATAGATTTTTTCAAGCTCGACGTGGAGGACATCAGCACAAAGCTCAAATTTGCCGTGGGCGACATTCAGGGTGAGTTCGAACGTGCACCGGTACGATTGTCCCGGTTGGAGAGCAATTGGATCGCAGCCTAAACGAACCGTCGACGTATCGAAGATTTCATATTCGGCCGCGTCCCTCAACCAGATTGAGATGGCGAGTTTTTCGATGCGTTCCCGGGCGGTAATTTCGATGTCCACCCACGCAGTCCGCCCGGACTCAAAAGTGTTTTGCTCACCAGCAGCATCGCGAACCCTGACATCCTTTAGATAGACGGGTTTGCTCTCGTGCGGAGTGTCGATGTTGATGGGGGAGTTCAAGTATTTCTGGATTACGGCATTGGTCTCGCCAATGAAAACCATTTTCCCGTGCTCGAGAAGCATAGTGCGCTTACAGAGTTCGGTAACGGATTTGAGATTGTGAGAAACGAAGAGGACCGTGGTGCCAGCCTTGACGATCGAGTGAATACGCTCCATACAGCGTTTCTGAAAATCGTAGTCACCCACGCTGAGCACTTCATCGATAATGAGGACTTCCGGATTGACGTGTGCTGCTACAGAAAACCCCAAGCGTGCGTACATCCCTGAGGAGTAGCGCTTTACGGGGGTGCCGATGAATTCTTCAAGACCCGAGAACGCGATGATCTGATCGAGCTTCGATTGAATCTCCCGCTTGCTCATGCCAAGAATCGTGCCGTGGAGAAAAATATTCTCCACCCCGGTAAGGTCCGGGTGGAACCCAGCAGTGACTTCAAGAAGAGCAGAAAGGCGCCCGTTCACGATCATGCGGCCCTTGGTGGGCTTCATGATGCGGCTCAGAATCTTCAACGCGGTGCTTTTTCCCGCGCCGTTACGGCCGATGATTCCGAGGGCTTCGCCGTGCTTGACCTCGAAAGAGATGTCCTGGAGCGCCCAAAATTCACGCTTGTCGTTGGCGTCGAGCCCCTGCCCGCGGAACATCTTGCCAGTTAGGGCAGGCAATAAATCGCGCAGGGAATTGTAGGTCTCTCCCTTGCGGAACTTCTTGTAGACACGCTCCATGCCAAGCACGACGTCAGACATAAGAGGTTCTCATCAAATATTCTCCGCAAAAGCGGGCTCGAGATCCTTAAACAAAACAAATCCACTCAAGAAGACAGCTAAGCTGAATACAAGGCTGTACAAATACCAATTGACATCAGGGGACTTATGATGGACGACCGAGGCGCTAAGCCCCTCGAGCAATGGAGCGATAGGATTGAGCAGCAACAACTTTCCGCGATCGCCGAACATGCGGATGTCGTAGAACACAGGAGTGAAGAAGATCCCGAAGGTCAAAAAGATCTCCACAATGTATTTCACGTCGCGGAAAAACAAACTAGCGGCGGATATTAGCATGCCAATACCCACGCACATTATGACCATCGTGGCGAGTAACACGGGAACCCAAAGAAGATAAATACTCAAGCCGATCTTAGCCACGACCAGAAAAATCACTAAAGCAGTACACGCGACGAAAAAATCAAAGAAACACGCGAGCACCGCTGCCATCGGAAAAATTTCCTTTGGGAAATAGATTTTGACGACGAGGTCACGGTTACTGGTGAGACTGTTGCAAGAGAAACGAATGCTTGAAACGATGAACGCCCAAGGTACAGATTTAATGGCGACGTCGGCGATATCGGTCGTTTTCAGCGGTGTATGACCCACCATCGCATAGGCGTAACGCACTACAATGCCGGACATTACAATGAGGATGGGCATGAGCACTGCCCAGAGAAAGCCCATGATCGATTGCTTGTACCGGACTTTAATGTCACGGTAAGCGATCATGTAAAGAAGCTCTCGATATGCGTACAGCTCTTGGAGTTCTTGTTTCATAGGTCCAAGTGTCTCAAGTCCGCGCTCCCGCTCCTTGCCGATTCCTAGCCCCAGCTTCCATGGCCGAGGGCTCTAGGTGCCACTCTAAACGAACGTCAATTCGACCGCCGGATGGGGTGATACTCCACGGACTGCAGCCCAGAAAGTCTCTGCGATCAGATCTGTCACTGGCGAAGTGGCGGGCAGTTCATACTCATCTACGCGAGTGACCGGCGCCAGTTCAGCCAAAGTGCCGATTAGCCGGATCTCGTCCGCGATATTGAGTTCTGTGCGATCGATCGGCCGCTCAATGAAAGGAATCGCCAGGGAGTGGCAGATCCCGCGGACGATCTCGAGCGTGATGCTTTCTAGTCGTCCCTCCGAGGCCGGCGGGGTAATGACACTACCATCGCGAACGAGCAGCACGCAGGCGCCGGAAGCTTCAGCCACACGACCATACTGGTTCAGCAGGATCATCTCTGGAAAACCGCGCTTTCTCCCTTCGATACGCGCTAGCCGCGCTACCTGGTAGTTGGTACTGGTCTTTATCCTGGGGGACAGACTTATGTCACTCGATCGCTGCCAAGTACTGACTCCGACACCGACCGGGCTGGGAGCATGTTTGCTCTGATGATACGCTGTCAGAAAGAGGTCGGCGACCGTGCCTTCTCCCCAGTGACCTTCGACAACAAACAGCGTGGCCCGGATCCACATGTCTTTGTCAGATTCATAGAGCGCCCGCACCAGCTTCCCACAGGCATCGCGGAATTCCTCAAAGGTGACTGGGACTGGAATATGTAGAAGTTTCGCTGAGCGAGTCAGCCTTTCGTAGTGGCGGCGCAGTGCCACGATGCCGAACTTACGCTCATTCGCTTGCCAGTATCCTTTTAGACCTTCGTACACATTCAGACCCCGGTTGACTGCCTCACAGGAGATATGCAGGGTTGCTTCCTCCCAGGGACGCACGTCTCCATGGAAGTAAGCCCAGCGTGGTTGTTGTAATCCTAATGCGTAAAGTGGCTTCCCAACTGTTTGACTCATTCTGTTCCTCCAAACTTCAAAATCATGCAAACTCGCGTGTCCCCTGCAATCGTAAACTTCAATGTCAGCAGCCCTTGAAGAAACACATCTCGTAGGCGTCGTGAGCCGTCTACCCGTCATCCGGGCGTTTGTGGATGCGGTCTCTTCGCCAAAGCTGGCTTCTGAATAACTTACAAACGCGTCGACTGTCTCCTACGTCCGAACTGTACCCGCGGGCGGAGCAGAGGGGGAAGGCGCAAACTCGACCTCAGTACCGTCGTGGTACAGGGCCACAACATCCTCGGGAAGGTGTGAGTAGTCTGTCGCTTTGATGTAATCATGCATTGTGGTTCCCGTTGCAGCCGAGTCGATGTTTGACGCGCCAGCCTTGTTCCGAACATCGTCCAAGTGAACTGTCCGAAAATCGATACTGTAACGTGTCACCCCGCAGGAATTCGGCACAGTTGAATGCAACTGCGCCGCTGAAAAGAACATGGGACTCCTTACTTCGGCGACTACTCGCAATTGTGGATCGGGCACCAGGGAGACCTGGGGACGTGGTTGCTCCCGCGTGTCTGCCTTGACGTGTTGCGCCGCGTTCTGCCGTGAGTTGCGGTTCCATGCGTAATAGTTGTACGTGTTGGAATTGTTTGGCACAACTTCATCCCAGTACCGGGGATGAAAAGCCATGCTGTTCTCCGGATAGATCTCGTAAACCGGCATCCACCAATTGATCTGGCAAACCGGGGCCGAGTACCAAGTGTCGCGGTGAGGATGAAACGCGTAAGCGATGCCCGACGACAAATAGTTAGACGGAAACGCAGTTCGTAGACGAGGAACATCAAAGTACGTCTTTTCCAATTCGCAGCCGCGCTCGGCAAGCAAACTTTGGATTAATTCTTTGGACCGGGTATGGTGAATAAATTTTGGCTTCAGGTCAGCAAGAATTTGCACGCAGCTCTCGACTGGCAAGCGATCATGTACCTTGCGAGGATCATGAGGATGGAAGGCCGCCTCGATAAGCTCACGCGCAAATTCGCAAAGCTTCAAGGCAGCCGGGGAAGGTGAGTACACGAGTACGGACCCACGGTACAATTCCTGGCGTCGTTTTTCGTCATCCATTTGAGAATCAAAAAAAACATTCATTGTTCCATCTCTCCTACGCGGATTCGGTCTATCATAATCAGTTCGCTCAAAGGACTACCTTGCGGCAATGGAACGCTTCGGCGTATCCGCTGGGTGCGTTACACTCCATGCCGCGAATTCTCATCAGACCCAGAAAAGTCTCGCGGTCGAACCACGGCTTGGCCCGCTGAGATACGAACGCCTCGAACAAATAGTTGACCTTGTTCTCGTAAAGTGGAGCATCCAGCGGCACGAACAAGTTTGGTCGCCCCATGTCACCGTCGTATTTTGGAACTTCATATTCAAGTATCAGATGATTACGAAACGTGTTCCAAGTCAAATCAGAGAGCAGCCGGTGGTCTTGGTGCGCATCTCCTTGCCAGTGAGTGAAAATCAGATCCGGATTTACTTGGCCCTTCATTTCCTCAAAAAACTCTTTGACCTCGCATGCGCCGTAGGGGAGAAACCCGTCCCGGAATTCTCTGAGAACTATCTCCTTCTCGCTACCGGAGGTAAAGAGTTCGGCAGCCTTAGTAGCCTCTGAGCCTCGGGTGCCTGGCGCGCTGAGAACCACCCAATGAAACCTCAGTCGAGGAAAGGCTCGCTTGAAGTACAGCAGCGTCCCCCCACAGCCGATCTCGATGTCGTCGGAATGTGCCCCGAAGCAAAGCACCGTGAGCGGATCTGTGCCTTTGTTCAGAACACTCAGCTTTATCACGCGACGATTCCTGTGGCCGCTCGACCATTCTTCCACAAACGCCAGGGAGCTGCGCCGGAGGCATCGAGCTCATCGAGAATCTGCTTGTCCCTAAATGTATCCATGCACTGCCAGAAGCCGTCGTAGCGGTGTGTCCAGACTTTTCCTTCAGAAATCAGTCGTCGGAAAGGCTCATAGATAAGTTCTTCTCCAGGATTTATGTATCGAAAAATGTCCTTTCGTAGAATGAAGTAGCCTCCGTTCGCCCAGATGTTCGAATCTTTCATCGGTCGGATTGCGCGAACGGCTCCGTCGTCGTTCATCTGGACGGTGTCCAGACTGCTCGATCGAGGCTGCACAGACAGAAAGGATGCGTAGGCATCGCGACGAGAGAATTCTTGAATCATCTGCGGTAGGTAGAAGTCAGTAAGGCCGTCGCTGTAGTTGGCCAGAAACATCTCTTCTCCGTTCAAATGCGGTTCAACCAAACGCAATCGGTCTGCAATGGTGGAACGGAGCCCCGTGTCAACGAAAGTAATCGTCCAATCATCAATATCCCTCTGCATAAATTCCAGTTTTCTGCCGCCCTGTGAAAGAACAAAATCGTTCGAGACCGATTCCTCGTACTCGAGAAAGTAGTTCTTGATTACGTTTGACTGATAACCGAGGCATAGGATGAAGTCCTTGTGTCCAAAGTGCGCGTAGTACTTCATTACATGCCACAGCACCGGCCGTGAACCAATCGTCACCATGGGTTTCGGGACGTCTTCTGAGTAGCCCCTCAGCCGCATCCCGGCTCCCCCGCAAAACAGTACAACTTTCATGCTCGCTCCCTTCTCGCTTCGACTAGCAAACGGTGACTTTAGGAATAGGCACGACAAATCTGCCGCCCCACTCCCGGATAAAGGCCAACTGCTCCATGATTTCAGTTTTCAGATTCCAGGGAAGAATGACCACATAATCCGGCTGGGCCTCGCGGATCCGGTCCGGATGATAGATGGGGATATGACTGCCCGGCAGGAATCGCCCTTGCTTGTAAGGGCTGCGATCCACTGTAAATTCAATCAGGTCCTTGCTAATCCCACAGTAGTGAAGCAGCGTAGCGCTCTTTCCAGGTGCACCGTAGCCGGCCACTTTCTTACCCTCACGAGCAGCGGACAGAAGAAATTCAACAAACGCGAACTTGGTCTCTTTGACCTGCTGGGCAAAAGGTTCATAACCTTCAGGAGAGGCGAGACCTGCCCGCTTTTCGGCTTCGATCAACTGGGCCACGTTCGGCTGAACCGTATGAGTCGAATTCTCGATGCGAGATGCGTAAACACGGAGCGATCCCCCGTGGGAAGAAAGTTCTTCCACATCGAATACTCTCATGCTGTGCGCCTCAAGGATGCGCGTCGTGGTTAGTAAAGAAAAATAGGAAAAGTGCTCATGATAGATGGTGTCGAACTCATTCCATTCCATGAGCCGCAGCAAGTGAGGAAATTCAAGCGTGAGAACTCCGGCGGGCTTCAAAAGAATTTTTAGGCCTTCCACGAAATCGTTGAGATCCGGAACCTGGGCAAGAACGTTGTTGCCGAGAACCAGATCGGCACCACCGCGCTCGCGAACTAATTCCGTTGCCACTTGCGCACCGAAGAAGCGTATGAGTGTCGGCACGCCTTTCGCGATGGCGACTTTCGCGACATTGGCCGCCGGCTCAATACCGAGTACGGGTACGTGCTGGCGGACGAAATATTGAAGCAGGTAGCCATCGTTGCTAGCGACTTCCACGACGAAGCTCTGGCCATTGAGGCCGAAGCGCTTGGTCGCTTTATCGCAATATCCTTCAGAGTGCTTCAGCCAGGAATCCGAATAGGAAGAAAAATACGGATAGTCGGTAAAGATCTTTTCGGCCTTCTCGAACTCTTCGAGTTGCACGAGGAAGCAATCCTGGCAAGTGTACACATGGAGGGGATAGTAGACTTCACCATTCTTAAAATCGGCCGAGGTTGGGTAGGTCTCGCAGAGCGGAGACATGCCGAGGTCGACAAAGGTGCGCAGTTGGGCGGAACCGCAGAAACGGCACGTCTGGGAAGAGGTCTCTTGCTTTAGGTCAGAGGTCAGAGTCACTGTGGCCATTCCCACGGATCCCCTTCTCAAATTAACCGATTCGAAATCATCAAGCTAGGCACTGAACCCTCACAAAAAAAGGAGGAGCAGACAAACGCCCCTAGCCCGGGTTGTAAACAGGTCACTTCGGCGCCGGCCAGAACGAGCGGCGCAAGAGGGAGGGCCAGTTGTCGGGCGGGCTACCGCCAGTGCGGTCCCAAACCAAGGACCTGCCCTGGAGAAGATTGCGCAATCCACCTGCCAAAGTGGCGCGAGATGGGGAACGAAAGGTAGATTGCGTAAGCTCTGTAGATAATTGAAAAATAATGCTTTACGCTATAACGAGAAGATCTGGAGTGTGAGCCTGCCCCCGCGTTGGACTATGCCTCTTCATGGACTAACGGAAGGCCTTTACCACTATTTGCCCAACGCATGGAAGCATCGAGTTTCCGAGCCTTCAAGAGACGCTGGATCTCGCTGATGCGGGTGTACCGTCCCTGCTCTAGGTCTGCAAAGGTTAGCCCTGCGGCGCGATAGGCGTCGTAGAGTTCTTGTGCCCCTCTGCGCGCTGTCCATTTGGGTTGGAAGTTCGGTAGGACGCGTCGCAGTTTATCGCAGTTAATGCGGTAGCAGCGCTTATCGGGGCCCCCGTCGGTTGCATATTCGATGCGGCACCCCGGCACGGTCTCACCCACAATTTCAGCAAGTTGGCTAACGCGGTAGTTTTCTTCGGTCCGGCCGACGTTGAAGACCTCGTTGTGAATCAGGTTCAGCGGTGCTTCGAGCACGCTCAAAATGGCGGCGGTAATATCGCGGATATGAACAATAGGGCGCCACGGCGTTCCGTCACTTTTCACGACAATGCGGCCGGTAGTATGTGCCCAAGCGACCAAGTCATTCAGGACGATATCTAAACGCAAGCGGGGAGAAGCACCGTAGGCGGTTGCGCTACGCAAATAGGTTGGTGTGAAATTCTTGTCGGCCAGTGGTGCAAGATCGCGCTCTACCAAGACCTTTGATTCCGCATAGGCAGTGACGGGATTCAGCGTAGCGCTCTCATCGTGCATCGATTCTCCCGCAGCCCCGTAAGCACTGCAGGAGGAAAACAACACAAAGCGCCGAACACCTGCAGCTTTGCTAAGCTCGGCGAGGCGCACTGAGGCCAAATGATTAATGTCGTAAGTCAGCCGGGGATCGAGGTTGCCGAGTGGGTCATTGGACAGTGCGGCTAGATGGACAACGGCGTCAAGGTCCTTCAGATCCTCCCGGACGAGATCGCGAACGTCTTTGCGAATGCCTGGAATTTCCGCGGCCGCAGGGCCGAAATCGCAACCGGCAAAAAAATCAGTATCAAGGCCGATCACATCGTGCCCCGCTGACTGCAGCAGGGGGCCAGCGACCGAACCGATGTAGCCCTTGTGGCCAGTCAAAAGAATTTTCATTGGAGACCTTTTTGTTGCAGCCTTGATTTTACTATGTCGAGACGAAAAGCCGCTTCAGGAATTCGGCACAATATTTTCTTGTACCATTTTGGCAGAGAGCTCTTTTCTGCCCCTAGCTTCAGGGACAAGCTCCAACAGGCCATTCTCTCGAAGGAGCTCTGCGGCTTCGAAGATCGAGGAGAAGAGAAGGCCAGCGCGCTCCGCGATATCCAAAAGAGAATTCTCTCCATCGGAAAGGTTCAGCACCCAAAGGCGCGCGTTGATCTCGTTGGCGATGGAATCACCTCCGGTGGATCGGTATAGGCCACGGCGGCCGAGTTGCGGCTCACAGAAAGGGCTGAGATTGCGGTAGCGACGGTTGTTTTCGAGTACTTCGATCGTGGTGGCGCAGACTCGAAGAGATTCAGCGAGGCACCGTGCATCGATGAAATCCAGGTTGTCGGCAGAAGAATGGTATTCGGGAAAACTGCCCCAGACGCTTCGCATCAGGCAACCCACGGCCAGGTTGAAGCCCGGAGAACAGTATTGGCGCTCGTCGTATCCGTAAGGAGAAAAGTCCAGGATTTCCGGCCTCTCGGTAAGATGAGAAAGAACATGGGAAACAGCGCGGTCGATCTCTGCGTTTCCCCTGCGGCTCTTCTTGTAGTGAAACGGCGCTTTGTCCCCAATACAGGTCAACACCAAACCGTGGCGGATGCGCGCTG
>Ga0181523_10005197_pt1 | contig 10871 bp, 8 predicted proteins | sample PEATcosm2014_Bin_43_FD_119752 | JGI IMG/M metagenome (GOLD analysis project Ga0181523, IMG submission 119752) | Peatland microbial communities from MTU Mesocosm Facility, Houghton, MI, USA - PEATcosm2014_Bin05_30_metaG | ecosystem: Environmental > Terrestrial > Soil > Wetlands > Peat | place... | reverse complement strand
TTTCGCCAAGGTTCTGTCCACAACCAGCGCCGCGTTCCGCGCCACCCGGCCGGTGCGTCTCGGGAGGACATGGCTTCAGCCATGCCAAAAGGTTTTCGAAAGAAACGGGCTTTATTCGGCATTCGACGATTAGCTTAGCGCACCAGGAAATTCAGCAAGCACGACTAGCGGTTGTTAAGGAGGACGTCATGAACCCAAACACCCAGAAGCGTGAACGCAAAGGCATCTCAATTATTCTTCCGTTCATCTTGCGCATTACTTGCAGCCTGCTTCTGTGGACCCTGGGTGTCTCGGCCATGGATCTCCGGCTCAGGCAAATTCTGCCCAAAGAACACCGCATGGTTCTCGACTTTCCAATCGATCGCGCCAAGGTCGAAAATCTCCAGCGCTGGGTAAACGATGGACATGACCCATGGTGCCGCGACCCGCAACTGGTTGCCGCCGCAACCCTCCGCCGGGTCTCTTCTGGACTGGCCGAATTTGGATCCGCGTCACTCTCTCTCGAACTCGAGCACAGCGCAAAAACCAGCGCTGTTTACATGTTCCACTCTCTCGATGGCCGCACCACCTATCGCGTCACGCTTGGCCGCCATCTCTACCTTCTCCCTACGGCTGGCTCGTTGCGCAGAATTATCTGGATTCCGGAGACCGTCGAGATCGTCACACGCGACACTCAGGACTGATGCAAAACCATCGACTTGCATCAAACAAAGCAAAAAATAACGCAACTCTCTGCTGACCAGCCGGGCGGCACTGACCGCGCTGCCCGGCATCGGCATTTCAGTAGTGCTACTATGCCAAAGGTCCAGGGAATTGCTGCCCAAACTGAAATTGTCATTCCGAACGGAGCCCGCGAAGTGAGGAATCTCTCTTTTCTTACCATCCTAATCGCTCTGTCCATTACTGGAACCATCGCGCGCGCGTTTCCTTCTCCCGTCCCGGACAAACCGCCCACTTGCGACGATCTTCGCGCTGCCAAATCCAAAACCTATGGCTTCCACCTCGCGCAACTAAACGAAGAACAGATCGACGCCAAGACCAAACAATTGGACGCTTTTTGGAAACAGGTTCAGGCCGCCGGTCCGGAAGGCGTTACCTGTATCCGAACCTTACTTGCTGAAGAAAAGACTGACCATATCTTCCAGTTTGATGCCGCGTCCATGCTTTTTCCTGCCGATCACTCCCCGCAGACGCTGATCCTCATCCGCGACTCCATCGCGCAGGCCGATTTTCAGGAATCCGATCCCGCAAACTATCTCACCCTCGCTTTCGACCTAGGCGAGGCCGGCGTCGACATCCGTCCCCTTGCCGCTAGGCTTCTCCTGTACCCCAACGCGGTCATCCACATCTCCGAACACGCTCTCGATCTCGATTCCGACACTTCGGCTCTGTTCTTGTATGGCGTCATGGACCAGTCCCAGGCCGACAGCGCCCTCATCGCACAGCTTCAAGCGCCCGAACCCTTCGTGCATGCCGCCGCGGCTCACCTCCTCGCGGAGCAGATGACCGAGGAAAGCTTTCGCGCTGTCAGCAAGTGGGATGGCCTCTCTAAAGTCGAGGAGGACTTCCGTCGCAAGGATATTCAGGCCATCCTGCAATATCAGCCGCCCAATCCCGCCGATTACGCCAATCCAAAATTTACTCGCGATCAAGTTCTACAGACTATTGCCTCGCTCCCCCACACTCAAAAAGAATTTGACGAAGTGATGGCCACCAAAGGTGCCGCCTTCGACAAGGCGATGCGCGACAAGAAGCCCACGCAACAGGAACTCTCCCAAGCCGTTGCCGACAGCCTTCCCATTTACGGCTTGACCGACCACACCGCCTTCATGACCAGTGCCATCGCTACGCTCAAACCGGAGGATTTCGCCACCATCCGTGAAGCGCGTCGCAGGTCTCTCTACAATGTCTCAGACGAAAGCCTCGCCGAATACTTCGCCTACACCCAAGTGATGATCGGCCTGCTCAATCGCCTGGACCTCTTCAAGGAATACCGCTCGCATTGAAATCGGCCGTTGCCTGGTTTGTTCCTGCACAGAATCCAAAAGGAGTAAATGTCATCCTGAGGCGATCCGGCAAGGGTCGCTAAAGGATCTCAACGCATCGTCCACGCACATTCTTTGAACGCAGCTCTCCCGACGCGCCCGACTCTTCGCCGCCGTGATATCATCCCTTCAGAACGCCGTGCGACCAATCTTTGATCGTCCCTCGCTTCGTTATTTCCCTTTCCTGACTTTGCTTTTCCTCGTTTTTTCCGTTCTACGTGCGCACCCGGCCTCTTCCGAGACGCTCTCACTCGACGACGTCGTCCGCCAACTCGTCGAACGTGTGGCCGCCATCCCAAATCTTCACAGCCCCCTGCATCTCGAATTCATTCAAGACTCGGTCGTCCTGTCAGACACAGGCAAAGACTGGCAAGAGGCCTTCCGCAAGGAAATGGAAAGGCATCACCTGATACTGACTGACGATCAGGCTGCTCCTCTCTTGCGCGTTGGTCTGGCGGTAACCCCCACGCAGCTGGTTCTTTCTGCGGTCGCTCGAGTGGCCGAGAGGAACGCGGTTCGCATCATCACTTTGCCGCGTTCCTCCTTCCAGGCCGCCAGTCTTCCGATCGTTCCCATCCGCATCGAACGACAACTGGTCTATCAAGGTCCCGATCGCATTCTGGACGCCTCTTCCCTATGGAATGGCGCGGAAGGCGGCATGGCGCTGCTCGCTATTCACAACGCGGAGCTTTCCGTCCTTCGCCTGGATGCTTCGGGTGGAGTAAAGCAATTCATCGCGCTCAACGCCGCAGATGCCCATCCTTCTCGCGATCCTCGCGCAGAACTAACGGTTCGCGCCGCTGACTCGGTCGTGCTGCTGCCATCCAAGAGCTGCGAATTCAGTTGGGCTTCTCCCGCCGAGGCAAGGTGCCGGGCAGTAAAGCCAACCTGGCGCGGTTCGACCGTCCTCACACCTCCCTGCGACACGGGTGGTTGGAAATTGCTTGCCGATGGTTCGGACTGGTCCACGCCCGGTGTCCTCCAGGTCGTGCCCGATGGCTCACAGCGTGAAGGCAGCGCTGCCCTGCTTAGCGATTTTCCTGGGCCGATTCTGAGTATCAACGGTGAACAGAATCCAGCCAGTGCTTTAGTGGTCACGCGAAATCTGCGAACGGGGAATTATGAGGTGTACAAAATCACTCTCGCTTGCGGCAGTTAGCGCCTGTCTCGCGGCGCTGGTCGCGCCAACTGGCCTACTCGCCACCAAGCACCCGAAATTCGGAGGCACTCTCCGAGTCGAACTGCATGTCGCCTCGGTCTCCCTCGATCCGCGCGAATGGAAGCCCGGCTCTGTCACCGCGGCTGAAAATATGAAAGTGGCTTCTCTCGTCTTTGACCGGCTTATCGCGCTTGATGAATTCGGTCGCTTCCAGGCCGCTCTCGCTTCCGAATGGTCCCACGACGCCGCCTCGAAAATTTGGCAGTTCAGGCTTCGTTCCGGCGTGAGATTCTCCGATGGCTCCTTCCTCACTCCGAAAGAAGTCGCTGCAGCGCTTCAGCCTCTCCTTCCGCCTGCTCTGCAAATCAGTGCCACCGAGGAGGGCATCCAGATCCGCGCCGCGCACTCCACCCCGGATCTCCTCGATCAGCTCGCCTCGGGCCGCTACTTTATTTTCCGCGCTCATCCCGACGGCACACTCCTTGGCACTGGCCCGTTTATCCTTGTAGAGAGTTCCCCGCCAGCTCCTGCCGAGGCCAATCCCTCCGTGCTTAGGCCCGCGCACATGAAATTCCGCGCCAATGAGGACGCCTGGGCCGGCCGACCCTTCGTTGACTTTGTCGAGGTTATCCTTGGCGATCCCCCTCTTCGGCAGATTCTCAATCTGGAGGTCGGTCGCGCCGATATCATCGACATCCCACCCGATCTCGTGCGCAAAGTGCGTCAAGATAATCTGCGTGTGTGGAGCTCGCCGCCTTATACTCTCCTCGCCTTGCGTTTTGACGAAGCTCAACCCGCCGCCTCCGATCCCCGTTTGCGAGAAGCTCTCGACTACGCTCTCGATCGTGAGACCATGGCAAGTGTGTTGCTACAAAGGCAAGCCCTCCCTGCAACGGCTCTTTTGCCACAGTGGCTATCGGGATATGCTTTTCTCTTCGGTACTCCTATGAATCTCGATCGCGCCAAGGAAATTCGTTCCGCTCTTCCCGCCAGCGTTGCTGGCGGCGCCGAACCTCTGCGCTTGCGTGTCGACGCCACCGGCGACTTGATGAAGTTACTGGGCGAGCGTGTCGCCGTGAATGCCCGCCAGGCCAACATCTCGATTCAGCCGGTCGCTCATGTCCCGACCTCCGCCGGCACCAGCGCGACCAATTCGCCCTCCCCGGGCTTGCACCTTTTTGCTTGGCACTACGATTCGCTCTCGCCTCGCGCCGATCTTCAGGCACTCGCGCAGCATCTTCACTCCGATGCTGGCGATGAATCCCTTGCTGAGTCTAGCGATCCCGAAAAACTTTATGCCGATGAGCGCCGCCTGCTCGAGGAACGCCAGATTTTGCCACTGATTCTTCTTCCGGAATACGCCGGGATCGCTCCGGTTGTGCGCAACTGGAGCGTGACGCCCTCCGGCGAATGGCGGCTCGCTGATGTCTGGCTCGCCACCGCTGAACCAGCCACATCCAACAACGAATCTGCAACGGGCCGGGATACCGCACTGGGAGTGCATCCATGAGCTTTCGCACCAAAATATTCCTCATCTTTCTCTTCACCGTTCTGGCCTCGGTCTCACTGGTCGCCTACGGTGTCACCCACTACGCCCAGCGCACTTACGAACAGATCGATGCCCAGCGCACTGAAGCTCTGGTCGCCCAATTCAAAAAGGAATTCACGCAGCGTGGTGACATGGTTGCCCAGCAGGTGGAGAACATCACCAATGCCGATGTCACCGTTCGCATGGTCCTAGACCTCGCCCGCCCCAGCGCCGATTCCTCTCTCTATCTCCACGACGCCAACGGCGCGGCCCAGACCCACAATCTCGATTACGTCGAGTTTGTAAATTCTGACGGCACCTTGATCTCTTCTGCGCAATATCCCGCCCGTGTCGGATACAAGAATGACTGGGTGACCGCCATCAAGAATTGGGACGGTGTCCCCGCCTTTCTCAAGCGTGAGGAGCTCCCCGATGGTGTCGCTCTTTCCCTGACCGCGGTTCGCACTCAGACCGTCGGTGAAAAAAATGTCTATGTTATCGGTGGCCGCCGCCTCGATCAGAACTTCCTGGCCTCCCTGGTGCTTCCTGCGGGAATGCGCGCTCTCCTCTATCGCAACCTGGAGAATACTTTCGTTCCCACCTCACTCACGGATGCCGCCGGTGCCGTACCCGAGGCCGATCAGTTCCAGTCACTCATCGAACAGGTCCAGAAACAGTCCCAACCCGAAACGCTTGTCAAGACCATCCAGTGGACCAGCGACCCTGTCAGCGCAGAAACCTTCCACGCCATGTCTCTCACCGGCCGCCACAACGAACTGCTTGGCGTTTTACTCCTCGGCAGTCCCCAGCGCGACCTTGTCCTCCTACGCCGCCAAATCCTAAAAATTGCCTCCATCGTCGCCCTGGCCGCGATTCTCGTCGGGCTTCTTCTGACCTGGTGGATTTCCTCGCGCATCACGCGCCCTCTGGAGGAACTTGCCAACGGAGCGCGCGACGTTGCTTCCGGCCGCTGGGACACGCACATTGACGTCCATGGCAACGATGAAATCGGGCAGCTTGCCGGCGCGTTCAATCACATGACCCACACTCTTGCTTCGCAAAAAGAAAAACTCGTTCAGACCGAACGGGTCGCCGCGTGGCGCGAATTGGCTCGCCGCCTGGCTCACGAACTGCGCAACCCACTTTTCCCCATGCAGATAACGGTCGAAAATTTGCAGCGTGCCCGCCAGCTTGGGCCCGCGCAATTTCAGGAAGTATTCGCGGAAGGGACTGCCACGCTGAAAGCGGAACTCGCCAATCTCAACAGCATCGTCGGCCGTTTCAGTGATTTCTCCAAAATGCCCGCGCCGCAATTTGCGCTTGTCAACGTCAATGAATCCTTGCGCAATGCCGTTCGCCTCTTTGAGCCGCAGTTCACCGCTGTTGGTAAACCTTCCATCACCACGGAATATTTTTTGACGGAGTCGCTGCCCGATATCGATGCCGATCCTGATCTACTCCACCGCGCGTTTCAAAATCTCGTCCTCAACGCGCTCGACGCCATGCCCGCCGGCGGCACCCTGACTCTTCGCACGACCGGTGCCGACGACACCGTCCGCATTGAAGTCGGCGACACCGGCAAGGGCCTCACCCCCGAAGAGTGCTCGCGCCTCTTCACCCCCTACTACACCACCAAGCATCTTGGCACCGGCCTCGGCTTGGCCATCGTTCAGTCCGTCATCAGCGACCATCACGGCACAATCTGCGTTTCCAGCGAGGAGGGCCGCGGTTCCACCTTCCGCATCGAACTCCCCAAGCGCCAGCAGGGAGTCGTCGTGAAGCCCAAGGCCGAGCCGTCGGCTAGCGTCTCCGAATCTGAGCGCGCCGCCACCGCCACGGACTGAGCGATTTTGTGGCACGGGCGTTCCTGCCTGTGCTCGAGGGTTTCTCTTGGGTATTTAGCGGCCGCTTTCTGATGCGGCGCCTTTTCTCTGTAGCACCATCGGCCCTTACCGGCCAAAAGGACCTCCGTGGCACGTAAAGCCCATCTCCTCCTCATCGACGATGACCCCAATACTCTCGCTTCTCTCGCCCGGGCCTTCCGCCTTGCTGGACATGAAGCCACCGTCTGCGATAATGCCCTCCGCGCCGCCGAACTTCTGCGCACGGAACGCTTCGACCTCGTCCTCTCCGACGTCATCATGCCCGGCAAAACCGGCATGGAACTTCTCGAAGAACTTAAGAAGTCCGGCCTGCAAACTCCCATCGTTCTGATTTCCGGTCAGGCCAACATCGAAATGGCCGTCAGGGCCACCCGCCTTGGGGCTCTCGACTTTCTCGAAAAGCCGCTCTCCACCGACAAGCTCCTCCTCACAGTCGAAAACGCTCTCAAGCTCACGCGCCTCGAGGATGAGAACCGTGAACTTCGCCACCGCCTCGGCAAGCACGAACTCGTTGGCTCCGGCCAAGCGATGACTAAGCTCCTTGCCCAGATCGATCGCGTCGCTACCAGCGAGACTCGCGTCTGCATCCTCGGTGAAACCGGAACTGGGAAGGAACTGGTAGCCCGTGCCATCCATGAAAAATCGCCTCGCCACGAAAATGCTTTCATCACATTAAATTGCGCCGCCGTCCCCGCCGAACTCATCGAATCTGAACTGTTCGGCCATGAAAAAGGCGCCTACACCGGCGCTGCCGGCCGCCACACCGGCAAATTCGAACAAGCCGAGGGCGGCACGCTCTTCCTCGACGAGATTGGCGATATGCCCGTGGCCATGCAGGCAAAACTCCTCCGCGTTCTCGAGGAAGGCGAAGTCGAACGCGTCGGCGGCGACAAGCCCACCAAGGTTAACGCCCGCGTCATCGTTGCCACTCACCGCAACCTCGAAGATCTCATCAAGAAAAACGAATTTCGACGCGACCTCTTCCACCGCGTCTTTGTTTTTCCGTTGACCTTACCGCCGCTCCGCGAACGCCTAGAAGATTTTCCCGATCTGGTCACTCACTTTGCCCGCCAGGTCGCCAAGCAAAACGGCTGGAAAGAGAAGATCTTCTCCGATGACGCCATTGCCGAACTTCGCCGCTATTCCTGGCCTGGCAATGTCCGCGAGCTCCGCAACATCGTCGAGCGCCTGGTCCTGCTCTCGACCGAAGACACGGTGGGCGATGACGATGTCCGGCTCGTCCTGCCCGTGGGCGAAATTTCCGCTGGCCCATATGCATCTCCAGCCGCCACACCCGGGCAGGGAACTCTCGACGAACGCACCCAGGCGTTTGAACGAGAAGTCCTCCTCGCCGAAATTCGTCGCCACAATTTCCACATGACCAACGTCGCCCGCGCCCTCGGCCTCGAACGCAGCCACCTTTACAAAAAGTGCCAGCAGCTCGGCATCGACCTCCAGTCCCTCCGCAAACCCGAGTAAGAAATACGGGGAAATCCCGCCAAGTGGGCTGCATGTATCCCGTATATTATTGATTATATGATATTTAACGTCAATTCCCGATTTCGCTTGACAAATTACATATCGCTATATAGAGTTTGCATATCGCAATAATCACGAAAGGCCTCTCCCATGACACTCGGCGACAAACTCCGCTCCCTTCGCTCCATCGAGGGCACGCTCCGTGGGCTTGGCCGCCCCCTCACACAATCCGAGGTGGTGACTGCCATGAAAAAGGAACTAGGCCGCGGCCTCAGCCAGGCCTATCTCTCCCAGATCGAAAACGGCGCGCGCCCGCACATGACCAACACATCGCGTGAACTGCTGGCCCGTTTCTTCCGGGTCTATCCGGGATTCCTGGTCGACGATCCTCCAGGCTATTCCCGCGAACTGCAATCGGAACTTCGCATGGCCGATACCACCGTGGATTCCTGGCTCTTTGCCGGCACGGATCAATTCCGTGCGGACGCCGAACTCGCGCTCGCTCTCCAAACCATTGCTCTGGAGAACGACTCGCGTGCCGCCCTCATGCTCCTCGGAGAAATTCTTCGCACACCCGGCTTGGCCGAGCGGCTCAGCGAAGTCCTGCAACCCAAACCCTTGACGGGCTCCGGTCATCCCCCGCCGGCCTCTCACAACTAAGGCCTGCTTCTGTCTCTGGCGTTTTCTGAGCGACGGGGTGTCGCTCCGCGAGGTGCCGCATGTCCTGGTCTGACATCTACTTGTTCTGTTTCCTGGTTGGTGCCACGCTCAGCGTTTTCTCTTTCCTGGCGGGTGCCATCCATCTGCATCTTCCGTTCAAGATGCACTTCCATGTCCAAGCCCCGCATGGCCATGGTGCCAGCCACGGCGGCGGCCCGCACATCTCTTGGTTCAACGCCTCAACCGTCCTAGCCTTTCTGGCGTGGTTCGGTGGAGTCGGCTACCTCATGACCAGGTACTCGCACGTGGAAACATTTCTCATCGTGGCGATGGCTACGCTGGCCGGACTTGCGGCGGGCTGGGTCGTTCTGCGCTTCCTGCTGAAGCTCGTCGGTCCTTCCGATGAGCCTCTGCGTGAGTCGGATCGCCGTATCGAGGGTGCTCTCGGTACGGTCAGCATGACCATCCGCGAAAACGGCACCGGGGAAATCATTTTCCCCTTGGGCGGCGCCCGCCGCTGTTCCGGCGCGCGCACGGAAGATGGCCTAACCATTGAAAGGGGTACTGAAGTCGTCATCGAGCGCTACGAAAAAGGCATTGCCTACGTCAAGCGCTGGGAAGAGTTCATGAAGTCCTGAGTTTCTGAACCGAAAACAGGTCACGCATTCGCCGCGGTTCAAAAAAGGGAGGTCGTTATGTTCGGGTTGCCAATGAACGTGGTCGTGGGGGCAGGAATCCTAGTTGTCGTCACGCTCATGCTCATGACCGTGATCGCCAGGATGTATCGCAAAGCAGGACCGCACGAAGCGCTGATCGTTTACGGGCTCGGCGGAACCAATGTCTACACCGGAAGGGGCACGATCATCTTCCCCATGGTGCAGACCTGTAAGGATCTCTCGCTAGAACTCATGTCCTTCGACGTCGCTCCCCAGCAGAATCTTTACACCAAGCAAGGCGTCGCGGTCACTGTCGAAGCCGTGGCGCAAATCAAGGTGAAGAATGACAAGGAATCCATTCTCACTTCCGCCGAACAATTCCTTACCAAAACACCCGCGGAGCGCGATGGCCTCATCCGCTTGGTCATGGAAGGCCACCTTCGCGGCATCATCGGCCAGCTCACCGTCGAGCAGATCGTCAAGGAACCGGAAATGGTTGGCGACCGCATGCGCTCCACATGCGCCGACGACATGAGCAAGATGGGCCTCGAAGTTGTCAGCTTCACCTTAAAGGAGGTGCGCGACAAGAACGAGTACATCACCAACATGGGGCGTCCAGACATCGCCCGCATCAAGCGCGACGCGGAAGTGGCCACTGCCGAAGCCGATCGCGACATCGCCATCAAGCGCGCCGAAGCTTCGCGTGCCTCGGCTATCGCCAAGGCCCAAGCCGATCAGGAACGCGTGGCCGCGGAAACCGCGTCCATGGCCAAGCAAGCCGAAGCCACGCGCGACCTCGACGTCAAAAAAGCCAACTACCTCGAAATCAGCAAGAAGGCCCAGGCGCAAGCCGACAAGGCCTACGAGATCGAAACTAATCGCCAGCAGCAGACGGTCATGCTCGAACAAGTTCGCGTTCAGCAGGTTGAGCGTGAAGCCCAGGTGAAGGTCCAGGATGCCGAAATCGTTCGCCGCGAACGCGAATTGATCGCCACCGTCCTCAAGCAGGCGGAAATCGAGCGCCAGCGCATCGAAACGCTTGCCAACGCCGAACGCCAGCGCCTGATCAGCGAAGCTGAGGGCCGTGCTTCCTCCATTCGCGCCCAGGGTGAAGCTGAAGCCGAAATCATCTTCAAGAAGGGTGATGCGGAAGCCCGGGCCATGAACGTCAAGGCCGAAGCATTCCAGGAGTACAACCAGGCCGCCGTCGTGGATAAGCTCATCTCTGGTTTACCGGAAGTGGTTCGCGCTCTCGCCGAGCCGCTCAGCAAAGTCGACAAGGTCACCATCGTTTCCACCGGCAACGGCGACGCCGCCGGCGCCTACAAACTCACCGGCGACGTTACCCGCATCGCGGCGCAAGTCCCTGCGCTCTTTGAGGCCCTGAGCGGCATGAAGGTCACCGATCTTCTCGGCAAAGTCCGTCAGATCGGCGACAAGGCCCCGAAGCCGCAAGCGGAG
>Ga0181523_10005195_pt1 | contig 10877 bp, 9 predicted proteins | sample PEATcosm2014_Bin_43_FD_119752 | JGI IMG/M metagenome (GOLD analysis project Ga0181523, IMG submission 119752) | Peatland microbial communities from MTU Mesocosm Facility, Houghton, MI, USA - PEATcosm2014_Bin05_30_metaG | ecosystem: Environmental > Terrestrial > Soil > Wetlands > Peat | place... | reverse complement strand
CCCACGGGCACCATCGGCTTCATGATGGACTGCGACACCACCGGCATCGAGCCTGACCTGGCGCTGGTGAAGTACAAGAAGCTGGTCGGCGGCGGCATGATCAAGATCGTCAATAACACCGTGCCGACTGCGCTCTTCAAGCTGGGCTATACCGCGGACCAGACCAACGCAATCGTCAGCTACATCGACGCGACGGGCACCATCGAAGGCGCGCTCGCCATCAAGGACGAGCACCTGCCCGTCTTCGACTGCTCCTTCAAGCCGACCAAAGGCACGCGCACCATCCACTACATGGGACATCTGCGCATGATGTCGGCGGCGCAGCCGTTCATCTCCGGCGCGATTTCCAAGACCATCAACATGCCGGAGAATGCGACCGTGGAAGAGATCATGGAAGCCTACATCCAGGCGTGGAAGCTGGGGCTGAAGGCGGTCGCGGTCTATCGCGATGGCTCGAAGAAAGCGCAGCCGCTGAGCTCGATGGGATCGGCGACGGCGAAATCCGACAAAAATTCTTCAGGTGTCATCCTGAGCGACCTCGAGCGTAGAGAGAGGGAGTCGAAGGACACCTATGGCAACGAAACTCTGAACGAATCCGACGCTCCTCCGCGCGCCGTACGTCATCGTCTGCCGGACGAACGTTTGTCCATCACGCACAAGTTCAATGTCGGAGGACACGAAGGCTATCTCACCGTCGGGCTCTACAAAGAAGGGATGCCGGGCGAGATCTTCATCACCATGGCGAAGGAAGGCTCGACCGTCAGCGGCCTGATGGACAGCTTCGCCTGCGCGGTGTCGATCGGCCTGCAGCACGGCGTGCCGCTGAAGCTGCTGTGCGAGAAGTTCGCGCACACCCGCTTCGAGCCCAGCGGCTGGAGCCGCAATCCCGACATCGGCTACGCCAAGTCGATCATGGATTATATCTTCCGCTGGCTGCAACTGCGCTTCCTCACCGGACAGCAGCAGGCGCTGTTTGACGGACTGCGCCCGAAGTACGTCAACGCTCCGCCGCCGGGAACGCCCGACGAAGCCATGCCGAGCTACAGCGGCCCGGCCAGCGAGCAGGGTTCCTTGCCGGGCATCGACATAAAGACAGGGCACGTGCATGCAGCCGATGCGCTGAAAGACCTGATCGACATGGGGGACGCGCCCGTTTGCACCGTCTGCGGAGCGATCATGACCAGGAATGGAAGTTGTTACCGCTGTGTTGAGTGTGGCTCGACCAGTGGTTGTAGCTAAGACTTTGGTGGCATATAGCTGAGCAAAATGCACACCATCTTCGGTGTGCATTTTTTTTATGGCGATATATCGCGTTATCCGGCTTGACAACACAGCGGTTCGCAGGTTAGAATTGCTATTAGTTAGGAATGTTCTCCATTCGGCTTTGAAGCGCCCCGATTTACCGGTCCGCAGTTTCTAACCGCAGCTGAACTTTCTACACTTGGACTGACAGCAAGACTCCCACCAGCCTTACCGCCAGCCCGTTCGGGCCCCAAGTTCACATGCGGAGAGTTCCATGGCGACCCTTGTAAATGACCTTGAGACGACCAGTCGGATAACTTCACTTGACGAAATACTCTTCGAGGTTTGCGACGATCTTCAGCTCACAGAAAACCGTCACTCACTCGCGACACAGCGATACACCGCAGTCGGTACGGTACTCGAGTCAAGCTCCAGCCCATTCACGATGCTCAAGCCGCGAATATACCCACAGGGCTCGATGGCGTTGGGAACAACGGTTAAGCCGGTCGTTGGTCCCCACGACTTGGATTTTGTGCTCGAGTTGTCCGTGAGTCACGCCGACGTCGACCCGATGGCACTGATAAAAACCCTGTTCAACTACTTAAAACAGCTGGACAGGTATTCGGAGATGACCGAACTCAAGAACCGGTGCGTTCGGCTCGTTTATGCCGATGACTTCTACATGGACATCTTGCCAGCATGCCGCGACGGAGCGTCTGGAGGCACATGCGTTCAGGTGCCTGATCGCAAAGTTAAGTCGTGGAAACCCAGTAACCCAACCGGATACATAGGCTGGTTTACGGCGCGATCACTTGTCCTAGAACCCCGCCGGGTCGTCTTGGCCGATGCAGCCCCAATACCGCCCCTTCAAGCAACCGAGTCGAAGGCGCCGCTTCAACTGGCTGTCCAACTGCTAAGGTGGCGCGACCTGTGCTACCTAGATCAGCCAGATGAAGCGCCGATCTCCATTGTCTTAACAACGCTTGCGGCAAGGAATTACCACGGGGAGGCATCAGTTTCAAGGGCAGTCAGCGCAATCTTGACCGGGATCCAGGAGGAGATCGCATTTGCCGAATCGAGGCAGACGCGGGTCTGGATACTCAATCCGACTAACGCCGGTGAAGACCTGAGCGAACGGTGGAACCAGGATGAAGGGTCGTACGGGGCTTTTGTTGACGGCATCAACAATCTTCGCTCCAAGTGGGATACGCTTCTACGAAAACAGGGAAATCCGGGTCCAGAACTTAAGGAGCTTTTTGGGGAGACGGTATCGCGTGTGTACGAGAAGCGTGCGCGGCGCCTTCAAGAGCAGCGTAGGGGCCAGAAGCTTGGGGTAGCGCCAAGTGGCATGATCAGCATGGCATCCCCTTCCATTGCAACGGCGAAACCGAATACCTTTTATGGGGAAGACTAGGTTCTTCAAACTAAGCGTCTGTCTTTAGCGCAGCAGATCTATTTTATGCGCGCCGCATATCCCGCCTTCGGGCCTCAGCGTGTCGGCCGGGGCGTCGAGTGGTTAGGTCCGCTGACACCCTCCCCTGCCAGCGACACGTACATAATCAAAGTTCACTACGAGATACCGGAGCGTCCAGAGGTAACGGTAATTTCCCCAGAGCTACGTCTTGCACCCGGCAAGTCGAAGCTGCCGCATGTTTTTCCTCCAGACTACAAGCGGCTGTGCCTCTACATTGCAAGGGAGTGGACTTCCGAAAAGCGAATCGCATGAGGCTGAGCAGTTCATTCCCATTCCACCATCCGTTACATAGAACCGGGCGGGCCGGGTGCCCCACTCATTCCTGCCTTTGGAATGAATGGGAGCCGGTCGACGTAGAGGCACTTCCGCCGCGTTCCGCGTCCGCAAGATGTGGGTCGGATGATTGTTCGTCTCTCACACATTCGAAAATCGCGAATGTGTGGGGCACCTAGAGGCTCTATATAAATATTGCCTTTCAGAATAGCTGCGAATTTCATTGTGGATAGCCGACACTCTATAATTCGAGCTTGAGTTGACAATGCTCCGGCTATCATGTATAGTTCTGACTGAGGTAGTTTCCACCCTCACCTCTTTCAGGTTCCCTGAATATAAGTCAGCCCATCCGAAGCTTTCTTTCCCTTATATACCTCGCAACCCTTGGGAGGTTGAACTTATGTATGCACGCAATATCTCTTTTCGCCTGAAGTCCAATATGCAGTCCGATTACACGCACACATTCGAGAACCAGATTCTTCCTTTACTGCGCAAGCAGAAGGGCTTCAAGGACGAACTCACGTTGTCAAATTCCGGTAGCCAGGATGCGGTTTCAATCAGTCTGTGGGATAACAAGAACAATGCAGACGATTACAACACCCATACCTACCCGGAAGTGTTGAAGACCTTGGCGAAGGTAATCGATGGAACGCCGCGGGTCCAGACCTTTGAAATGGTTATGTCGACCTTCCATAACCTCCCCGTAGCTGTGTAGTTTTGCGCGCCCGTCGCACGGACGGGTGGCCCATTCAAGCGTCTTTCGCCTGAGTGGGCTTTTTTGTTGTGCGAATGAAAATCCTTGCACCGGCCCAAACTAATCGGACCGAGGCCTGGCGTCGTGTGCCCCACTCATTCCTGCTTTTGGAATGAGTGGGAACCGGTCGAGGTAGAGGCGCTTCCCGCAACGTTCCGCGTCCGCAAGGCGTGGTCGGATGATCCCCGGTCTCCCACACATTCGAACCCCGCGAATGTGTGGGGCACCCAGCGGCCCACAGTCGTTGGGCTGCCAGCCCGAAGGGCGGAACAATCGTAGCCCAGCACGTGAGTGCTGGGAAGGCATGTCATTAAATATCCCGAGTCCCTTCAGGGACGACACAAAGCCCGTGCCGTCCTGACGGACTCAATTCAATCCATAATTGCCGACCCAGGACTTACGTCCTGGGCTACGATTGTGTCGCCCTGCGGGCTCCGGATTTCGGCTCGCCAGGGTGCACCATCTATTCCTGCCTTTGGAATGAGTGGGAGCCGGTCGACGTAGCGGCGCTTCCCGCCACGTTCCGCGTCCGCAAGGCGTGGTCGGATGATTGTTCGTCTCCCACACATTCGAAAATCGCGAATGTGTGGGGCACCCAGCACCCAGCGGCTGAGCCCCCTAACGAGCGTTCGTTAATTAGCATGAAAGTGCAGAAGACTGTTTGTTTCCAGGCGCTTGGCAGGTTACTTTGTGATATTTTGCAAATGTTCCACGTGGAACATTTTGCCCTCCAGGGAAGGAAAAGGCCAAAACGGCGAGGAGCGGTCGACCTCGACTTCGCTGCGCTCGAGATGACACTCCAGGTGAGGAGATTGCTCACACTCTTTAATTAATTCCTGACGGCCAAAGCAAGCATCTGACGTGACTAAGTCTTGAGCTACTGAATCCTGGGTTCTGGAGATGAGAGATGAATCATTGGAAGTTTGCCGCTGCAGCGTCTTTGCTGGTACTGGCCATCGCGACCGGAGTCTCCGCGCAGGATGTTCAAATCTATCCGGGCGCAAAGCAATTCACTCCTCCCGCAGACGAAAAGGCCATGCAGGCCATGCCTCCGGGCGCGACCGAGACCATCTATTTCACCCACGATCCGTACTCGAAGGTGGTCGCCTTCTACCAGAGTCTGGGGAAGGTACGCACGCCGCCGTGGCTGAAAAAGGGGGCGACGCTCCCGAACGGCAAGCCGCTGAAGGAGACGTTCTTCATCGTTGACGGCTCCACGACTCTTACGTTCTCGAAGAGTTGGGCGAAGATCCAGCGGCCGTATGTGGGCGCTATCGACATGGAAGGGTCGACGCAGGACTACCATGACGTCCGCGACGTGACCGCCATCTTTGTCATCCAGAAAAAACAGGGCGAGTGGCCCGAGAGATGATTCGGTCAGACGAGGTTGCCCAATCCGACGTCGTGATAGAGCTCGAGATAATGGCAGCGCGGGCACATGACTAAGCGGACCGGCACGGCGCAGTTGGTGTTCACGCTCGCGCCGACGTCTTTCTGGTAACGCGGTTCCACATATCCGGGAACGCCAAAGCTGGTGTCCAGCATGGTTCGGTCGGCGTGGCACTTGGGACACTCGATCTTGACTCCCACTGACATGACACTCCTCCAATCGCGGGCGCGATGGCCCACTTTATCATGCGAATGCGCAGCGAGCAGTGTGGACGTTGAGTCAAGGAGCAGCGATCACCGGCGAGGCGGCTTCCATCTGCGGCTGCTTTTTCGACGCGAGCCAACGAGCACGTAGCTGGAGAAATGGCCACTCGATCAGTTGAAAGGTCACGAATGCGATTGCAATGGACGCCAGCAGGTTCATCACGTAGAGGATCCAGAAGCCAGCTTCGCCGCCCGTCACACGCCATCCCAACAGCAGCGAACTCGATCGCTCAAGCAGCCCGAAGTGATTCAGGTACATGCCATACGACAGCCGGCTGATGATGTAAAAGCCGTGCCAGTTCAGCAGCTTTGGCGTCCGCTCCATCCCCAGGCCCCACAGAGTGGCGGCACCGAAAATCAACGCCAGGGCAGTAAAGGCGAACACCTCTTTCTCGACGAAATGCAAGCCTATGGCGGCCACAACCATAGCGCTGCACGCTGCCACGCGCAGCCGAGTGGAGCGAATGACCTCGGGACGAAAGACGCTAAACCAGGCCAGCAGCCCGCCGATCGCCAGCCCATCCGAATGCGCGTACATTGCCTTGTACAGGTCAAAGGGAAGGTGAGGCAGGCGAGGCTCCACGTATTGGATGGCGATCGCGCGGTTCATCACGACAAAGAACATGCCGACAACCGGCAGAATCCAGAGACGTGTCGGTTTGATGATCCGCGAGAACAACGCAATCGATACAGGAGCGAGTACGTAAAACTGCTCTTCCGTGGATAACGACCAGCCGCCGCCGATCTGGTTGTGGAAGTCGTTAGAGAGGAAACAGATGTCGGACCACAGACCGCTGAGATTGCGCCCAAACAGTCCCTCGAAAGCCACGAAGGCCACGAATGCATAGTAAAGCGGCCAGATGCGCAATCCGCGGCGCAGCAGGAAGCGGCCAATCTTGATGCCGTTGGTGCGTTTGACCTCCTTCCACAACTGGCCGCCGATGAGAAAGCCGCTGAGTACGAAGAACAGGTCGACGCCGGTCCAGCCCCAGTTGAACATGGGCAGCGCCAGTACCGATGGCAAACCTTGGAACGCCGCTCCATAATGAGCGGTGAAAACCAGCAGGATGGCGAGACTGCGCAGGACGTCGAGCGCCGGCACATTGCCGCGCGGCCGCACGCGCAGATCGTGAACTGCTCCGCGAAAGAAACCCGAAACCGGAGGCGTACTCATGAACAGCAGGGCTGGTATTGCTTTACTCGCCAAGGCACAGGCAGAGAATATGGGAGCTGAATACAGAGTGCAAGTGACGTTGAGCACGCGTGGATCTGCGAACACTTGCGAGCGAGGCGTCCGCCACGTACGAGCGGGATGATATACCGCTCTCCGGCGTCACAACGCATCTACAATGATAGCGACAAGGAGCGAAATCATAATGCATCGTCCAGCACGAATGTCCGCGCTTGTAACCCTGGCGGTTCTCGGCTTGGGACTGTCTCTTCGCGCGCAGTCCGGCACAACCGCGAACGGCCAATCCGACGCGGCTCCGCCCAGGACCATGAGCCCGCCGATCCAGATAGCAGTCACCGGCTGCCTGAAGCAGAGCAACGAGGGCGGATACCGGCTGAAGGATCGCAACGGCACAACCTGGCAGCTGACCTCCGATACTGTGGACCTTCATGAGCATCTGAATCACGTGGTCAGCGTGACCGGCAAGCCAATGCCAACACCGCAGCCGGGATCCAACAGTCCGCAGGAGGGAACTGCCAACGCCGCCAGCAAGCCGTCGCCTGGGTTGCGGGTGCTTACGTTGAAAATGTTGAGCAACAGTTGTACGCGGTGAGCCTTCATCGCGCGCCGACCTCGACAGATTTTCCCGCGCGTGTTCGCACTCTGCATATGCCCGCGAAATCGCAGCTTCTGCACTTGCGCCGACGCACGTGATGCTGGCATGATGAGCTAACTCCCAGCGTAGCCAGCCCCGGGATAACGCCCAGATGTCATCTTTTAGCGCAGCCCGTCGTGTCTCACGTGAGCTTCGCACCTGTGCGCTGATTCTGCTGGTTGGCTGGGCCGTCGCCGGGCTGCACGCGCAGTGTCCCATCCCGCCCAGCGCCAATTCGAACGATCCCAATCTCATCTTCAAACGGCCGGCTCCGCCTAAGAGGGCGCCGGGTCAGGAGCTATTGCTGCCGGAGGCGGGATTCCTCTCGAACACCCATTACACCAGCCAGTTCTTTGGCTTTGGCTTCGAGCTCCCGCTCACCGTGCAAGGTCACGAAATCATGTTGCCGGTTATGCCCGAGAAACAGCATGCTCTGCTGATGCTGCAGTACGAAAAGGGAGATCACAACGGCTACATCCAGGTGACGGCTACCGACCCCCGGCCCGGCTATGAGGTCAGCACTCCGGAGAAGGAACAGGACGAACTGGAGCGATGGGCAAAGTCGGGAGGCGGCTTCGGCGGGCAACCGGCATTCCCCGTTCCCGCCTTTATGCTGCGCTCCGGGCGTTTCTTTTCCTCTACCCGGCGCGTCGGGCGCAACTATGCCGCGCAGTACTGGACTGGCATCAACAACTACATGATCAAGGTGGTGATTCGCACCAACGATAAGGACTTCCTACGCAAGGCCAAGGACCTGATGGCCGATGCGGTTTTCTATTGCCCGCAGGACGATGGTTCGCTGATTGACGAAGAGGGCAAGCCGGTGAAAGTCGAGGGCGCGCCTTACACCGGACCCACCGTCCCCACCTTCAAGGTGAATAACGCCTTGCGCGACGAACCGGGCAAGAGCATTCCTCCCGGGGAGGTGGTCGAAGGAGTCTATCGTAACCCTGAGGCGGGTTTGCAGTACCGGTTGCCGGCGGGTTGGGACGTCATCGCTGCCGACAAGAGCGATCCTCCGACTCCTCCGCAGGATGAATCAATGTTGCGCGAATACAAGTTTTTTCACGCCTGCTCGCAAACCCTGCTGCAGATTGCGCCACGTCCTCCGGTGGGCTTAACGGGCCAGCCGCCCGGCCCCACCATCACCTTGCGCGCTCTCGATCCCGATTGCCTGTCGATGCGCACCGCTGCTTCCCTCACCGACAAGCGCGCTGCCGATGAGGTCGCCGCCAGTCTGGAGCAGACGGGCGAGTTTGGCGAGATCGATTCCGATGCGCTGATGTCGATACATGGCCACCTGTTCATGATCTTCCAAGGCACGATGGCCACGACGCAGAGAGGGGAGGATCTGGGGCAGCGCATGTCGCAGGCAATCTTCGCCACGCGCTATAACAAGCTGTTGCTGATGTGGTCGGTGATGGCTCCCGATGCTGCCGCCCTGGCCCAGGTACCCACCAGCGACATCCTCTTCGACGGCTCCCCGCCCATCGAGTTGCGAGCCTCGCTGCTAGTCAGGAAATAGGTACGTAACTAGAGGTAACGGATTGCTCCGCCAAATCCCCGAGAGGTATTACGGCGTAATCTCGAAGATCACACCGCCCGAATGCGAACCTCCGCCCGAGGTCACTCCGTAAAGATTACCGCTGGCGTCCATCACCAGGTTGCCAACCGGTCCTGCACCGTCCGAGCCGCCGGTGAAGTCGTAGAGATCGGTATAGACGTAGTTGCCGTGTACATCGGCCATCTTGTACACATTACCTTGTTGGTAAGCGCCGCCACTGAATGAGACACCGAAGAGGTCAGTGGCCGAATCCTCAATGAGCGGGCCCTCGGGAGCACTAGCGCCCTCTCGTGATGTGCCGAAGTTGTAGACCAGGCTAAAACCATAGAACCAGTCGAAGACCGTGCCCGACGTTGATCCGTCTAGCCCACATCCCTGGGCCACACCGTACAAGTTGAAAGTGTTCGGGTCCAGCAGGAGACTGGTATCGATATCACATCCAATGTTGGGATAGAAACCCTGCACGTCATAATATTCGAAGCCATTTCCGGAGGGCTGGAGGGTGAAAAAATTCTCGTTGCCAACGGAAGTTACGCCGTAGAGATCGTTGTACTGATCACGGATTATCCCGCCGAGCGGCTGGGATCCGTCATCGTGGGCATTGAAGCTGTGCAGAACACTTTCTTTCCAACCGCTTCCTGAAGGGGAAAGTTGATAAACCGTGCCGCAGCCGGAGCTCCCACAATCCTGAAGTTCGCCACCAAACTGCGTGGTTCCGTAAAAGTTGGAGTTAGCATCGTAAACCAGGTTCCCGTATTGCGGTCTGGCGCCATCGGGCGCGCCCTGGAAAGCATAGATTACGGTTTCCGTCCACGGCGCTGAGGCTGAGCCGGAGGCGTGGGCTGGTGGTCTCAAGCTGTAAATGGTGCCGCATCCGCCGGCAACTCCGCAGGATTGGTTCCCTCCAATTTCTGTGGTGCCATAGAGGACGCCGCTGGGACCGATCGTGACGCCGGCAACGGGATCCGCTCCGTCCGTGCCTCCCTGGAATTCGTACAGCAGACTCAGCACCCAACCCGAGCCGACGTGCCTTAGCTCGTATACAGTTCCTCTTTCGTAAGCGCCACCTTTCAAGGTGGTTCCATAGAAATTTCCGCCTGGGGTCATGGTAAGCCCGTTGTAGGGCGAATAGGCAGCGCCGTTCGATCCGTTCCCGCTGAAGCTGAAGAGCACATTGAAGCTCTGGGCCTGCGCTGTTGATATCAACGCGAGGCTCAATGTTAGACCAACGCCGGCGAGTGTCGCAGCAGGCCGGGCGATGCTGATCATCATCTCCCGATATCGTTTCGAGCGTGTCATAGCGTCCTCCTCCGATACGAATCGCGCCAGATTTTCCTGCATCGTAGTTCCGGGTCGCCATGCCGTCAAATTAATTTAACCTTACGGTCTAACCTGTTGCAGCGCTGGAAAATAGAGGAAAAGGGGAGACCAGACCGGAGATTTTGCGATTGCGGACGGGCGATCACCAGCCCTTGCAGGAAGCTTGTTGCTGATTTTTTCTACAGCGCAAACGCCGTGCCGGATGCTGGTCAGCTACCGGGGGTCGGAATCGCGGCCAGCGAGCCGGCACGACATGAGGTATTACGCCAGAATCGTACTCGCAAGCCAGCCCTCGCGCAGCAACAGGCGTCACGCTTCCACGTGCGACACTGCACCATGGTGATGTGAGCCACGTCGCACGCGCATGTGCGGTGCCGGACAAACTGAGTGACATGAAAAAGCCGCGGCTCTAACCGCGGCTGTCTCACGAATGAGATCTTTGTCAGCGCCCGGCTTCCCTAGCGGCGACCCTTCTTGGCAGCTTTCTTCTTTGCGCCTGCCTTTTTCTTCGCAGGGGCTTTCTTCGCTGCCTTCTTGGCCGGAGCTTTCTTTGCCGGCTTCCTGGCAGCTTTCTTTGCTGGTTTCTTGGCTGCCTTGGCCGGAGCTTTCTTGGCTGGCTTGGCTGGGGCTTTCTTGGCGGCTGGTTTCGCCGGTTTCTTTGGAGGAGCAGGCTTGCGCGCGGCGGGAGGCGGTGGCGGAGCTTCGCGACCCAACGGCTCCAACTCAATGTCTTCTTCCACAATCGTTACGGATTCTGGCTCTTCTTCTTCT
>Ga0181523_10005194_pt1 | contig 10879 bp, 4 predicted proteins | sample PEATcosm2014_Bin_43_FD_119752 | JGI IMG/M metagenome (GOLD analysis project Ga0181523, IMG submission 119752) | Peatland microbial communities from MTU Mesocosm Facility, Houghton, MI, USA - PEATcosm2014_Bin05_30_metaG | ecosystem: Environmental > Terrestrial > Soil > Wetlands > Peat | place... | reverse complement strand
TGAAGCCGGGCAACATCATGCTGACCAAGACCGGCGCGAAGCTGATGGACTTCGGGCTAGCGAAGGCGGTAAACCTGCCGCCGCCATCTTCGGGACTGACCGCGACCTTGGATGGAACCTGGGCGGCTGGCGCGGGCGAAGGCTCACAAAACCCGCTGACCGCGCGGGGCACAATCGTCGGCACGTTTCAGTACATGTCTCCGGAGCAAGTCGAAGGGAAAGAAGCGGATGCGCGCTCGGACATTTTTGCTTTGGGCGCGGTGCTCTACGAAATGGCGACGGGCAAACGTGCCTTCGAAGGAAAGACGGCGGCGAGCGTGATCGCGGCGGTGCTGGAGCGCGATCCGGCGCCGATCAGCGTAACCCATCCGATGTCGCCGCTGGCGCTGGATCGCGTGGTGAAAACGTGCCTGGCAAAGGATCCCGACGAACGTTTCCAGACGGTGCATGATTTGAAGCTGCAGTTGAAGTGGATTACTGACGGCGGATCGCAGACCGGAGTTCCAGCGGCGGTTGCGGCAAGGCGGACGAACCGTGAGCGGGCCTTGGCGGCGGCCGCACTGGTGTTTGCAATTGCGGCCCTGGTTCTCGGTTTTGCCTACTTCCATCGCCCTGCGAATGTTGCACCTGCTCTTCGTTCCAGCATTTTGCCCCCGGAACACACGTCGTTTGTGGGTGGCGTCTCCGCCTCGGGCTACGCGTTCTCTCCGGATGGCACGCGCCTGGTGTTTTCGGTGCAGGCGGTCGAGGGCAAGAGCGGCCTGTGGATGCGGCGGCTGAATTCGCTTACAGCGCAGGAACTGGCCGGAAGCGAAAACGGTGCTCTCCCCTTCTGGTCCCCGGATGGCCAGTGGATTGGTTTTTTTGCCGACGGCAAACTGAAGAAGGTACCCGTTGCTGGCGGGTCGGCGCAAGTGATCTGTGACGCGCCCATAGGCCGTGGCGGCACCTGGAATGCCCAGGGGGTAATCGTGTTTGCGCCCTCGATTGGCGGGCCTCTCTTTCGGGTTTCCGCGAACGGTGGAATTCCGGAGGCCGTAACACAACTGGACCCTTCGACGGGTGAAACCATTCATCGCTGGCCTGATTTTCTGCCCGACGGAGTGCATTTCCTGTATCTGGGCCGCCAAACTTCGTCCAACCAGCCATCGACCGTTTACGTGGGTTCGCTGGACTCCCTGTCGCACAAGAAGATCCTCGATACCCTCAGCGAGGCACAGTACGCCGCGCCCGGGTACTTGGTGTATGGACGGAATAACACATTATTCGCCCAGCGGTTCGATGTAAGCAGCTTGAGTCTGGTGGGGGAGGCCGAGCCCATCGCGGGAGACGTGAGCGTGCAGATCAATATGCTGCGCACCGGCTTCGCCGTGTCCCAGACTGGCCAGTTTGTTTATTTCAGTTCCGGCAGCGCCTCGGACATCCAGCTGATCGTGACCGACCGTTCCGGCAAGCAACTCTCGACTCTGGAGGGCGGGGGGAACTATCTCTACGTCCGGCTCTCTCCCGATGGACAGAAGCTGGCCGTCGCAGAAACCGACCTGCTCAATGGCGGATCGACGGTTTGGATCTTCGACCTGCTCAGCAATATCCGCTCACGCTTTACTTTTGGCAACGGAATGAACACTACTCCTGCCTGGTCTCCGGACGGTTTGCAAGTCGCGTTCACCTCCAGTCGCCGCGGCGCATTCAACGTCTATGTCAAGCCGACAAGCGGCGCCGCCGAAGAAACGGCTCTGAACCCAGGTGCCGAAGACGAACGCCCGCAGTCGTGGTCCGCCGACGGGCGGTTTCTCATACTGGACAGCCGACCTCAGTCCCGGCAAAACATTCCGGAAATTTCTGTACTTCCCCGGACCGGGGACAGCAAACCTTTTTCATACCTGAACGCGTCCTACGCGAACTCTGGAGGACGGCTTTCGCCAGACGGACGCTGGCTGGCATATGTATCGAACGAGTCCGGCCGGCCCGAGGTTTTTGTGACTCCTTTTCCTCGGGCCAAGGGGAAGTGGCAGGTCTCCTCCACCGGCGCCACTACGCCACGCTGGCGGCGCGACGGGCGCGAACTGTTCTTCTGCCAGACGGATGGAATTCTGATGGCGGCGGAGGTCACGGCAGGAAAGGATTCGTTCGCGGTTGGATCCGTCAAGCAGCTTTCGGAGAGGCGCATATTTCAAACCTTCTACTCCGCGACCTATGACGTTTTCCCCGACGGCCAGCGTTTCATCGTGGCCGCCGTTAAGCCGGAAGCCATCCACGCGCCGCTGACGCTGGTGACGAATTGGACGGCGGAGCTAAAGAAATGACACTGGCGAGCGGCACCAAGCTCGGGCCCTACGAGATTATCGCGCCGGCCGGTGCGGGCGGCATGGGTGAGGTATACCGGGCGCGGGATACGCGTCTCGACCGCACCGTGGCGATTAAGATCCTGCCGCTGCATCTGTCAGAAAAGCCCGAGGCCAAAGAGCGCTTTGACCGCGAGGCTCGGGCCCTCTCTTCTTTAAGCCATCCCAACATCTGCCATCTCTACGACGTTGGCCAGCAAGACGGAATCAGTTATCTGGTCATGGAATATCTGGAGGGAGAGACGCTAGCGGACCGTCTGCGCAAGGGACCTCTGATGCTCGAGCAGGTACTAAGAGTAGCAGCCGAAATCTGCGAAGGCTTGGAGAAAGCGCACCGCGGCGGCGTGGTACATCGCGATCTCAAACCCGGCAACATCATGCTCACCAAGAGCGGCGCCAAGTTGATGGATTTTGGGCTGGCGAAGGCCGCAATCCCCCCGGTGGGAGCGGGTTCGTCGTCGGATTCGCTAGCTACGATGTCGGGACCGCTGACTACGGAAGGAACGATCGTCGGCACCATCCAGTACATGTCGCCGGAGCAGGTGGAGGGGAAAGAAGCGGATGCCCGCAGTGACATCTTTTCCTTTGGTGCGGTTCTCTACGAGCTGATCACGGGCAAGCGTGCGTTCGAGGGAAAAACGGCGGCAAGCACGATCGCGGCGATTCTAGCCGTCGAACCGAAGCCGATATCAACGCTCCGGCCCATGTCTCCTCCGGCGTTCGAACGGGTAGTGAAGGCTTGTCTCGCAAAGGATCCGGACGAGCGGTTCCAAACAGTCCACGACCTCAAAATGCAACTCCACTGGATTGCAGACGGGAGCTCGCAGCTCGGAGCTCAGGCTGGAGCACACAAGGATGAAGGTCAGCGAGGTTGGATAATCGCCGCTATCGCAGTTGCGACGATTTGTGCCGGACTTGCGCTGGCATACTTTGTGCGTCCTGTTCCTGAGCGCCTCGTCATTCGTTCTTCCATTTTGCCTCCCGAAAACACGACCTTCGCAGAAAACTCATCCGAATGGGCCTCCGCGGCCGTTTCCCCTGATGGTTTGCGCATTGTCGCTGGGGTGGTGGGTCAAGCAAACCGGGAAATGTTATATGTTCACCCTCTGAACGCACTTACGGGCCAGATCCTGGCTGGAACAGAGGGAGCCACTTTTCCGTTCTGGTCGCCCGACAGCCGCACCATCGGTTTCTTTGCTGACGGTCAGCTCAAGACCATCGAGGCCTCGGGCGGGCCGGTCCAGGGTCTCTGTCCTGCACCTCAAGCACGCGGCGGGAGCTGGAGCAAGGGCGGTGTGATCGTCTTTGCGCCTTCGCCACTTACGGGCCTCTTTCGGGTAGCCGCAACAGGAGGCGCGGCAGCAGCTATAACCAAACTGGATTCTTCACGCCGCGAGGACAGCCATCGCTGGCCCCAATTCTTACCCGACGGCCGACATTTCCTTTATCTCGCCAGGACATCGGAGCGAAGCGGCAGTGAGATTCGTCTGTCATCCGTCGATGCAGCAGAACCAGTGAGCATTGTGAGAGCGGATGGCAACCCAGTCTATGCTGCGGCGGGGTTCCTCCTCTACCCGAAGGGAAATGCTTTGGTCGCGCAGCCGTTCGATGCAGACCACTTTCGCATCTCCGGCGAACCCGTCACGATTGCAGACCAGGTCTCAGCCAACGGGAATGTGGACTTTTCTTCCTTCTCCGTATCTGCGAACGGAGTCCTGGCATACAAGGGAGCGGTTGGAGAAGGAGTATCGGAACTGATTTGGATGGATCGGAGTGGAAAGATTCTTGAGAAGGTTGGAGAGCCGGGAGGCTATTTCGGGCCCCGTCTCTCCCCGGATGGCCGCAAGCTCGCCGTAGAAATCAACGATCCGCATAACCAAGCAAACAGCGATATCTGGATTTACGACCTGATTCGGAATTCGAAGGCGCGGCTGACCTTCAGTCAGAGAAATGAACATAATGGCTTGCCCGTGTGGTCCCCCGACGGCAATGAAATCGTATTTAACTCCGATCGTGGCGGACACGGTCAACAGATCTACGAGAAGGCCGTGAGTGGGAAGGACCCGGAACATGTGGTGTCTCCGGGCGAGGGAGATCGCTACCCGGGCACCTGGTCTCCGGATGGCCACTACCTCGCGGGCGTCCAGCAGAGTGCGCAACGCGGCACGGAATTCTTAGTTTTATCGATGCTTGGCACTCAGAAACCGATCGACTTCCTGCCAGGTGCCGTAGGACTCAACCGGTTTGCATTCCCGCAAATCTCTCCCAATGGAAAGTGGATCGCGTATGCCTCCTTTGAAACGGGCCGCGGGGAGATTTATATTTCCTCGTTTCCGAGTGGCTCTGGCAAATGGCAGGTCTCGACGACCGGAGCGAATGGACCTATTTGGCGGCGCGACGGCAAGGAACTCTTTTATGTAACCTTCGGCGAAACTTTGATGTCCTCAGAGATCGCCGAGGAAAGGGAAAGTCCGGGCGTAGGAAAGATACAGCCTCTGTTTCGAATACATCGAGCGCCCTCTCCGAACCCAGTTTATGACGCCTCGCCAGACGGGAAACGATTCCTAATCAACAGCCCAGTGCAGCCTTCTACGCCTGAGCCGATCAGGTTGGTCGTGAACTGGGACGCAGAGCTAAAGAGAAAATGAGCGTCTTTGGCTGGCGCCAGTTTTCTTGGTACCTCGGCGATTGTTCCCAAGGCACGGGCAATCCCGAGTCATTCCTGTCCAGAAGTCGCATTCGAGGAAGTCTGTGCTGAGTAGCGACTGGTTGGATTAGTCGCGATTAACGCGCTACTGGTTAGAAGATCGGGCACAGGATCATGCTTTTCGCCGCGGCAGCGGAGGCCGCTTCCAATGGCGAAGAGCAAACGCAAACGAGTCCCTAAAACGGTCCTCAAATTACCCGATCTAGAACAATCGAAATCTGCGGTCTTGAACAGTCTCACGTCTTCGAGTTCAAAGCGCTCATACGACCATGCCATTCGTGAATTCATCGACTCGTACTGTTCGGAGCCCAGGCTAGCCTTCAACAGGACCGTGGTCACACGGTACCGAATCGCACTCGAACAGCACCCGTACGCCCCGTCGACGATTAACCTGAGATTGGCGGCGATACGCCGGCTGGCGTATGAAGCATCCGATTGCGGACTTCTTAGCCCGGATCTTGCGGCAGGCATTCGGCGTGTGAAAGGCGTCAGGCGGCTGGGAGTGCGTGTCGGGAATTGGCTGACTGCGGAGGAGGGCAAGAAGTTACTCGGCGCTGAGACAGCCTACACCCTTCGCAGCCGACGAAATCGCGCTTTGCTCTCGCTTCTCATCGGCTGCGGCCTCCGGAGAGCTGAGGTTACAACCTTACGGTTGGAGGATCTTCAGCTTCGTGAAGGCCATTGGGTTATCGCTGACCTGAGAGGAAAAGGTGGCCACATCCGAACGATCCCCGTTCCGCAGTGGGTGAAGGAGGCGGTTGACAGCTGGACTGTCGGTGCCGGCATCACCTCAGGTCCGTTGCTTCGATCTATCAACAAAGCAGGCAGAATTTGGGGACACGGCTTTACACCCAAGGTCATCTGGGCAATCGTGAAAGCAAATGCGAAAAGCTGTGGTCTGACATCGGTGGCACCGCACGATTTGAGAAGGACCTGTGCGCGATTGTGTCATCAGGCGGGAGGTGAACTCGATCAGATTCAGTTCTTGCTCGGCCACGTTTCAATTCAGACGACGGAGCGATACCTCGGGTGCAAGCAGCGTTTTCAGGACGCGGTTAATGATCACATCGGCCTGGAGCCGGATGCGCCGTCGTGAGGAACAGGCGTAGAAATTGTTATTGGCTAGCCGACTTCTCGTTACCTATGCGCGTGTCCCGACCTGGATTACTTCCGTATTGCCGACGATCCTTCCACCAAGAGGAGGGCCGTGTCCCCGCAGGGCCAACGTGAACCGGAAATGCTTGTCTTAACTTGCTTTGAGCCGAGGCAGCAGAGTCAGCGCATTGTTACGGCCGATGCGCTCGAGATCGTCTGCCGAAAAACCGAGCCGCATAATGCCTTCAGCCGTTTCGGCGAGGGGCACGAACGGATTATCGCTGCCGAACAGGATCTGTGTGGTTGGAACCAAACTCTTGAGTGCTGCAATCGCTGGTCCACAGGCAGTACCGGCGATATCGTAATAGTGGCGTTTCAGTTCGTATTCGATTCCGTTGGGTGCCTTTTCGGCGACGCTCTTCGGCGCATATTGCTGCATACGGCCCACAACCATCGGCACATCTCCACCCGCGTGGGAAAAGATGAAGCGAATGTCGTGAAATTTCGCAAGTGTCCCAGTGAAAACTAAATTTGTTACTGCCCGCGTGGTGTCCTGTGGAATCTCAAGTATTACCAGAGGAACATCCGGCAGCAACGTTCGGCAACATAGTGGAGCGGTGGGATGCACGAACACCACGGCTTTGCGTCGGTTGAGCTCTTCGAAAACTGGCTGGTAATCAGGATGACCCAGCCATTTATCGTCGTAGCTGGTGAGAAGAGTAATGCCATCCGCTTTGAGCACACTATAGGCGTACTCGATCTCACGGAGGCTGGCATCGGTATCCGGAAGGGGAACTATGGCGAAGTGACCAAAGCGGTCCGGGTGATTTCGCACGAGATCAGCAGCGTATTCATTTACTCGGCGCGACATTCGAGCCGCTGCCTCGCGGTCTCCGTACCAGAATGCGACCGGGGCAAGGGAGAGAACAGCTGTCGAGACGCCGCTTTTGTTCATTGCTGCGATCATCAGTTCCGGAGTCCAGCTCAAAAAAGCGGGATTCATCCGACCGCCACCCGCGGCGACGATTCGAGCACGATTTTCTGCGAGGTAAAAAGGCGGGACGATGTGATGATGCACATCGATCAGGCTCCGCTTCGTGCTGGAAGCAGCTGTCAGCGCGATCAATCCCCCGACCGGTGCAACTGAGGTTAGACCGAACGCCGCAACCGTTGTGAGAAACTCTCGTCTGGAACGACCAAATGTTTCGGATCGAGAGCTGTTTGCCCGATCACCGCCCGCACCGGTGATAGGACAATTGACATTTCGATCTGCCATAGGACTTCCTCCAGCAGGATTCCAAACGGCCAAGTCTATCAGCGAAATACTCAAACAGTCGCTTCCACAGCTTCCGCTGGACGTCACTGGACGTATTACGGGCAAACCTTACCTTACCGATTAGGGAAGGGTTGCCGACAATCCGTCCACGATTCGTCGGATCGGCTTCAACGCTTTTTGCTGGGACTATAATGACGCGCAACGCATGGGGCTCACATCTGGGACCAAACTCGGGCCGTATGAAATCCAGTCTCCGCTTGGCGCAGGCGGGATGGGCGAGGTGTATCGCGCACGGGATACGCGGCTCGATCGCACCGTCGCGATCAAGATTCTGCCGGCGCATCTGTCCTCCAATCCTGAAGCCAAGCAGCGCTTTGAGCGCGAGGCGCGGTCGATTTCGTCGCTGAACCATCCCAATATCTGCACGCTCTATGACGTCGGGCATCAGGACGGGATCGACTATCTGGTAATGGAGTTTCTGGAAGGAGAGACGCTGGCGGACCGCTTAATGAGAGGGCCGCTGCCGCTGGAGCAGGTGTTGAAGTACGGCATTGAAATCTGCGAGGGGTTGGAGAAAGCGCATCGCGGTGGGGTGACTCATCGCGACCTGAAGCCAGGCAACATCATGTTGACCAAGACCGGAGCGAAGCTGATGGACTTCGGTCTGGCCAAGGCAACGACGGCGAGCGCGCCACCGGCTTCCAGCTTGACCATGACTCTTTCGGGTCCATCGGCCGAGCAGCCGCTGACGGCGCGGGGGACACTGGTAGGGACGTTCCAATACATGTCCCCGGAGCAACTGGAGGGCAAAGAAGCCGATGCCCGCAGCGACATTTTCGCGCTGGGCGCGGTGCTGTACGAGATGGCGACTGGAAAACGGGCGTTCACGGGCAAGACGCAAGCCAGCATCGTAGCCGCGATTCTGGCAAGTGACCCGCCGCCCATTTCGACAGTGCAGCCGATGTCACCGCCGGCCCTAGATCGGGTGGTGAAAGTTTGCCTAGCGAAGGATCCGGACGAGCGGTTTCAAAACGTACACGACGTGATGCTGCAGTTGAAGTGGACTGCGGAAGGCGGGTCGCAAGCGGGAGTTTCCGCGCCCGTCGCTTCGCAAAGGAAAACCCGCGAGCGGATTCTGTGGGGCGCGCTGGCACTGCTGTTTGCAGGATGCGTGGGGCTGGTAGTGATCCATTTTGGAGCGGCGAAGAGCGGGCGGCAGGTGATCCACGCGTATATCCCGCCGCCGGAAAAATCCACGTTTGCTTTTGTCGGGGACCATACCGGTCCGCTCATGATTTCGCCGGATGGCACGCTGCTGGTGTTTGCGGCGCTCGGTCCGGATGGAAAGCAGAGGTTGTGGCAGCGTCCACTGGAGGCCACGACGAGTCAGCCGTTGCCGGGAACAGAGGACGCGTCGTATCCCTTCTGGTCTCCGGACAGTCGTTTCATCGGGTTCTTTGCTGAGGGTAAGCTCAAAACACTCGGCGTGACTGGCGGACCCGCACAGGTTCTTTGCGATGCTCCAGACGGCCGCAGCGGAAGCTGGAACCGCGAAGGCACAATCATTTTTTCTCCCAGCTTCAACGGACCGCTGTTTAGGGTCTCCACCGGGGGCGGTACGCCGGTGCAAGTCACGGAACTTGATCCGTCGCGGGAAGAAATTAGTCATCGTTGGGCGCAATTTCTGCCGGATGGCCGCCACTTCCTTTTCTTCGTGAGAACTCGCCAGCAGGCAGCGGTTGGCGGTGCCTATAGCGGTGAATATATCGGATCTTTAGATAGCCGAGAGAAGAAGTTGCTTTTACGCAACCTTTCAAGCGTGGTTTACGCTGCACCCGGATATCTGCTCTTTGTGCGTGACAACACATTGATGGCGCAAGCGTTTGACAACAAGCATCTGAGTCTTGGTGGTGACGTGGCGCCCATTGCCCAGGGCGTCCTGGTGAACGCGCCGTATAGCCGTGCGATGCTTTCCGTTTCCGACAACGGTATCCTTGCTTACGGCGGTGCTCCGAGCGCTGCGGAGCCTTCACGACTGCGCTGGCTGGACCGAACCGGCAAACAGATCGGTACGGTGGGTGATCCCGGCACTTATGCGGGTCCGCGCCTGTCTTCCGACGGCAAGAAGCTGGCCGTGGTCGTCGGGGATGCTTCGAGGGCGGCCACTGACATTTGGATCTATGACCTTCAGCACGGAGGCAACACCCGCCTGACCTTTGATGCCTCGCTCAACTACTCACCGATCTGGTCCCCAGATGGCGGCCGGATTGTCTTTAACTCCACCCGTCACAACGGATTCCCGCAGTTATTCCAGAAGGCCGCAAACGGCGAGGGCAGCGACGAGTTGCTGCTGGCTTCGGTCACCACCGCCTTTCCCGACGACTGGTCTCCAGACGGGCGCTTCATTCTTTATGAGCCGAATCCTACAGTAGCCGAGCTTTGGCTGTTGCCGATGTCCGGCGACCGCAAGCCGGCAGTTTTCCTCGGCGGAGAGAGCGGGAGCTATCCAGGACAGGGGACCTTCTCTCGCGATGGGAAGTGGTTGGCCTTCAGTGAATATTCGGGTGGAAAACGAGAGGTATACATCACCTCGTTTCCTGGCAAGACGGGCAAGTGGCAAGTCTCAGCGGGAGGAGGTCATTCTCCACGTTGGCGAGGTGACGGGAAGGAATTGTTTTTCCTCCGAGCAGATAACGCGACCATGATGGCCGTCGACTTGGATTTGAAAAATTCTGTCCCGCGCATCGGGGCCCCGAGGGCATTATTTCCTGTGCACCTTGCGCCAGTGTCCTACCAAAATCGAATGGGAACGGCATGGGATCCGTTTGAGGTGGCGGCGGACGGGAAGCGCTTCCTGGTGAATTCGCCGGACCAACCGCGGGCGGCGGAGCCGATCAACGTAGTGGTCAATTGGGACGCGGAGTTGAAGAAATGACGCTGGCGGCGGGCGCGAAACTTGGACCTTATGAGATCGTCGGCCCGCTGGGCGCGGGCGGCATGGGCGAGGTGTATCGTGCGCGCGATACCCGGCTTGACCGCACGGTGGCGATCAAGATTCTTCCGGCTCATCTATCGGACAACCCAGAGGCCAAACAGCGCTTTGAGCGCGAGGCGCGGGCTATTTCGTCGCTGAACCATCCCAATATCTGCACGCTGTATGACGTGGGGCACCAGGACGGGATCGACTATCTGGTGATGGAGTATCTGGAAGGGGAGACGCTGGCTGACCGGTTGGTGAAGGGTCCGCTGCCTCCAGAGCAGGTGGTGAAGTGCGGAATTGAGATTTGTGAGGGGTTGGAGAAAGCGCATCGCGGCGGGATGACGCATCGGGACCTGAAGCCGGGGAACGTGATGCTGACGAAGGCCGGGGCGAAGCTGATGGACTTCGGTCTGGCCAAGCCCAGTTCGCAGTCGGGGGCGCATGCTTCGGGCCTTACCCTGACCAGTCCCGTGGCC
>Ga0181523_10005193_pt1 | contig 10882 bp, 10 predicted proteins | sample PEATcosm2014_Bin_43_FD_119752 | JGI IMG/M metagenome (GOLD analysis project Ga0181523, IMG submission 119752) | Peatland microbial communities from MTU Mesocosm Facility, Houghton, MI, USA - PEATcosm2014_Bin05_30_metaG | ecosystem: Environmental > Terrestrial > Soil > Wetlands > Peat | place... | reverse complement strand
CAAAATCCCCAACCGCACCGGCAAGAAATCATGAACCCTGGATTGCCTCCTTGCGTGGGCTGATTCAATAGCTGGGATGATCGGTGAAGCCGTTGAATGGTGCGTGATTTGCCGTGCTGCCGCCAAAAAAACATCACTCACCCCATGTCGCGTCGAATCCCACAACGCGGGAGAAGACGGATCAACTCCCTGTCCCGTCATAGCCTTGGCGGCGACGGATCAACCCCCTGTCCTCCATAGCGCCTGCGCGACGGAGGAAACCATCAACCATTTTCCACACAACGTTTTGCAATTGCCAAACTGCATTTCCGTCCTACGATGCTGTCGAATCTGCATAGGTATGGGAAACACTCAAAAAAAGCGGACGGCTCATCATTCGTCGGGTGAATTTCGCTTCTTCCTGCCAATTCGCGCAAGTTGGTTCGCCGGTCCAAAAAAATCGCGCCGCGCGGGACGGCTTGGCCACACCTTGCCCGCGCCGTTGAATCACGGGTTAAGCACACAAATGAGCAGTTCTTCCCAGTGACGGGCAGCTTCTTCTGTGGCGCATACGTCGAACTCAATGCGCGTCACGCGATACAGCAACCCGCGGCGTGAGGCTACTGCACCCGCACATGGTAAAAACGTTGCGCGTCATTCGCCGTGGTATCCGTTAGCGTCTTGCTCGTGCCGTCGCCCGGAGTTTGGGCGGTAGTCGTCCATGCCGTCGCGGTCAGGTCGGTCTTGTACTCCAGGTAATACGTAAAGCCGCTTGTGGTGGCAACCTGCACCGAGAAAGAACCGCCCGACCAATGAGGCGCCAGAATCACCGGCGCCAAGGGCGCGGCGGCGACCACCTGGATGTAAAAGGACTCCTGCTGGGACCACATTTGGGAAGCCGCGTCATATCCCGCCATTTGGCTGTTGATGGTATAAAAGTCAGCCGGCGTGTTGGTCTTGACCGCCAGGTTGAACGTCCAGAGGTTCGGGCTGGTGCTCGCCGGCCCTGCCATGAAGAAGTTCGTGGTGGTCCCGGGGAAGTAGCTGGTCCAAGTGGGATCCGCCGTGCAGTCCATGTGGTCGCTGCCGTTGTTGACGCCCCCGGCGCCGAGGTTGTTGATGTTCAACCCGTAACTGCCGCCGTGGCCATTGGTCACGCTGAGCTCGATAACGGCGGTTTGGCCAGGGCTGACTTGAAACACCTTGCGCAGGCCTGCCCCGAGGTTGGTAGTGGTCTGAAAGTTGAGGATGACCATCCCATTTTGCGGCACCGTGTGGCACTCCTGGCAGTTGATGAGAAAAGCGGCGCTGGCGCTGCCGCCCAACGCGAACATCGCGCCAAGTGCGGCCGTGACAATGAGGGTGTCCCGCGCGGTCCGGTCCCTGAATGGCATATTCGCCATAATGACTTTTGGTTTAGGATTCAACCAGCAGATAAAATGTCTGCACGGAAACCAAAAAAGCACGTTCGGTGCCAGCAATCGAGGTTTCGGCGATGATGACCGCCACTGTGCAAAATGACTTTTGCTTTCAGGAACTACCTTGTAATGATTTGCTCCGACCGTGGCGACTAGAGTGACGGGAGAGCCGTCAACCGCTAATCCTGCCAAAAGCAGCCTATCTAAGCGCATTAAACACGCTGCGGTCAGCTCTCCGGCCTGCAGTCTTCTGACTTCTTCCCTTCTTCCTCCGTTCCCACACCTTGCCCGCTCCATTGAATCGTGGTTGAGAACACAAATGAGCAGTTCTTCCCAGTGACGGGCAGCTTCTTCTGTGGCGCATACGTCGAACTCAATGCGCCTCACGCGATACAGTAGCCGGATGATGCGGAGCGGGTGCCGCGGAGTTCGAGACGCACTCCTTCCATGTGATAATCAAAGTTGGCGGAAGTCGGCACATTTGGTACCTCACCAACAAAAAGCTCGTAATCCACGGAAAAGACCAGATGAAACGGCGCGGTCGGTTCGTCGGGATCGTTGTTAAATCAGAATTGACAAACTTAAGGGTGATTGATGCAGAATGTCCCTGTTGCCGCCACGGCATTATGAAGAATGCGCTGCCAGACAGATTTGTGCGAGCCGGTTTGCTGGCCGCAGCCTGCTGCTACTGGTTTGTGGGTTGTTCCCAAGAGAAAACGCCTGCGGATAAATCCTCTCAGGATGATCCGGCAGCCCATGGACTTTACACGCAAATGGTGGAAGCCATGCGGAAAGCCACCACCCTTTCCTGGGTCAGTGATTATCGTTGGGAGGCCCGAGGTAAGACCCTCGGCCACGCTACCTATAAAATCTGGCTCAAGAAACCCAACTACGCCCGCGTGGAAGCCATGCCCGCCGGGCACGCGGAACCCAGCGGCATCCTGGTGGGCGATGGGGATTATTTCTGGATTTACTGGCCCCAGGAGAAGCCCCGGTACACGTGGGAACGGACAGGAAAATATGCCGAGGAATACGAAAAGTATCGGCGCACCTTTTACATGAAGGAGCGCACGCCGCGCGGGCAACATTCGATCAGCCATGAGACCGTCAACCTCGGCGCAAGTATCCCTATGACGATTATCGATCCGAGCACCTTTCACGGCTATACGGATTCGCTTCAGCCTTATTTGGACGGCGTGCATAGCATGGGCACCGAAACGGTGGGCGATGAACCGTGTGACGCGGTGGAGGTGAGCTTCATGAAACATCAACGGAGTTGGTATCTCTGGCTGTCCCAACGAGATCATTTGCCGCGCAAACTCAAACAGGTCGTCCGGGTGAGCTACGACATCATTGCGGAGGAAACGTGGTCGAACGTAACCATCAACGGCGATATTTCCAACAACCGGTTCGTCTGGTCACCGCCGCCAGGGTGGAAACAGTATCGCATCCCGGATATTGAAGAAGGTCTGCTCAAGCCAGGCACGCCCGCACCTGACTTCGAGTTGGCCGCCGCGGACGGTGGCAGGCTCAAGCTTTCGAATTTCCGCGGCCAGATCGTCTGGCTCAACAAATGGCGGTGTGGCTGACCCGCCTGCCGTGAGGAGACAGGGAGTCTCCAGAAACTCTATACGAAGTACAAGGACAAGGGAGTGGTCGTCCTGGGCGTCAATACTGCCGATGACCGCAAAATCGCCCTGGAATATCTGAAGGCAAACGGGGTGACTTTCCCGAACATCCTCGACAGCTCGGAGGCAGCCAATCGGGCCATGATGCAGTATGAAACGCTCGGAGGCATGACCGCTGTGCCCATGACTTACATCATTGATCGGGACGGCAAAGTGGTCGCGGCCTGGTACGGTTACGATACCGGCGCGGCCGCAAAAGCCCTTGAGAAATTGGGGCTGTAGTACCCGGGAAACCCAACGACCTTGCGATGCGAAAGCAGCAGACGTCACAGGAACCGCTAACCGACTTCCGGCCAGTCAAGAACTGATTCCAGCTAATGCGTGGAAGGCAGCCGACCTCCACGAAAAAGCGCTTGTGTGTAGTTTGCCTGCTGCCGTCAAAAAATGGCGTCTCTCAACTCCCTGTCCCGTCATAGCCTTGTCGGCGACGGATCAACCCCCTGTCCTCCGTAGCTTCATGCGAAGGAGGATCAACACTCAACCATTTTCCACACAACGTTTTGCAATTGCCAAACCGCATTTCCGTCCTACGATGTTCACCACGTGAGGCAAGCCTTTTACTTGGCTCGCCAATCTGCATGGGTATGGGAAAAATTCAGAACCTTCAAGCATGACGCCGGAACAACAAGCCCGACAAAAGATAGATGCGCAACTCACCGCGTCGGGCTGGATCGTTCAGGATTACAAGCCGTTGAATCTCTCCGCCGGTCCCGGCATTGCCGTGCGTGAAGTGCCGCTGACCACCGGCCCTTGTGATTATCTGCTGCTGGTAAACCGTAAACCAATTGGCATCGTCGAAGCCAAGCGGACGGAACAAGGCAAAAATCTTTCCGTTGCGGCTGAACAATCAACCCGTTACGCGTCAAGCCTGCCCGATTTTCTGGCTGCCGTGACGCCCGGCAAACTTCCGTTTCTCTACGAATCCACCGGTGTCGAAACGTTCTTCCGCGACGAACGCGACCCCGAACCGCGCTCGCGCCTTGTGTTCTCGTTCCATCGCCCGGAAACGCTGGCTTCGTGGGCCGCCGAAGCCGACACCCTTCGCCGGCGCCTTGCCAAAATGCCCGTTGCGAAGCCACTCGTCACCGCCGGCATGAGGCAATGCCAGATCGAAGCCATCACCAAACTCGAAAAATCCTTCGCCTCCGACCAGCCGCGTTCGCTCATCCAGATGGCCACCGGCGCGGGCAAGACCTATACTGCCTGTGCGTTCACCTACCGGCTCATTAAATATGCGGGCGCACGCCGCGTCCTGTTCCTCGTGGACCGCGCCAATCTCGGTCGCCAGGCCAAGGGCGAGTTCGACCAGTTCGTCACACCCGACAACGGCCGCAAGTTCACCGAGCTTTACAACGTCCAGCGCCTCACCTCGAACCAGCTCGACTCCGTTTGCCGCGTCACCATCTGCACCATCCAACGCCTTTACTCAATGCTGCGCGGCGAGGAACTCGATGAAGACCTCGATGAAAAATCCGGCTTCGAAGTCTCCGCCGCGTTGGCAGGGCGGGAATCCGCGCGAGCCGAACCTCTTCCGGTCAGCTACAGCCCCGCCATTCCCATCGAAACTTTTGATTTCGTCGTCACGGACGAATGCCATCGCTCCATCTACAACCTCTGGCGGCAGGTGCTGGAATATTTTGACGCCCATCTCATCGGCCTCACTGCCACTCCGTCGAAGCAGACCATCGGTTTCTTCAACCAGAACCTCGTCACCGAATACGGCCATGAACGCGCCGTGGCCGACGGCGTGAACGTCGGGTACGAAGTTTATCGCATCAAAACGCAGGTCACCGAGCAGGGCGGCCGGGTCGAGAAAGGTTTTTACGTGGACAAACGCCACAAGGAAACCCGCGCCCGCCGCTGGGAACGACTCGACGAAGACCTCGCCTACGGCGCGCAGGACCTCGACCGTTCCGTCGTCGTTCCGTCGCAAATCCGCACCGTGCTGACCGCGTTCCGGGACGCGCTCTTCACAGAACTGTTTCCCGGACGCGCGCTCGTGCCCAAGACACTAATCTTCTGCAAGGATGACTCCCATGCCGAAGACGTCGTTCACCTCGTGCGCGAAGTGTTCGGACGCGGCAACGACTTCGCCAAGAAAATCACTTACCAAGCGAAACATCCCGTCACTGGCAAACCGGCCAACACCGAATCGCTCATCCAGGAATTCCGTACCTCGCCCCAACTCCGCATCGCCGTCACCGTGGACATGATTGCCACCGGCACGGACATCAAGCCGCTCGAATGCCTTCTTTTCCTCCGGGATGTCCGCAGCCGCGTCTATTTCGAGCAGATGAAAGGCCGGGGCACGCGCGTTCTCACGCCCACCGATTTGCAGGCCGTAAGCGGCGCGGATGCGCGGGCGAAAACCCATTTCATCATCGTGGACGCCGTGGGCGTGTGCGAGAGCGACAAGACTGATTCCCGTCCGCTGGAGAAAAAGCCCACCGTCGCCTTCGACAAGCTCCTGCTCGGCGTCGCCCTCGGCAAACGCGACGAAGACACCCTCACCACGCTGGCCGGACGCCTCGCGCGCCTCGACCGCGAAATCCCCCGCGACGAAGCCAAGACCCTGAGCACCATCGCCGGTGGCAAATCGCTGGCCGAAATGTCCGCCGCGTTGCTGCGCGCGGTGAATCCTGACGTAATTGCCGAGAAGGCAGCCGGCAAACCCGGCGCATCGCCGGATGAAGTCGCACTGCCGAAATTTGCCGCTGCACAGAAACAATTGGTTGATGAAGCCTGCGCGCCATTCGATTTGCCCGCGTTGCGCGAAGCGCTGGCCAAGGCTAAACGGGAAGCCGAACAAACCATTGACACCGTCACCGCCGACGTTGTCACGCACCAAGGCTTTGACGCCGCCGCGAAGGAAAAAGCCGCGAACATTCTGAAATCTTTCCGCGATTACATCGAGCAGCACAAGGCCGAGATCACCGCCCTGCAAATTCTTTACAGTCGCCCCTACAAACAGCGGCTCACGGAAAAGATGCTCAAGGAACTGGAAAAGAAATTGCGCGACAACCATGCCGCCTGGACCGAAGACCGCCTTTGGGACGCCTTCGCCGCCACTGCGCCCGGCAAGGTCAAAGGCCGCTCACAGGCCGGACGCTTTGCCGACCTTGTCGCCCTCGTCCGCTTCGCGCTGGAACAACAACCCGTGCTCGCGCCCTTCGCCGACTCCGTGTCGGAACGATTCAACGAATGGCTCATGGACAAGGCTAAAGCCGGCGTCACGTTCAAGGATGAGCAACTTGCGTGGCCGAATCTTCAGAGGCGCTGACGGCATTGACTTGATCTGGCGGAATATCCCGGCTTACGCGCCGTTTCGGCTCCTGTTCAGAGTGCCCGCCTTCCGCCGCTGCGTCGAAAAGGGGGTCAGCGGCCACAACGGCAACGCTTGTGACAATGCATCGAAGCCGGGCCAGCCAGCGAACCAATCGAAGGAAACCGAATGAAGTAGAAACTTTTGATACCTACAATTGTAGAAATCGGCACCATCGCAGTCGTGGTCGCAGGTGGCCGACCAGCATCCCAACGACACGGAGTTGAACCGCAAAAATCAAGCCTGCCGACGGCCCTTTTCTGAATCCGAAACGATGCCGGCTCGCACGGCGGTTTGTGGAGAATTGACAGGTGGAATTTCCAACACGGAAACAAACCGTTCGTCTTTTTCATTCTTTCCCTCGCGGCGGCTCCATGCGTAGCAGCGTTTGGTTTTCCGGTGTCCGGTGAGGGCGAAAACCTCAACGTCTCCAACCCACACTGTTTTTCCACAGACCTTTTCCTCAACCAATCGAGTGCGAAGATAACAGGCCGAGCACTTATGCAATTGCTCAATTGCCGATTTCAGCCGGTATAGATAATCCCATTTGTTGTTCACGGCGTTCAACCTACACGCAATTCAGGCTCATCAAAAGTATTAACGGGTGACATTTTCGTCACCGGAGACAGGGACGCATTTGGGCGTTCAGTCAGTATCTTCATCCAAATGCCTTAATCAGTATAAAAACCAACGGAAACAACACTCCGAAGGCAAGGCAACAATATGCCGCTCGGCGACTCCGACTATACTTCACCGACATTACGACACCGAGAATGGTCGTGACAATAAAGCTCGCCGCCATAACGAGCACAAAATCCCGCAGAGCGGGACTGCTCAAAGTGCCTGCCTTTAACCCGTGTGAAGTGTGAATGGTGGATAACCATGCCCGCACCGCCGAGTGCTGATAGGCAGGAAGAGGGGCGTAGGTTTGCCAGATGCCGGATATGGCGAAGAACAATAGCATCGGTGCAAAGATGCACCCCAGATACAAATGAATAGAACGTAATTTTTGCATAACGCTCAATGTTGCCTTACGACAGCACATGCCGGCCACGCCGGGCCGCTGATGTCAACCGCGAAAGCGGAACTGAAAAGCGCCAACCGGCTCCTGACCGCTTTATTTGGCTTTGCTCTCCAGTGAAGAACAGGTGCGACTCCAGCGTGGCAGCCAGTAATTCTTTTTGTCGAGGGAAAGAACTACGCCAGTAGCGCGGCCCACAATTTGACCACGCGCGACCGTGCCGAAATAGCGCGAATCAAAGCTGTCGTCGCGATTGTCACCCATCATGAAATAGTGGCCCTCTGGAACATGCACTGGCCCGAAGGTTCGCATCGCTGGAACTCCGTTGATGGCCATAACAGCGTGCGGGCAAGCGGGAAGTTTTTCAGTCGCGAAAATGCTACGTTCGCGTTCAGCCTCGGAAAGTTGCGCCGCCATTTCCGAATCCGGTGACGCATATTCCACAGGCTGACCGTTGATGACTAGCCGTTCATTTACCAACTCAACGGTGTCGCCGGGCAAGCCAATGACGCGTTTAACCAGCCGTGTACCATCCTTCGGTGAAAAGAAAACGACAATATCGCCACGCTGTGGATTGCTCCACTCAGTGATGTGCCAGGTGGTAAACGGTACTTTAAGGTCGTAGGCCAGCTTATTCACGAAAACGCGGTCGCCTTCGAGAATCGTCGGCTTCATTGAGCCGGTGGGCACATCATTCCAATCCGCCAGGGACGACCGGATGGAAAACATGACCAGCGCAAGGATCAAAAGTGGGCGGATTTCTTTTCGCCACCATCGGTAGGCGACAGCACGATATTTTTCTACATTCACGGAGCTTTGACATCGCAGCAAAATACCCGTTCATTCATCCATGATTTCAAAGCGTACGCTGGTCAACCGCGAATGCGGAACTGAATGCGCTGACCGGCGGTGGCTTCAGCCATCCATCTGCTCGATTCACGAAAATTCGCCATGTCCAAAATGTGATCGTTACCGAATTTCGGGTCGGCACTTTTCACACATGCTCGCGCACTGGTTAGGCTTTCGGCTCGGCCTTGACATAAATCTCTCGCGGAGCTTTGTCGAAGTAGGCGTTGCGGTCATTGCTCCGAAGATTGTTTATGCCCTGTGAACGCCTCAATGCCCAAGATGGCGAGGCATGTAGTTTCCACATTTGCCACGCCAAGCTTCTTGCCGGTCGCATCGTAATCGGTTATCCAGCCGCCGGATTCGTTTTGGAGAGCCAGCAACTTGTCGAGCAAGCCTTGCGGTGGTTTGGCAGGCGGCGACAGGTGGTTGGCGGCGAGCAGCGCAAGGCCCAGCTTGTAGGTTGAATAACGTTGGTCGTGCCTCGCCGCAGTATCGAGGAACCCCTTGCCGTCCCACAAGCGCATAGCCGCTTCCCAGTGTTGGCGGGCTGCTGGCTGGTTCCGTTCCGCAATGCAGGCCAGCAGAAGGAGGTCGGCATACCCATCCCAGCCATCGAAAACTTGGCCAGTCGCTACCTCGGTGCGGATGACTTTGTTTCCGACACGACGCACGTCTTTCAGTTGATGCTGACGAAATGGCAATGGTTCTTCGGCTTCTCCGAAGATGACTTGAATCCTACCCGATTTATAAATGCCCTCACGGTGGATCGCGGCCATGATGCGCTGGGCGATCTTCGGGTGGCTGACGGCCAGCACTTTCGCGGCCAGATAATTATCATGAAACAGCCAATAGACGTTCGCGCCACGATACTCAGGTAACAGGCTCAAGTCGGGATCAATAAGGTTCACCAAAAATATTCGTCCCCTTTCAATCGCATCAGAAGGCCCCGAAGAAGTCAACCCGTTCGGCGCAAACATGAATAAGACCATGAAAATGGCGACCAAGGTGCGCGGTCGAATCATGGATAGGCATGATCTTTTCATCCGGGCGATACGGCATAAACGTCTAACGCCGAGCACTCAGCCACGCCGGGCCAAGAATGTCAACCGCGAAGCGGAACTGAAAAGCGCCAACCGGCTCAATCCATCAACTTTTTCCGATTCCGTTTGTGAAGACGGCTGGAAATCGACGGGCTGAAAAAGGTGTTCCCCTTTTGGACTTCCCGAATCGCGGGGCACACACTGTCAGCGGCGGTTTGTTTGAGCAGATAGCCCATCGCGCCGGAGTTGGTCGCCTCTTCGACATACGCATCATCACTGTGCGCCGAAAGCATGAGCACTTTGGTAGCGTGGGCGGCTTTGAGAATCTGGCGAGCGGCCTGCAAACCATTGAGCAGCGGCATTGCAATGTCCATCAGAACTAATGCGGGACGAAGTTTTTTGACCATGACGACCGCCTGATGGCCGTTTTTCGCTTCGCCGACCACTTCAAGATCGTCTTCGCGTTCCAGTATCCTTCTAAATTCGCTGCGCACGACCCTGTTGTCGTCCGCCAGCAGGACAGTGATTCGTTTCATGATACTGTTACGCCACAACCATTGGTGTTTAACGAACGTCAATGACTGTGTTTCAAATGTGGGTCAGTTGCCTCATTCCGTCTATGGGGTGAACACCCCATTGACTGCTAATCCTGAAGAGCATTGACGCTGATAAATCTTCGGCGCACACTCACTCCCAGCATGCCAGCCGGGTTTGATGCAGCCTTTGCAAAGATTAAAGAGCTTGTGGCGGATTTTCGGTCCAACGAGAAATTCCACCTGTCCCCGGCCTTCGACGGCGAACTCCAAGTCGCGCTGCCCGACGCGCTAAAAGTTCCGCCGATTTCACAACACGGCAACGTGGCGGAAATCTTCGGCAAATTCGGCGGCGCACACCAACTCCGCAACGCCGTGAACCCACTGCCATGATGAGAGTCGGCATCATTGAATTGCTCGTGGAATCAGAGTCTCGGAACTGGGTTGAGTCGGCCTATGGCGCCCATTTCAAGCGGTATTATTGCAGCATTACCCCGCAGTTGGTGGCCGTCTGGTGCCGCCAACTCGGTCATCAGGCGTTCTACGCCACGTTTTATGGACATCAAGATCCGAAAAGTTTGCTGCCCGACGACCTGGACGTGGTCTTCATTTCAACCTACACCCAGGCCAGCGCGCTGGCCTACGCCCTGGCCAAGCTTTATCGCACCGAAAAAACCCTGACGGTCATCGGCGGACCGCACGCCAAATCCTTCCCCACCGATTGTCTCCGGTTTTTCGACCTGGTCGTTAAAGACTGCGACAAGACACTGATCCACGACATTCTGCGCGGCAGCTTTGACCGCCACTCCATCGTCAGCAGCGGACGGCCCTTGAAGGAAATCCCCAGCGTCGAGGAGCGGATGCCCGAAATTGTCAAAGCCCTGTTCACCCGGGGTCGAGCGCGGGGCCTCGGTTCGGTGCCCTTGTTAAGCAGTGTGGGCTGTCCTTACAGTTGCGACTTCTGCGTGGATTGGAACAGCCCGTATGCGGTGCTCCCGCTGGAACGACTCGAAGCCGATTTACGCTACGTGT
>Ga0181523_10005190_pt1 | contig 10885 bp, 7 predicted proteins | sample PEATcosm2014_Bin_43_FD_119752 | JGI IMG/M metagenome (GOLD analysis project Ga0181523, IMG submission 119752) | Peatland microbial communities from MTU Mesocosm Facility, Houghton, MI, USA - PEATcosm2014_Bin05_30_metaG | ecosystem: Environmental > Terrestrial > Soil > Wetlands > Peat | place... | reverse complement strand
GGCGGCGACCAGTTCGTCGGCCGGCACCGTGTGCACTGCCGGCTCGGTGCGTCCGGGGCGGATGGAGGAGGTCGGGCCCACGCCGGGGGCGGCCACCGGCAGGAGGCGGGACGCATAGTCGAGCACCCGCCCCGGGGCCCGGTAGCCGAGCGTCAGCTCGTCGTGATGCGGGCGAGCCGCCTCCGGCAGATGGACCCTCACCTCCGCCCAGTCCGAGTAGGTCCACGGGCCCGTCGCCTGCGCCAGGTCGCCGAGCACGGTGACGGATCCCGAAGGGGCGCGCCGGGCGATCATGCGGAACTGCATCGGCGTGAGGTCCTGGGCCTCGTCGACGACAATGTGGCCGTAGGTCCGGGTCCGCCCGCCGGTCAGGAAGGCGGCCTCGTCGAGCAGGGCGAGGTCGTCGGTGCTCCATGCCGTCGAGGAGACGGTGGCGTCACGCGCCCGGAGCAGCAGTTGCCGCTCTCTTTCGGACAGGAGGCCGTCCGAGAATCGTTCCAGCTGTGCCTGCGAGGAGAGCAGGTCGCGCACCAGCGCAGCGGGGGAGACCGTGGGCCAGAGCGTGTCGAGGAGAGCGGTGAACTCCTCGGTGGAGGTGAGCTCGCCCTCGAACCAGGCCTCATCGGCACCCAACCGGGCCGACGAGCGGAAGGCCCGGCGGGCCTCGCTGACGAGACGGGATCGCAGCGCGAGTCGGCCGGCCTTGTACGGGGCGGGTCGGGCGACGATGGACGCCACGAGAGCATTGACCCGTTCGGCGCTCAACGTCGCCCGGGCGAAGCGGACACGCAGGCTCACATCCTCGTCGAGCGTGCGGCGCCGTCCCTCGAGCCCGCGCCGGAGGAGCTCACCCATCCGCGCGTCGCCCTTGATGCGGCGCACGTCCATGGGCTCTTCGGCCCGGACCTTGGCCTTGGGCGCGATATCGGCGATGGTGGTCTGCACCACGGCTTCCTCGCCGAGCGAGGGGAGGACCTGCGCGATGTAGCGCAGGAAAGCGCGGCTCGGGCCGAGCACCAGAACGCCATCGCGGCTGAGAGCGGGATGGTTGTAGAGGAGGAAGGCAGCCCGGTGCAGGCCGACCGCCGTCTTGCCCGTGCCCGGGCCCCCTTGCACGGTCAGCAGCTGGTCCAGCGGGGCGCGGATGATCTCGTCCTGCTCCGCCTGAATGGTGGCGACGATGTCCAGCATCTCGCCCGTGCGGGCTCGCTCGAGCTCGGCCAGCAGCGCATCACCGCCGCGCAGGCGGGTGGCGCCGGCATCGCCGTCGGCGCCACCGAAGAGGTCGTCGGCCACGGCGACAACGGATCGGCGGTCCACCATGATCTGGCGCCGCCGGGCCAGCCCGAGAGCATCCTTCGTGCTGGCCCGGTAGAACGGGACGGCCACGGGGGCCCTCCAGTCGACGACGACCGGGTCGGATCGAGTGTCCTCGACGTGGCGGCGGCCGATGTGCCACATGGGGCCCTCTTCCTCGTCGATGCGGCCGAACAGGAGGGGCCGTGGACTGTCCGCCAGGAGTGCCACGCGACGAGAGAGAGCCGCCACGTAGTCGAGGTCGGGATTCCCGGCACCGATGAGGTCCTGCAGAAGCCGTTCGGCCCGCTGGCGCATGGCCGCGAGGGACTCCAGCGCGTGGTCGAGGTGTGCCTGCTCGGCCCGGAGCTCGGGATCGGGGAGTGGCGGAGCTGGGCTCATCGGTACCGCATCTCCGGTAAATCACGCGTAACGGCAGACGCGCAAAAGTCCCCGGACATTCCGGGGATACTACTCACATTTGCCAGGTCTTACAAGCCCTCCACCTGGGATTTCCCCTTCTCATCCGTCCGCACTTTGAACCTTTAACCAAGGGGACTTGTTGCTTGCCACTTTAGTGAAACTCAGAGCTCAAATCAAGCCTCTTTTGACTCCTCTCCGACGATGATGCGTCCTGGCGGGCCAGGCGGAGCTTCTGTGGGTCGGCCCAACTCGAGGCCGGCGGTGACGGCGCACTCTGCATGCCGCGTCCAGACGGCCAGGATTTCACGGCTAGCGGCGATCCGGCGAGCCGACGCCAACCAACCGTCCATGCCGGCTCCGTACCGCCGATCGCACCTGGCACGCCCAGAGCTGCTCGACGGACGCAGCGACTGCGGTCCCGGGGGGAGCGTCATCTCGGGCGTCCGACTGGGGCACTCTCCAGAATCCCAATATGACTTAACATAATGAACATTATCGGCGGTCACTCGTAGAAAATGCACTGGTCAGGAGCGGGGCAGTCAGAGCGCCCCGCAGGCGGAAGGTGTCGCCTTGAGGGCCTGGCGCGAACAGAGCCCGGCGGCGTGAGACGGAGTGGAAATGCGGTGAGCAGCGAGGACGAGCGCCCAATTGACCAAAGTCGCCAGGCCCATACGTTCGATTTTGCTCGACTGTGGGCGTCGGCAGCTCGTGGTCTCGGCCAGAGCCACCGGGCCCGGCCGGTCGGGCCCGACGTGATCTGGTCGTTCGTCGTGGACGGCAACACGCGATGCGATGGCGGGCCGGCTACCGCTCGTCCCCGCCGGTCGCCCGGACCGACGTGCCGCCGAAGTCGAAGTCCAGGCTGATCGTCATTCCACATGGCGTCCTGTGCTCATAGCCCGCCCCCCATGGTCCTTCGCATGGTTTGGCGATCAGGCGCAGTTCGTCGCACTCAGCGCGTGCCCTGCTCCCCCGCCGCCGCGCGCACCCGGGCCACGAGATCCGCCTGGGCCAGTGTGTCGACCGGCAGACGCACGAAGTCGTCGCCGAAGCGGACGTCCGCAAACATGCCCTTCGGGTCGTGGTGGAAGTGCAAGAAGGCCCGGGGCCGCCGATAAAAACCCCGGGCCGGCGCTCCACCAGGCCCTCGATCGCTCGGAGTCGAGCCAGCAGGCCAGTCAGAGCGGCGAGGTCGTCCGGGGTGCCGTGGCGCACGGTGTCACGGTATGCGTCGAACCCGCACCGGTGCCGGGAGTGGGCGGGGGGCGAAAGGGAGACGAACACTCCCGGCGGCACCGGTGGGTTGTCGATCACTCTGCGCTTCGGAAATGAGAGGACGCCCAGAGCCGGCTGTGCGCCTCCGGCGGATGCGGGCCTCAGCTCGCTGACCTGGGCTCTTAGCGAGGTCTTACATCCAATACCAAGCCGGCTCACAGCGCAATGTGGGCTGAGTACCATTTGGCTGGGTTGAACTAGGCACATGGTCAGAGTCTCCTCAACCGTGAGCCAGGACGAACCGGTTCAATTGACGGAGGAGCTCCCGCTCGACGACGAGAACGTTCTCGCCCGCGAGCCGGTCTCGCGCTGGCGCCGCTACCGCTGGCCCATCGTGGGTGCGGTCGTCGTCGTCGTTGCAGCCGCGGTTGCCCTGCCCCTGTGGCTCACGTCGGGCTCGTCCACCCCTGCCGGCCTGTCCATCACGACGGTGACCGTCCCCGTGACCACGGGGACCATCCAGCAGACGGTCGCCAGCTCGGGGACGATCGAGCCGGCCAGCGAGGCCAATCTGAACTTCCCCGTCTCGGGCACCGTGACTGCGGTCGACGTCAAGGCAGGCCAGACCGTCACGGCCGGTCAGGTGCTGGCCACCGTCGACACGACGGCGCTTTCCGAAGAGGTTAGCGCGGCGCAAGCGCAGCTCACCTCGGCCCAGGACCGGCTCTCGAGCGACCAGGCAGCCGGCGCGTCGCAGAGCACGCTCGACACCGACCAGGCCTCGGTCACGTCCGCCGAGTCGTCGCTCTCGACGGCCCAGACGAACCTGAACGACGCCTCGCTCACCTCGACCATCTCGGGCACCGTGGCCTCGGTGGATCTCACGGTCGGCCAGCTCGTGACCGGCACGGGTTCGGGGAACGGAGGCGCCGGCAGCAGTGGCACCGGCAGCAGTGGCACCGGCAGCAGTGGCCTTGGCTCCTCGAGCGCGGCGTCGGCCGCGTCGAGCAGCAGCTCGAGCAGCAGCTCCGGCCAGATCGTCGTGATCGGCACCGACTCCTACATCGTCAACACGACCGTCGACGACACCCAGATCGGCCAGATCACGGACGGAGACCAAGCCGACATCACGCTCAGCAGTGGTTCGAGCTCGTCGACGGCAGCACCAGCGGCGACCTCCTCCACCTCGAGCTCGTCGGCGGTCTACGGCACGGTGGGCTCCATCAGCCTGGTCGGCAGTCAGAGCTCGGACGTCACGACCTTCCCGGTCGTCATCGACGTGACGGGGGACCCGTCGGGCCTCTACGCCGGGGCGAGCGCGGATGTCAGCATCATCGTCAAGCAGCTGAATGACGTGACTGAGGTGGCGACCAACGCCATCTCGTACACCTCAAGCGGCCAGGCGACCGTCACCGAGGTTGTGAACGGGGCCCACGTGGTCAAGGACGTGACCGTCGGCGCCGCCGAGAACGGCGAGACCCAGATCATTAGCGGCGTGAGTGCCGGCGCCAAGGTCCTCGAGCGCGAGATCACGTTCAAGGCTCCCGGGGGCACCGGCGGCGGCATCTTCGGGGGCACGGGCACCCGGGGGGGCGGTCTGGGCGGAGCCGGTGGCTTCCCCGGCGGCGGAGGCGGCGGGTTCTCGGGCGGCGGAGGCGGCTTCCCCGCTGGCGGCTTCACCGGCGGGGGCTGACCATGACCGTCACGCCTCCCCAAGGCACGCCCGCCCTCACGACGCTCGCACCCGTCATCGACCTCGAACGGGTCACCAAGGTGTACCGGACCGGCTCTCTCTCGGTCGCCGCCCTGCGCGGCGTGAGTCTCACGATCGAAGAGGGTGAGTACGTCGCCATCATCGGGCCCTCGGGCTCGGGCAAGTCCACGCTTATGCACATCTTGGGCTGCCTCGATGTTCCCTCGGCAGGCCGTTATCACCTGGCGGGTGACGACGTCAGCCATATGAGCGAGACCGCCCTGGCCGAGGTGCGCAACCGGCGTATCGGCTTCGTCTTCCAACAGTTCAACCTGTTGCCGTCCATGACGGCCTGGCAGAACGTGGAGCTCCCCCTCGCCTACGCCGGCGTCTCCCGGAGCGAGCGCAAGGCACGCGCCGTCGAGGCCCTCGGCCGCGTCGGGTTGGCCGGCCGGATCCATCACCGGCCCGGCGAGCTCTCGGGCGGCCAGCAGCAGCGTGTCGCCGTCGCCCGCGCGCTGGTGACCGAGCCCGACCTGATCCTGGCCGACGAGCCGACGGGCAACCTCGACTCGGGTTCGGCCGCCGATGTCATGCGCCTCATGGGTGAGCTGCACGATGCCGGACGCACGCTGGTGCTCATCACGCACGACGCCGAGGTTGCCTCGGCCGCGGGCCGGGTCGTCGGCATCCGTGACGGGCTGCTCTCGGAGAGAGACGAGAGCCACCTCGAGAGCCAGAGCATCCGATGAGCTGGCTCGAAACCCTCCGGACCGGGGTGAACGGCGTGCGCAGCCACCGGCTTCGCTCCTCCCTCACTGTGCTCGGCATCCTCATTGGCATTGCCGGTGTGATCATCGCCGTCGGGCTCGGCGAAGGGGCCTCGGGCCAGGTGACCTCCGAGATCAACGCGCTGGGCTCCAACGTCTTGACCATCACCCCGGGCAGCTCGACCTCGAGCAGCGGCATCAGACAGGCGCTCGGGAGCGCGTCGACGCTCACCATGGCCGACGTGTCCGCACTCTCGTCGCCCGTCGACGCGCCCGACGTCAAGGCGGTCGCCCCGATCACGTCTCAGACCGAGGTGCTGACCGCGGGCAGCGAGACGGCGACGACCAGTGTGCAGGGGACGACTCCGAACTGGCTCAGCGTGCGGGGCCGCACGCTGGCCGAAGGCCGGTTCATCGACAGCCAGGACCTCCAGGACCACGCCGCCGTCGCCGTCCTCGGGGCGACGACGGCATCGGAGCTCTTCACCCGAGGCGACCCCGTCGGCCAGAGCGTCGACGTCAACGGCACCCCCGTCACGGTGGTCGGCGTCCTCACCTCCTCGGGCGCCTCGAGCTCGTCGTCGAGCACCTCGGACCCTGATGACACCCTGATCATCCCCATCACCACGGGGGCCGAGCGCATCTTTGGGGGCACCTCGCGCAACTCGGTCAGCTCCATCGCTGTCCAGGCCCGGTCTTCGGCCGACCTGACCGGCGCCTACCAAGAGGCGGACCACCTCCTCCTCGAGCTGCACGGGATCACGAACCCGACCGAGGCCGACTTCACGATCACCTCCGAACAGTCGCTGATCGCCGCCAACACCTCGGTCGACCACACGCTGACGATCCTGCTCGGCGGCATCGCGGCGATCTCGCTCATCGTGGGCGGCATCGGGGTCATGAACATCATGTTGGTGTCGGTGACCGAACGCATCCGCGAGATCGGGCTGCGCAAGGCGCTCGGGGCGACACCGCGCGTCATCCGGCGTCAGTTCTTGGTCGAGGCCTCGGTCCTCGGGGTGATCGGCGGCATCCTTGGCGTCGCGGCCGGGATGCTCGGCGTGATCTACCTGCCGGGCCTCATCGGCGACCCCATTTCGACGAGCCCCACCGCGGCCGTCGGTGCCCTCGCCATTGCCCTCGCTATCGGGGTGCTCTTCGGCGTCTACCCGGCGAGCCGGGCTGCCGCGTTGGCCCCTATCGACGCCCTGCGCAGCGAGTAGGGCTAACGAATGCCCTTCCATCACCACAAGCACAGCAACAAGAGAGGAACCATCCACATGCAGACACCGACCAGTCGACCCAGCAACAGTGGGCGGTGGGCACGATGCCTGGGATCCGGGGCCATGGCCGCCGCGGTCGCCGCGGCCGTCGTGGCCATCGCCGCCCCGGCGTCCGCCGCCGCGCCGGCGAACGCCCCGACCGGGGCCAGCGGGAGCGTGGCCGCGCTCAATGCCTCGAGCATGGAAGTGCAGAACCAATCCAGTGGCCAGACCACGGTGACGTGGACCGGGACGACGCAGTTCTCGAAGACCGTGACCGAGGCGGTGGCCTCTGTCGCCGTTGGCGACTGTGTCACCGCGACGGGCACCGCGTCGAAGAGCTCAAAGAAGACGGTCGCCGCTCGCAGCCTGACCGTGACGACGCCGAGCTCAACCGGCACCTGCACCGGCGGCCGGGCCGCTGGTTCCGGGGCCACCGGCACGACTCCGGGCGGTTTCCCCGGGCGCACCGGCGGAGGAGGGTTCGCCTTCCGGGGCGGCGAAGCACCGAACGGCACCCGTCCGTCCTTCCCTTCGGGGTCTGGCGCGAACAACTTCCGCAAGGCCTTGGCGAACCTCGACGTCGCCTCGGGCAAAGTGACGGCAGTCAACGGTTCCACCTTCACTGTCTCGGGGGTCTCGCTGTCGGGCGGCTCGTTCGGGCGTCCCAGCAAGTCGAGTTCGAACTCGAAGACCAAGAAGCCGACCCAGCCCAAGATCGAGACGCTGACGGTCACGACGTCGGGTTCGACCACCGTCAGCGCCACGCAGGCGGCGGCCGCCACTGACCTCGCCGTCGGTGACTGCGTCAGTGCCTTCGGGCCGGCTGCGACCAACGGCTCGGTGTCGGCCACGACGGTGCGCATCACCCCGAGCAGCGGGGGAAGCTGCACCGGTGGCTTCGGCGGTCCCGGCGGTGGTGGCGGCTTCTTCGGCGGACCAGGCGGTGGCGGTGCCTAAGCTGGGTCGTTCGGGCTGGGGTCGTGCCGGTCACCGGCGGGCCGTCCTGGTGGGCGGGCTCGTGGTGGTGCTCGTGGCCGGCGGGGCTGCGACCGCCTGGGCCGAAGTGAGCGGCGGCAGCACCGGGTACCGAACAGTCACGGTGACCCGGGCCGACATCGCCACGACGCTCATTGTCGTCGGCAACATCGAGCCGGTCAGCAACGCCTCGGCCGCCTTCGGGGTCGGCGGCCAGGTCACGTCCGTCAGCGTCAGCCCCGGCCAGCAGGTCACCCCCGGGCAGACGCTCGCGACCTTGGACACGACGGCGATGAGCGAGTCGGTCTCCTCGGACCAGTCCACGGTGAACGCCGACGAGGCGAAGCTGGCCGAGGACGAGGCCAACCAGTCCTCTTCCTCTTCATCCTCCTCTTCATCCTCCTCGTCCTCCTCGTCATCCAAGGGCTCCACGAGTGCGGGTTCCGGGAGCACGGGCACGACCCAGCCCACCCGCAGCGGCAGCGGCGGCCCGAGCGGCACTGCTGGCACCGGCGGCACTGGCGGATCAGGTGGCAGTGGCGGAACAGGTGGCAGTGGCGGAACAGGTGGCAGTGGCGGAACAGGTGGCAGTGGCGGCACAGGTGGCAGTGGCGGCACCGGTACGAACTCAGCCGTGACCCAGGACCAAAAGACGCTGACCCAAGACGAGTCCACCTTGTCGACCGACCAGCAAGTGGAGGCGGCAGACCTCGCCCAGGCGCAGTCGGACTGCACCAGCGCCAACACGAGCTCCCCCGCCGGCCAGACGGCGTGCGAGGCCGCCCTTCAGACAGTGTCGGCCGACGAGCAGCAGGTGTCCAAGGACGAGACCGCCGTGTCCAAGGACGAGACGGCGTTGGGACAGGCGCTCGGAGAAGGGTCGTCTGGCGGCGGCACCGGCGGAACCGGCAGCGGGGGCACTGGCACCGGAGGAAGCAGCTCCGGCGCTCCCAGCGGCGCTGGCGCCACTGGGAACTCGGGATCCTCCCCCACCCAGTCCGGCCACGTGGCGGCCCTGACGAGCGACATCACGGGCAACACCGGCAACACCGGCAACACCGGCACAGGCAGCACCGGGACTGGCGCATCGGCGAGTACGGGCACCGGCTCGACGGGGAGCCCCGCCGGCGGCACGGGCAGTGGCGGGGCGTCGGCGAACACCGATACCCCTCAGCAGATCGCGTCGGACCAGGCGGCGATCGATACGGCGACCGCAAATCTCACCGAGGCTCAGCAGTCACTGAACGCGGCGACTCTGACCAGCCCGATCAACGGAACGGTCGTCTCGGTCGGCATCACCACGGGCGACACCGTCAGCGCCAATTCGAGCACCGAGATCATCAGCATCGTCGGGACGAACTCATACGAGGCCCAGGCAACGCTCGACAGCTCGCAGGTGCCATCGGTCAAGGCTGGCCAGTCGGCCAAGGTCGAAGTGGACGGGGTCAACGGCACGCTCGAGGGCACGGTGGCGCAGGTAGGCCCAGTGCAGTCGAGCAGCAACGGCAGCTACACCTACCCCGTCGTCGTTGCGCTGCCTGCGACGGCCGACACCCTGTACGCGGGATCGGAGGCCAACGTCACCATCTCCACCGGAGGTGTCTCCAACGTCGTCGCCGTCCCGACCTCAGCCGTGCAGTCGCTCGGCACCGCCTCCTACGTCCTCGTGCTCGCCAACGGGCAGCTCACCCGCAAGGTGATCAAGGTGGGGATGGTGGGCGACGTCTACACCCAGGTCCGCTCGGGGCTCTCGCCGGGTCAGAGCGTCGTGCTGGCTGACTACGCCGAGGCAGTGCCGTCGTCGAACACCAACACCGTCGGCGGTGTGGGCAGCCTGCTGGGCGGCGGGAGCGGTGGTGGTGGCTTCCCGGGTGGCGCCGGCGGCTTCTTCTCGCGGATCGGCGGCGGAGGCGGCGGCGGAAACTTCACCGTCCAGGGTTAGTCCCGCGTGCGTCGGGCGGGCCGCCACCACGAGGTGTGAAGTCGCTTCAATGAGGACGCTTGGTCTGTGCTGCGCTGTCATCGTCTTCGGTCTGGGGTTCTGCGGTGCGGAGAGTGCCGGCGCCGCAACCGCGACATCGGATGGGCTGTCCATCGGAACGCCGCAGGTTGTCTACGACGGAGACTTCCCGGATCCGAGCACCCTCTTCGTCGGAGGCACCTACTACGCCTACAGCACGAATGTCGACGGAGAAAATTTGCCCGTCATGAGCTCGAGCGATTTGGTCCATTGGCAGCGCCTCGGTGATGCCATGGCCTTCCTTCCCTCTTGGGCAGCCGACCTCAGCGGCTTCACCTGGGCACCGTCGGTCGCCGCGGCTCCCAGCGGCGGTTACGAGGCCTTCTTCAGCACTCTCGATACGAACGGCGAGGAATGCATCGGTCGCGCCGTCGCCCCGTCCCCGACGGGGCCCTTCCTCGACACGTCGCCGAGCCCGTTGATCTGCTCTGATCATCAAGGAGCCATCGACCCGTCGGTCTTTCGCACCGCGGCGGGCGATTTTCTCGTTTGGAAGGCCGACACGGGAAAAGACCAACCAGGTGAGATCTTCGCCCAGCGGCTCTCACAGCTGGACTCCTCCCTGATCGGGAGCCCGGCTGTGCTCCTGACGGCCAGCCAGGGGTGGGAGGACGGCATCGTCGAGGGTCCCGCGCTCGCTGACATCGGAGGGCACCTCGATCTCTTCTTCAGTGCCAACCGTTGGGACACCAGCCACTACGCGATCGGGCTCACGACGTGCACCTCGCCCCTGGGACCGTGCGACCAAGCGGACACGCACGTCGTCCTGTCCTCGCAGCCCGGCATGGCCGGACCGGGCGGACCCGACGTCTTCGTGGGCCAAGATCGGGACTTTCTCGTGTTCTCGGCCTGGACGGATGGCAGTCCCGGCGGAACGGGAAGTCGGCGTGCCCTCTTCGTGAGCGTTCTCAGCACGGGTGGAGCGTTGGCCGCCGCGACAAGCGCCGGTTCCACCCGGACCGTGACGCGCGAGAGAGGCTCGCAATGAACGGGTGCACGCCCTTGCGAATCGAACCGCTCTCTGTATGGGGTTCCCGATGAGTGGTCACGTCTTGCCAGCGGACTGACAGCCCGCAATCAGCCGTCCCACATCGGCGCCGCTAACTACTTCCCCCTGAAAAAGTCGCCGTAGATGCTCGCGATTTGAGTCCCGATCGATAAGGATGGCCCCGAACCGTAGGACTAGTACGGATCGAGGCCATCGTGTTGAGAACTGTAAACGCGCAGC
>Ga0181523_10005187_pt1 | contig 10887 bp, 9 predicted proteins | sample PEATcosm2014_Bin_43_FD_119752 | JGI IMG/M metagenome (GOLD analysis project Ga0181523, IMG submission 119752) | Peatland microbial communities from MTU Mesocosm Facility, Houghton, MI, USA - PEATcosm2014_Bin05_30_metaG | ecosystem: Environmental > Terrestrial > Soil > Wetlands > Peat | place... | reverse complement strand
CGCCCCGGATGTTCTCCTTCAATAAGCGAACGAAAGTGGCGCGATCGCCAGAGCCTGCTGGACGGGCATCGATCACATAGGCAGCGGCTTCGACCAGCGCCTGCTCCATGACGCCAAACCCAAGGTCTGCCAACGCTCCCATCCGGAACCCCAGCAGGATTTCCATACGGAAGTCCTCGAACGTCTTGAGGAACATGCACGCTCGGGAAGTGATGGCTCCAGTCGAGCCAGAGGCATTGCAGAGCTCAAGTCCCCGGCCCACGAATGCAGCCAGGAGGTTGTAGTCCCGTGTGGGGATCCAAGGGTATGCCGCCTTCAGGTAGTCCTTCGTCTCAGCCACCGGCTCACCGAAGGGCGGATTCATCAGGACGGCGTCGTACCGATTGCGCATTGCATCGACGAACCGGATGGCGTCCTGTGCCTCAGCGGCGAAGAGCCGATCAGCCGGGCCCGAGGTGGCACGGTCGGCGACCCCTTGAAGGACCTGCAGCACATCGGTCTCGGCGCGACCAAAGGCATCGTTCGCGATACCTGCCACGCCAAAGAGCGTCGAGGGGTCGTCGTCGGCTCCGACCACATGTGACCGGATCTCTGTTGCGAGAAGCTCCTCGACTTTGAGGAGGGGCCCGAGCACAGGCGCACGGTCGAGGGCATTCCTGATCGAGGTGACAAGCCGCCGTCGATCCGGTGGGAGCGATGCCAGCAACGCCTCCCATCCCTCGGCCGGCTCGGGAAGGGCTCGCGCTGTGATGATGTTCGGGGCTGGAAGGTCGTGGGTCTTGCAGAAGCGGCGTGCGCGGAAAATGACCGCTGCGGCGGCGACTTGCGCACAGCGGGCGTCGATGTCGATTCCCCAGAGCGATGAGACGATGTGTGGTGCTGCGTTCTCTGGAGAGATGCCCTGGAGTTCCCAGGCGTGTTCGAGCACGTCGTAGGCCCCGAGCAGGAAGTGACCTGACCCACAAGCTGGATCGAGTACCCGAACGTCAGTGAGCGCGAGCGGGGCTCCCGGCTCCGTGGGTGGATCCAGGAGCACAGGCAGGTGGGCTTCGAGCCCCGAGGTCGGGTCGGCTTCGAGTAGTCGGCGGCCGAGGGAGTTGTGGACTAGGAAGTCGACAACGTAGCGGGGTGTGAAGAACTGGTTGCGTACTGCAAGTTCTCGGGAGTTGCGGGGCGATGCAGAGGCATCTCGCATCGCTCGTCTTTCGTCGCCACTGTTGAAGAACTGGTAGGCCCACCCAAGCGCATCCGGTGCATCCCACACATGGTTCAGATCGGTAGCGCCGACCATCTCGACCAAGTTGTCGAACGCTGCGGGTGAGGGCGCGAGTTCGAGCAGCGGGTTGCGAGGGTCGAAGAGTTGGGGCAAGTCGGCGGCAAGTTCGTCTCCGCAGAGCTGGAGGTACCGCCAATAGCCACCTGACGCGTCATGGGCCAGGAGCGGCGCCACCTCGAGGAGCTCCTTGAACCCAGTCGAGGCTGATCCCCTGGCGAGCGACTCGGGCAGGAGCTGGATCGCTTCGGCGATCCGGATCGCGACGAGGCGGTTGAGATGAGTGAAGGCCGCCTCGCGGATCAGTCTCCCGACCGCTTCCGCACCAGTCGGTTCCTCGCGCCGCAGGAAGTCGAGGATCTCGACGACATCTCGGCGAACACCGACCCCGGCCGGGTCGAGATGGAGTCCCTCCTCATCCTCGACCTGGCCGTCGGCAGCATGGATGCCGAAGCGTCCCTCGGCCTCGCGCGCGAGATCCTCCTCGAGGAGGCCGCGCGCCCGTTGCACGAACCGTTCGAGAGCGGTGCGCGCCGCCTGATCGAGCGCGGAGCTCATGTGAGCCTGACCTGCTTGCCGTTCGCTAGCTCTGTTGCCGCTGCGTCGCGTATTCGGTCGAGGGCGCCTTCGAGTTCTTCTTCGGTCGTAATGGGCTTGGCGACGAGGTCGTTGACGACAATGTGAGCGACCTTTCCTTGGGCCTGAATCTCATCCAGCTGGCGGGCGGCCTTCGTGGCCCTGCTCTCTGCTGCCTCCAGGTTTGCAGCGAGTTGGCCGTGGTCGGCCGGGGAGATCTCGGGAGCGGGCGCGAGATCGTTGAGGGGCCTCATTGCCTCTTCGAGCACGGCCTCATCCATTTCCGCGTAGCGGTCTCGAAGCCGCTGGCGGAGCTCGTCGAGCTTGTGGCGCAAGGCGTCAGCTGCAGCCTCTGCCGTAGCCGCTCGCTCAGTTCGAATCCTCTCCGCGATGGATCGGATGCGGGCGATGTGACCCGGGAGATCATCGCCGTCCAGTAGATCTGCCAGTTCCCGCCGTTCACCGATGGATTCTGGACTCAGTCCGTCGTCACCCGCCCGGACCTGTTGCTGTGCTTCTCTCAGAGTCTCAAGGTCCTGTTGGAGGACCGTGTCGAGCGCCCGCAGGACATCGCGGCCGCTGGAGAGGTCGACCCACGATTGCGCTGCCGTGGTGACGACCTCGGCGTCAGTTCCGTTCTCGATCCGGTCGAGGATGCTTGCGGTACGGGTAACGGGTTCGGGAATGGGCAGCCCGGCCCCTCGCAGCCCGGCACTCACACGACTGCCGATCTGGACGTCGCTCGTAAACGTTGAGCGCACGAGGGCGGCGAGCTGATCCGTTGCGACCGCCGGGTGCGTACCCAGGAGCTCACCGAGACGTTCAGCGACTTCCACCCGCATCTCGAGGTCCACCTCGTCACCGAGCGCCGGCACGAACGAGGCTGCTCGGAACTGCGGGAGCGCGCTGAACACTCTGTCAAGACGTTGGTCGGCGCTGCCGCGGATCCTCGAGCCCTGATGGACGACATCAATGAGCCCGCAGCGGATCCCGGCCGCGAGGACGGCCTGCACAACCTCTACGGGTGCCCCGTAGGGCGGACCGGAGAACTCCGTTTCGAGGGACTTGCCGGTCGCCTCGTTGCCATACGCGGCACGGTCCTTGATCTCCGTGAGGATGGCCAGCAACGGGTCTCGGTCGGTCACGACCTGTTCACCTTGTGGTGTGGTGTGGGTGAGACCGATGCCGTCTTCTCGAAGGTCGGCGTGAATGCCGTCGAGGTTGTCGGCGTGGAGGACTGCCAGGACGTCTTTGCCGGTGATGTTGGCCGAGAACTGGTCGATCCGTTCGTAGATCTCGTCGATGTGGTCGGCCACGGCCTTCTGCGCCGCAGCGCGAGCTGCGCCGGCGGGGGCATCTTCGATCACACCTCGGAAGATGACTTGGCCGGCGGCGAGGTCGCGTGCGAGCCGGTCGCTCACCAGTCGTTCCCACCGAGCCAGCCGAAGGCGTTCTTCGCCTAGCAGCTCGACTTCGACTGCGGTCTTGGAAGGCGTGTCCTTGCGTTCGATCATGGAGCGGCTTCGATGGAGCTCGAGGACCGCCTCGTAGGTGTCCTCAGATTCCTCGAAGACCCAGGTGACTCTGGCCTTGGCCGCGGCTTCTCGGGAGAGGTTCCGCAGGTCAGCTCGCCGGTTCGCGTCGGCTTCCTCGATGTGGAGCGCGATGTCGCCGTCAGTGAGCTTCTCCCCTTCAACGCTCGTTTCGATCTTGAAGGTCTTGCCGCGTTGGACAGTCAGACCGGCAAGGGCATCCTTCAGAACCAGTCGCCGAATGCGCGTGGCGTCAGCGGGCCGGGCATCGATCTGGCGTCGAGTCTTCTCCCAATCCTTCTGCTCGGCGGACTGAAGCTGGTAGCCGTCGTCTCCGGCGCGCAGGCGATCGTCTTCGACGAGATGTTCACAGGCAGTCCTCACGTCGGGCAGAACGGACTCGGCATCGATCGCAGGATGGAGGAGGACTCCGAGGTTCTCAGCAGTCAACGACAGCGCGCCGACGTCGCTGCAAAGAGCAACTGCCTTAATCGCCTTGGATTCGGTGCTCCCGACGCCGTACTTCGCTGATACCTGTTCCACTTCGCTCTGCCAGGCGGTAGGGATGACGCTCTCGAGGAGGTCATAGGCACGATCGATAGTGACGAGAGCCCCAATCGCTTCGTCGCCGAGGCCCGCGCGGGCGTCGACGACGAGTTGCTGCGCGAGCTTGATGATCGTTCGGTTCGATCCGCCAAGGATCGGCGACGCTCCGCCATGCGCACGACGAGCGGACACGGCGTCGATCAGGAGCTGGACCTGGTATGGGACGAGTGGGTAAAGCCGGAGCACGTCGTCCTCAGCAGGGTCCGATGCGCGCGTCGCTGAGTTCAGCCGGACGTTTGCGATCAGCTTGTGCCGGTTCGCAGCGAGCTGGTCGCGGAGTTCGTCCTGGCCAGCGGCGGTCTTGTCTAACACGCGGCGACTGGTCACCTCCTCGATGTCGCTGGGCAGAAGGTCGACTCGGATCGGGAACCGGTCCTGCACTCGGGCCAACTCGACCTGCTTGCCCTCGAGACTGTCGAGCACATCCTCGAGTCGCTCTTGGGACGTCACCACAAACCACAAAGGTCCACGCCGCTTCTGCAGGGCTTCGGCGAGACCCTGGAGATCAAGCATGCGGTTGACGCTGCGGGCGACGTATTGGCCTACTTCATCAACGACGAACATCAAACGCCTACAGCCATCACCGCGGCGATCAAGAAGCTGGGTGGCGCGTTCGGCGAACCAGTTTGCACTGATCTCCATGGGCTCCTGTTGTTTGGCCCATGAATCTGCCGTGGTGTACTTCTCCGGCCGAAGAAGATGCATCGCGTGGCTGGCCTCGCCTTTCGCGAGGCCGACGTCGCGACGCTCGGTCCAGCGTCGCTCCCCCTTCGAAACCCGCTGGAATGCCTGTTCGAACGCGGCGAGGTCACCATCGCCTTCCAGGTCGAACTCGAGTTCAGCGAGTAGCAGGTTCCGGGAGTAGCCGAGCCGCTCTAGGAGTGCCCGGTAGACAGGGAGGACGATGCTCTCTCCTTCCTTGGCGACGTTTCGACCGGTCGAGAGGTCGAGGAAGACAGTGATCGTCGGGGCTTGGGCGTGGGCCGTGTTGAGCAGCGCTTCGATCGTTGGGGCATCGACTCGCTCCTTGAAGCGGTCGACGGCTGAGTGGCCGCCCACGGACGGATTCTCGATCAGGTAGCCCAGCATCTTGGCGAACGATGACTTGCCTGAGCCGAAGAACCCACTAACCCACACGTTGGTGCGTTCGGAGGGGCTGTTGATCGTCTCCTGGAAGTCGTGGAGGACATCCGACATCTGCCCGCGGATGTGGTCGGTCGCGACGTACTCGTCGATCTCCATGGCGACGATCTCCTCGTCGGCGAGATCGACCTTGATGACCTCTTCGATCGTGCGACCGATTGGACGACGGAACAGCTCGGCGATCTTCATGAGACGTCTCCTCGGGGAACGATTCGGGCTCGGTACCCATAGGCGGGCTCGCAGCGACCCATGAAGCTGAGTCCGAACTCGCCGACGACGCGACCTGGGTACAGCAGTGTGACGGGCAGTCGGATGTCGGCTCGTAGGTCGTCGAGCAGGCTCGAGGTCCGGTAAGCGGGGTAGAGCGATCCAGCGCGGTACAGAAAGACAGCGGTGCGGTCATCGCAGCTGGCGACCTCGGCGCGGACCCGATCGGGCAGGCTCGGCTCGGCTCGGAGCACCTCGCCAACAGACTCGTAGACATCGGCCAGGGCGGATGGGTCGCCATCGGCCTCGGTCTCTGCCTCGATGAGCGAATCCATCCAGCCGGCATCCTCGAGGGCGGCCCAGAAGAGGCGAGCCAGGGAGATCGCGGCGACGTTGACCTTCCGGTCAGCCGCGCCGAGCCACAATCGGAGCTCATCAAGCTCTCGGCGGACCTCCCACTCGGCAGCGGGGTCGTACACGTAGAGCTGAAACGGCGGGTCACCCCCACCGTCGAAGAACTCGACGATCCGTTCGCCGATGCCTAAAAGGGGTTCAGGCAGCGGCACTGACGACCTCCTCGAGATTCACGGCTCGCCAGTCGATGCGAACAGCGCTTCCGGCTCGGGCGTAGTGAAGCAAGCCGAGGCGGTCGACCTGGGTCAGGAGATCGTTGACCCACCGGGAATCAAGAAGCCACCGCCGCCAGATCGTGCTCTCAACGAGCGCGCGAGCGGAGACGCCCTGCTGATGCTCTCGGTAGGCGACATAGGCGAAGCCCTTGGCGGTCATGCCAGGGGAGTTGAACTCCTTGCGAGCAACGCCATTGAGCACCCCGAAGTCGCGCAACGCTGCCAACAGCCCTCGGGCGACCTTGGTTCGGACCGTGTCGGTCCACTCTGGCAACTGGCCGGCTCGCGTGAGTGATTCCAGCCAGGTCTTCGCTTCGTCGACCGTGACGCCTATCCGTCCATTCAAGTGCCAATCGAAGATTGGCCCTTCTGCAAATGCCGCCAAGAGCTGCTCGTCTCGCGCCGTCTCGTAGAAGCAAGCCTCACGGAATGCCCGTGGATCATCTCGCAAGGAGCGCAGCGCGGGAATGACCTCGGGGCCAGGCTTGACGTAGCGCGGGCCGATGATACGACGCAACACATCATCAGATCGTTTGCGTGACGCCTTGCCCAACAGGTTGGCCTCGGCGATTCGTCGCATGTTGGAGCCAGGGTCCGCCTCATCGTCCCAGACCTCAACTACCTGTCTCGTGTCGTCCAGCATCGCCCCGCCCTTTTGAATGTTGACCGTGAACATCAACGCTTCAGATCGAAGTAAGGCGGACGAAGGCCGGCCTCTTGGTCGAGGTAGGCAGCAGTGAGAAGGCGTGCGTAGGCGAGTCGCTGTACGTCATCATCGAGCTCGAGCTGCGAAATCTGCCCCAAGAGCAGCCCTTCCCCGACAAGCTCGCCGCCGGGGCTCTCGCCGGCCCATTTGCGAAGTGATGCCAGGGCTCCATCAAGATCCCAGCCCGCCAACTCGTCGAAGAGCGGATCTGGTTCGAGCGTCTTCTGCTCAGCGAGCCATGCTTCTGACCAACGACGGAATGGGAACGCACTCGAGAACAAGTGCACCGCAGTAGGTCGCTCAAGGAGGTCGTCGTGCCGGTGAACAGCCGAAACGATGTCCAATTCGAGCGCCGCCGACCGGAAAGTACGGGGAAACGTCTTCCCGAGCACGTACTGGCCGCCCTTTCCGAGCCCGTGCGAGCGCCACCAACCTCGAAGGCTCTGTTCGCCCAGCCGCGCCACGCCGAGGAGTAGCCGGATCGCATGGTCGGTTTCGGTCGTAGTCTTCATCGGCCCTTGGACCTGATGGTTGGTATCGCTCGGTGATACTGCCAGATCTCGATCTCCCGACGGTGCCAGAGTTTGCATCGGCCGTGACCCAGATCGATGACCTGTCGAGCCATAGTGGGATACCGCCGTTGCCGCGAAGACACTGTATTGCGATGGGCGGGCCCGAGCAGTTCGGCGACTTCCTGTGCGTCGATGACGTCGCCAGCGTCGATGTGGTTTCCCATTCCGCACGCAGCCTACAAGAGTTGACTAGTCTGGCGCTGAGGACCTCCGCCAGGCACGAGTCGCGAGTTCACCCGCGTCCGTCCGTTCCGAGGGCTTGGCGATACTCCCGCTTCGTAATCGGCTGGCATAGCGAAGCGCCATGTCCATTCCATGTCCCCTGTGGGACCAGCTGAGGGCATCGTCTCGATCTTCAGATTGGAGTGCTGAGCTACTTAGTCCCACCGCGTACTCAGCGTGCGAAGCTGAGCCTCCAGCCCGCCCCACAACTTTGTGTCTGGACTGCGTCTGCTTCTGTTCGAGCAAGCCTCCGCCGGAGACAGGCGTGACTTGAAGTCACACCCGGGTACATCGAACTGTGAAACTCTTCATCGATGAGCCGACAATGGTCGTGGACGGAAATCCTCAAGCCTCGTCCTCAGCAGTTCGGACTGCGAGGGGATGATTGCGCCTGGGATGCTCTCGCAGGGGTGATGCCGTCCTGTCGAGAGCCGGACAGTCCGGACGAGGCGGCTTCGATGATTATCGAAGTGTTCCAACGGATTACGGACATCAATCTCACGGCTCCACACCCTGAGGGCGGAATAGAGGTTCCTCTGTTTCGGAACGAAGGGATGTCGGGTGGGTTCGTATCTCCCCAATGGTGGAACGACGAGCTCTTGCCACTGATGAAACACCGAATCGAGAAGCAGTTCGGCGGCCAGCAAGAGAAGTTCGAGGTCTAACGATTCGCCGACATGTCATCCTGGAACTCTGTAACTGCATAGGAGGACGCGCCGACAAAGGCTGGAGATGATGGCGGAAAGTACCGAGGCCCCGTTTTCAGATCTGTCGCACGAGGAAATAGCCGCTTACGCCTCACGCTTGCAATCCGAGATCGACGCTGAACTTAGATCCGACCGATGGGTCCTACTGTCCGAAGGGCCTGGGGCGATCCGGATTCATACGGGCGCAGCACTGTGGCACGGGAGCGAGCTACTCCAAGATGTTGTGTCAGCGGTGGAAGCAGAGCGCGAAATGACCCTCCGCATAATTGGCCGGGCGCTACTTGAAGCTTGTCTCATTGGGTTTTACCTGCACTACGGCGGGCTGGATGCCATGGAGGCCATTGAGTCCGACATGAAGGCGACTCTGCTGGCACAACAGCATGAGGCTGACCAATATGACGCAGCTCTGGTGTCTGAGATCAAGAGCGTCCGCAAATGGAATTGCAAAGTACGTAAAGAGAATCCGGGGAGAGTTAAGTGGAACGAGAGCAGAAGTATTACCCAGGATCCATTGCCTCTGCTGTCCGAGAAGCCAGAACCGAAGAGACCCAAGATCAATCTCGATCTACGTATCCAAATTGGTCGGTTCTCCGAGACTTCGCCTGGGTCACTTACTATTCCCACTGTCGTCCACCGGATCAACGAACTCGCTAAGGAGAAAGCCCCTGGGGAGCAGAACTTTGGAGTCATATACACCATCGGATTCCGCACGTTGTCTACGATCGGACCGCATACGAACCTTCAGGTACTCCAGTCTTATTTTCCTGCAGATTGGTCCCGAAATTTCCTTCGCCTACAAGCGAGTATTCTCTCCCCCTCCTATGCCGACACGGCGGAAAATACTTCTCTCGCCCTAGTTGCCTTGCTTGCAAAGTTTGTGCTCGGCGACGTTCCGGGCGCATCCACTCCAGTATCAGACGAGATTTTACGCCGCTTCGAAGGATCCTCCGCGCATGTTGATGATCCAAATCCGGACGATTGACGAGCAGAATTAGTTCCAAGAGCTGAATAATTTAGTAGTCCGCTGCTGCAACTAGCCAAGCGCACGATCCGTACCCTCTTGCGAGCCTGAACACACTGTCAGTCGGGATCCTCCAAGACGACCCTCCTTCCGGTTTTCCACTCCAGCCACTTGGTGAGGGTCCGTTCCAATACGTAGTCGCCAACTTCGGAGTGTGGGTCGAAGTAAGGCTTCCCGTCGATCTGTACCCATTCGAGCGCCTCATGGGCTTGGGCGTTGATAAGCGCGACGTACAGAGCCTCGGGAGTGTCCTCCGGAACGCCGAGCGGTGCCACGAAAGTGCCGCTCTCGCCGCCGCCCTCGATGAAATGACTGCTCGGCGTCGCCTTGCTGATCACATAGACGTATGGCGTTGAACGATCGAAGCCTGCAAATCGCTGCAGCGGCCCGTTGCTCACCGCCTCGTGCCACCGCTCGGCCGTCAACAATTCGGCGTACCATCCGCCGCCCAACTCAAGGACAGGCAGCTCCTCGCCACCGGGGGAATCGGTCACGGGACCTCCGCCACGGTTCCCGAGGATGGTGGCAACCCGGCGAAGTTGTTCCTCGGAGGGGGGAAGCAGCACTCCATACAGTGCACCGGTCCCGTATTTCCGAAGTCGTCGCTACATTTCCACGACGCCGATGGAGGATGCCCGGGTGCCGCCCGATGCTGCTCCAACCACTTCTCGTCGTCTTCGTGCCTCTTGAGTGTCCGTCTTCCGAGCACCGTGGGACGGCTGACCTTGATCAACCCTCGATCGCGAAGAGCCTGTTGGCGCTTCGGATCATCACGCTGTCTTCGAATGACGTCGACGTCGAACAGGCAGACCGAAGGCAGATCGGGAAGAAGCGGTCGATCGCACGATAGACACGCTTCCCCGTCCGTCACTTGTACGAGAACCCTGACAACGGAGCGCTTGGCGTGCGAGCTTGCACAATCACGGTGATTTCGCTGGTTGTCGCCTTCTCCGTGATCCCGTGGTGGCGCACGTAGGGGGTTCGGACTTCGCCCGGACGACCACAGCCATAGAGCGCGACTCCTGGTTCGACCCAATGCTCCAGCACGACTTTGTCGCTGTCGGCAATCGGCAAAATGTCGAAGGTTCCGGTCGGCCGGGGCTCGACCCACGAGCCGATCATCTGCGTCAACTGATCGCGGAGACGATCGACGCTGCGCTCATCCACACCGGCTAGGTCGCGATCGTCACTGACGCCAATAAGCAAAGAACCACCCTGCTCATTGGCAAAGGCGCACACGGTCTTCATGATTTTGAACTTGGTCTCGTCATCTTTTGGCAGCTGCTGTTTGAATTCGACCTGCTGCCGTTCCCGGCTGGACACCAGAGCTTCCAACTTGGTCGTGGCGTCGACCACAATCTCCACGCCAGCTTCATTGCCACGGGCGTAGGGCACCGTCAGGAAGCGCCGGTCCAGCCACTCGGAGCCCCGTCGGAGCAGTACCCAGGAACCGCTGGGCAGACGATCCTTCAGCGGGAAGCGAGCCGTCTGGGGATCCGTGCCGTGGCGTCGCCAGATGCGCTCCGTCGGTCCCGGTACGTCACCCGGCAACTCGACGACAAGACCATCGAGATCCGTCCCCTCGACATCGACCTCAACGGCGTCGTCGGCGATCCGTACTTTGTTGACCCGGGCACGGATGTCTTGATGGCGGTACATGACACCCTGGCTCAGCTGACCACCCCCGGGCTGG
>Ga0181523_10005185_pt1 | contig 10888 bp, 9 predicted proteins | sample PEATcosm2014_Bin_43_FD_119752 | JGI IMG/M metagenome (GOLD analysis project Ga0181523, IMG submission 119752) | Peatland microbial communities from MTU Mesocosm Facility, Houghton, MI, USA - PEATcosm2014_Bin05_30_metaG | ecosystem: Environmental > Terrestrial > Soil > Wetlands > Peat | place... | reverse complement strand
TGGGATACCAGTTGTGCGCGCCACCGGGAGCTGGGGAAACAATCACGGCCCGAATGCCGTCATAGGCACTGGCCGATTCCACCGGGCGTCCAGTGATAGGATCAACTCCATTGGCCCAACTGACGCCTTTAACAAACGGTTTTGCCGAGATGAACTGGCCGGTCTGGCGATCTAGGACATAGAAGAATCCGTTCTTCGAGGCCTGCATAATCACCTTGCGGTTGCTGCCGCCGATGGGCAAATCCGCCAGCATTAAAGGTTGTGTGGCATCGTAATCCCAGCTGTCCCCCGGGGTTACCTGAAAGTGCCAAACCAACCGCCCGTCGCTCGCCCGGAGCGCCAGTATGGACGCGAGGTACAAATTGTCGCCACCACCGGGGCTGCGGAGATCTCGGTACCATGCGGTTCCGTTGCCCGTGCCCGTGTAGACAAGGTCGAGGTCGGGGTCGTAGACGATGGAGTCCCACGCTGTACCTCCTCCGCCCGCCACCCACCACTGTCCGTGCCAGGTTTTCGCAGCGTCCTCAAGTGCTTTGGACTCAAAACCTCGCGCGGGATCCCCTGGAACGGTGAACGTACGCCAGAGGAGTTTCCCGCTTTCCGAATCGTATGCCGAGACATAGCCTCGTACACCGAACTCTGCGCCAGAGTTGCCGATAAGAACTCTTCCTTTTGCGATACGCGGAGCACCAGTAATCGCATAAGGCTTGGATTGGTCCACAGTGATGACCTCCCACACGGGGTTACCGGTCTTGGCATCCAGCGCGATCAGCCGGCCGTCCAGGGTGCCGAGATAGACCTTGTCGTTCGAGAGGGCAACTCCTCGATTGACTACGTCGCAGCAGATCGTGCGAACGCGTGCACGAGGCACCTTGGGATCGAAGGTCCATAGGATCTCACCTGTTCTTGCGTCCAGCGCATAAGCGACGCTCCATTCTCCGGTGGTGTAGATCACGCCATTCGAGACAAGAGGTGTTGCTTCCAAACCTCGCGTCGTGCCGAGCTCGCGATCCCAGAGCAACCCGAGTCGCCCAACATTCTGTTCGTTGATCTGGCTCAGCGGGCTGAATCGTTGCTCTTCGTTGCTTCCCCCATACATCTTCCAATCCGCTCCTACCCCAACGGCCGTCGTTGGAGTATTTCCCTTGCAACCTCCAATGGAGAGAGCCAGAGAACCAACAAAGAGCACCGTCATGCTGACGCCTATCTTCATGAAATCTCCTGAACAGCTCGCTTCAATTGTCCAGTTTCGAAGGGACGATTTGTGCTAGCCACCGAAGAAGAGTGCGGCTGATTAAAGACCCATCCCATTCGCCTGTCAAGCTGCACCCTGGTCCCACGCCGCAAGCAGAGTGCCCGTCTAGCACGGTGACCGCACATCGGCGATTTGAAAGGCCAGTCAAACGCTTGCACAAGGAAGATGGTAAAGTCATGCTGATCTCGACAAGCTGCGGTGAGCCGTTCCGGCACTTCGAACTCCATCCGAAGCCCCAGAACATTGACATATCAATCTCGCGACACAATCCAGTTGCCGGCGGAAATCGTCAGATGATCGAAATTAAGCATCAAAGTTGCCTTCGTTTTCGCCACGGAATGGCGTCTATACTACCCCCAAATTTCCATTACTGCGTTCTTCACAAACTCGCCAAGTGGGAACCGTTCTCAAGCTCGAAAGTATTTGTCTTCTTTATGCTTACAAAGGAAAAGAGCGATACTCTCGAGACTACTCGCTTGCCCGGCCCGCACGGAGGCCAAAAATGCCGGACCGGATTGCACATACCTCACTAGATCCAAGGGCCAGAACCACCGGTGCCCTTTATTTGCTTTACTTTCTGACGGCAATATCCGGTGAGGTCTTTGTTGGCCGCGGCCGGCTTGTTGCGTATCACGCCGTCAACCTCGTCGCGTACGTGTTCTACGTCGCTGTCACGCTGCTCTTCTATTACCTTTTTAAGCCAGTGAACGGGAACCTCTCTTTGCTCGCGGCGTTCTCTAGCCTGCTGGGATGCGCCAACGATCTTCTTGGCCTCTATAATCGCGCTCCCTTCGAAATCAGCTCCCTGGTATTTTTCGGGCCTTATTGCATCCTGACCGGTTACCTCATTTTCAAGTCGACCTTCCTGCCTCGCATTCTGGGCGTGCTGATGGTGCTGGCCGGTTTGGGTTGGCTGGCCTTTTTGTCGCCGCTCGCAATGCATCTGTCCACCTTTCTGAAGGCCCTTGGCTTCCTCTCTGAACTGTCGCTTTGCCTGTGGCTCCTCGTGAAGGGGGTGAACGTCAAACGATGGAACGCGCAGGCCAGCGCATCGGGGCAATCCCACTGAAAGCCACCTCCTACACCCGTCGCCCGTTCAAATCTCTACAATATTTACGCGTCTCATTCGTCTACAACGATGGATGGACGAGCAAACGAGGATCGCGGGGATGACCAGGCAAGACCTTCAAATCTCCGAGATTTTCGCACAACAGCGTTCCCGGCTGCGCAATTTCATTCGCCGCCGTGTGCCCGATCCATCTGACGCCGAGGACATTGTTCAGGAGGTCTTTTACGAACTTGTGGAAGCCAATCGCCTGCTGATGCCGATTGAGCACGTCACCGGCTGGCTGTTTCGTGTCGCCCGCAATCGCATCACCGATCTTCTCCGCAAGAAGAAGCCGGAGCCCTTCAGCGGCGCGGCGGTTGATGGCGAAGGCGGCGAGGTGCTGCAAATCGAGGATCTTCTGCCATCCCCCGATGCCGGCCCGGAAGCGCTCTTCTTCCGCAATGTGCTGCTTGACGAGTTGGAACTTGCCCTCGACGAACTGCCGGAGGGTCAACGCGCCGTGTTTGTTGCGCACGAGCTCGAAGGGCGCAGCTTCAAGGACTTGGCAGCCGAGACCGGCGTGAGCATGAATACGCTGCTCTCCCGCAAACGATACGCCGTGCTGCACCTTCGCGAGCGATTGCACACCATTTATGACGAATTTACGAAACCGTGAGGAACCGAACATGAAGAAAAAAATGATTTTCATTGCCCCGCTGGCGATTCTGGGAATGCTGCTTTTCGCCTTCCTCGGCGGCGAAATTGTGATGCACCTGTGGAATTGGCTGCTGCCGCCGCTCTTCGGCTGGCATCTGCTCACGTTCTGGCAAGCGCTCGGACTGCTCACGCTATGCCGCATCCTCTTTGGCGGATTTGGCTGGCGCGGTTCTCGTCGCTCAGGTTTCCGCCATCGCATGGATGACCACTGCGATCGCATGACGCCCGAAGAGCGCGAAAAATTCCGCCAACGCATGCGCGAGCGCTTCGGCTTCGGCCCATCCGCCAGCGAAACCAAAGGCCAGTAGAGCCATCTTGTCGCGATGCCCGAGGTCGTCGAGAAATGTTTCCGCGACTCTTGCCTTATCAGTGTAGGAGTCTATACTCGTTCGGTCCTTGGAACCACACTCTTACCCAAAGAACCAGGGCCGGCGGGATCCGCTCCTTCAACAGGTCAATGCTCCCCAATATGACACCCAGCAGATTGTTGAAGTCGTGCGCCACTCCCGCCGCCAGGCTCCCCACAGCTTCCATGCGCTGCGCCTGCCGCAGTTGCCGCTCCAGCAACTCTTCTCCCGTCGTGTCTCTCGCCAGGGTCAGCATGCACGGCACTCCGTCAACCTCCAGTGGCTCCGCGGCTAGCCGAAGGCTGCGCGGCTTTCCTGATTTCGAGCTCAATTCGAATTTGAAATCCCGCACCGGCTCTCCGGTTCGGAGTTGTCCCACCAGGCGCGCGCGCGATTCGGGCGTGACATTGATCCCCGACTCCACCGACCTTTTCCCAATCAAATCTTCCGGCTCGCACTCCAGCATTCGAGCGTAGGCCTCGTTCACCTCCACGAATCGCCCATCCTCCATTGTGGAAATGCAAATACCTATCGGGCTTGCGTGAAACGCTTTGTAAAAGCGAACTTCGGCCTTCCGGCGCTCCTCTTCGGCCCGCTTCCTGTCCGAGATGTCATAAATCGTTCCTAACAGCAACTCTGGGCCGCCCTCCGGATCCTCGATAAGGGAACTGTTTTCCAGGCACCAGATCGCGCTCCCATCGGCCCGCACGTGGCACGCCTCGTAGTTGTACGCGGTGCCCTTCTCCCTCAGCAGCTGCAGGAAGTTAGTTCGTTCTGCCCGATTCTCGTAAAGCCCGTTCCGTGGAAATGCGCAGCAGCTCGACCTTCGCTTTGTACCCGAAGATCCGCACCATCGCGTCATTGCATTCCAGCAGCCGTCCGTCCTGCGTCGATATGTACACTCCGGAAGTGTTGCTCTCGAATAGCCTGCGATATCGGCCCTCGCTTTTCTTGAGAGCAACCTCTGCTCGATGTTGTTCCGTTATGTCCCGTGCAATCGTGGAAAATCCCGCCGCAGCCCCGGTTCTGTCTTTCAGTGGAGAAACGGAAAGAGATACGTCCAGGATCTTACCGTTCTTCGTTCGTCTCTTGGTCTCATATTGGCGAATGGTTTCGCCCTGACGTGCCCTGCGCAGGATCTCCTCAAACTCCTTCTCGCTACCGGCGACTCCCAGCATCTGAACCTGGCGCCCCACGATCTCTTCGGCCGAGTAGCCATACATCCGCTCCGCTCCCTGATTCCATGTTGTTACGATCCCCCCGGAGGTCTTTCGTGAAAATGGCACAGTCCTCAACTCCCGAAATCAGTAAGCGCAGCCGCTCTTCGCTTTTTTGCAGCAACTCGTTCGATTCAATCAGTTCTCGCGTTCGCTCCTGGACTCGCGTCTCCAACTCTCCTCGCGCCGTATCCGCTGCAGCCAGCGCCGCATCCCTCTTCCGGCTGGCTCTTTTCAATCGGTCGTGAAACATGCTGAACAGTATTCCCATGCATAGGAACACCCCGGCGGAAATTAAGTCCCTGCGGTCACGAATGGCGAATGAGAGCTCTGGCGGGACGAAAAAAAAGATAACCAGAAGGATGGAGAGAGCCGTCGCGCTAATGCCCCCGGCTAATCCGCCGATCCAGGAGCTGAAAAACACCGCAGGATAAAAGAACAGCCAGAACAGTGGCCGCACTTTTGGCCAGAGTGCCAGCTGCACTGCAGCGGCAAGCAGCGGGAACAGCTGCGCCACAAATGGATGCGTTCGTTTTGCCGTACCATTCACAACCTTCTTCGTTACCACACCCTTATCCATCGTCATCATCTCTCATAGGATTTTCCTGCCGTGCCCGATTTCGAGGCGGCAGCCAGAGGCCGTGTTCCAGTTCAATTGGTCTTGCGGCAGTCATCTGTTCAGGAGATGGAAAGTGCTAACGCCCTGATCAGAGACATGGGTATCCGCAGGAAGGGGGAAGAACTGAAGGGGCAACGCGTTCAGAGTAACCATCTAATACCTCCAAGTCAACAATGCAACAGTTTCTCTCCTCTTGTGCATCCCACGGATTCGCGAACCTTCCTCGAACACGCCGCTATTAACCCGAGCATTAGCTATACATCAAATATATAAATGTTGCTCGCGTTCGTTTTTGGAGGAGGCCACTTGCTTCGAGTTATCCGCTATCCATTGGGCCTCCTTCTTCTCGCCGCTGTCGTCAGGGCACAAGACCGATCCCCACTCCCGGAACTCCATCCGGACATTCTCAAGGAGGCGGTCATTCGCATCATGCTCTTTCAAGCCAACCCTTCCGGTCAGGATGCCGTATGGAAAGCTGCCGGAGGGTCCATCCATAAGTTCGTCTGATTCAATCATCGCGGCCGTGGCTCCAAGATGCGCTTCAGCTATCGCCTCCGCGTGATTCAATGATCGTCTGGGGGTTGAGGAGCGGCGGTCTGCGGTAGCAAGAACTTCGCAACCGGTATCGTCACGCTACCCATCGTTCCTGAAGCTCCGTCTCGCACAAATACTCGCAACGTCTTCGTGGTCGGTCGAATCGATAGCGGAGCTTTCAGTTCGTACCCGCGTTCCATGATCGTTTGATAGTCCTTCTCACCCAAATCCAGCTTGTAAGTCAGCGGATCTGCTGCGACAACCGTTTCCTCCGGTCCCAGCTGTAGGTAAACGGCGTCCCCAGGCTGGTTGCGTCGATCGGACTCCAGAATGCGGCTTGCAGCGCATCACGCGCTTCGGACACTGTGTTCGGTGGATCGGGCAGCGCATAGTAACCCTTCCGGTAGCGCACAGCCAGGCCGGACTCTTTGAGATGCAGCTTTAACTCGTGGAACTGACCGTCCCACTTGGTGTCGTTCGAATAGAAACCGATCAGATAACTGAAATGGGATTCCGACAGCGTACGCCGGATGGCCCCTTTAATATCGTTTGTATTGTAAAAAGCCCGGCCGCCCGTACGTTCGGCGATCAGGTTCATGGTACCTTGCTCCTCCTCCCCGACGGTGCCCTCGGGGGTGAGGTTCAGAAGGAAGGCTGGGCTGCTGCTATAAAACTCGCTCCGGATTAGCAATCCGCGAGGGTCCACCGGATAAACGGCCAGATTCGATTGATTTAATGTGCGAGCCACACGCTCTAATTCAGGTTCGAAGTTCTGCGATTCCGTATCGACGGGAGAGTTATCATTGCTTTCCAGGGCAATGGAAACAGGAAAACTGCCGGAGACCCAGATGAGATTCTTGCGTCCGGGAATGCCAGCTACGCGATTCGCGATCGCCTCCATTGCTTGCGCCGTGATTTGCATTCTGTTGAAGTTCGCTTGGTCGCTCGCCTTGCTGTTCATGTCGTTCATCAAGTCGGCCATATGCTGCGCCACCTTAGGGTCGATGACTCCCGTTTCTGCCGCTGTCAAGTACGGTTGATTGGTATCGGCCAGAATCAGCGACCCGAGTGCTCGGAACCGCTCGATGGCCTCTTCCAGCGATTTCGCATCCTGTGTAAATTCGCTGATCACTCTCAGCCGTCTGGCCAACAAGTAGATCGCTATATGATCCTGTGGTTGCACTTCCTGGAGAAACGCCAGGATTTGCGCTCTCGCGTACGCCTGGTCCTGCAGCGATGTATTCAGCGCGTCGAACAAGATGACGGTGACGCTGCCTGGATGCTCATCTGCGTGCGGTATTCGATTCCCGAATACGTGGGAGGACGCTTCACTTTTCGCCGTGCCCGCTTCCGTTACGTGCTTCCCGGCGCCGCCACCTTCGGTTGAAAAAAGAGAAATCGCCTGGGGCTTTCCGTTATCGAAAAGGGTGAAATCATCTTTCGTGAGATTCTCAACCGGATTGCCCTTTTTGTCTTCGACGATGACATTGATCTGGACCAGGCGGGTGGTGGTCCGCACAACCGCTCCTGATCTGGCTGTAGTACGGTATTGAGGGGGGGATTGCGGATTAGTGCTCAGCGTCGTTTGGCAAAGAGAAACACCTGCCCCCAAAAGCCCAACCGCCAGCCAGGAGTATCGACACATCCTCATGGGGACATCCTACTTGGTCATGTTGTCCCTGTCACCGAGTGCGCTCCCACCCTTGAGAGTGGGACACCCACCTCAAAAAATCAGAAGAACTGTGACCAGCCCTTTTCTGCCTGTTCACTCTTGGATAATGCATTCCAGCTTGGACCATCCCATTCAAACGAACGTTCGAATCGTTTCTCTGCGCTTTTGCTGACTTTTTTCTCACTTTTCCCTTTGTTTTTGTCGCTTTTCTCCGCACGCGTTGTTCCTCGGTGTTATAATTCAGTTTAGCCATGCTGGTCTGATGAGTTTCTCATTCTGCGCCAGGCCCTCTCCCGCTCCGAGTCGGATCCTGCATAAGGAGCAGCCAATGCCGAAGACGATCGATGTCACTGAGCTGATTCTGCGCGATGCCCACCAAAGCTTGCTTGCCACTCGCATGGCTCTCGAAGACATGGTTCCCGCCTGTGAAGACATCGACAAGGCCGGCTTTTGGAGTGTCGAGTGCTGGGGTGGCGCTACCTTCGATGCCTGCATCCGTTTCCTTAACGAGGACCCCTGGGAGCGCCTGCGCACCTTCCGGAAGCTCCTTCCCAACTCCCGTCTCCAGATGCTTCTTCGTGGCCAGAACCTGCTCGGCTATCGTCATTACGAAGACACGGTTGTCGACCGATTCGTGGCTAAGGCTGCTGACAACGGCATGGACGTCTTCCGTATTTTCGATGCTCTCAACGACGTCCGCAACGTCAAGCGCGCCATCGCCGCCGTCCGCCAGGCCAAAAAACATGCCCAAGGTACGATCTGCTACACCGTCAGCCCGCTCCACACCGTCGAGCTTTTTGTCCAGCAGGCCAAGGAACTGATAGATCTCGGCTGCGACTCTCTCTGCATTAAGGATATGGCCGCCCTGCTCAAGCCCCAGCCGGCCTATGACATCGTGAAGGCCATTAAGGAATCACTCGGTGAAAGCGTTCGCGTTCACATTCACGTCCACGCTACCACTGGCGTCACTCTCGTCTCCCTCATGAAAGCTATCGAAGCCGGTGCGGACGCCGTCGACACCGCCATCAGTTCCCTCAGCCTCGGCCCTGGCCAAAATCCCACCGAAAGCTTCGTCGAGATGCTCGAGGGCACCGGCTACAACACCGATCTGGACATGAACCGTCTCATCAAAATTCGCGACCATTTCGCCACCATTCGCCCCAAGTACACAGAATTTCTTTCGAATATCACTGGCGTCGACACCGAAATTTTCAAGAGCCAGATTCCCGGCGGCATGATCTCCAACATGGAAAGCCAGCTCCGCCAGCAAGGCGCCGCCGATCGTCTGCGCGAGGTGCTAGAGGAAGTTCCCCGCGTCCGCAAAGACGCCGGCTACCCGCCTCTCGTCACTCCCTCCAGTCAGATCGTCGGCACGCAGTCGGTCTTCAACGTCATCATGGGCAAGTACAAAGTCATCACCGCCGAATTTGCTGATCTCATGCTCGGTTACTACGGCAAAACCATCGGCGAGCGAAATGGGGATGTCATCGAACAGTGTGAAAAACAGGCCAAGAAGCCGCCCATCACCCGCCGCCCTGCGGACTCCTTGAAACCCGAGTGGGATCATCTGCGCACCAACGCCATCGCCATTGACGGCTGCGACGGCTCCGATGAAGACGTACTCACCTGCGCCATGTTCCCAAAGGTGGCACCCACTTTCTTCCCGGCCCGATCTAAGGGCCCGAAGACTGTTGCCAGGGATCCCATTGCGTCGTCCGCAGCCTCCCACGAGTTTGCTTCCGGTACCGGCCCAGTCCATGAAGCCATCAAATACGAAGTGAAGCTGGATGGTAAGTCCCATGAAGTAACCATCTCGCCCGCTTAATCGAGGACCGTCCCATGAAGACCATGGAAGAACGTATCGAGGAACTTAGGCGCCGTCGCGCGGAGGTCGAATCCGGCGGCGGCGCAGAAAGAATTGCCAAGCATCACAAAGCAGGAAAACTCACCGCTCGCGAACGTATCGACGAACTTTGCGACCCCCACAGCTTTCAGGAATCCGGACTTTTCGCCGAGCACCGCGCCACCCTCTTTGGCATGGAAGGCAAGTCCTTTCCGGCCGACGGTGTGGTGACCGGCGCAGGCGCGGTTCTTGGCCGCCGCGTTCATCTGGCCAGCCAGGATTTCACCGTTGCCGGCGGTTCTGCGGGTGAAGTTCATTCCCTGAAGGTTGCCGAAACCATGCAGCAATCCCTGAAAACCGGCACGCCCTTAATTTTTATTAATGACTCCGGCGGCGCCCGCGTTCAGGAGGGCATCGATTCTCTGTCCGGTTACGGCTGCGTTTTCTTCCAGAACGTGGTTTTGAGCGGCCTCGTCCCTCAGATCTCCCTGATCTGCGGCCCCTGCGCGGGGGGTGCCGCGTACTCTCCCGCGCTCACCGACTTCATCATACAAACTCGGAAGGCACAGATGTTCATCACCGGCCCGAACGTCATCAAGCAGGTCACCGGTGAAGACGTTACCGCCGAAGCCTTAGGTGGCGCCGATGCCCACATGGTTCGCTCCGGCGTCATCCATTTCATTGCCGAAGACGATAAACACGCCCTGCTCATCTGCAAGAAACTTCTCAGCTTTCTTCCGGCCAACAACGCCGAAGATCCCCCCGAAGTTCCGAACGATGGCCGCGTCGATCCCAATCCGCGCCTCAACGAACTGGTCCCCGCAGATCCCAAGCAGGCCTACGATGTCCGCGAAGTTATCGCCAATGTCGTCGACTCCGGTGATTTCCTCGAAGTCCAGGCCGGCTACGCTCCCAACATCGTTATCGGTCTTGCCCGCATCATCGGCCGCACCATCGGCGTCATTGCCAATCAACCCTCGGCCATCTCCGGCGTGCTGGACATCAACGCCTCCGATAAGGCGGCACGTTTCGTTCGCTTCTGCAACGCCTTCAATATACCGCTCGTAACCTTCGTCGACGTTCCCGGCTTCTTGCCCGGTGTCGATCAGGAATACGGTGGCATCATCCGTCACGGCGCAAAAATGCTGTTCGCCTATTCCGCCGCCACCGTCCCCAAGGTCACCGTCATTCTCCGCAAGGCCTTTGGAGGCGCGTATCTCGCCATGTGCGGCAAGGATCTCGGCGCCGATCGCGTCTTTGCCTGGCCCACGGCCGAAGTCGCAGTCATGGGCGCCGAAGGTGCCGCGGAAATCGTCTTCAAGAAGGAAATCGACTCCGCCAAAGACAAAGCCGCCCGACGCAAGGAAATGATCGAAAAATATCGGGAAGCCTTCGCCAATCCCTATGTCGCCGCGGGGCGCCGACTTGTGGACGACATCATCGAGCCGGCGGAGACTCGCCGCGTTCTTGCTCAGGCATTGGAATTTCTACACACCAAGCGCGACTTGCGTCCGCCGAAGAAGCATGGACTGATTCCTCTCTAGGACCTCACGGGCGCCACCATGCACAAAAAATCAGCTCAGGCTCTTGAACAGGAAATCACCGAACTCCGCCAGCGTATCGATCATCTGGAGGC
>Ga0181523_10005182_pt1 | contig 10890 bp, 5 predicted proteins | sample PEATcosm2014_Bin_43_FD_119752 | JGI IMG/M metagenome (GOLD analysis project Ga0181523, IMG submission 119752) | Peatland microbial communities from MTU Mesocosm Facility, Houghton, MI, USA - PEATcosm2014_Bin05_30_metaG | ecosystem: Environmental > Terrestrial > Soil > Wetlands > Peat | place... | reverse complement strand
CGGCAATTAGGCGAGCGTTTCGGAGTTGCCCCTCAGGATCGCGAGACCATCCAGCGCTGGCTCGAAGGGCACGGCTTTTCCATCAACCGCGTCTACCAGAACGGATTGGTCATCGACTTCGCCGGAACCGCCGCGCAAATCCGCGAGACATTCCACACCGAAATTCACAACCTGGTTCTGCCCAACGGCGAAAAGCACATCGCCAACATGCGCGATCCGCAAATCCCCGCCGCGCTCGCACCCGCGATCGAAGGCGTGGCATCGCTCCACGATTTCTTTCCTAAGTCGCGCGCGATGCGACTCGGTCCCGTTTCGTACGACCCCGCTACCCATCAGTGGCATCCGCACTTCAACGTCAAGTTCCAGGGACAAACCTTCCACACCGTCGGCCCCTATGACTTTGCGACGATCTACAATCTGCTGCCGCTCTGGAAGCGCGGATTCACCGGCAAAGGCGTCACCATCGCCCTGGTCGAGGACTCCAATCTCCTCCATCCCTCCGACTGGTATGCCTTCCGCAACGTATTTGGCTTAGGCGATTTCAAGGACGGCAACTTCAAGCAGATTTATCCCAACTGCCCCAACCCCGGCCAAAACGGAGACGAGATCGAGGCCGCCCTCGATGTGGAGTGGGCAAGCGCGAGCGCTCCCGACGCTAACATCGAGCTTTCCGCTTGTCCCAATTCGCGCACCGCCTTTGGACTTGACCTCGCCATCCTCAATCTCCTCGATCTCGAGCCGCCGGATATCATCTCCGATAGTTACGGCCTGTGCGAAACCATTACCGGACAGACCGAAATCGCGCTCGAGAATCGCGAAGCACAAATTGCCACCGCTCTCGGCACGACCTTCTTCATCGCGCAGGGAGACACCGGCGCCGACGAATGCTCGCCTGTGGAGGACTTTTCTTCCCACCTCGGGATCAACAGTGGCGACAACACCGCCTCCGCCTATGCCGTCGATGTGGGTGGCACCGATTTCATGGCGCAGTACAACTCTGACGTCAATAACATTCCCGTCAGCGACTACTGGAGCGCTACCAACAATCCGGACACCAAGGCTTCCGCGCTGTCGTATATTCCGGAGATTCCCTGGAACGACGGCTGCACCAGCCAGCTTATCTATAGCGATCCTCTCTTCGGTGGCGGTTATACCCAATCCTATGGTCCCTCGGGATTCTGCAACTCGAAACTCGGGAGAGATTTCAAATATTCAGTGAGCGGCAGTGGCGGACCGAGCACCTGTTTCACCGGAAAGCCTTCCATCCCCGGCGTGGTCAGCGGAACCTGTCAGGGCAACCCGAAGCCTTCGTGGCAAACCGGTGTGCCTGGCATTCCGAACGATGGTTTGCGTGACCAGCCCGATCTTTCCTTCTTCGCCGCGACCGGCGTCTGGGGAAGCTTCCTGGTCGAGTGCATGTCGGACCCCAACCAATTCGGTGCTCCGTGCTCCGCGGAAAACGATGCGCTGCTGGAGGGCGGCGGCGGCACATCTTTTGCCTCACCGGCGATGGCGGGCATTCAAGCGCTGATCGATCAGAAATATGGCAGGCAAGGAGACGCCAACTACGTCTACTACGCGCTGGCGGCCAACCAGTTCAACAAGCAAGGCGCGAAAGCATGCAACGCCAGTCAAACCACGGGCAAGCTGCCGGCTCCTGCCTGCGTTTTTAATGACATCACGCTCGGCGACATGGACATTCCCTGCGGTCAAGACTCGAAAATATTCTCCTACGATTGCTACGGTAATGGCAGCAAAATTCTCGGCGAACTTTCAACGTCCACGTCCGCCAGCGAGCCGGCTTACCCGGCCACCGTTGGCTACGATCTGGCCACCGGACTCGGCTCAGTGAACGCCACTAAGCTGTTCGACGCCTGGCCAAATGGCAACAAGTGATGAGTAGAGACGGGGCTTGCCCCGTCTCCGCCGCCAGCCTAGGGACAGTCGCCCGGGCCGTCCAGGCGAGCGCAGCTCGCCAGGGTTTTCGTTTGCCCATCGCCCATCGTCGCGTTCAAGAGCATGGCGGGCTTTGCCCCATAACCGCTAATTGAATCCAGCGTTCCTTCCGAGTTGCCCGTTAACCGACCAGAAACGTCGTCCATTCACGGAAAGCCTGCATATCGTTGCCAATCTCGTTGGCGGATGACGCAGCACTCTGGCTTGGTGCTTGAACCGCCTGATGAACTGCTCGTAGGACGTATGGTTCTGCTCGGGAACGATGTGTACGGCGAGCGTTGCGGAGCCCATGCGTTGAGTGGCCAGGCGGCCGTTGACTTGGCCATAAGTCAGGAATTATCCTTGGTTTTCGGCGCACGGGGCGCATCCAGTCCGCGGAAAGGGCCAAGCCCACCCTGCAGGAATTGCACGGCTACAATCTGACAAATCTTCTTTCTGCCTGCGGTGCGGACACAGGCCCACGAACGGAAAGGAGATTTCCATGTCAAGGCAACTCCCGCCGAGTCCCAGTCTCGAACAACTCAAGAAACAAGCCAAGTCCCTGTTGAAGCGTCAGCAGGCCGCGGACTGCGAGGCTTTGACTCGCATTCGCGAGAGCCATCCGCGCTGGAGAAACCTGTCGGAAGAACGGGTCGCCGCGTCGCCGTTCGCGCTTGCGGATGCGCAGCTGGTGATTGCGAGCGAATATGGATTCGCGTCCTGGTCTAAGCTGCAGTCCCATGTCAAGACGCTTGAAGCAGCCAGCTCGACCGCGGAGGCGGTCGCGTCTCTGCGCGATGCCGCTGGTAAAGGTGACCTGGCGCGACTCAATGCGCTGCTTGATGCGCATACGGAGCTGATTGACGAGCGCGGCGGCGAGGGCGTGAGAACGCCGCTGCACCACGCCGTCTTCGGCAACCGCGAGGCGGCAGTCAAGCTGCTGCTCGACCGCGGGGCCAGTCCCAACATCCGCTGCGAAGGTGACAACGCGTATCCGCTCCATTTCGCCGTGGAAAAGCATCGCCTCCCCATCATTCGTCTCCTGGTGGAACATGGGGCCGATACGATCGGCGAAGCCGACTACCACGAGCTGGGCGTGATCGGGTGGGCGACGGCGTGGGATTACATCCAGCCCAATCCCGAGATCGTTGCGTATCTGCTGGCGCACGGCGCGAGACACAATGTCTTTTCCGCGGTCGCTATGGGCGAAGCGGAGGTGATCCGTGAGCTGGTCGCGCGCACCCCGAACGATCTCGAGCGGCGAATGAACGGAATGAGGATGCGCCCCATGCCGCTGCATCTCGCCGTCATGAAGAATCAACCCGTGTCGGTGACGACGCTGCTCGACCTCGGTGCTAACACGGAGTCGCTTGACGAAGCCGGCTTTTCTGCGCTCGATCTGGCGGCGCTCCGCGGCAGGCACGACCTGGCACAAGCGCTGCTGGAGCGCGGAGCGAAGGTCCGGCTGCCGGCCGCACTGGCTCTGCATCGAACCGCGGATGCCGAAAGACTGCTACGGAGAGATCCCGGTACTCTGAAGGCCGGCGGACGATGGGGCCATTTGATCGTTCGCGCCAGCGAACGCGTGCCGGGCGATGTGATCGAGACGCTGATCCGCAATGGAGCGTCGGTTAATGTACACGACGATCCGAAGACCTCGATCGACTCGACGAGCGGATACACACCGCTGCATGCGGCGGCGTGGTACGGAAATGTGAGCGCGATTGATGTCTTGATGAAGCACGGCGCTGATGTCCGCGCGCGCGAGGAGAAGTATCACGGCACGCCGGCCGGATGGGCCGACTACTCGGGTCACAAAGAAGCCCGCGACCTGATTCTGCGCGGCTCGATCGACATCATCGAGGCGATCCAATACGACATGGCGCAACGCGTCCAAGCCGTCCTGGAAGAAGACCCCGCAGCTTTGAACCGGGCTTTCCGCGACTACGGGCTGTTTCCCGGGGACGCTGAAGCATGGCACACTCCGCTGGCCTACGCCGTTACGCGCGGTCGTGAAGAGATCGTACGACTGCTGATCGGGAGCGGCGCGGTTGAGACGCTACGGTCGCCCCAAGGCGAGACACTGAGCCAGATCGCGCAAAAGGCAGGCCATCGAGAGATTGCACTGATTCTCGACGGAACAGCGAGAAGGGGCGAAGCCCGAAGCTAGATAAACTGCCAATCTACTCGTTGAGGATCGGATTTGTAGAGTGACGTCCGATTCTCAGCAATTGCCAACGATCAAAGCGCTCATTGACGGGTTCTGAGCGTGTGGCCGGCTATTCGGAGCAACGACCTGCGACTGCGGTGGGCTGCCATGGCACGTTGAACGTCGGCTATAAAGTTAGCGATGATGATCTTTGCCCCGCCGGACAGCCGAGGGCGGCTGTACCTGCGTTAGGATCGCGACCGGGGCACGATTACCGCGCCACCACGTCAAACGGACGCATCATCTCGTTATCCTCGTGCTCCAGGATGTGGCAGTGCCACACGTACCGTCCCGTGAATCCCTCAAATCGAATAATGATCCGTGTCACCATTCCAGGATCGGCGCGCACAGTATCTTTCCAGCCCGTCTCACCGGGCTCGGGAGCCATCGCTGGTCCCCTGTACCTGAGCTCGCCCTTCATCCAGTACGTGGCGATGTCGAACGGCCTGCGGTCGAGAATCTGGAACTTGACCAGATGCAGATGAATGGGATGAGCATCATCGGTCGTGTTAATAAGATTCCAAATCTCGGTCGAGTCGAGAACGGGATTCTCCGTTACCGGCATGTGCCAAGGTGTATTGTTCAACAACATCTGCACTGGCCGCTGGATCAGGTCCTGCTGTTCTACCAGGGTCAACGCGCGCGTTTTCACGGCTGATGACTCGGCAGTCTTTGGAACGGGCCGCAGCGCCTGTGGCAGCACGCTCTGATCCCGCGGACCCTTCGCCGCCACGCGAAATTGCATGACGTTCAAGTTGTCGTTCTTGAGCACGAGGGTGCTTCCCGCATTGCCCGAAAAATCAACGACCAGGTCGGCGCGCTCCCCAGGCCCTATGGACAAGAGCTTCAAAGGTACGGGCGCTGACAGGAGTCCTTGATCGGAGCCGATCTGGTGAAAAGCTTGCCCACCCAAAATCCCAGCGATGGGAGTTTCTCCGCTCAACATCTTTTCGGCAGGCATCTTTTCGCTCGGAGTTTTTTCGCTGAACAAGGTCAGATGAAAAAACCTGCCATTCGCTCCGTTGAGCACGCGGAAACGATACTTGCGCGGTTCCACTTCCAGGTAAGGGAAAAGCTTCCCGTTCACCAGAATGGCATCGCCAAAAACCTCCGGTACCCATGGCGACTTCGGATTGTCCGCTGATACCGGGTAATTAAGTTGTCCTTCGAGATCGAATATCCGGTCGTAAAGCACCAGAGGAATTTCGTATTTGCCGCGAGGCAGATTCAGCGAGTCTTCAAATTCATCGCGAACGAAAAACACGCCAAATAATCCAGCGAAAACATTGAGCCGGTTAATGCCCAGAGCATGGTCGTGATACCACAGCATGGTTGCGTCCTGGCGATTGGGATAATGGCAGAGCGCCGATTTGCCCGGCGCGTACCAATTCTCAGGGTAGCCATCGCTTTCCGGCGGAGTTTTGGCCCCATGCAGGTGAACCACCGTGCGCACTTCGGGCTTGTCCGCCTCCGCACCGTGGATAGTGTGATCAATGGGCAGGAAATGCGTTGCCGGGAGTTCGTTGACCCACTCCACCAGCAAACCCTGGCCACTGCGCGTTTCAAAACTCGGTCCCGGCGAACTGGATGCATATCCCCACATGCGAGTCGGCTTCAAATCGCGGTGCACTTTGCTTTCGAACTGCCGCATCGCGACCCGGTAGTAGGGAAGCTGTACTGCGGGACTATCCGGGCTGGGACGATGTCCGGTCGGCTGAATAGTCTCCGGCTGCGGCAAAGGGTCCACGAATTGCGCCAGAGAACTCGCATTCACCTGGGTGCGAAATTTCGGCGGCGCGGGATGAGGCATCGCATAACTCGTGCCCCGGTGCAATGCTGCTGCCATGGTCGCCATTCCGCTGCGCGCAAGAAACGCCCGTCGTGTAAGTCTCAAACTGTATCTCCTGACAAAAGTTTCACCGATGAAGTTCTGTTTGCCTGCCTGGAACTTTTATGGGATTTGCTTCTACCAATCAAATCTGCCTATGCTCGCAGAAATTTCGCCCCAAGACCAGCACGGGCACGCGAACTGAGTCGTTCGCATGCCCGTCTGGCCAAGTCGAAAGCGGTTTCAGCGCTACTCTTTTAGTCCGGTGCTCGGGTTCAGAATCAGGGTTCCGTTGCTCCGGATTTTGGTGAAGTCGAACATCTGTTCGATGGAGTTCGCGATTCCGTCGAAAGACCCCTGGCCAATCCGCTGTCCGCCCAACCAGTTGTCTTCGATGAAGCGGATAATCGACGTCTGGTCGGTCAACGTGTGATCGACAAAGTTCTGCCGGGCCCACGGCGAGATCACCAGCAAAGGCAATCTCGGTCCGTAGCCGCAGCGGCCAAGGGCATGCGGATTGGCGGCCGAGTTATAACCGGCCAGCGAGGTGGCAGCCGTGCCGCAGTAGCCGGGGGCTGTCAGGGCGTCGGAGGCGCCGTTCGAAGTATTGACGATCGGTCCCGCCTCGTGATCGTACCACCCGTCGGAGTCGTCATAAGCGATTACCACGGCCGTGCTGTCCCAGGTCGGCAGCGATTGCAGGAAGTTGATTGTGTTCACGACAAACGTCTGTTCATCCAGCGGGTCCGAGTATCCGGGGTGGGCATCCTGATACGCCGGAGCCTTCAGGAAGCTCACGGCCGGCAGATTGCCTGCCGAGGCCGCCGCGTAGAAATCCAGAACGTCGTAGTCATGGTTGGCCGGCCCAGCATTGCCGATCTCGGCAATTTTGGCAGGCCGGGTGTGGTTCGGATTGGCAATCGAAGGCCAATACGAGGACAGCGAGTGATGCGGAATATAATCGGTTTCGGTCACACCGGTTACCGCGGAAGTCGTGCTGCGGCTGCAACCCGACGTTCCGTTCGGGTTCGTGATCGTGAGATTGAAACCGCCCATGAATGTACCCCACGTCACCCCCGCCGTGTTGAGCAAGTCGCCAATCGTCAGACTCGACAGGTTGCCCTGCGCCCGGGTGGACGACGAGCAAACGTCGCCGGTCGGGTCCGCATCGCCAATCATGGTCAACGAGCCATCGGGTCCGCCGCTGACTTCATCGCCGGTCCCGTTCACCACGTTGATCACGCCGTTTGTCTGACCCGACATAAGGTTAATCACGCCCGGCGTCGACGGGCCAAAGGTCGAACCATGCGAGTTGTCGTTCAGCGCGAAATGCTGTGCGTAGTTCCACATCGCCGTAACTGTGTTGCCGTCGAAATAGCCCATAACCAATCCGTTGGTCTGTGTCACGCCTGTCCCTGAGGGCGGCGGTCCAGCCGCTCCAGTGTAGAGAGGGAACAGATCCATTAAGCCCGAGTCAAAAGCCTCTTGCTCGGGAGTATAGGCGTGGTCTTGGTCGTTAGTGGCTGCCTGCGTGCGGTCGAGCCGGAACGGATTGGACGCTCCCGTGCCGTTGGCGGGATTCCGGTTGGGGTTGAAAAGCAGAAGACCATTGTTCAGTCCGTTGACGGTCGGCGTGTTGGCTACGGGTTTGAACTTCGGCTCGTCCGGCGGATTCAACGCGTTGGGATAGGTCGCGAAGTAGTGATCGAAGGAAACGTTCTCGTTGAAAATCACCACCAGATATTGAATCGGTGTCGCCGTCGCAAGATTGTGGGCGACCAATGCATGTTGTGCCGCCGGTTTGGCGGAAGAGGCGAATGCGGGAGCAACGGTCGGTCCCAGGGCAATGGCCATCGTCAATAACGACGCCATCACCCGCCTGAAGTTAGCAAGGATTTGCTGCGGTTCAAACATGCTGAGTTCTCCGTCTCCTGGAATTGCCCGTCGGCAGTGCCCCACAGGCCTGTCGCGTGGCGAGAAGATTGAAAAACACTAGGCGGAGCATGTTGCTGCAGTATGACGGCAACATTAAGGAAAGATGAAATCAGATTTTCTCTTGAGGAAATCGCCCGACGGACGCGGGGTTTACACACGCTGGGAGCTTGCCCTACGCCGCCACCTTCGAAGTTCGCAACCGCCGATACAGCCGCAGATAATCGTCCACCATGCGCCGCGCCGTGAAGCGCTCTCTCGCGCGATTATAGGCGCGCGTCCCATAGAGCCGCGCCAAATCGCGATCTCCGTCCAGTTGGCTGAGCACTTCGCTGAGGCTGTCGGCATTATTGCGTTCGAAGTACAACGCCGCGTCGCCCCACAGTTCCCGATACACTTCGGTGTCGTTGGCCACCAGCGCGCAGCGCGAGAACGCAGCCTCCACTGACGCCAGCCCGGTTGGCTCGTAACGCGAAGTCGCGGCAAAGATCGTCGACTTACTGTAGAGCGAGCGCAATTGCGATTCCGTCTGCGCTCCCTTCACGGAAATTTCGTGCAAGCCGGTAGAGACGCGCACGTCGGCGCGGATCGGAAGCGCCGGCACGGGAATCGGGTTGTCCGCCCCCACAATACACACCGGTAGACGATGCGTGTGCTGGGTCAGTAGCGCCACCTGCTTTCCCGTATCGCACAGACGCCCGATCGCCAGCACCGATTCTTCCTTGGTCACAAAGGGATTGAAGTAAATCGGATTGCGCCCCGGAGGAATCACGTATCCCTCGAAATCGTTGCCGTAGGCGACGCGCAGCATCTCTTCCATCCAACGCGAAGTCGTGACCACGGCCTCAGCCCGCTTCAACCCCGCGATCATCGTCGCGCGATACCACTTCAGCCAGGCCGACGCCGCGGGTTCCTGTCCGTGGATGCTCAACCACCACGTAATCACATCGCCGTGCGCCACCACCAGCCGCGGCGTCGCCACCGGCAAGGCTCCAAAACTCAGCTGATTCAAATGCAGAAAATCAGGACGCGTATCGCGAACGATCTGGCACAGATAATCCTGCGCCGCATGGAAATCCTGCTCACCTTCTTCCATCCAGTCGAGCCGAAACGCGGTGGGATGATATTCCAGCCCATGCAGCGAATCCATCCAGGCAGTCTGATGCGGAAGCGGAATCTCTCCAAAGCTGACCAGCGTGACCTGCGCCCCATGGGTGACCAGGCCGGAGACAAGTTCGCGCGAGTACGTCCACACACCGCTGAAAGTGTCAGCCGTCACCAGTACGCGCACAGAACCCCCGGGTACCGAGGGCTGGGAGAACCCCCGGGCCTGCCTGCCCACCAGTTTAGGGTGGAAGGCGGTGCCGAGGGAAGAGTTTTCTTAGGATTTCTGCCCGAAAATCCAGTCCCGGAGGGGCGAACTAACTTAGCCCAGCGCTTCAGCGCTGGGACAGGTGAAAGAAACTGAGTCAAGTCCCGTAGGGACGACCGAGCTTTCACGCCCAATCCCTAGGGATTGGGTCTTTGCGCTTGCGCATGCCCGCAATGTAGCCAGAAATGGCCGGGTGCCCCACTCATCGCGTTCTTTGCGATGAGTGGGATGCCGCGAGTGTTCCCACGCCCTGCAATCCCACGCCCGACCGTTTTCATCACAAACGATCAGTGTGCGCCATCACAGACTTCCAACCAGGCCATCCGCGAGAATGGCGACCTGATCGGAGCGGCCAGACGTGCGCCCGTCTCCTAAGACGGCCATTGAAGCTGCTTCGGCGCAAGTTACCAGTTACTCACTGATTAATATAATTTGAAGGCAAAGAACGGAGACAGTAAGCCGCAAAAACTATGAAGTTCGGTAGAAAGAGGCGAAGAATCGGCCCAACTCCTTGTTCCGGAATATTTTGAAAACAAGTCATTTGTGCTCTAGATTTTGGCGGGAAGAGTCCCCCCAACCCCATGATTCCAAAGACCAGGGGGGAGGGGGGTGGTAGTAAACACGGGTTAATAACTCATGAGTGAACAGACAAGGATTCTCTGCCGATCATTTGCGGATACGACATGACCAAGTCTGCGCCGAAGCGCCCGTTCCTCATGTCGAATCCGCCCACTGGGTCTGTGCGCGCTGATCGCCGAGATGCTCCTTCATGCTGAACACTTTCGGCTGCACCAGGATGCGCATCGTCCAGAGCAGATCGTCGAGGGAGGTTCCAAAGCCGAAGTGCGCGTCCACAAACGCCAGCTCCGATGGCGGCAGCGACGAGCGGCCCGAGATCAGCACCACGGGAACATCGGGCACCAGATATTTGATCTCCTGGGCGAGCTTCGCTCCCGACATCGCGGGCATTTCGTAATCAACGAGCGCCAGGTCAAAATAAGTTCGTTGGCAAAGCGCGAGCGCTTCGAGGGGATCGTTCTTCGTGATCACTCGAAACCCGCATTCTTCAAGAACGCTGGATAGCAGTCGGCTGGATTTGGGATTGTCGTCTACATAAAACACTGTCGTTCGGTTCTCCATCACAAACCTCCGTTCCTTATCCTGAAGAACGCAATTATGTATCGTCCTTGCGGAGGAAATGGGTAGAGATTTGTAAATGATTTGCGGTAGAGACGGGGCTTGCCCCGTCTCACTCTGCGGCAGCAGACGCGGCAAGCCGCGTCTCTACTGCTGAACGAGCTTCCACCGGAGCCTCGCAGGCCAGCGTGAACTTGAAGATAGAACCGTGATCCGCTTTCGCCTCGACCCAGATCTTGCCGCCACAGCGCTCGACGATCTTCTTGCAGATAGCCAGGCCAATTCCGTTGCCGGGATATTCGGTGCGGGTGTGCAGGCGCTGGAAGACCACAAAGATATTTTCCGCGGACTCCGGAGCAATACCGATGCCGTTATCGCTCACGCTGAACAACCACTGCTCACCCGTCTTTTCGGCCTGCACGGAAATCACCGGAGGTTCTTTCCCGCGGAACTTGATCGCGTTTCCGATCAGATTCT
>Ga0181523_10005178_pt1 | contig 10897 bp, 6 predicted proteins | sample PEATcosm2014_Bin_43_FD_119752 | JGI IMG/M metagenome (GOLD analysis project Ga0181523, IMG submission 119752) | Peatland microbial communities from MTU Mesocosm Facility, Houghton, MI, USA - PEATcosm2014_Bin05_30_metaG | ecosystem: Environmental > Terrestrial > Soil > Wetlands > Peat | place... | reverse complement strand
GAGCCCGCTTCCGCTTCACCAACCGAGGAGCATTCTGGAGGAGAAGAGGCTGTTTGAGTAGAAAAATCCATTGAACGGCAGGTGTGCCAATCGCGGATTGTCTCAACGGAGGGGTTCACCCCAAGAGTCTGTGTGAGAACTGTGCCCGTCCCTACGGGACTCTGACCCATTTCGGTCCCGTACCCAGCGCTTCCGGGCTGGGCTATTATTGTTCCGCCCTGCGGGCTGGAGTTCATTGATAGCGTCGCAATCTAGTTGATAACACTGCTCTTAAGCGGTTTGACCCCGAATTCATCATCCTTCCACCACGGCGCGAATCTAATCATGTAAGGATTACACAGCTTGCCGAGGGCTGCGTGTGCCACATGCGCCAGCATAACGACCAACCTGAATTCGAGGCCATGCTAGAGAAAATTCAACCGAAGAAGCGCTACATATTCGCCAGCGACTTTGACCAGACCCTGAGCTTCAACGACTCGGGCTACGTTCTGAGCGAGTTGCTGGGGATTTCCACCGCCGAATTCGAGCGCAAGGCCACCGGGATGGCGAAGCTGAACCTGGTGCAGCAGGGGGGCGAGCTCGCCTATCTGCTGCTGCACGATCCCGAGTTCCGCTCGCGGGTGCGCCGCGAACATTTGTACGAGGCGGGCAAGCGAGTGCGGCTGAAGCCGAACATCGACTCGCTATACAACTTCCTGTCGGAGGAGGTTGAGGGCTACCACTTCGATTTCTACGTGATTTCGGCCGGGCCGGTGGAGGTGATCCGTTCGGCCCTGGAGGGCATCATTCCGCCCGAGCACATCTATGGCACCGAGTTCGAATACAACGCCGTGGGCGAGATTGAGCGCATCAAGCAGGTGACTGCCGGCTACGGCAAGGTGGCCGTGATCGACCAGTTGCTGGAGAAGCTGCGCACCGGCCCCGACCGCATTGTGTATGTGGGCGATGGCAGCTCCGATATTCACGTGATGCTGCACATCAACCGGCGCGACGGCTTCACCATTGCAGTGTCGGAGAACAGGTACCTGGCGCCGATTGCCAAGCGTTCGGTGATCAGCGACAGCGCGCTGGCGATCCTGGTGCCGATCCTGGAGGAAGTGGTGGGCTGGGATTCGGCGAAGATCCGCGAACTGTTCGAGGCCAAGGGATTGCTGATCCAGCAGTGGGACAAGGTGCAGACCGACATGCTGACCATCGTGCCGATCGTGGCGCCACAGGAAGAACAGGTAGAGGCCGCGATGGCGGAGTGAGTGGTGGCCTCACGGATGCTATGATTCTTGAGACCGTCTATGACATCGCTCATTCACGAAGTTCCTTCTCCCTCCCAGCAACGACCATTGGCGTACGATCCGCTGCTCGACGACGTTGGATACATGACCTGCATGACCCTGGTGCTGCTGGGAAATTACGCGCAGACCGGGCATCTGGGCGGACCGCTGGCCTACACACCGTACAATGTTGCGGCCCATCTGGCCGGTCCTGAAAACGGCGGACTCCGATACGATTACCGCCGGCCGAAGCATCCGTACTCCGACAAATTCATGATGGCGGCGGGCCACTCAGTCCCTACGTGCTACGCGCTGTGGATGATTATGGGCCAGGCGCTGTATCGCAAGTATCAGCAGACCGGCGATCCGCGTTATCGCGTCGACCCTCACGTCGCGATGCTGCCGGTCGATGCGTTGGGATTCCGGCGCGGCGCGGGCGCGCTGAAGACGCTGCTGCAGGAAACGGATTTGGAAGATAATCCGCTGTTCGCGCAGGCGAAAGGCCGCGGCATTCGTGCGCTCGCGGGACATGCCGAAAGCACCGACTTAACCAACGACGTGAACGGCGGACCCTCGGGCATCGGCATCGCGACGGCCGCGGGCAAGGCGGCGTTCTGGGATATAGCGGGTGCGCCAGAGTCGCCGAAAGTGATCGCGCTGGAAGGCGAATTCGCGCTGACCGAAGGTCACGCGCAGGAGTTGAAGACGCAGGCGCTCGCGCTGCAAGTGGGAAAGCGTTTGCGCGTGATGGTTTCCGACAACAACGCGGGCATCGATGATCGCCTGCTTGGCGGCGTGATCGCCGCGCAGTTCGACGGCTACGATCTGGTTAATCAATGGACGTCGTATGGATGGAACGTGTTCACGCTGGCGAACGGTAACGATTACGGCGAAGTGGCCGCGGCGCTGAAAGCCATGGACGAAGTGGACCCGCAAGACCGCCGTCCAATCGTCGCGATCGGCAAAACCATCAAGGGCTACTGGCCCACGGCCGTCGGCGGAAAAATTCCCGGCTACAGCGGCGATCAACTGGTGAGTTACCCAAGTCATCCCTACGCGCTGAAGATGAACTCGGAGTATTTTGTCGCGCTGGCGCAGACGTTCGAAAAGCATTACGGCGTGGAGTTCGAAGGAATTCGCCAGGGCCCGGTCAGCAACAATCGCGAACGATTGATCCAGTTCAAGACGAACATCGACGTGGTGATGTCGCTGCTCGACCGCAACGGATTGGGCGATCGGCTCGCCGATCGCCTGGTGGAAATCGGCGACACCGTCCGCGACGACGTGAAGTTGTGTATCTCAGCCTCGAGCGATCCGTTCCTCGACGATCGCCTGCGCGTCGCGGCGCTACCGGAAGAGCCGCAGAAGCTCTCAATTCGCAATGCGATTTCCGGTGCGGAGAAGCAAGTTAGCATCGCGCTATTCAAGAAACCGGGCGAGGTGGCCGGGGCGCGGCGCGCGATTTCCGAAATCATCAAGTGGATGAATTACGTCACGGATGGACGATTCTTCACGGTGGCCGCCGACCTTTCGGAGTCGATCAACGTGGAGCACGGCAGTTTGTGGGGACACTACAGTCCCACGGACAATCCGCTGGGCACGCGCTTGAAAGCGCCCATTGAAGAAGCGGGCAATGTTTCCACCGCCATCGGGCTGGTGAGTCAAAGCGCTTCCGTCGATCCCGAAAAATTCGCCGGCGTTTGGGCTTTGAGCGGCACCTACGGAGCGTTCACGCCGCTGATGTACACTCCGGCGCGTGTCTGGAGTCAACAAAATCAGGACAGCAAATTCCGTGTCGGGGTGCTGCATATTCTCGCCGCGCACTCCGGTCCTGAAACCGCGGCCGACGCACGCACACACTTCGGCATCTTCGCGCCGCAAGTGTGGAAGCTGTTCCCGCGCGGTCAGGCGATCAATTTAAGTTTTTGGGATTACAACGATGTCGCGCCGGGTTATTTCGCAGCGGCGGAAATCGCGGCGCGCGATCGGCATGTGGGCATCATCACGATTGAAGTGGCGCGTCCCGATTTCCCGGTCGCGGACCGCAATCAGTTTGCCGATACCGATCTGCGCGCTGCGGCAAAAGGCCTGTACGTGATCCGCGATTTCGCGCCGGACAAGCCGCGCCACGGTTACGTGATCGCGCAAGGATCGAGTTCCACGGTAAATCTGGTGAAAGTGCTGCCGAAACTCGAAGCAGCCGGTGTGAACGTGAAGGTGATCGCGGCAATCAGCGAAGAGTTGTTCGATCGCCAGCCGCAAGCGTATCGCGATTCCGTGCTGCCGCCCGGGGCGCGCTACGATTTGATGGTGGTATCGACGGGCACGCGACGCGTGTGGCCGCTGCGCAACCTCGGTCCGTTGACGGATGAGTATTCACTCACGTCCGACTTCGACAATTGCTGGAGAAGCGGCGGTCTGGAAGCGGATGTGATCGCGGAAGCGCACCTGGACCCCGACTCGATTTTCGCAGGCGTGGAGCGATTCGCGAACGAACGCGAGCGCCGCATCGGCGATCAACGCAAAATGATCGGTTAGTCGAGTGCGGCCGGTTGCGACACAGTCTGTGAAGGCCGACCCAACTTGATCAAGAACCCAACTTGATCCAGAGCTTCCCTAATGAGCCAACGGCTTCTCTTCCGCGATTGGTTGTGAGGTCGCTGTTCACGGAAAGTATCCTGCGAACCGAGAACCTCCGCTTTGCTCTTGACTCCCTTTTGCGGGTTGCATCAGGATGCGATGGGTAATGTCTGATATCACTTAGCAAGCTTGGGTGTTACAATCCACCACTAATCCTACTATCACCTAGGGGCTCCACCTGCGAAGCCAACTCCTACCTGAGCCTGGGATTCAAACAACATTGATTTCGACTTCCGATCACCCGAAAATTGGAGGACCAATGAAGGCCAGGCGCATTCTGCTCCTATGCCTTGCCTTGCCGTTCGCGTTTCACTTCTGCGTGGCGCAAACGAAGGACGCAAAGGGATGCAAGGACTCTCCACTTATTGCCCGTTTTCCTGGCTCCATAATCTACGAATGCGAGGACAAGGCGGACAACTCCTTCACCTTCACGGATCTCGGCTCCAAACATGAGGACAAAGCCATCGAGGGCGAGTATCACTACCTCTGGTACAACGAACCAGCAGGCGTTAGCCCCGCGCAGGTAAACCGCAATCTCGTCACAGCTTTCAAAACGGCTGGATACACCTTCCTGAAGAACAACGGTAACGGCCAGTTCACCGTCCATGTGGGGAAGACCTGGATTGAAGTGGATGTGACGAACGGCGACAACTATAAACTGCACATTGTGACTGAAACGGCGCTGACTCAGGATGTCGTCGCCAATGCTGCTGCCCTCTCCACTGGCCTCACCGGCGTTGGTCACATTGTCGTCACAGGCATCCTTTTCGACACTGGTAAAGCCGACATCAAGCCCGAATCCGACGCCGCCCTCGAGGAAGTCGCCAAACTGCTCAAGGGGAAACCGTCCCTCAAGGTCCATGTGGTCGGCCATACGGACAATGTCGGCGGGCTGGCTGGAACTCTCCAAGCGCCGCGCAGCCTCCGTCGTGCTGTCGCTCACCACAAAGTTTGGCCTGTCTGCCGCCCAACTCCAGTCCTTCGGCGACGGCCCCTATGCGCCCGTGGCTTCCAATCACTCCGAGGATGGCCGGGCGCTCAATCGCCGCGTCGAACTGGTCGCGCAGTAGCCAGTTAACGGCGAGAGCGTGGTTTCACGGCGTTCTGTGATCACAATCACACACGCGGGCCAAATCGAACCCTCAGCGGTAGCTTACAGGGGCAGCTCTCACGGGCCGCCCCATATTCTGCAACTCGCAACTGCAGCGTAAGGGCAACCAGTGAAGAGAAGAGTTGTACTATACGCGATCGTCGATCGCGAGAGAGTGTGCGACTTGGATTCACAGCGAAAATCCTTCTGGCTGCTGTTCACGCTGCTCAGCTTGGGAGCGTTCTTCCTGCCGTTTTGGTGGGGAGTGGGCGAGACGTTCGCGTCGCTGGTGGTGAGCTGGTGGGTGATTTATCGTAGCGGGATTTATTAGGCGTGTCGCCCCTGAAGGGGCTGCGTGAGAACCGTGCCGTCCCTACGGGACTCGGTTATTTTTCCACCCTACCCAGGACTCCGCTTCGCTCCGTCCTGGGCTAACTGCACTTCCACCCCTTCGGGGTTCTTTTTTCGTGAGTCACACTCCACCGCCGAAGATCAAACTTGGTTCTCACGCAGACTCTGAAAGGCCGTCCCCTTCTCAGACACACAAGGTCTGGCCCGGGGCATCCGCGATCATGTGACGACTAAAGAAAAGGCCGGCACCCGAAGACGCCGGCCGCAAGTTTCAGGAGATCGATCTATCGTTATCAGTGTTGAAACACGGCCATTCTGGCATCCGTCTTAGGCAGCATGACGACCCACTTCGTGGGCGAAATCATGTAGACAATGTTTGGCGCATGATCTCCCTGGGACTCGGCCGTGCCTCTGCCGTTGGCGGCGATGTTGTAGTTGACGATCTGACCGAACGCCTGGTCCAGCCCATCCGAGCCGCTGGAATCTCCGCTGAAGGTAAGCGTACCGAGACCGTCTGCCGATCCCACATCTGCCTCATCGTGGGCATTCACGTAGTCGAGCGGAGGCAGCGTGCCTCCGGCATAGCTTCCGGCCATTGAGGCATTGGAGAACGGGCCGCCGGTTTGCGGCTCCAACCAATAAAAGTCGGGATTCGAGCCGATACTTACCATGAATCCCTTGTTATGGCTGATGAGGAAGCCCGCGGGAGTGTCACCTCCTCCGGAGAAGTTTGCAGCGCCATTGGCACCTACCGTGTAAGTCCCCTGCTCCGGCTGACCCTGGGTGATGGTGCCGGCGTCGTCGTCATCCTCGGCAAGAATATTAAAGGTGCCGTTACCATTGCAGCTAAGGAGCGCGGCACCCGATCGATCGTCCCCCTCGCCACCAATCGATTGATAGTAGGAAACTGCCAGCCCATTCAGCGTGCCCTTGCTGAAGGTTCCGCTTTGCCTCAGCACCGAGCCCGCTTGCGGATGCTGGGGATAAAGTGATTCCATTACCATTTCGCTGATCGAGACAACGTAGCCCACAAAGGGGTTGTCTTCGCCACCAGCATATATTGTGGCTGTGACGCGGCCGCTTTGGGGATCTACCGCTGACATCGTGCCCGTGAAGGTGCCGGTCTTATAAGTCCCTCCCTCGTTGGTATCCATGGCTCCGTTGGTGATGTTCCCAGCAGTAAGCGTGTATTCGCTCACAACAACCGTGCGTACTCCGGCATAGTTGGTTCCCGCCCCTCCGTACACCCAGTTGCCATTCAGGGCGCTGAGGGCAAAGGTGCTGGAGTTCGCTTTGCGCAGTGCGCCCGAGCCGCGGCTGCCCTGGCCCGTGGTGTCGTCGTATTCGATCATTCTGCCGTTGCCCGTGGAATCGAGAACGAATGCAAAGGTCATCGGCCCCCACGATTGACCTTGCAGGGTAATTAAGTTCAAGCCGGTAGTACTGATGGAGTAATTGCCGGTGACATTTGCCATGAATGGCTGTCCGGCCATGGAGTTTCCATCGACCACTCCGCTGGTAATGCTGCCATTGCCGTTGGAGATGAAGCTGCCCGCGAGCGTCCACGAGCCGGATGAGTTGAAGCCGTTCAGGTAGAAAGCGTAGTTGCCGCTAAGCAGTCCCAGATTGCCGCCGCCAGCAGGATTGATGAGGATGCTGAGTTGCGCCGTCGCCTTAACGGCAGGCGTCTCGGAATCGGTGACCTGCACCGTGAAGTTCGATTGCCCGGCATTTTGGGGCGTGCCGCTGATGGTGCCGGTGCTGCTATTCAACGACAACCCGCTGGGAAGCGTGCCGGAGATAACTGCCCAGGTATAAGGATAGACACCGCCGATCGCGGTGATGGGAGCGCTGTATTGCGTGCCGACGGTTCCATTGGGCAGCGAGGTGGTGCTGATGCTCAAAGGCACTGCCGGATTGATGGTGATGCTCAACTGTCTGGTCGCGGTTTGGACGGGGTTCTCGGAATCGGCGACCTGCACGGTGAATGTCGAGATGCCTGCTCCCGTGGGCGTGCCGGTGATGGCGCCCGTACCGCTGTTCAGAATCAAGCCGCTGGGCAGCGTGCCGCTGACAAGGCTCCAGGTGTAGGGAGTGACTCCTCCCGTAGCCGCCAGCGGTGCGTTATAGGGCGAGTTCTGGGTGCCGTTCGGCAGCGTAGTGGTGGTGATGGTCAACTGGGTGAGAGTGCTGTTGACCGTAATGCCAAGCGATGCAGTGGCCTTCGCCGGCGGCGATTCAGAGTCGGTGACCTGCACGGTTAAGGGATAATTTCCGGCTAGCGTGGGTGTGCCGGAGATGACGCCCGTACCGGAATTGAGCAGCAAGCTCGGAGGCAGGTTGCCGGAATTGGAAGCCAGGCTCCAGGTGTAAGGAAGCACGCCGCCGGCAGCCATGACGGTGGTGTTGTAGTTGTAGGTCAAAGTGCCTGACGGCAACGCAGTGGTGGTGACGTTCAACGGCAGAATAGGAGCAAAGTAACTGAAGATATCCAGGATCAAGTTGGTGGAGCTATAGGCAAAGGCGTCGACGTCGCCGTTGAGAGTCGGCACAATCGCCATGTTCGAAGTGACCGCGCCGTCAACCGCGTTCAAGGTGGAGACAACGGGCTGGCCCTCAGCGTCGGGCCACAACGTCAGATAGCCCAGCGGTCCCTTGGGCACGACGGTCGCATTGAACACATAGGCTTGAGCGCTGGGCACACTGCACGCGCTGCCCAGGACATCGACCGGCAACGTGCCACTGAAGGCGCCGCCGGCACTGCGCGTGTCCAACACGCGGCAAGGCGTCAGAGTATAGAGCGACAAGGCGTCGGCTCCGGAGTTGGCGGGCGCGAAGTAGCCATCAATATCGATCACCAAATTGGTAGCATCGGTGACGTAGACGCTGATGGCGCCGCTGGTCCCGGCAGGCACGAGAGCGGCGTTGGCCACGATGGTCCCGGTAGGCGCATTGAGAGTGGAGACAACCGGCTGCTGTAGTCCCGTTGGCCAGACGGTGAGGTAGTTCAGGGTGGTCTGGGGGATGACGGTGAAGTTCAGCGAATAGCCTTCCGCGGTGTCGGGGACGTTGCAGTCGCTGGCCAGCACCGGGAAGATGCGCTGCTGGTTGGCGAGCAGAGCCGGTCCGCCCAGCGGACCTTTACTCCAGCGCGTATCGGCGACCCGGCAGGGGGTGAGCGGAAACAGCGCCAGGGTCGAGGTAGTGGCAGGCGCGAAGTAGCCGTCGATGTCCAGAATGACATCAGTCTTGTCGGTGACGTAGACGCTGACCGCTCCGTTGGTGCCGGCGGGGACAATGGCGGCATTGGCCTTGGTGCGGCCGTCGTAGGAATTCAAGGTCGATACCACGGGCTGTTGCTGTCCCGTCGGCCAGATGGTCAGGTAATTCAGAGAGCCCCACGGCACCACGGTGACATTCAACGAATAAGCCGTAGCCGTGTCAGGAATGCTGCAGGCACTGAGAGGAACAGGGAAGTCACGCTCGGTGCCTGGGCCCATGGTCGGACCGCCGAACTGACCGGGCGCTTTGCGGGTGTCGGCCACGCGACACGGCGTGACCGCGACAAACTGCATGGCGGTTTGCGAGTAAGCGGTAAGCGCGGTACCCAGGAGGATAAATAAGGAAGTCAACAATAAGCTGTGACGAGTGGTTGGCATGGAGTCTCCCCGTAATCGACAGCGCAATGCGATCCTGATGGTGGATCGCTGCAGGCAGCAGCCTTCGCAGGCTGCGGCGACAGGCTGAGGTACTCATCTGCGGGCCCGTTCTGCCTAGCGATCGCGGAGCAGCAACGAAACGCCAGGGCACGGGCCCAAGGGGTTGACGGTCACGGGAGAACGCTACCGTGCTGATGATGGCGCGGCGAAGGCGGTGAGGTCAGTGACTTTTGCGATAAATCGGAGAGGCCATTCCTGAAACGGGCCAAGGGCCAGAGTGGGACTTCGCGGATCAAAGTCTGTGCGGGAGCTGTGCGGTTCCTATGGTGTCTGTGTCATAACCTGAATCCTTGATTATGCGGTGGAACGAACGCTTGAGATTTGCCTCAACGTAGCCGCGCCAGCGGCGGCTATGAAGTTAGCCCGGAGCGTAAGCCCCGGGTCTGGTGGGAAATTGGCCCGAGCCGCAGAGCGGCGACAGAGGGTCGCGACACAGTCTCGAAAGGCCCGCGTTTCCCCCTGCGACGCTTCCACTAGGCTTACTTTCCAACTTTGCCGCGAGGAGTTCCTACTCCAGTGCACTGGTCGTAATAAGGACCGGCGTTGTGGCCGGTGCCATTGGAGCCGGTAGTTACATCGTAGAAGTTCTGGCTATAGTTGACATGGTTGAACTCCTGCGCATAAAGAAGGTTGTTCTCTTCGTTGGTGAAAAAGCCACCAGCTACGGGAGCCTGGCCTTGCCGATTATAGGCATTATTGACTATGCCGGCCAGGGACGGCGAAGCTACGCTGGTGCCACCGACTACCAGCCATCCACTGTAGCCGTAGGTATCGTAGACATAGACTCCGCTGGCAGGATCGGAGTTAAAGGACAGGTCGGGAGTTTGCCGCCCCGTCTGGCCAAACAGAGGATACTGGAAGCTAGTCCATGGTCCCATGCCATTGGTAATGGCAGGCGGACTTTGCCATACTTCATATTGGCTAAGTCCACCTCCAGAGTCCGACCAGCAACTTTCATTCATGAAATTTCCGTTAGAGTCGCGATTGACGGTAGTGCCGCCGGCGGAGACTACCCAAGGTGAAGAGCTGGGATAGGCAGCGCCCCATCCCGAGTCACCAACTGAGGCAAAATAGGTAATCACCTTCCAGTAATACTTATAGAAGACTACGTCGGTGGCGACTTCGCCGGCGAACTCTCCGCTACCCCAACTATTCGAGATGTCGCCGCCACCCGCCTGGGTGACCTTAAGTCCGGCTACCTGCTCGGCGAAAGTAAGATCAGCGTAGGAATTACTACAAGCTTCTACCAGAATAATCTGCGCGCTGGGAGCCATGGCGTGCGCCCACTGTATATCCAAGTCTTCCTCGACTCCCCAATCGGAATCGCCGGGAGGCGTACCGGAGCAACTGGCCGTCATGCCATTGAGCGTGCCGAAGTAGGTATTGGCATAGATCTTGGTGAAGCTTGCCGCAGGCAGACCATAGTTGGTGGAGAAGGCCGCCAGGTCGGAGGCAGCGTTGGGATTGTCATAAGCATCGACCAGTGCAATTGCGCCCCAACCTCCAGTAGGATGATTGGCGCCGCCGGTTGCCGGATTGCATCCTGTATAGATAGGGCCAACCTTGTAGACGCAACCCATAGAGGCAGGCGTCTCAGCAAAGGTATAGTCAGGTACCGGCGAAGACAGAGGATGGCCTGCGGGGACGAAGATCAAATGGTTGGTGTGGGCGCGCAGGCCGGCATCCTGGGGACGCATGACGCTGCTGGCAGGAGTGATCACGATGCCCGGGCGCGTGAAAATCTGCCTGGAGACGGGCAGCTGTTGGCCTGGGGAGACTATCGCATCCGCGGAGGGCTCATCCTGAGCAGCTAGCTAGCAGCGCGGAGG